>ERZ772917.906-NODE-906-length-19341-cov-17.533444_pt1 | contig 19341 bp, 16 predicted proteins | sample MGYA00511187_ERZ772917 | MGnify/ENA primary metagenome ERZ772917 (study PRJEB29015, sample SAMEA2737925) | human oral metagenome | biome: human oral; feature: human-associated habitat; material: dental | place: China | collected 2012 ... | reverse complement strand
AGGAACCACAGCAGCTCGCCCTTGACGGCCTTCATGGCCACGAACTTGGTGGTGACGCGGGGGAAGCCGCGGGTCAGGTCGTAGCGCAGCTGGCGGGCGAACACCGAGCGGGTGCCGGTACCGGTGCGGTCGCCCTTGGGGGCGCCGTGGGCCAGGACCTCCGCCAGGAGGTTCTCGTAGGCCACGTCCACCCCCGCCGGAGGGGTCAGGCCCGCCTCGGCCAGGGCCGGGTAGGTGCTCGACGGCGTCGCCTCGGTCATGGGCGGTGGCCTCCTTACGGGGTGGGGCGGGTAGTGTGCGAAGGCGGTGCCTAGCCGCCGCTGGTAGCGGGCACCGGGGCGGCCTGCGGGGCCTTGGGCATCGGGGCTGTAGCCTATGGGGCGGTGGGCATCGGGGCCTTGGGCACCGCGGCGGTGGCCTATGGGGCGACGGGTACCGGGGCCTGCGGGTCCGCGGTGGCCGGGAGGGCGTCCGTGGGCCCCAGTGCCGCCTGGGCCCCCTCAATGACCTGGCTGGCCAGGGCCCGGCCGCCGGTGTAGCCGATGAACGCGCCGATCCCGAAGGGGATGAGCCGTCCCAGGGCCAGCGCCCCGCCCCGGGCCGCAACGCGGCGGGTCAGGCGCCTGGTCAGCTCGACGTTGACGGAGCGGACCGTGGGGATGGGCATCTGGGTGAGCAGCTGCGCTGCCCAGAACAGGGTGGACAGGCCCAGCTCCCCCTGGACCGCGCGGCTGCCCTCCTCACCCAGGAGGGCGGACAGGACCAGGGTCCGACGTCGCTCGGCGTCGGCCACGTGCAGGCCCTGGAGCTCGGCGACGGTCAGGACGTAGGTGACGGCGGAGGCCATAAAGACCGCGGTCTGCCCCACCGTCAGGGCCACGGACGTGCCCGTGCCCACCACGGGCAGGGCCGCCGAGGCCCCCACCGCGCCGGAGGTCAGGCCCGACTCGTGGCGGAAGCGGTTACCGGCCAGGACGACGAGCTCACTGACATCGGCGTCGGGACGGTCCCTGCGCATGCGGGCCACCCGCTCCTCGACCCGTGAGGCGGGTAGCGTAATAGCGGCGTCGAGCGCCTGCTCCAGGTGCCTGGAATCCATAGGGCCTCCGTTCCGTGCGGGCTGCCCGCGGGGCGCGGTCAAGGTCAAGAGTACGGGCCAGGGGACGGCCCGCCACCGCTCGGCCTGCCGCCGGACCCGGCACTGCCGCCGTGGCCCGTGCGGGGCGGCCCCGGCGTTGGTTAGCGGCCCGCCACCGCCCGGCCTGTCAGCGGGACAGTCCCGCCCGGCCTGCCGCCGTGGCCCGTGCGGCCCTACTCGGAGGCCGAGTCGTCCAGGAGGTGGAGGCTGGTGCGCGCGCCCCTGTCGATCGTGTGCCCCACGGTGCAGGAGCGGTCAACGGCGGCGTCGACCCGCTGACGCAGGGTGTCCAGCTGCTCGGGGGTCAGGTGTGAGAGGTCGGCCACCAGCTGGACGTCAAAGGCGTCGTAGCGCTCCTCCGCCTCGTTCTTGGTGGTGGCCGCGATGACATTGGCCTCGAAGTCCTCCCCGAGCGCCTTGGCCAGACGGTGGTCCGCGGACAGGGAGTTGCAGGTGGCCAGGGCCATCTTGATCAGCTCGCCGGGGGTGAACTCGCCGGGGCCGGTGCCAATGCGTACCTCGGCGCCGCGGGCGTTGTGCCCCAGGTACTGGCGGGTCCCGGTGCGCTCGGCCCACACGGAGTTCTGGGGGGTCGGGACAATGCGCTGGTCGGTGCTCATGGACCCATGGTGGCACGACTGCCTGGGTACCACCTCCATCGGCGTCGGCGCGGGCGGCGGAAGACGGGCAGGCTGGGACGGTTCACGCAGGCGCCTCCGTCGGCGTCCGGGCGGGCGGCGCTCATGGCGGCCTTGTGCCTGGGCCGGGGCGTGACCGACGGGGCGTGCCCGACAGGGCGGCTAGATTAGCGCCTGGGCCCTGCCCGCCGCCCACTGGGGGCAGGTGGGCCGGGGCGCTGAGAGAAGGGTGGCATGGTGTCTAACGACCAGTCAGAGCGTCCGCACCCCGGCGCGGCCTTCGGGATCCCCTCCGGGGCGAGCGGGGAGGAGGTCGTGGACGCCGTCTTCGGTGACGGCGTGGACCGCGGGGGCCTGGAGAGGCTGCATGCGCAGGACCGGGGCGAGGAGTCCGACGCGGGCATCGACCCCGACCTCCTGCCCTACCTCCAGGCCGCCGACGCACCCGAGGGCGTGTCCCTCGCCGACGTCCGTGAGGCCGACCGGGCCCGGGAGCAGGCCGCCGCCGACGCGCAGGCCGAGAACCTGGCCGCCCTGCGCACGCTCGTCGCCGCGAGCCTGCTGTCCGGCGGCGACCCGGAACACCTTGACGCCCTCCTGGCGGAGGTTGACGAGGAGGCCGGGGACGAGGACGACTGGGAGCCCGTCCTACCCGACACGCCCCCCGGCGCCCCCGGCGCGGAGCCGCGAGACACCCTCGACGCCTCCCCCGGGGCCCACGCCGCCGCCCTGCGCGCGGCCGCCGCCCAGGTGGAGGTCTCCGCCCGTATGCGCGCCGTCGAGGCCGAGATCCTCTCCCGCGCCCCCGAGCACAGGGTCCAGCCGAGCCTGGAGCGCGTCGAGGCGGTCCTGGACCTCATTGGCCACCCCGAACGCTCCTATAAAGTGGTGCATATCACAGGAACGAACGGCAAGACCTCGACCGCCCGCATGACCGAGCGGCTCCTGGCCGCCACCGGCCTGCGCACCGGACGCTTCACCTCCCCGCACCTGGCCACCGTCCGCGAGCGCATCGCCCTGGACGGGGAGCCGGTGAGCGAAGAGGGCTTTATCGCCGCCTGGGAGGACGTGCGCCCCTACGTGGAGATGGTCGATGAGCGCTCCGCCGCCACCGGGGGGGTGCGGATGAGCTTCTTCGAGGTCCTGACCGTCATGGCCCTGGCCGCCTTCGCCGACTACCCGGTGGACGTGGCCGTGGTCGAGGTCGGCATGGGCGGGCAGTGGGACGCCACCAACGTGGTGCGCTCCCAGGTGGAGGTCATCACCCCCATCGGCCTGGACCACAAGGCCTGGCTGGGCGACACCATTGAGGAGATCGCCACCACCAAGGCCGGTATCGTCAAGGACGGGGCCACCCTGGTCACCTCCCTCCAGCCCCGGGCCGCCCAGGAGGCCATTGTCCGCGCCGCCGCCGCCCACGACGTCGTCTGGCGCCGCGAGCTCGACCCGGAGTCGGAGTACGCCGGACAGCCCGGTGCCGGGGAGCTGTCCGTGGTCAGCCGCCAGCTGGCGGTGGGCGGCCAGCTGGTGACCCTGGCCACGGCCGCGGCCGTCTACGAGGACGTCTTCATCCCCCTGCACGGGAGCTACCAGGCCCACAACGCGCTCCTGGCGCTGGCGGCCGTCGAGGCCGTCATGGGGGGTAGGGCCCTGCCGGCCACGGTCGTCCAGGACGGCCTCGCCTCGGCCACCAGCCCCGGGCGCCTGGAGGTGCTGCGCTCCTCGCCCACCGTCCTGGTGGACGCCGCGCACAACCCCCACGGCGTGGCCGCCCTGGTGGAGGCGGTGGAGGAGGTCTTCGGCCTGCGCCACCTGGTGGCCGTGACGGCCGTCATGGCGGACAAGGACGTCGAGGGCGTCCTGGCCGAGCTGGAGCCCGCCTGCGACGCCGTGGTCTGCGTGCCCATGGACTCCCCGCGCGCCCTGGACGTGGAGGACCTGGCGGCCGTGGCCCGGGAGGTCTTCGGGCCCGAGCGGGTGCGTACCGCCGAGACCCTGGCCCAGGGCGTGGAGCAGGCGGTGACCCTCTCGGAGGGCCACGACGCCCCCCTGACCGCCTCCGGGGTGCTCATTGTGGGCTCCGTGGTCCTGGCCGCCCAGGCCCGTGAGCTCCTGGGACGCCCCTAAGACCCGCTTCCCCGGCCCCCGGGCCCTCGGCGGGACCTGCGCCGCCTGGGAGCCCGGGCCGACGGTTCCCCGGCCCCCGGGCCCTCGGCGCTGCCGGAGCCAGGGTCGTCGGCACAGCCGGGGCCAGCGAGCCGCGGCAGGCGCCCCTGGCGGCCCGGGCAGGACCCCTATAGGCTCGGGGCCACCCCGATGAAAGGACCCCGTCATGACTGACCGTATCCTCGTCCTGATTAAGCCCGACGGCGTCGAGCGCCGCCTGGTCGGCGAGATCCTGCGCCGTATCGAGGCCAAGGGCTACGACGTCACCGCCCTGAAGACGGTGGTCCCCACGCCCGAGCTGCTCGCTAAGCACTACGCCGAGCACGTGGACAGGCCCTTCTACCCCGGTCTGGTGGAGTACATGACGCGCGGTCCGGTGGTCGCGGCCCTCGTCGAGGGCCACCGGGTGGTCCAGGGGGTGCGCTCCCTCATGGGCGCCACCGACCCCACCACGGCCGCCCCCGGCAGCATCCGGGGCGACCTGGCCCGTGACCAGGGCGGTGAGGCCATGGAGAACCTGGTCCACGGCTCGGACGGCCAGGCCTCCGCCGAGAGGGAGATCGCCATCTGGTTCCCCGAGCTGGGCTGAGCCGGCAGGGGAGCAGGGGCGGTGCGCTGCCGCGGCCGTCCCTGCCACTCAGCCCCGCTACCCGCCCCTGCCGCCCGGCCCGTCCCGCTCAGCCCTTGAGGCCGGAGGTGGCCAGGCCCTCGATGACACGCTTCTGCATGGTGAAGAAGATGAGGAAGATCGGGGCCATGGACATGACGGAGGCGGCCATCATGAGGGCGTACTCGCTGGAGTGCTGGCCCGCCATGGTGGCGATGCCCACGCTCAGGGGCATGGTCTCCTCCCGGGTGGTGACGATCAGCGGCCACAGCAGGTCGTTCCAGGACCACAGGACCGTGACGATCGTGACCGCCGACAGCCCCGGGCGCACCAGCGGGAACATGACCCTCCAGAAGGCCTGCCACGGGTTGCAGCCGTCCAGGCGCGCGGCCTCCTCCAGCTCCACGGGCAGGCTCATGAAGGACTGGCGCATGAGGAAGACCCCGAAGGCGGAGAAGAAGCCCGGCAGGACGATGCCCCACACGGTCTCCAGGAGCCCCAGGTCCCGGACGAGCTGGTACTGGCCGATGAGGTAGGACTGGCCGGGCACCATGAGGATGGCCAGGAGCAGCCCGAAGAGGAGCCCCCGCCCCCGGAAGGGCATGCGGGCGAAGGCGTAGCCGCCCAGGGAGCACAGGACGAGCTGGACGCCGGTGCGCAGCACCGTGATGGACACCGAGACCCAGAACTGGCTCATGAAGGGGATCCTGCGGAAGACCTCCGCGTAGTTGGACCACATCCAGTGCTCGGGGACCAGACGCGGGGGAGTCGCCTGGATCTCGGTGTTGGTCGACAGGCTCATGAGGACCTGGTACACGAAGGGGAAGACCATGACCACCCCGCCGGCCAGCAGCAGGACGTGGACGGGCAGGTAGCGGCGCTGGGAGGCGAGGGCGGCGCGCCAGCCGCGGGTGCGCGTCTCAGACATAGTTCACCCACCTCCTCTGCCCCAGGAACTGGACGAAGGTGACCACGGCGACGCAGGCGAAGATGACGACGGCCACGGCCGCGCCCATCCCCTGGTCGGAGTTGACGAAGGCCTCGCGGTAGAAGAGGTACACCAGGGAGCGCGTCCTGGGCTCCGCGGGGTTGTTCGTGCCGATCATGGCGAAGAGGGCGTCAAAGAGCTGGAAGCCCCCGATGGTCGTCATAATCGTCAGGAAGAAGATCGAGGGGCTGAGCAGGGGCACGGTGATGGAGCGGAACTGGCGCCAGGCGGAGGCGCCGTCGATGCTCGCGGCCTCGTAGAGCTCCCGGGGGATGGACCTCAGCCCGGCGGACAGGATAATGACGTTGAAGCCGACCGACCCCCAGACGCCGAACAGGGCGACGGCCAGGAGCGCCCAGCCGGGGGTGACCAGCCAGTAGGGCGGGTCGGCGACCCCCAGGGCCCTGAGGAGCTGGTTGAGCAGGCCGAAGTTGCCGTTGTAGACGAGCTTCCAGACCTGGGCCACCGCCATGGGCATGGCCAGGTAGGGCATGAAGTACAGCGTGCGGTACAGGCCCCTGCCCCGCAGGCCGGGCAGCTCGATCATGGCGGCCACGGCCACCGACAGCGGGATGCCCAGGAGGACGACGCCGGTGTACAGGAGCGTGTTCGCCATCGCCGAGCCCAGGTCGGGGCTGGACAGGACGTCCTGGTAGTTCTGGAGCCCCACCCACCTGGGGCTGCCGCCGAAGGCGTTGCGCTGCTGGAGGGAGACGACGAGGTTCTTGACAATGGGCCAGTAGTAGAAGACGGCCACCCCGGCCATGAGCGGCCCGATGAACAGCACCGGCCACGCGCCGACGCTGGTGGGGCGGCGGCGCCGTCGTCCACCGGCCCCCGGGGCGGTGGCGGACGCGCCCCGGGGGGAGGGGGAGAGGGCCATGTCAGCCCTCCTTGGCCAGCTCGCCGTTCATGAACGTGGCGAGCTGGGAGGCGGCGTCGGTGACGGTGGTCTGCCCGGCGAAGGCCGGGGTGAGGTAGTCCCCCTCGTGGTCGGCCCAGGCGCTGGTGTTCTTCGAGACGGGGTAGGTCACCGCGTAGGTGGAGGCGGCCTCGGTGAAGATACGGCAGCTCCAGGACGAGTAGGTCTCGAGCCAGGGGGCCTGGGTGCCGTTGAAGGCCGGGATGGCCGTGCCGTTGCGGGCCTCGGTCTCCTGGGAGGCCCGGGAGGCCATGTGGGCGGCCAGGGCCTTGGCGGCGGCCTTGTTCCCGGAGGTCCTGGCCACCGCCCAGCCCAGGCCGTGGATAATGCTCCCCCTCTTCTCGCCCTGGGGCAGCGGGGCGACGTCGACCTCCTCGAGCCTGCCGGCGAAGGCCTCCGCAATGGGGGCGCACTGCCAGTCACCGGCCCAGAGCATGGCGGACTTGCCGGAGGTGAACATGGACTCGGGCTTGGTGTCCGCCACGACGGCGGGCGGGGCCACCGAGCCGTCGGCGATCCAGTCCGCCCAGCACTGCAGGCCCTTGACGCTGGCGGGGTCGTCGAAGCCGCTCCTGCCGTCCTTAATGACGTAGCCGCCCGCCTGGGCGATCGTGTTGTAGTAGGTGCCCTGGCCGTCGCCGTTGACCGTGGTGGCGCAGCCCCAGATCCCCTGGTCCTTGCCCCAGGCGGAGATGGTCCTGGCCGCGGTGTGGAAGTCCTCCCAGGTCCAGTCCTCGGTGGGCAGGGCGGCCCCCGCGGAGGCGAAGAGCGTCTTGTTGTAGAAGACGCCGATCGTGTCGTAGTCCTTGGGGATGGCGTAGTGGACGCCCTGGTAGGTGTACAGGTCCACCAGGGAGGTGGGGTAGTCGCTCCAGGCGATGCCCGCGGCGGTGACGTCGTCCAGGGGCTCGAGCATGTCGTTGCCCGCGTACAGCTGGATATTGGGGCCGTTCATCCACATGACGTCCGGCAGCGTCCTGCCCTCGGCCTGGGTGCGCAGCTTCTTCCAGTAGTCCGCGTACGCCGTCAGGTTCGTGGTGACCGTGATATTGGGGTAGGTCTCGTTGAAGCTCTTGATATTGGCGTCGATCGTGGGCGTCTGGCTCTTGTCCCAGTAGGCCAGGGTCAGCTCCGCCTTCGTGTCCGGGGCGATGGTCACCGAGCTGTCCGCGCCACCCCCGTCGTCGGAGCAGGCGGCCAGGGCCAGGGCGATCGAGGTGGCGAGCGTGCCCGTCAGGACGCTGCGCCGGGTGAGGGTGTGCATGGGAGGCTCCTTTGTCTCGTGGTCGGGTGGGGCTGAGGGTGCTCAGCGCACCTGGTTGCGCGTGAAGTAGTCGACGACCTCGGGGGGGAGGTCGGGGATGGTGCGCGGGGTCGAGCCGTCGCGCAGGGACTCGGTGGCCTGGATGCCGGCGGCGACGGCGTACCACGCCCCCAGCGGTGAGGTGTCCGTGGGCGTGCCCTCACGGACGAAGCGCATGAACTCGGTGATGGTCAGCACGTCGGCGTCCCCGTGGCCGCCCGCGTCCCCGACGATGGGGAAGACCTCGTCGCCCTCGGCGTTGTAGTGGGTGCGCCGGTTCCACAGGCGGATGAGCCCGCCCTCGCCGTCACCGAAGTTCTCAATGCGGCCCTCGGTGCCGATGACCGTGTAGTTGCGCCAGTAGTCGGGGGTGTAGTGGCACTGCTCGTAGGAGGCGTAGACCCCCGAGTCCATGCGCATGAGCACCATGGACAGGTCCTCGACGTCAATGACCGGGCTCAGGCCCTTCTGGCTCAGGGGCGGCCAGTTGTCCAGGGAGTACCAGCTGTGCATGAGCTCGTCGGAGCGGTCCGCCCGGTCCGTGACCTGGTGGTAGAGGGTCTGCCCGCCCATGGCCACCACGCTGGTGGTGTGGGAGTCCGCCAGCCAGTGCATGACGTCGATGTCGTGCGCCGCCTTCTGCAGCAGCAGGCCCGTGCCGTGCTCCCTGGTGGCGTGCCAGTCCTTGAAGTAGAAGTCCCCGCCGGAGCCCACGAAGTGCCGGCACCAGATGGCCTTGACCTCGCCGATCCGCCCCGAGCGGATGAGCTCGCGCATGGAGCGCACCACGTGCATGTGGCGCATATTGTGCCCCACGTACAGGCGGGTGCCCGTCTCGTAGGCGGTGCGCAGGACGCGCGTGGCCCCCTCCATGGTGATGGCCAGGGGCTTCTCCAGGTAGACGGGGACCCCCGCCCGCAGGAGCTCGCAGGTCACGTCCGCGTGGGTGTCGTCGGGGGAGGTCACGAAGGCGACGTCGATCCCGGTCCCCACCAGGTCGGTCACGCTGGTGGTGATGGACACCGAGTCGGGGTCCCGCTGGAGGCGGGAGGCCACGCGCTCGCGGGCCCGGGGGTGGGTCTCGCAGACGGCGGTGATCCGGCCGTTGTTCTCGGGCCTCTCGGCGGCCAGGGTGAACTTGGCCCGGGCGCCGACCCCGACCACCCCGACGCGCAGGGTGTCAGAGGGCCGGGACGTGGCGGCGGTGGCGGTCATGGTGCTGTGCTCTCCTGTGGTTGCGGCGTTGCTGACGGTCTCCACGCCCTCCAGGGGGGTGACGGGGACCTCGTCGGCCCCCGTGACGGCCTGGTTGGCGTGGTCCAGGGCGAGGGACAGGGCGCCGACGGCCGCCGCCGCCCACCCCAGGTGCGCGCTCTCCACCCGGAGCCGGGGGGACCACTGCGTCCCCTTGGCGCGCATGAGGGACATGAGGGGCAGGACTATGGAGCGGGCGCGCGCCGTCGGCGTCGAGATGACAATGAGGTCGGGGTCCACGACGAGCCCCACCGAGGAGATCGTCAGGGCCACGCGCTCCACCCAGTCCTCGTCCGGGGCCTGGGCGTCCTCCAGGCGCAGGTCCAGGGCGGCGGAGATCTCGCCGGCGGTGAAGCGGCTGCCCCGGTGCACCCTGCCCGACAGGACGAGGCCGGAGTGGATCCCCCGGGCCACCAGGATGTAGAGCAGATCCCCCTGGGCGGCGATCTGCCCGTCCTGGACCCTCAGGCGGAACTCCCCCAGCGCGGCCATGTTGATGTCGTTGTCCACGTCCACCGCCACGCCCAGGTCGTGGCGGAGGTTGCCCGCCAGGTCGAAGCCGTTCCACTGGGGGACCAGGTCTGCGTGGAGGACGACGCCGGCGTCGTCGGGGATCCCGGTGGTGGAGACGGACAGGTGCCGCAGGGGGCCGTAGCCGGACAGCCTGTCCACCTCCTGGGTGAGGGCGGCCAGGAGGTCCGGGTAGCGCTGCTCCCCGCTCAGCGGCGAGGTCCGGGCCGCCACGACGGTGCCGTCCAGGGTGGCGGCGCTGACCAGGACGGAGGAGACCAGGACGTCGGCGCCCAGGACGTAGCCCGCGCGCGGGGAGAGGGACCAGCCGGTCGCCGGGCGGCCCGGGGTGGGGTCCACCAGGTCCTGGGAGACCACCAGGCCCTGGTCCTCCAGGTCGGCCAGGACGGCGCTCGCCGTGGGGCGCGAGGTCCCCGCGGCCCGTGCCAGGTCGGTGACGCTGCTGACCCGGGCCCGACGCAGCTGGTCCCACAGCGCGGCGGCGTTGGCGGCGCGGGTGGAGGTCCCGGGGTGTCCTGGCATTGTCCGCTCCTGTGGGGGTGTGGGATCAGGGTCGACTGGCGTCCTCACCAGTGTGAAAGAGGGTTTCAAAACCGGCTTTGGTTATAGGGGTACAGTAGCACCCGTCACGTCTTCTGTCACGTCCTCCGTCACGTCCTGGGCGCGCCGGGGCGGACGGCGGGGTGGGTGGGCAAGGGTGCGGCCCCTGGGTACATGCGCCAGATGTCCGTGTCTGTTCCCCCGGGGCGCACCGCAGTACGTAGTCGCCCGGGTGCGTGGCGGGCGTGGGGCCTCAGGCGGTGAGCTCAGCCGGATTATGGCGGGCGCGGCGGGGCGCGTGGCGAGCGTCGGGTCGCGGCGAGCACGGGCTCGTTATTGGCCAGGTGGTCGCGTCCGGGTCGGGTGCAGCCGGGGCGCGGTGACTCGCGGGCTCGCTCCCTGGGCTGTGCCCCGGCGGGCCCTGGGTCGCGACGGGCGTGGCGGGCTCAGCCCCGGCGCACTGCCACCAGCAGGCCGTCACCCACCGGCAGGAGCGTGCAGACCAGCAGGTCGGAGGCGCGTACGGCCTTGGCCAGCTCGCGGGCCGCCACGGTGGCCGGGTCGCGGCGGGCGGGGTCGGCCACGTGGTCCGCCCACAGGGCGTGGGTGACGGCGAGCACCCCGCCCACGCGCAGCATGCGCAGGGCGCCCTCGGCGAGGTTGGCCGCCTCCACGGGGTCGACGTCCAGGACCACCATGTCGTAGGAGCGGGCCGCCATGCGCGGCATGACGGCACTGGCCCGGCCCTGGATGAGACGGATCCGGGAGGAGGGGTACCCGGCGGCGTCGAATGCGCGGCGGGCCTCACGCTGGAGCTCGCTCTCGACGTCGATGGTGGTCAGGACCCCGTCGCGGCCCATGCCGCCCAGCAGCCACAGGCCGGACACGCCGGTGCCGGTACCGATCTCGGCAATGCTCTTGGCGCCGACGGAGGCGGCCAGGACCCGCAGCGCGGCCCCGGTGGCCACGCTGACCGGCTCCACCCCGAGGCCCATCCCACGCAGGCGGGCCTGGGTGGCGGCCTCTTCCTCCAGAGGGAACTCCTCGGTGTAGGTCCAGGTCAAGGTCTTGTCGGCACTCACCGCGCTGCCTTCCTCACATGATCACGTCCTGCGCCCGGGTACGGACGCGCCAGCTCCTATTGTTTCAGGTACCGGTGAACAGGCTTGTTCCTGGTCTTGCGGACGATGCCGGGTATCGCCACAGGCAGAGCCTACCGGTGCCCGCGGCGGCACGTGCCCCGGGCGGCTCCCTATACTGGGCGCGTGTTCGGCATCAACGGCAACGAGTTCATCGTCATCCTCCTGGTGGCGGTGATCGTGGTGGGTCCCCGGCGTCTGCCTGAGTACACCCGCAAGCTCACCCAGCTCATCCGTCAGCTGCGTGTCTTCCTGGAGCAGGCCAAGGCGCAGATCGCCGAGGAGGTGGGCCCTGAGCTCGGCGACCTCAACCTCGCCGACCTCAACCCCCGCAACTACGACCCGCGCAAGATCGTGCGCGACGCCCTGGGTGAGGACCTCGACGCCATTAAGCGCGACCTGGCCAACCCCCTGGCCGCGGTGGCCTCTACCGCCAAGGAGGCCTCGGACGCCGTGGCCGCCGACGTGCGGGCCCTGGCCGCCCAGGAGCGTTCGGACTCCCTGGGCAAGCGGATTGAGGCGCAGGCCGAGGCGGCGCGGGCCGGGGCTGAGGCCGAGGAGGCCCAGGAAGCCGAGGTTGAGGCCGAGGCGGCCAAGGAAACGCGGGCCGAGGTGGCTGACGTGGCCCGGGGGTCTGAGCCGGGTGCCGGGGAGGGGTCTGTGAGCGACACCACCCCGCAGGCGGGGTCTGCGGAGACGGCCCCAGGGCCGCAGGCCGAGGCGTCACAGGAGCAGGACACCACGCCCGATGACCAGGAGCAGACTGCCGCCCAGCCGGTAGCCCAGGGGCGGGATACCGCGCCCGAGGAACAGCGTCCTGACGCGCTCCGGGAGCAGCAGGACGCCACGCCCGGGGAACAGCGGGACGACGCCGCGTCCGGGGAACAGCGGGCTGCCGTCCCCGATAACCGGGAGCAGGACGCCGTCGTGACTGGGTCCTGGGACGGGCAGACGACCGCGACCTCGGAGGCGGCCGCCATTCCCACCAGCCTCACTGAGGCGTCGGGCGACCTGCCCCCCAGGCCGCTCTCCCCACGTGACATTGTCCGGGCCGCCAAGGCCGCCGCGAGGACCCGCCCGGAGGCTGCGACCCTGACCGTGGACGCCTGAACGTGCTGTCACGCGGGTGAACGCCGTCTTGCCCGGGTGAACGCCCTCTTATGTGGGTGAACGTCCTCTTGCCCAGGTGAACGCTACTCCAAACGGAGTTCATATGCATGAAAGCGCGTTCAGGCGCTCTCAAGCGCGTTCACCTGCGCTTAGGCGAGTTCAGCGCGAATTGGTCCGGACCAGCCAGCTCAGCTCCCGGACCAACCCGACACTTATCGCCTAGGCCAGCCCGGCACTCAGCCCCCGAGCCGACTTGTAGCCCAAGACCAGCCCGGCCAGCTGGCTCAGCTCCCGGACCGACCCGACACTTGCCTCCCAGGCCAGCCCGGCACTCAGCCCGGTCAGCCCGCTCATCTCCCGAGCCGACTTGCAGCCCCGGACCAGCCCGGCGCTCAGGGGCCCGGACCTGACCCGGCTCCCGGACGGCCGACTTTTAGCACCGGCCAGCCCGGCGCCCAATGTTCAGCCCAGGACCAGCCGGGCACTTAGCACCGGCCAGCCGGGCACTCAGGTGTTGACGGGACTCACGCCCAGGGGGCGACGGGCCAGCCCGCGGGCGCGGTGCCCGATGCTGGAGGCCACCCGCGCCAGCTCCAGCGCGGCGGGGGAGTCTGCCGGGGGCCTGCCGTGGTCGCTGACGGTCACCGGCACGCCGAGGTCCGAGCCCTCCCGCAGGCGGATGTCCAGGGGCAGCTGGGCCATCAGCGGCACCTGGTAGCCCAGGACCTGGGTCAGGGAGTCGGAGACCGCTTGGCCGCCGCCGGACCCGAATATCTCCAGCCTGGAGCCGTCGTCCTGGAGCAGGTAGGACATGTTCTCAATGACCCCCAGGACCTTCTGGTGGGTCTGGGCGGCAATGAGGCCGGTGCGCTCGGCCACCTCCGCGGCGGCGGCCTGGGGGGTGGTGACCACCAGGATCTCCGCGTTGGGCAGGAGCTGGGCCACGGAGATGGTCACGTCACCGGTACCGGGGGGCAGGTCCAGTAGGAGCACGTCCAGGTCCCCCCAGAAGACGTCGGAGAGGAACTGCTGGACGGCCCGGTGGAGCATGGGCCCGCGCCAGATCACCGGCTGCTTGTCGTCCACGAACATGCCGATGCTCATGACCTTGACCCCGTGGGACACCGGGGGGACGATCATGCCGTCGAGCTGGGTGGGCGGGTAGTCCGCACCCATCATGCGGGGGATGGAGAAGCCGTAGATGTCGGCGTCCACCACCCCCACGCTCAGGCCCTGGGCGGCCAGGGCGGCGGCCAGGGCGGCCGTGACCGAGGACTTGCCCACCCCGCCCTTCCCGGAGGTCACCGCGTAGACGCGGGTCAGGCTGCCGGGTTTGGTGAAGGGGATCACCGGCTCGGCGGCTCCCCCGCGCAGACGGGCGCGCAGCTCGGCGCGCTGCTCGTCGTTCATGACCCCCATACGCACCTCGACGCCGGTGACCCCCTCCACGGAGCCCACCTCACGGCGCGCGTCCTGGCTGAGGGTGTCCTTCAGGGGGCACCCGGCGACGGTCAGCAGGATCAAGACGGTGACGAGGCCGTCGTCACCGATCTCGACGGACCCCACCATGCCCAGGTCGGTGATCGGACGGCGGAGCTCGGGATCGATGACGCGGGACAGGGCCTCGCGGACGGCCGCTGGCGTGGGCTGTGGCATGCGTCCATCCTAGGAGCCCGGCCACCGGGCCTCACCGTGGCGGGGAGCACGCCCGTGAGGGCCGTCAGACGTTGTCACAGCCTGGTCTCAGGACGAACTAACGCTAGGCTGGGCCCCGTTCCCGTCCACGTAACACCTGTGACACCATGAGCATCTCAGCACAGTCCGTGAACCCGTCTGTCTCTACCTCCTCCACCCCCCGTTCTCTTCCCCCCCGGGCCCGGGTTCGGGGGCTCGACGGCGTGCGCGCGCTCGCTGTCTTTATGGTCCTGGCCTACCACCTCCTGCCCGGGGCGCTGCCCGGCGGGAAGGTCGGCGTGGACGCCTTCTTCGTCATCTCCGGCTTCCTCATCACCAGCCTACTGGTGGACGAGCGGCGTCGTACCGGGTCCACCAACCTGCGGCGCTTCTGGGTCAGGCGCCTGCGCCGGATCGTCCCGGCCCTGCTGAGCACCATCGTGGTGACGGTGTCGCTGGCGGCCTGGCCGGGGGGCGACGTCCTGCTGGGCATACGCCGACAGGTCCTGGGCGCCATCGGCCTGGTCTACAACTGGGTCGAGATATTCGCCGGATCCTCCTACTTCGACCAGGCCCAGCCCAGTCTGCTGACCAACGTGTGGTCCCTGGCGGTGGAGGAGCAGTTCTACCTGGTGTGGCCGCTCCTCCTCCTGCTGCTCCTGGGCAGGGCGGACTCCCGGTGGCGTCGGTACCTGGCCTGCGGGGCGGCCGTCGTACTCACCGCGGCCTCGGTGTGGCTCTCCCTGACCCTGGCGGCCCACGGCGCCGACCCCTCACGGCTCTACCTGGGTACCGACACCCACGCCTACGGGCTCATGGCGGGCTCGGCCCTGGCCCTGCTCCACGGGCACGTCCTGGACCCCACCCGGGTGACCACGCCCCTGCTGGAGCGGACGCGCGCGGTGGTGTCCTGGGCGGGGCTGGTGGGCCTGGTCCTCATTGCCGCGCTCACCTCCGACCAGATGCCCGGCGGGACCCGGACCACCACCTGGGTCCTGGTGGGGGCCTCGGCCTGCACCGTGGCTCTCCTCCAGGGCCTGACCCCGGAGGTCGCCGGCCCGGCGCTGGCCCTCAGCCCCGGCTCCTGGCTGCCCGCCCTGCTGGAGACCGCCCCGCTGCGCTGGCTGGGGACCCGCTCCTACGGCCTGTACCTGTGGCACTGGCCCCTGTGGGTGCTGGCCTTCTACGTGGTGCCGCCCACCGCCCCCCAGGCCCTGGTGGCCCTGGGCGTGACGGTGGTGAGCGTGTTCTTCGCCGAGCTGTCCTTCCGGTACTTCGAGACCCCGATCCGACGTATGGGGGTACGGGCCTGGGTGCGCTCGGTCACCCGCACGCGCCTGCGCCTGAGCCTGTCCGGCGGCCTGGGTGTGGCCAGCGTCCTGCTGCTGGGGGCGGCCCTGGCCCTCCAGCCCGCCCAGTCCACCGCCGAGGCCGCCATCCAGCGCGGGGCCCAGGCGCTGGCCTCCGCCACCCCGACGGCCTCGCGGCCCACCGAGACGCCCGCGCCCGAGCCGACCCCCACCACGGCCGCGCCCGAGCCCCTGACCGGGGACCAGGTCTCCCTCGTGGGGGACTCCGTCAGCCTGGCCTCGGCCCCGGCGCTGGAGGCCTCCCTGCCCGGGATCGCGATCGACGCCCAGGTCTCCCGCTCCTTCTACGCGGGCCTGGAGACGCTCCAGGCCATGGACGCCGAGTACGGGCCCCGCCCCTACGTGGTGGTCGCCCTGGCCACCAACGGGGAGGTCCTGGGCGACCAGATCCAGGCGCTCCTGGACTACCTGGGGCCGGGGCGCAAGCTCGTCCTGGTCACGGGGTTCGGGCCCGCCCGCACCACCTGGATCCCCGGGGCCAACCAGACCATCCGCGACTTCGCCGCCGCCCACCCCGACCAGGTGGACGTGGCGGGCTGGGACCGGGCCATTGCCGAGCGCATGGAGCTCCTGGCCCAGGACCAGGTCCACCCCACCGCGGAGGGGTGCGACGTCTACGCCCAGGTGGTGGTCGACGCTCTCAACGCCCTCAACGTCTGAACCGCCCGCGGGCCCTGCGCGGCCACGCGGGTGTGCGTGGCGGCGCGGGCCCGCGGCGGGACGGGCTCAGCGGGCCTGGGGGGTGTCCTCCTCGGCCCGCTCCAGCTCCGCGATCTCCTCACGGGTGCGTCGCTCCTCGGCCAGGATCTCGCTGAGCACGTCGCGCAGCTCGGAGCGCACGAAGTCACGGGTGGCGACGTCGTTCATGGCCAGGCGCAGGGAGGCGATCTCCCGGGTGAGGAACTCGGTGTCCTCCAGGTTGCGGTGGGCCCGCTGCCGGTCCTGCTCGGCCGTGACGCGGTCGCGGTCGTCCTGGCGGTTCTGCGCCAGCAGGATGAGCGGGGCCGAGTAGGAGGCCTGCGTGGAGAAGGCCAGGTTGAGCAGGATGAAGGGGTAGGCGTCCCAGGCGTACTTCCTGGCGTACTGCACCAGCACCACGTTCAGGACGATCCAGGTCACCACGAAGATCGTCATGTAGAGGATGAACTTCGGGGAGCCCATAAAACGGGCGGTGGCCTCGGCGAACCGGCCGAAGCCGTCGGACTGCTCGTTGGAGCGCTGCCAGAGCCAGCGGGGTCGTCGCGTGGTCTCCAGGGGGGTGTCAAGGGACTCAGCCATTTGCGCTCCTCTCAATCATCTCGTCGGTGACGGCCTCGTCAGCCTCGCGCCAGTCGTCGGGCATGAGGTGGTCCAGCACGTCGTCGACGCTTACCGCCCCCAGCAGGCGCCCGGCGTCGTCCAGCACCGCCAGGGCCGTGAGGTTGTAGGTGGCCAGGAGACGGGTGACCGTGCCAATGGAGTCCTCGGCATGGACCGTCCCCACGTCCCTGTCCAGGACGGAGCCGAGCATACGCTGGGGCCGCTCGCGCAGCGCGCGCTGGAGGTGCACGATGCCCAGGTACCTGCCGGTGGGGCTCTCCAGGGGCGGGCGCACCACGAAGGCCACCGCCGCCAGGGCCGGGGTGACCTCCGCCTTGCGCGCCTGGGCCAGGAAGGTGGCCACGGTGGCCTCGGGCGGCAGGATGACGGGCTCGGTGGTCATGAGGCCGCCGGCGGTGTACTCGTCGTAGGCCATGAGCCGACGCACGTCCTCGGCCTCCTCGGGCTCCATGAGGGCCAGGAGCTCGGCGGCCTTGGGGCTGGGCAGCTCGGAGACCAGGTCGGCGGCGTCGTCGGGCTGCATGGCGTCCAGGACGTCGGCGGCACGGGCCGACTCCAGGGCCGAGAGCATGGCCACCGCGTCCTCGTCACCGAGCTCCTCCAGGGCGTCGGCCAGGCGCTCGTCGGACAGCTCGGCGGCCACGTCCTGGCGGCGGGCCGGGGGCAGGTCGCGCAGGACGTCGGCCAGGTCGGCGGGCTTGAGGTCCTCCAGGGTGGCCAGCAGGGCCGTGGCCCCCTGCTGGTCCGCGCTGCCGGCCAGGCCGCTGACCTCCTCGGGGCGTACCGTGAAGGTCTCGCCGCGGCGCAGCCCGAAGGCGCCGGAGGAGGCGCGCTGGACGAACAGGCGGGTCACCTTCCAGTCCATGCCGCGGTCCCGCTCGATACCCACGTCACGCACGGTGACCTTGCCCGAGCCGTCCTTGAGGGTGACCACCCGGTCAAAGAGCTCGCCCACCACCAGGGTCTCCACGTGACGCTGCTCGAAACGGCGCATATTGAGCAGGCCGGTGGTGATGACGGCCCCCGGCTGCATCGCGGTCACCCGGGACAGGGGCAGGAAGACGCGACGTCGTCCGGCGACCTCGATAATGAGGCCCACCGCGCGCGCCTCGCCGCGCATCTGCAGGAGCACAATGACGTCGTGCACCTTACCGACCCGGTCCCCCAGGGGGTCGAAGACGGTGGTGCCGACGAGTCTGGCCACAAAGACCCTGTTCGTGCTGCGTGTCCGATTGCTCTCCACGGGGTAACCTTATGCGCCCTGGGCGTGATCCCGCGCCCTGGGGGCCGCCGGTGGCACCGTGCGTGCGAGCATGAGGGGCATGAGCCAGTCCAGCCCTGTCCCTCCGCAGCCCGGGATCTCCTTGCGTCCGGGGGCCGCCGTCCTGCCGCGTGGTGAGGAGATCGCCTCCTTCGCCACATACCCCGAGGCCCAGGCCGCCGTGGACTCCCTGAGCGACGACGGGTTCCCCGTCCAGGTCCTGGCCATTATCGGCACCGACCTGCGTCAGGTGGAGCGTATTACCGGCCGCATGAGCTGGGGCAGGGCCGTGCTGGCCGGGTCGTTGAGCGGGCTGTGGATCGGCATGTTCTTCGCGGCCGTCATGACGCTGCTGGGCCCGGGCTCGCAGAACCGGGGGGTGACCTTCACCGGGGCGATGCTCCTGGGGGTCATCTGGGGGATCGGCTTCCAGGTGGTCGGCTACGCCATGAGCCGGGGGCGGCGCGACTTCACCAGCGTCAGCCAGGTCGTGGCCTCCCGCTACTCCATTATCGCCGGGCAGTACGCCGCCGAGGCGGCCCGGGCGCTGGCCCAGGCCCCGGGCAACCTCACTCCTGGCGGGGCGGCGGCGCAGCGTGCTGCCCAGCGGCGTGCCGCCCGCGAGGCGGCGGGTGCCGGGCCTACGGCCTTCGGCTCCCGGCCCGATGAGCAGCCCCGCTTCGGGGTGCGCCTGCCCGAGGGGGCGGACGTGAACCGGTACGCGGCCTCGCACGGGTCCGAGGGGCAGGCGGGGCAGGCGGCTGGGCCTGGCGGGGCGGCCGGCCGGGACTCGGCGGCTGGGCCTGGCGGGGTGGCTGGCCGGAGGTCCAGCCGGGACCAGGTCGCTGACCGGGGGTCCTGGGGAGCCAGGGCCAGCGATGTCGTCAGCCCCACGGCGGACCCCCACGGTGAGTCCGAGGGGCGGGACAAGCCTGAGAGGCAGGGTGAGGCGGCTGACGGTGGGGCAGCCGGGCAGGATTCGGCTGGCCAGTAAGACGGTTGGGCCGGGTGAGGCGGCTGAGGTAGCCGAGTAGGACACGGCAACCGGACCGGACAGGGACACGGCTGGGCTGAGGCGGCCGGACAGGGGCGACCAGCCGGGCAGGATTCGGCTGGCCAGGACATGGCCGCCAGCCGGGAGTAGGGCGCCGGTCAGGCGCTCGGCTGGGAGAAGGGTGCCAGCGGCGTCGGCCAGTCGGTCTAGGCTATCCCTTGAATGCATCGGTAAGTGACGATACCATCGTTCTATGACGATGATTCATGGTCTTCTCCCGGAGGACCGCAGCGACGACCTGGACGCCGTCGTCCGCGCCGGGGCCCTGGCCGCCGTCCTGCGGGCCCTGGCCGACCCGACCCGCCTGGCCATCCTGGCGCACCTGG
>ERZ772917.904-NODE-904-length-19363-cov-11.885177_pt1 | contig 19363 bp, 18 predicted proteins | sample MGYA00511187_ERZ772917 | MGnify/ENA primary metagenome ERZ772917 (study PRJEB29015, sample SAMEA2737925) | human oral metagenome | biome: human oral; feature: human-associated habitat; material: dental | place: China | collected 2012 ... | reverse complement strand
CACATCCCCCTCGTCACGGGACTTCAGCCGCATGCCATGAAGATTCATGTCGACGGCGGGGAGAAGCTCTTTGCTGTTGCCGGCGGCTTTATGGAGGTCGAACCCGACAAGATCACGGTCCTCGCAACAGCTGCAGAGGAGCCGATCAATATCGATATCAACCGCGCCCAGCGCGCCTATGAGCGTGCGCAGGAGCGCCTGAAGCGCCTGCGTGAGCTGCCCGAGCAGGAGCGTGCTGATATTGATGAGGCACGCGCCACACTCGCCCTCAAGCGCGCCATTGCGCGCCTGCAGACGGCGAAGGCAGCGATGCCCGGAGCGTAAAATAAAGTTTTGTGAGATTGGCGTACGAAACACATGCATTTTCGTACGCCGATCTTTTTTTGTGCAATGCCCCATATAGACGCCGCGCACCGAATGTGCTATCATGTGCTCCATACGGAACGAACGAAAGAAAGGAGGCTGCTGTGAATCTCTGGAACTACCGCACATCGATCATCCTCGCAATCGCCTGCGCTATCCTCCTTTCGTCCTTTTGGCTCTTTCAGGATCTCGCCTTCATCATCTTCCTCTCGCTCCTCCTGCACCTTTTGTTGAAGCCTGCCGTTGACTTTATGGAGCGCAGGAATAAGCCCCGCTCCATCGCAGCTGTGCTTGCTATTTTCCTCTTTGTCCTCGTCGTCGTCGGCATCATCACGCTCCTCTCGCGCTCCGTCGTTCCGTCGCTGCAGCGCTTTGTCACAGAACTCCCGAACATCAGCGCGAGCATCCAGCAGCTGCCGCTGCTCTCGGACTCCGTCTTCGTTCAGAACGAACTCTTGAACCTGCTCGATCGCCTGCGCAGCCTCGGCAGCGAGGCTCTGCGCGCCTCGCTCTCCTTCCTGTTCGGTGCATTCGGCAAGGTCATCGACTTCGTCATCATCATCTTTGTCTCCTTTTATCTTCTCAAGGACGGCGAGGAGATTAAAGTATGGCTGACCGATCTCTTCCCCGACAGCGCGCGTGCGCGCATCATCCGTCTCTTTGATAATTTGCTGAGCGCCCTGCGCACCTACATCTGCAGTCAGCTGGTTATGTGCGCCACGACGGGAATCCTCGTCTTCGCCTTCTTTCAGCTTATGGGGCTGCCCTACGCCTCCGTCTTTGCCCTGCTCTCGGCCGTCAGCGAGTTCATCCCTGTGCTCGGGCCGACCATCGCCTCCGCGCTCGGCATCATTATGACCGCCTCGACGGTACCGGAGCTCGCGATCCAGACCTTCATCTTCTACGTTATCCTTACCCAGGCCAACCACAACATCATCTACCCGGCGCTCATCGGCAAATCGCTTCACCTGCACCCCGTCGCCGTCATCCTCGGCGTCGTCTTCGGCGGCGAGATTCTCGGTCCTGCCGGCATGTTCCTCGCAGTGCCCTTCATCGTCATCCTCAAGATCGTTATTTCCGATATTTACCGGGACCGCAAAGAACAGCACGGGGACAGAGAGCCGTAATCTCCGCCGGGAAAGGGAGCGCATACAAAAAACCGCCGTGCACTGCGCGGCGGTTTCGTATTATCCGGGGAGAGACGATTAAGCGAGCATCGAACGGAGGAACCAGATCTGCTTTGCGTAGTTCGCAATGTGATCCTCCATGAGGTTCGCGATGCCGAAGACGTCGCCCTTGTCTGCGATGGCGCGGACAGAGGCCGCCTGGTCGCGGAGAAGCTCGAGGTCAGCCAGCGTAAGCTGAAGCGCTTTCTTCTGATCAATCTTCTTGTCCGGGAGCTCCTTGATGGTTGCGAGCGAGAGATAGCCCTTGAGGCTGGCAACCGGCTGCTCGCCGCACATCTTGAGAATTTCGGCGCTCTCGTCAAGCACGTCCGCGAAGGAGTCGTAAAGCGACTCGAGATACTCGTGAACGGCCTTGAACTGCGAGCCGACAACGTTCCAGTGGAGGTTGTGCAGCTTGATGTAGCCGACGCCGATGTTGGCGATGTAGGTGTTGAGTGCGTTGTTAAGGTTTGCATCATTTGCGTGTGACATAGTGAAAAATCCCCTTTCATATTCATCTGTCGCAGATACCTTGTGTATCTGTTTCATATCTCATTACATGTGCTATTATATCCTGGAAGAATTTACTTGTCAATAGTTATTATTAAATATTTAGCTCTAAATCGAAAAATATTGTGGGCCGCTTGTGGGAATGGCAGTGTTCCTATATAATAATGATATTTTCACGAGCCGCATGCCGAAGGAGCGTCTGGAGAAGGCGCTGAAGCAGCGCGAGATGATCTCGGACGAGGACTATGCAAAGGTCATTGGGCTCGCGAATATCGTGCGTCCCGTGCGCAGCTTCCTCTTCAAGACGCCCGATGTCTACGGTATGACCTACGAGGAGCACTTCATCCCGTCGATTGACGGCGTTCCGATCGAGATGTGGTACATTCCCGTAAAGGGTGCGCCGAGCGACAAACTCGTTATCTTCAACCCCGCGCTGCCCATGTGCCGCGCGGGCTTCCCGGGGCATTTCGGTGAGCCATTCAGCAGTTTTGACGAGGTCGAGATCGACTTCGTCATCCAGTACAAGCACTTGACGGACGCGGGCTACAATGTGCTCACGTACGACATCCGCAACTACGGTCTGAGCGGCGAGGCGAACGGCGGCATCTCCGGCATCGGTAATTATGAGTGGCGCGACTGCGTCGCGGTGAAGGCGTATGTTGACCGCGATCCCGCGCTGCCCAAGATGAAGGTTGCGCTCTACAGTCAGTGCATGGGCGTCAACTCGCAGTATCACGCGATCTATCGCCGTCCGGAGCTGTTTGAGAATGTGCGCCGCATGGTCAGTCCGATGGTCGTGTCGATGGCGGCCATCTTCGACCTTGTATCGAGCAAGGAGAAGGAGCTGCACTGGATCGAGAACACGCCGTACCGTTTCAAGGACGGCTACAACTATTTCGGCCGCGAGCCGGAGAAGGTGCTCGCCTTCCTCGATGCGCATATGAACTGAGCTGAAGGGACGCCTGCGGGCGTCCTTTTTGTTGTAATGAAGGGAAAGTCCCCTTGACAAATCCTTTTCCTCATGTATAATAACACATATCAGTTAAGTATGCGTTTTGGAGAAAAGGGGAAGAGATATGAGCGAGAAGAAGTACCGCTTCGAGACCTTGCAGGTGCGCGTCGGGCAAGAGCAGCCCGACCCCGCGACGGATGCGCGTGCCGTGCCCATCTATCAGACGACCTCCTACGTGTTCCGCGACGCGCAGCACGCGGCAGACCGCTTTGCATTGCGCGATCCCGGCAACATCTACGGGCGTCTCATGAACCCAACGCAGGATGTGTTTGAGAAGCGCATCGCGGCACTTGAGGGCGGCGCGGCGGCACTCGCGTTTGCCTCAGGGGCGGCAGCAATCACGGCGACGTTCCAAGGGCTTGCCCATGCGGGCGATCACATCGTCGCGCAGCAGACCATCTACGGCGGCTCGTACAACCTGCTCGCCCACACCGTGAAGGAGTGGGGCATCGACGTGACCTTTGTCGATCCGAAGGCGGGCGCACAGGGCTTCGCGGACGCGATCCGGCCAAATACGAAGTGCGTATTCATCGAGACCGTCGGCAACCCGAACGCCGACCTCATCGACATCGAGGCGGTCGCACAGGCAGCGCACGCGCAGGGCGTGCCTGTTGTCATCGACAACACCTTTGCCACGCCCTACCTCCTGCGCCCCATCGAGCACGGCGCGGACATCGTTGTGCACTCGGCGACGAAGTTCCTCGGCGGACACGGCGCGAGCCTCGGCGGCGTGATTGTAGACGGCGGAAAGTTCGACTGGAAGGCATCGGGGCGCTTCCCGCACCTCGCCGACCCGAACCCGAGCTATCACGGCGTGAGCTTCGTCGATGCGCTCGGTCCTGTCGCATTTGTCGTCTATATCCGCGCACTCATCCTGCGCGACACGGGCGCGGCAATCGCACCACAGAGCGCGTTCTACTTCATCCACGGGCTTGAGACGCTGTCCCTGCGCGTCGAGCGTCATGTGGAGAATGCGCTGAAGATCGTGGACTTCCTCGCGAAGCACCCGAAGGTGGCAAAGGTCAACCATCCCTCCCTGCCCAACCACCCTGACCATGAAATCTACAAGCGGTACTTCCCGCACGGCGGCATCTCCATCTTCACGTTCGACATTGTGGGCGGGCGCGAGGCGGCGTTCCGCTTTATCGACAAACTGACCCTGTTCTCGCTGCTGGCGAACGTTGCGGACGTGAAGTCCCTCGTCATCCACCCCGCGACCACCACGCACTCGCAGATGAATGAGGCAGAGCTTGCCGCCTCCGGCATCGGTGAGGGAACGGTGCGCCTCTCCATCGGTATCGAGCACGTCGACGACCTCATCGCCGACCTCGCGGACGCGCTTGCCGCAGTGTGAGCTGTTTTTCCGTAAATAGATACCTCTGTACGAAGGTTTTCCATCGTGCAGAGGTATCTTTTATGTTATAATGATTCTATAAGATGATGGCCGCTGTTATGGATATGCCGCATCTGCCGCCAGTGAGGAGGAGTGGAGTGTATGAAGACAAATGATACGCCGATTCTGGACTTAATGAAGGACATTGGCAAAGGGAAGATTCAGCTGCCTGACTTTCAGCGGGGGTGGGTGTGGGATGACAATCGCATTCGCGGCCTGATCGCCAGCATTACGCAGAATTTTCCGATCGGAGCTGCCATGTTCCTTGAGTATGGCAACGATAATGTACGCTTCAAATATCGGATGATTGAGGGCGCACCGCTCTCCGATACCGCGCCGGAGCAGCTGATTCTGGACGGTCAGCAGCGGCTCACGTCCATCTACGCAGCTCTGTGCAGCCCCCATGCAGTAAAGACTAAGACGGACAGAGGCAATGCGGTCAACCAATTCTATTACATCAACATCCCAAAGGCAATTGATCCCTCCGTCGACCGTATGGATGCGATCATCTCCGTCCGTGAAACCAAGCAGATCACCTCCGATTTCGGCAGGAAGGTCGAGCTTGATGTTTCGACCGCCGAGAAGGAGTACGAGAACAAGTTGTTTCCTCTGAATATCATCTTGGATGATGAGAAATCCTTTGAGTGGGAACAGGCATATCTCGCTTATCACAAAAATTCGCACGAGGTCAGCAGTGAGTATCGGGCATTTCGCGGAAAAATCATCATGCCCGTCACCCATTATAAGATTCCGGTCATCAGCTTGGATAAGGACACGCCAAAAGAAGCAGTGTGTCAAGTGTTCGAGAACGTGAACCAAGGCGGTGTATCCCTGACGGTGTTTGAACTCGTTACGGCGATATTTGCAATGGACGACTTTGAGCTGAGGGCGGACTGGGACAAGCGGAAAGTCAACGACCTGAATGGCGATGTTCTGAACATCGTGACAGCCACGGACTTTTTGACGGCGTGCACTCTCCTGTCCACATACGAAAAGAAGGAGACGGTCAGCTGTAAGAAAAAAGATGTGCTTGGTCTGAAGCTCGTCGATTATAACAAATACGCCGACCTTTTGACGCAGGGCTTTCAGGAAGCGGAAATGCTGCTCGCTGAGGAATGTATTTTTGTCAGCCGCGATCTGCCCTATACGACACAGCTGATTCCACTGGCTGTACTGTGTGCGCTGCTCCTGCCCGATCATCGCATCAAAGCATCCAACGTGAGGAATAAGATCAAACAGTGGTATTGGTGCGGCGTGTTCGGTGAGCTCTATGGAAGTGCCAATGAGACACGCTATGTCAACGACGTGGTTGGTGTGATGAAGTGGGTGGACGGCGGGGATTTGCCAAAGACCATCGTGGATTCTTATTTTAACCCCATGCGCCTCCTAATGCTTCAATCCAGACGAAGTGCCGCCTACAAGGGCATCATGGCGCTCATTATGAAAAACCACAGCCGCGATTTCATCAGCGGGCAACCCATGAACATTGCCCTCTACAAAGCCACTGGCATTGACATTCATCACATTTTTCCGAAGAGTTACTGCATGAGCAAGAACTACGACGATAGAAAATGGGATTCTGTCATCAATAAGACGCCTATTTCATACAGTACCAATCGGGAGATCGGCGGTGCTGCGCCCAGCGTGTACCTTGCACGCATAGAAAAGAAGGTGGCGTCGGAGGATTTGCGCGACTACCTCACCGACCATTGGATTGATATGGATGATTGCAGGACAGATGACTTTGATCGATTTATCGTAAAGCGTGCGCGAAAAATTCTCGATGCCATCGAAAACGCTACGGGAAAGCCAATTTCCGGCAGGGCTAGTGATGAGGTGAAACAGGCATTTGGCAATCACCTATAAAGATGCGGCATCCGAACCGGAGCTTGGCATCACGGATCTTGATGGGGAAAAGGTGGGGCTCGTCGAACGCCCTTCGTAGAAAAAGCCCTTGCCAACGCGCCCCTCACTGTGTTATAATGCGTCATGTCGCGCAAGCGCATGGAGAGGTGTCCGAGTGGTCGAAGGTGCTTGACTCGAAATCAAGTGTGGTGATGAGCCACCGTGGGTTCGAATCCCACCCTCTCTGCCATTGAAAAATAAGGCTTCGTGGAGATTTCCACGAAGCCTTTTCTGCACCCTTTTTTCGGTGAAAAACAGGAATTTGGGCACATTTTGGGCACTAGAGATTTTGAACTTACTTTTTGGGGAAGTGAAATTTGCAGTTGTGACATAGAAAACGAGGATGCCGTGCGGCATCCTCGCATTCATTTGAGCATCACTTTTGAACCCCTTGGTAGGAGCTGTTTGATCTCCCGCTCAGCGGACAAAAAGCTCTCTTTTGTCCCTTGTCCTGTGTCATTTTTGCAGAATGCCCGTGTTTATGGCAGTATCCATACCCTGTTATTTGCATGGACAGGCGAGACGAGAGGACGATACTCTGATGGATGGTGCATCACTTTTCGGAGGAACGTGATGCGCCTTCCTCCGTTATAGGAGTGCCAGGTACTTGGCCTGCTCGTCTTTCGAGATCTTCAGGGCGTCCATGGCAGCTTCAGCTGTGAGCCCTAAACTTAAAATGAGATTCTTGATGTTCTTTAAGCGTTCTGTCTCCGTGGCATGTGCGGCTCCTTCCGCAACACCTTCGTTATACAGTTCTTCCATTATCCTGCACATAGCTGTTACCCCCTTTTCATCTTCTTTGAAAAAACGCGCGCGCTCGGCGAGCACTTCGCTATACATATCGTTCGGATTGGTGCAGAAAAAGTCGTGCATCAATCGCCCCAATGGGCTATCGCTCTGACATTCACCATTCACATAGAGGATATGTGCGCCGTCATCGAACGGATCAGCCGTATCCTCGAAGGTGCGGTGTACCTTGTAGAGCGGTTTGCCGCGCTTCCATATATCATGCTCTGTGATGAATATGACGTATGTTTCGGGAAGATCAGGGAACTCTGTCCCCTTGCTGACCGTGCGGGCGTCGATCATGCTGCTGTTGTAGCGAGCACGCCGTGGAATCGCGCCCTCGTCGCTGCGTTGTATCTCCACATTGTAGATCGCCTTGCCATCCGTTGCAAGGGCGTCGAAGCGGACAGAACGTCCGTAGAGATTCGGCGCATTCTGCTGGGTGAAAACCTCTGTCACATGCAGATGATCATTTCCCATCACGGCACGGAGGACGACCTCCATACAAGGGATATTCCCGTCAAAACAACTGTTGAAGAAGGTGTCGTCCATCAGGCGAAGCTGTTTGATCTTCTCAAGGTATTGGTTTTGATTTTGTTTGAGTGTTATGATAATCACCTCAACTCACATGCTCCGCCTATATTTTATAGGGATTTCCATTTTTTTGCAAGAATGTCATTTTTCTTGCGTACCAAACATATAATCTCCAATCTGCGCAGCGGCTTCTTCCTTTGTCTTTTGCATGACGTGCGTATAAAGATCAGCTGTAATGGCGATCGAGCTGTGCCCGAGGATTTTGGCAGCCGTTTTCATGGCAACGCCGGATTGCAGAATCAGGGAAGCACAGGATTTGTCGACGAAGTTCGGGTGAAAAAGATGCCAAAGATAGTATGGCTGAAATTATCAGTACTTCCTTAGGGCACAAGAGATTTTGAACTTGTTTTTTGAGGCTGTGAAATTTGCGGTTATGTGGTGGCAGAGGAGGGGAACTGGATATAGCGCGTTTCGTGCGCTCCCATATAAAAGAGCCGCGACGTGCAGATGTCTGCAAGACGCGGCGTTTTGTACTTCGGATGGAGGGATTACTCTCCCTGGCAGAAATTGACGTAGTTGAGGATCAGCTCGGCCGCCTTTTCGAGCGGGATGCGGCTCGTGTTGATGACGAGGTCGTAGTTCTGGGGATCGCCCCACGTCTTGCCCGTGTAGAAGTCGTAGTAGTCCTTGCGCTGCTTCTCGATCTCGTTGAGCTGATCGAGGCTCATGCCGCCGTAGTGGGTCTGGGCGCGCTTTGCACGGAAAGTGTCATCGGCGCAGATGAAGAAGGAGTAGACTTCGGGCTGTCCGGCGAGGATGACGTCAGCACAGCGCCCGAGGAAGACGGCGCCCTTTCCCTCCGCCGCGATGGCGCGGATGATTTTGCTCTGCTCGGTATAGAGCTGCCTGTAGGCAGGTACACGGTCGAATGAAGCCGTGCTGATCGCACCGAGACTCGCTTTGGGCACCTCGTAGGATCGACTGATGACGTCCTCGATGCGGTCACCCGCACCAAGACTCTTCGCCGCCATTGTGACAACGGTCTGGTCATAGCGCTTGACCCCCATCGTCTCCGCAAGAATACGGGAGATCTGTCGACCGCCGCTGCCGAACTGTCGGCTGATTGTGATAACGGTATTGCTTTTCATGTTCATATACCTCCTTCAATATGATTATACCGCAGACAGGTACTGCGTGCAAGGAAATCGGGCATGATTGTGAGATAAAAGTGAAATATCAGTGTTTCTTGCGGAACTCTTCCATAAATGCGGCGAGCTTTTCGACGCCCGCAAGGGGCATGGCGTTGTAGATGGAGGCACGCATGCCGCCGACGCTGCGGTGTCCCTTGATGCCGCTGAGCCCCTGCTCCTTTGCGGCCATGACGAAGTCCGCTTCGAGGCTTTCGCTCGGCAGGCGGAAGGTGACGTTCATGCGGGAGCGGCTGCCCTTCTCCGCATGTCCGCGATAGAAGCCGTCGGAGCTGTCGATGGCGTCGTAGAGGAGCGCCGCTTTTTTCGCGTTCGCTTCGCCCATCGCAGCGAGTCCGCCGTGTTCCTTGATCCAGCGGACGGTTTTGCCGACGATGTAGATGGCAAAGACGGGCGGGGTGTTGTAGAGGGAGTCGTTCTTCTGGAAGGTGCTGTAACGCAGCATGGTCGGGAGCTCTGCGGGGCTGCTCGCGAGGAGCTCCTTCTTTGCGACGTTCAGGACGACGCCCGCAGGGCCGAGATTCTTCTGTACGCCCGCATAGATGAAGTCATAGCTGCCGAAGTCCCACGGGCGCGAGAGGATGTCGGAGGACATGTCGGCAAAGAGGGGGACGCCGCCGGTCTCGGGCGTGTAGTGATACTCCGTGCCGTAGATGGTGTTGTTGAGGCAGATGTGGAGGTAGGCGGCGTTCGGCGCGGTGTTCAGCTCCTCCTGCGCGGGGACGCGGACGTAGTTCTCCTCCTTGGTGGAGGCGGCGACGGTGCCGACGCCGAGTTTCACGGCCTCCTCGTATGCCTTCTGGGAGAACGAGCCGGAGAGGGCGTAGCTGCCGGGGTGCGACTCGGTGGCGAAGTTCAGCGGGATGAGTGCAAAGGTCTGGCTTGCGCCGCCTGCGGTGAAGACGACGTCGTAGTCGTCACCGAGCCCCATGAGTTCGAGGATGTCCGCCTTTGCAGCCTGATGCACGGCGTCGTAGGCAGGGGCGCGGTGGCTGATCTCGAGGATGGACATGCCTGTGCCGTTAAAGTTCAGCAGTTCCGCCTGTACCTCTTTGAGGACGTCCTCGGGGAGGACGGCGGGGCCGGGGTTGAAGTTATAGATGCGGTCGTTCATATTGTCTCCCTCTGTGTTCTTTCCATTGTTTGTCATGTGGGGAATTTTGAAGTAGATTTTCCTTGCTCGTTCAAAGCGCCCCTTCCACCGCAAGCGATCCCCCTCCCCCGTCGCGACGGGGGAGGCTTTGGGGCTTATCCTCTAGGTTGACTTTTCTCCATCGCCCTCCGTCCGCGTCATGCGGATCTGGGCGACGCGTGCGCGGTCCATGTGCAGGACTTCGAAGGTGAAGTCTTCCCATGTGCAGGTTTCGCCCGCCTTCGGGATGCGGCCGAACTGTGCGGTGACGAAGCCGCCGAGGGTGTGAAAGTGGTCGTGATCCTCATCGGGCAGTTCGTCGATGCCGAATTCCTCTTTGAACTCGTCGATGGGGAAGAGTCCATCGAAGACCCAGTTTGCCGTCTCCTCTGCGCCCATGCGTGTGCTTGCGGGCGCATCGTCGTCCGCGCTGCCGATGATCTCCTCCATGATGTCGCCCATCGTGATGAAACCGACGACACCGCCATACTCGTCGAGGACGACCGCCTCGTGGATTGCGCCCGTGCGGAATTTCTCGAGGACGCGCAGTCCCTCCATGGTGCGCGGGACGAAGAGAGGCTTGCGGATGTAGTCCGCGAGGTCGATCTCTGTGCCGTCAAGGGCGGCGTCGAGGAGTTCCTTTGCGTAGATGACGCCGCGGAAATCGTCGAGGTTCTCGTAGGCGACGGGGAAGACCTCGTGTGCCGCGGAGCGGATGATGCGCAGCTGCTCTGTGCGGCTCTCGGCGAGGTCGATCCACGCGATCTGCGTGCGCGGTGTCATGAGGGCGGAGGCGGTCTGATCGCTCATGTGGAAGATGCGGTCGACCATGTCCTGTTCTGCCTTTTCAAAGGTGCCGTCCTCCGTGCCCTGTTCCATGAGATCCTTGACGGCGTCCTCCGTGGCGGAGGCACGGTTCTCGGGGTTGATGCCCACGATCAGGAGTAGCCCGCGCGAGACGGAGACGAGCGCCGCGCTCGGCAGCGCCGTGAGACGTGTGATGAGGCGGATGGAGCGGTGGCTGCGCATGAGGATGCCCTCGGGATCCTGCTGTGCGACCTGCTTTGGCAGGAAGTCGCCAAAGAGAAGCGTGAGGGCGGTCATGACGAGGATGCTGAGGATGAGTGCGGCGAGGTAGACCTCCATGCCGGGCAGGAGCTTTTCGAGAAAACGCCCGAAGGTCGGCATGGCGAGGAGGCCGATGCCAAGTCCCATGAGGAGGCTTGTGCAGGTGACGCCTGCCTGCGCCATGGCGATCGGGCGTGCGGAATGTTCGAGGAGGGTGAGCGCGCGCGCGGCATCCTCGTCACCGCCCTCGGCGAGACGCTCGAGGCGTCCGCGATGGGAGGCGGTGAGCGCGGTCTCGACCTGCGCGAAGTAGGCGTTCGCCGAGAGGCAGATGAGGAGCAGGATGAGTGCAATGAGGTCGGATAGGGAACTGTCCAAGGATGTATGCAGCTCCTTTCAATAAATGAGGCAGATGGGTTTATACGGACACTATTGTAGCACAGACGCGGCGAAATGTCATTTGTCCACCACAATATTGGTCAGGCCGAAATACTTGATTGCACCCTCCTTCGTTACGTTGTTGTCCCAGTCCTCGTAGTAGACGTGACGGAGGGCGCGGTTCGTGCGGTCGATGCGCGGGAAATGGACGACGGTTTCGCCGCGTGCACGTGCCTCCTCGATCTGCGCGATGCGAGCCGCATCCGCTGCGCCCATCTCGTGCGTGATGAGGAGCGCTGCCGTGCCCGTATAGGCAAAGAGGAGGAGTGCCGCCGCTGCGATTGTCCGCCGCGCCGCCCCGTTGAGCAGTCTGCGGAGAGATGGATCGGCGAGGAGGGCGAGCGCCGCCGTGACGAACATTGCGGCAGAGCTGAAGGTCGCACGCCCCGGGAAGGTTGGCGCGGCGAGCATGACGAGGTTGTTGCAGACACCAAGTGCGATGAGGAATGCGGCATAGCGGAGCGTGGGCGAGGAGCGCAGCAGTTCTCCTGCGGGCACGCGCGACGCTGCCGTGCGGATGGAGGCGGCAGTTAGTCCGAGCTGCTGCTTGAGCCGTGCGTAGAAGAGGAGAATTGCCAGCCAGTAGATCGCCATCTCCTCGAACCCGTTCATGAGATTCGTGAAGAGGTGGATCGTCTTCGGTTTTGTCAGGCCGAGCGGCGTCAGTACGCCTCCAATCACGGCATCGCGGATTGCGCCCGCAACCCAGCCGCCCGTGAAATACGAGACAGCGAGGAGGACAAGCGCGGCGGCAAGGAGGATTGTTCCGGTGCCTGCACGCTCTGCAGACGCTGTCTCCATCCCCGCACGGGCACGTCGATAGAGACGCCATATCGTCAGAATCAGGAGGAGAACGGGGAGGAGGTAGAGCAGCATCTCGCCCTGACCTGCAAACTGATTGCCGATGTGCGTGAGGATTCCCTTGCCCGTGCCCTGTTCGTCATAGCGCACGTAGTTGCCTGGGGCGGCGACGAGGCCAATCAGCCCGAGGAGCGCACCGAGTGCGCCCGCAACCATCCACGGCGGGAGATATGCATAGCGTCGCCACACGTAGAGGCAGATGCCGAACGCGAGCAGGACGGTGGTCACGGCGAGATTTTCGATCGACCAGCCCGCACAGATGCCGAGCAGGAGCATCGGCAGGACTGCCCATGCGTACCGCCGCTGTATGCCGCACTCCATCGACTTCAGCGCGAGATTATACGGCAGGAGAAAGAGGAAGGCAGGCACCGCCGACCAGAGGTAGACGGTCGAGCCGCTCTTCCAGACGGCTACCTCGCCGAAATGCGGCAGTGCAAGCCAGAGCATGAGCGCCGCTGCCGCGAGCAGCCTCGGCGCATGGCGGATCTCCGCTCTCCGCAGCGCGTGCATTGTCACGAGCACGGCGAGTGCGAGGAACATGAGGGCATTCACCGCATCGAAGGCAGGCTTTCCCAGCCAGAGGAAGAGATTCAGACAGATGACCGTCATCATGCGCCCGCCGTGCAGGAGGTAGTGCTGCATGGCAGAGGAGAGCACATCGGAGAATGCGCCGACGTGAACGCCTGTGCCCCAGATCAGCGAATAGTCGTAGTCGTCGCGGTGGATGGGCATAAAGTGATTGAGCGCAAGCATAAAGGCGAAGATTGCGCCTGCGGCAAGCACGGTCTGTACGATGTTATTTTTTTCGGTTCCCTCTGTTTTTTGTGCGTTCATTCCCCTGGTTCCCTGCACCGCTTCACCTCCCTGCGCAGCTTGCTGTAGTCGAATTTCTCCCCGTCGCGCTCGTCAATCAGATAGGTCGGGCGCTGTTTGCTCTCCGTAAAGACGCGCCCGAGGTACTCGCCGATGATGCCGAGCGAGAGGAGCTGCACCCCGCCGAGGAAGAGTAGCACCGTCATGAGGGTCGGATAGCCCGCCACGGGGTCGCCGTAGAGCAGGGCGTCCACGAGAACGACCAGCATGTACCCGATGGCGAGCGCCGAGACGAGGAGTCCGAGCACCGTCGTCAGGCGTAGCGGCGCCGTTGTAAAGGACGTGATGCCCTCGATCGCAAGCGAGAGAAGCGCGGGGTAGCTCCACGTCGTTGTGCCTGCCGCGCGCGGCTGCACGTGGAACGGAATCTCCTTCTTTTTGAATCCTACCCAGGTAAAGAGCCCCTTGGTAAAGCGCTGATTCTCGCGCAGGAGGCGCAGTGCCGCGACGCAGCGGTGATCGAGCAGACGGAAATCGCCCACGTCACGCTGCAAGGTGAAGCGGCTGACCGCCTGCATCGAGCGGTAGAAGAGATTTGCCATTGTGCGCTTGAGGAAGGTCTCGTCCGTGCGATCCGTCCGCTTGCCGCAGACATCGTCGTAGCCTGCGCGCCACAGTGCGACCATCTCCGGAATGAGGGCGGGCGGGTGCTGCAGGTCGGCGTCCATGAGGATGACGGCATCGCCGTCCGCGTAGTCGAGTCCCGCCATCATCGCGGGCTCTTTGCCGAAATTGCGCGTGAAGCTGATGTAGCGGACGTTCGTGTGCTCCTCGGCGAGCGTGCGGATGGCGGCGAGTGTATTGTCGCGACTGCCGTCGTCGATAAAGAGGTAGGTGAATGCCGCGTCCGCAATCCCTGCGGTCGCCGCCTCCACCTCCGTATAGAAGTGCTCCACTACCTCTGCTTCGTTGTAGCAAGGCACAATGATCGTGATCTTGTTCATAGTTCTTCCTTAATATACCCGTGGGTACGCCTCGCAAACGCTTAGACGTATCCCACGGATGAATCCGCAAACGTCCTGAAATTCGTGATCTCCGCGCCCGCTGCTGCGAGTGCATCACGCACGGTGGGGGCGCAGACGGCGGCAAACTCCGCCTCGAAGTCATGATTCCAGAGGCAGTCGCGGATGAGCACGGCATTGTCCGTGCCGGGGTGGAGCATGACCTCGGTCACGCCTTCCCTCAGTCCTGCTGCGATCTCTGTGAGCGCCTCTGTATCGACCGCCGCGCCTGCGACAATGCCCGCGAAGTGATTGGGGACGTGGATGCCACGAGCCTTTGCCTTTGCAGCGGCGCGGTGTGCGAGGACGGAGAGCCCCGCGCGCCCGATGAGCTGCCCGATGCCGCCGAAGTCCCCTGCAAAGAGGGGCGCGCGCGGGGCGCGCATGGCGGGGATCTGCGCCTCCTTGCACAGATCGAGCGCGATATCGATAACGCCCGGCAGGACGTGCATATGCTGATGGCTGTCCGCATGCGTCGGGTGAATGCCCGCCGCCTCGACGCGCCGCAGCTGTGCCGCGAGCTCCGCGCGTACCTCGCTCAGATTGACCGCACCGCGCAGGACGCGCACGGTCAGCGCAGTGTGATCATCGACGAAGACATCCGCCTCCGTGACGAGCGTGGGAATCTCGGCGGGCGGCAGGACGGGATTGCCGTTGACGAGCGTCAGATGGATGCCGACACCGAGTTCGGGTGTCCGCCGCGCGAGCGCTGCCGCATCGTCAAATGCTGCGCCGCCGGGCATGATGGTTGCAGAGCGCAGGATGCCGTCGTGTATGCCGCGCTCCACGGCGCGGTTGATGAGCGTGTGCCGACCGAAATCGTCGGCGTTCAGAATGATTTGCTTCAAGTCGTCGTCCTCATGTCATTTATATGGGAGGCATGTTTTCCACTGATGTCCCACGCAAACGCTTAGGGAAATCAGCATACAAACACGCGGATTTCCATATCATACCTCATTTTGTTAATATTTTCGACAAAAAACCTGAAATTACCTTTTCTACATAGGTCTTTTGTAGTAAAATAATCTAGATTAACTATAGAGTGAAAAGGAGCTTTCCATGGTCGTTGAAATCATCAGCGTGGGCACGGAGTTGCTCATGGGTAGCATTGTGAACACGAATGCGCAGCATATCGCGCGCCATCTTGCACATATGGGGCTGGACGCCTACTATCAGACCGTTGTCGGCGACAACCCCGAGCGCCTGCGCGCCGCGCTCGATATTGCCTACACGCGCGCGGACTGCGTCATCACGACGGGCGGGCTTGGCCCGACGAAGGATGACTTGACGAAGGAGATGCTGATCTCCTATTTCGGTGCTGCGCCTGTGGAGGATGCGGAGGCGCTCCGCCGCCTCGAGGCGCGTGCAGCAAAGCGCGGCATTGCACTTACGGAGAGTATGCGCAAACAGGCGACCGTGCCCTCGGGCGCGATCGTGCTGCAGAACGATCACGGCACGGCGCCAGGCGTCATCATCGAGAAGGACGGCCGCGCGTGCATCATGCTGCCCGGCCCGCCGAAGGAGATGAAGCCGATGTTTGAGACGGCGTGTGACGTCTTCCTGCGCGGCAAGAGCGACAAGGTCTTCGTCTCCATGAACATCAAGCTCTATTCGATGGCGGAAAAAGGGCTGCCCGTCGGGGAGTCACCCGTTGCTGACCGCCTCGGCGCACTTGTCGATGGAGAGAACCCCTCCGTTGCGACCTACGCAAAGGAGGACGGCTGTCTCGTGCGCGTCACAGCAGCCGCCCCCACGCGGGAGGCGGCTCGTGCCCTGCTCGCACCGACCCTTGCCGCCGCGCGCGAGGCGATCGGCGAGGAGTACATTCGATCGGTGGAAGAGGACTGAATGCGGATGGGGATTGTCAGGCGGAGCGTAGGGGCGCTTCTCGCCGTCATAGTATTGCTTGGTGCCGTGCCTGTGGGGGCGGCGGAGAAGTCTGCGCCGCGCCATGCATCGCAGGCGATCGGAAAGGCGGAGCGTGCGATGCAGGAAATCACAGCGCAGGCGGCACGCGAGACGGTGACCGCAGAGATGCAGGACACGCGTATTTCCTCCGTCATGCTGCACTGGGAGCCGTATCCCTCAGCGGTGCGCTATGCCGTGCGCGTCCTGCGCGGCTCTGTGGGCGCGCCGATAAAGCCGATTGCCACGATGGAGTACGTCTATACGACCGGGCTGCATCTGCCGCTCATGGCATACGGCGCGGTGGATGACCTCTATTGGACGGTGCAGCCGCTCGGCTACGACGGCACATCGCTTGCTGCGGCATCGGAGCCGCGCCCCGTGCGCGAGGCGGAGGCAGACCCCGCCGCACCCGCGCTGACGACGGAGTATGCGGCGATGCCATATGCGCCGCTCTACCCCGTCTACTCGTGGGTTCCGCTCGCGGGGCAGAAGGAGCACGAGGTCGAGGTCTACCGTCGCGAGGCGGATCGTGACCGCTACGTGCATACGCTGCGCGGCGGCGAGTACGATGTCTACGACGACACGCCCTTCACCGTGCCGGGCACGTATGTCTACCGCGTGCGCGGCGTGACGGCGGCGGGGACGCCGATCTCGAACTGGTCGGCGTATGGCTCGTTCACCGTTGCGGAGCGCACGCCGATCGCGGCGCTCGGCGACAGCATTACGCATGGCGGCGGAGCAATCACCGTGCCGCCCTCGTATCAGCTCTACGATTGGGAGTCCTACTGCACCGTGCCCGTGAAAAACCTCGGGCGCAGCGGCGACACGACGGAGGCGATGCTCGAACGCTTTGAGCACGATGTCCTGCCTTTTGCACCGCGCGTCCTTATCATCATGGGCGGTGTGAATGATTACCGCGTCGGCATCTACGGCGCGGAGACGGTGCGCAACCTCGCGGCGTTGCGTGAGAAATGCAGGGCGCACGGCATCACGCCGATCTTCCTGACGGCGACGCCGATCCGCCCCGCACTCATGACCGCACGCATGACGATCACTACGCCTCCGAGCGATTGGTGGGCGCACCGCGACTATGTGAACAACTGGGTCATGCAGCAGGAGTACAGCATCGATGTTGCGACCGTGCTCTCGGATGCGGGCGGCGAGCTCGAGGAGAAGTATACGACGGACGGGCTGCACCCCGACCTCACGGGGAAGAAATACATTGGACAGACCGTCGACAGCTATCTGCGAACGCATTTCGCCTATGCTTCGGCTGAGGCGGAGCGGCGGGTGCGGATGCTGAAGAATATGGAGAAAACGAGCTAGATGGATGGAGGCGAAGTCCCTAAGCGAACCCTAGTGGAGCAAGCGGAAACGAGGGCACGTTCTGCCCCCTGCGGATTTCTTTCGTTCAAGCGAAGCGCGTTTAAGAAGTCCGCAGGTATTTAGGCAGATAAGTGCCCGACCGCTTGCGTAACTAAGCGTTCGCGTGGGACTCGCCCCAAAGGATAAATAAATTTGCAGGGGAGGGGGCTCTATGACATATCGGCTGCGCCTCGGCGCGTTCGTGCTCCTCGTCGCGGCGCTCATCGGCGGCGCGTACACGGGGTACTGTTATCACCGCGACCGCACGCCCGAGGCGGCGCTGCACGCGATTGCGCGCGCCGTCGTGACCGAGGATCGGAAACTGTTTGACGAATACGTCGACGAGGACGCCGTGCTCGCCGTGATGCACGAGGAGGCAACTGCACTCCTCGCGGACAACATTGCGGCACTCCACGAGCGGCATCCCTCCGATTGGTTCTTCCGCCACGATACGGCATTTATGTATGACTACATGGCGGAGCGGCGCGCGGCGGACATTGCCTTTACGCGCCTTTTGCTGGACTACTACTTCGACGCGGAGCGCGTGCCTGTGACGAAGGAGGACGGCAATGCGCGCTGGGGCTCGGACGAGGTGCGCGCCTTTGCCGCACACTACACGGCGAGCATCGAGTTGCCCGTGATTACAGGTGACCGCGCCATGGTGAATGTGATTGTGCGTGGCGACGATACGGACTACGGCCGCCTCCTGCCCGAGGGCTCCGTGACGATGGAGCTCGCGCGGCAGACGGACGGGCGTTGGAAGCTCGTCGGGGCACATACGGATACCGCGCGCACGAACGGCTTCTATGCCTTGATCGATGCGGCGGAGAGGTATTGGGAATTTCAAGGTTGGGATTGATCTGGACGAAAAGGAGAGCAGAACATGAAGTACGAGCTTACGAAAGACTATCTGACGGGCATTGATATGATTGATGAGGAGCATGGAAAGCTCTTTGATCTGGCAAATGAATGTTACGATCTCGTGATGGACGATGCGGCAGTTGACCGATTCGATCGCATTGTTGCCCTGCTCGAGGAGTTGCGCGCCTACGCGGCAACGCATTTTGCCCATGAGGAGGAGTATATGGAGCGCATCCAATACGAGCGGCGCTTCAGCGAGCGCTATCAGCACCTGCGCTTCATCCAGAAACTCAGCGAGATCAACCTCGACGACATCGACGAGAACCAGCAGGAGTATCTGCTGAACATCCTCGACTTCCTTGCACGCTGGCTCTACGGTCATATCAAGGTCATGGACTGCCGCATTCCAAAGGAGGATGTTGTTGCAGCAAAATAGGTAGACACAGAAATCCTTGAGAAGTGTGCGCAGAGAGAAAGCGGGAACGATTTAGATGAAATACGAGTTTACCGATGATTATCTGACGGGAATCGCGTCTGTGGACGCGCAGCACAGCAAGCTGTTCGATCTCACGAACGAGTGCTATGAGCTCGTGATGGAGAGTGCGTCGGAGGACAAATACGACAAGATCGTCGCGATATTGGAGGAGCTTGCCGCCTATGCGGGCACGCATTTTGCGCACGAGGAGGCATATGCGGAGAGCGTCGGCGATCCGCACCGCTTCAGCCATCGTGCACTCCACCTGCGCTTTATGAAGAAGGTTGGAGAGATCGACCTTGATGCAATCGATGAGAACCAGCAGGAGTATCTGTTGAACATTCTCGACTTCCTTGCGCGCTGGCTCTACGATCATATCAAGGGGCGCGACTGCAAGCTGCCGCATGAGCACGCCTAGGCATACACAAAAACACCCCGCAATGAGCAGTTGCGGGGTGTTTTTGCTGTGTATTATATTTTAGGAGAGCTCTGGAAACCATATCC
>ERZ772917.902-NODE-902-length-19383-cov-4.794857_pt1 | contig 19383 bp, 13 predicted proteins | sample MGYA00511187_ERZ772917 | MGnify/ENA primary metagenome ERZ772917 (study PRJEB29015, sample SAMEA2737925) | human oral metagenome | biome: human oral; feature: human-associated habitat; material: dental | place: China | collected 2012 ... | reverse complement strand
AAAGGACTTTTTCCAGAGATGGAAAGTTAACTTTCCAAAGGTGGAAAACTAATTTTCCAAGCTTGGAAAGTTCGCTTTCCACCCTTGGAAAATCCCGACAAGTACAAGGGAAGTGAGTAGACCCCATAATGACATTGCCTTCTCCTCACTGTAAGGCGAACTACACATTCCAATATAAGGAGGCATTGAGACTCGTACCAGTCATGATGCAAAGTAGCTTTGCGTCGCACTAGCACCCTATATTTAAGCCTCATCCCTATCCTATTCGGGAATAAGGATGAGGCACAAAAAGTCGCAGCTCCTTGCCTCCTGAGGTCTATACAACTAGATATTACCTCCGCTTGAAGAGCTCTGGCATAGTAAACTGCTTAGCTTTATCAACGACAGATACAACAAAGCCCCAGTGTACCGCTCGGTAAGCTGGGGCTTTGCTATCAGTAGAGGGATGAGAGAGGACTAGTACTTGAATCCCTTGTAGTAGACAGGCATGTCAGAGAGTGGGTGCCCAGGATCGTAGCAGGCGGAGATACTCATCCAGAAGTCTGCATTCACCTGCGAGGTCATTAGGTATTCATAGTTCCCATCTCGCTCAAGCCAAGTGATCTTATAGGGAGAATTGTCTGCGAGCGCATTGACCATTCCCTGCATCGCATAGCGGCGGTAGCGCCAGTTGTCACCATTCTGCACGAACTTGCGGATGTAGAGCTGACTAGGCTGATCACTGACGGGAGCGAAGTCAAGATAGTAGCTCAGCCAGGAGTTACCCGACGATGGAGAGTAGAGCTGGAAGGAAACCTTGTGGTCTCCACCATCAGTGCGCCCGATATATGCAAAGTCATTCAAGACATCTCCTTCACTATAGTAGGGGTCATAGGTGACTTCACCGATGATGCTATCCTGACCCTTATTGGGACCGTACTGATACTTCGCACCATTGGTACGATTCATGACATCACGGATAGCACTACCACACCAATACTCATAGAGAAGAGCACGGATCTTGTACTTCGTCAGGTCGTAGTAGCTAGACTGAATCTCTAGCTTTTCTCCAGAAGGAGTCAGAGCATGGTAGGCATCCCCTTCCTTCTGAATCTTGATCTGGCGGAGGAGCTCGGTACCGATCTGACCGACCTTACCCTGTGTAGCGTCACGATCATCAATCAGATCCTCTGGAGCGATGACCTCGATCCCCTCAGGAGAGAAGTGGATCGGGATGAGACGCTCCTTGGCAGATCCCACTTTGACTTGTAGCTGACGGATGAGACCGAAGACGGACATCTTGACCTCCTCACCACCGATGGTCGTCGTGGCAAGAGCCTTACCATAGACCGCATTACGGATTTCCTTAACCTTGTCGATGTAAGACTGAGCATCCTCCTTGAGGCGGATGAGCTGCATCCGATTGCGGCTATAGACCCCAACAAGCTCAATCGTATCCTGGTCAGCACTGACCTTGCCGAAGGTGAACTCGAAGTCACCCTCCAGCCCCTGAAGGAGCGTGTTGCGAGGTTCAGCGTAGCGGCCTAGAGCAGGATTGCGCGTATCGAAAGTCAAGCGGATACCCGCCGTATTATAGATACGATAGCTGGAGTGGATCACTTCGTCAAGATCCTCAGAATAGGAGTCAACGGCTCCGCCCTTGTGGAACTTGAAGGCGATATTGATACCACCATACTGGTAGCTACCAGGCAGAAGCACAAGGCGCCAGCCATGTTCGTTGCCAGTTAGTAGTTCGTTCAGCTTCTCCATCTCCTTTGTCAGATAGAGTGCTGGCTTGTCCTCTCCTACGGGCAGATTGTCATACATCTGGCAGGAGGAGAAAAGTGCCATGGCTCCTAGAGCCCAAGCAAAATAACGTCTCATAGCAGTCTAGTCTTTAGGGACAGTGGAAAAATAAGAGGGAGGAAGCTTGGAGAAGTCATCCTTGATGAACTCATAGTAGTCTTCAACGGTAGGGAACGTCCTATAGTCAGCCATAGCAGATATACGACGATTAGCCTCTGCACGGACTACATCGATATCGAGGTGGTAGTTAGCCTTCAGATATTCCTTCATGATGGCTAGCTTACGCTCCAGAATCTCACGTCCCGTGTAGCGAGCCTCTGGCTTATACTTTTTGTCCGCCCGGACCATCAGGTTCTCCCACTCACTGGGCAGGAGTACCATATAGGTACCATAGAGCTCGGCAAAGTCTTCCTCAGGGCTCTTGCTCGCATAGTCCGAGATGAAGCCTGCTGTCAGAGAAGAGATACCACGGATATACCAATAGGAGAATGCATTGTCCTGCTGGTAGTCTGAGATCGTCAGCTTCAGGAAGTCCTCTGGGACAGGAGTATCCTGGTGGAGGGTATGAGCGGACTCGTGGTAGAGCGTCTGGATATAGTTATCTCGAGCGCGCTCGTAGTAGTAATTGAAGCTGGATGCTTCGTAATTGGGGTCATCGTAGTAAGGGATGTTGAGTCTATTGATATCATAGACCTGGATCATCCCGAAGGGGGCTTCCCCGAGGAGGTTCTGCGTAGGACCATAACCAAGCGTACCGAAGAGGATGAGCTGCTTGATCGTATGGCGCTCAGCGAAGCCCTTGGGAGCTACCTTCTCGTACACTTCGAAGAAGGTATAGCGCATGAGGTTGATGTACTTCAGCGCCTGAGCCTCAGAGGCTGGTCCGAGCTTATAGAGGTTACTCGCTAGGCGGTCCTCATAGTTGTAGCGGATATCTACATTGAACTTCTTCCCGAAGTAGTTCTGGATGTACTTCTGGACCTCGGTCATCGTCGTCGTATCTAGTGGCGAGAAGATCGGGCGTGTAGGGTCGACCTCATCGGATGAAGATCCGCAACTCACAAGGGCTGCCGACAAGAGAAGCGACAAGAGAAGCGATGCAATGGTCTTATTGAATAGTTTCATAGCCGTATAGCGTTAGCGTGGGTTCTGCTTGATCTTACCGACGACAGCCTGCTGAGGCAGAGCGATAGCCTGGCGAAGATCTGTGCCAAGGAGCACCCCATCTTCGGGTACTGCGAAGGAGTCAGCACCAGCATCGATCTTCTTCCAGCGGTAGACATCGATACCATAGCGCTTGATATCTTGCCAGCGAAGACCTTCATGGAGCGTGAGGATACGACGGCACTGGAGGACGTACTGCAGGAGAGCTTCCGTAGCCGTGCCCTCGGTGATCGAAGAGCCATCGTGGAGCTTGAAGTGAGCCTTCGTTAGATGCTTCTTAGGCGAGCGCGTTGTCTTGTCAGCATAGGGCAGATTCTTGTAGTATTCTACGATCTCCTCCTGAGTGAAGGTCTTCTTAGCGAGACCAGGGCGGAGGTAGACTAAAGTCCACGCATTGAGGTCGGTAAGACCACCATCGAGATCCCCAAGACGGATCTTAGCTTCAGCACGGTTGATAAGAGCTTCGTCCGTAGTCAGCTGCACTTCGACACTACGATAGGAGTTCAGGATAGGCAGCTTAGGCTGATAGACCTTATCGATGAAGACCTTGTCGTAGATATAGGGAGCGAAGTTGTACTCGTCGCGGTTACGCTTTACGTTCCAGATGTTCTTCCAGAGCGTCTCATCAGCAGCACACTTATTGGAGTGCGTGTAGCGAGAGCCCGTGAAGGATTCACCACCAGTGGTGACGAACTGGAAGTTGGTGTAGAGCGAGATCACTAGGAGGTTAGCGCTATTGGTGGGGTGATAGTAAGCCAGTGCCTTAGCATTGGCATTAGCAGCATCGATACCCGTGTAGTTACCTGCCCAGTTGCGCAGCTGCGGTATAGGATTATTCCCAAGAAGCTTATCTGCGTACTCCTTAGCCTTGTCTGGCTGGTTGTAGTAGAGATAGAAGCGGGCGGCAAAGGCATAGGCAGCCTCAGCTGTGAAGTGGAAGCGACGGATCTCATTCTGGTAAATGTTGTACTTCTCCAGAAGAGGAATAGCTTCCTGCAGATCCTTATCAATCTTCTCGTAGGTCTCCTTGAGGGTACCACGGGGATAGTCGGGGAGGATAGTCGTGACACGCTCAGCAATATAGGGAATACCGAGGTTCGTCGCGCCACCCTGACCATCAAAGTTGTAAGGGAGACAGAAGACGTTCGCTAGCTGGAAGTGCGACCAAGCGCGCACGGCCAGGGCTTCACCACGAGAGGCCATATTACGGTCACCGAAGTTCTGCGTCTCCTCAATGAGCGTCAGTACTTCGTTAGCCTGAGCGATAGCATAGTAGTAGGACTCCCACATCTTGAGTGTCCCATCGTAGTAAGCGGAACCATCCGTCGTCGTGATAGGCTTCCAGTAGACAGCGAGGTCTTGGTAGTCCTCACGGTAGAGGTTACGCGTCTCATCCTCATACGTATTGTCCGAGGAGAGCTCCGAGATATGAGCCAGAGAAGACAGAGGGTAGGCGTAAGTCAGGAAGCGGCTGATCTTATAGGGGGTATTCCCATCGACGTAATGCCCATCGGCATTCTCGTCGAGGAACTTTCCACAAGAGCTCATCCCGAAGATAGAGCCAGCGAGCAAAGCCAGCCCGAGTAGGCTGAATGATAACTTCTTCATTCTGTATAGATCCTTTATACTATCCGACTAGAGTCCGATAGTAGCGGTGAAGATGTAGGAGTGAGGGGCATAGCCATAGGGTAGCGCTCCGTTGAGCTTCTTATCAGCATAGAGGAGTGCCACGTTGGAGGCTTGGAGCTTGAGGGCAAGCGAAGAGAGGCGCAGGCGATCTACGAAGCTCTTAGGTACCGTATAGCTCAGAGAGATATCACGTAGCTGGATGTAGTCAGTTTTAGCGACGCGGACATCAGACTTGTTGTAGTTCGTGTAGGCATTGCTCAGGTAGGGGTTAGCCTGACGGTGAGCATCCGTAGCGATCACAGGGACATTCGTACGCTCTTCGTCGCCAGCACGTAGCCAGCGGCGATTGAACTCCTTACCCATGACCTGATAGTCATTGTACTTCGTAGCAAACTGCTCGGGCAGGCGCATCACACCACCGAAGGAGTAGTAGATGTAGACACCGAGGCGGAAGTTCTTGAAGCTAAAGCTATTGTTGATACCACCTTGGTCGGTAGGTGTCTGAGTACCCGAGTAGACGAGGTAGTCGATATCCTCAGGGTTAGAAGCCGTCCAAGCGACCTGTCCTCCATGCTTAGGGCTGGTGATGTGGCGACCATCAGGTAGCACATCTGCACCATTGGGGAGGAAGAAGCGAGGATGCCCGTTCTCGTCCAGCTTGTAGAAGGGGATAGAGAAGAGTGCATTCAGAGGATAGCCCTGACGAGCAGCACCATCCGTGAGGTTCGTCACTGAGGGGCTGGTATTGAGGCGCGTCACCTTATTGGTATTGCGTGAGTAGGAGATTGAGGTAGACCAAGAGAAGTCGCGGGTGCGGATATTCTGCGTGGTCAGCGAGAGCTCGATCCCCTTAGCAGTCATCTGAGCGACGTTCCCATAGAGATAGTCGACGAAGCCACCAGTACCCTGAGGGAATACCTGGTCGATGAGGTCACGACCCTGACGATTGAAGAGGGTTACCCCTGCTGAGATACGCTCGTCAAAGAGACCGAAGTTGATCCCCCAGTTGAGCTCATACATCTTCTCATAAGTCAGGTCGAAGTTCGCAGGCTCATTGATATAGAGCCCTGGCTCGATGAGGTTAGCATCCCCGAAGAAGGGAAGAAGCGTCTTCAGACGAGGAAGTGCGTTGTGCACGAAGGGGATCGTCCCCGACATCCCATAGGAGAGATTCATCGAGAGCGAAGAGAGAGGCTTGAGCTTGGAGAAGAAGGCTTCCTGGTCGATCGTCCAAGTAGCACCGACATTCCAAGTGGGGATATAGCGGATAGTGCGAGCACGACCGAACTGGTTCGTCCCTTCACGACGATACGAAGCATTCACACGGTAGCGACCGAGGAGGGTGTAGTCGACATTACCGACGAGCGAGACCCCACGGTTAAGCGTAGGATGGATGCTATAGTACTGCTTGCTCTTGTTACGAAGGTTCGTGAAGAGCAGAGGAGAATAGGTAGTCAGATAACCAAGGTTGTAGTTGACCCCATAAGCATCGAACCACTCATTGAGGTGACGTTCTTCGAAGACTTCCAGACCGCCGACAGCTGAGAGGCTGTGCTGGCCGTTGCTACCGAAGCTATCATTGTAGTGGATCTTAGCCTGACCGTCGTAGCGCTCATCGATGATGTTCTGCGAATTGCGGATACCACCATAGGGCATCACGATCTGTGGGATGGCCGTAGGATTATCAAGGGGCTTATAGAGGTAGCTGTTGTTGTCTCGGATGATACTCTTGCTAATGTTGCGATAGACCTGAGCGGCATTAGACTGCTCATCACGGTCGGTGACACCATACTGGTCACGATAGCGTAGAGCGCCGAGGACCGAGAAACGGAGCTGGTTGATGGGCTGCCAGTCGATGGTGGCTTGCATGGAGAGGTTAGCCGTCTTGTAGTCACGAGTATTGTGCTGGAGCTCGTGCTTGATATTGAACGGCGTGTAGTCATACGCATAGAAAGCGTTGGGGTCTAGCGTACGGCTGGCAGTAGGAGCATAGTTCCCTGGGCGCCAGTCACCGCCATAACGCACCTTGCCGTAGGAGGCTGTAGAGCGGATACCGAAGCTCCACCCCTTGAAGGGTCTGAAATCAGCGTTGAAGTTGAACGAGTAAGTCTGAGAGTTCTCATACTTGTTCCACCCTGGGTCGAGGTTAGCATTGAGCGAAGCATAATAGTTTGCCTTCTGCGTACCTGTAGAGAAGGTCAAGGTATGCTGATGGCGGATGCTGTGCTGGAAGAGTTCCTTGAACCAGTTCGTATTGCGAAGCTCCGCAGCACGGAGGTAAGCAGCACGACCTGCATCGGTATTGAGGACACCGTACTCGCCAGTAGCATCATTATACTTATATATGCTATTGTAGAGGTAGCCATAGACCCCATACTGAGAGGCGATAAAGACCGCTTCGTTATCGAGGCTCTTACCATTGGCCATTTCATTGAAGACGGCCATCTGGTCCTGAGAGTTCAGAATGTTGTACTCACGATAAGAAGGGATAGCTCGATAGGTAAGCTCGGCCTGATAGGTGAAGGAGTTCGTCCCCTGCCCTGCCTTACTTGTGCGGACCGAGATGACCCCCCCGAGGGCGCGCTGACCATAGAGAGCGGTAGCCGAAGCGTCATTGATGACTTGGAAGCTCTGGATATCGCTTTCAGAGAGACCAGGAAGAGCTGCAGCAATGAGGCGCTTAGCTTCGGGAGAAGCAAGGTCTGCGACATTGAAGTTCTTGTCTTCCTTGTAGATCACTCCATCGATAACCCACAGTGGGTAATAGGTACTCTTGACGGAGGTAGCCTGACGCATCGTAGTGACACCGGCGGCATGGACTTCATTCTCGAGTTTGACAAGCAGAGAATCTGCTGAGGCCTGCAACTCGACCGTCTTCTTCCCATTGAGAGAGAAGACGAGTACGGTCTTTTCTCCTACCTGAAGGGAGAAGGTACCGTCAGTGGCTGAGAGCGTACGCTTCGATGCGTCTTGCTTGGAGGTGATGGATACACCCGAGAGAGGAGCTCCCGATTGGTCCACGACCTTACCATGTACCAAGACCATCTGGGCATACGCAGGTAGTGCACCGACGATCACCAGGATCAGGCAGGCGATGAGACTACGTAATTTTGTAAGCATAATCTAACCTTGATGCTGTATTTGTTTTGTGCTGATTGCGGGGCAAAATTAAAGAAAAGAGAACATAGGGCAACAGCATTTAACAACCCCTATTCCTTAACTTTTTAATTAAAGTATTTTATTTCCTGACTTCCCATGATTAACAGATCATTATGACAAGACCACGGTCTAAGTAGAGTGAAAACGCAGGCAAAACAAGGCATTATCACCCCCAAATGATCTATAAAATTTATAGATCTCACACTGGTTAATTATTGAGAGATCTCCTCCCAATCCCCCCGCTCCTCCCACTCCATCCAATCGGGAAACCCAGTCACTATACCAAAATACGCCCCCTTCTCAAGGCAAAAAGACACATTTCAAGTTATTATTAAGTCTTAACAGATTTCTAAACCCTATTATTGGGGTCAGGAGACTCGGCATATTAGCCCCAAAATCTAAGCGCAAGGCATACAAGGGTCCAGCGATGATCTTCCTTGAGCTTTCAAGGAGTGGTATATGACTAGGCTAATATTCCACCTCAAGACTACCAGCTATTTCCCCATCGCCCTCCAACCAAAGCAGCTCAACTGAGCATCACCTTCATAGAGCTACTCCACAGGCGGCAGAGCACACCTTCTAGCAACAGCCAAATAAAACCTACTGTAGGTCGTCCTTGCGACCCACGGTAGGTCGGTCGACCGACCCACAGTAGGTTTTCTGACCGACCTACCATAGGTCGCTTAACCACCCCTCCGCATGTGCCTATTTTGAAGGGGTAGAGCAAGGAAATATCCCCATGAAGAAACTAAAGAAACGAGGTCCTGTGCCAGCTTGATTTCCTCGTCCCAATAGCAAACCGAAAAGGATGCGACAAGTCAATCCCTCGCATACCGATGCCTCTGGCTTAGCTCAATCCAATCCTTCTCGTTGAACTAGAGCCACCATAAGCGATGGAGATCTAGGGCAAGTTCACCCCGCCTTAGCAGACAAGTCTAGCTAAAATCAGGAAATAATCTTACCTTTACGTTGTTCATACATTATTAATCTCTAATCGAATAGGATTATGTCTAAGTGCTCAAGTGGAAATTTCGTCCTCGGCATCCTCATCGGAGCAGCCGCAGGTGCTGCAGCAGCTTACTTCTCTGACCGTCGTAAGCGTGAAGCCTTCGCTGATAACTTCTCTAGCTCCGTAGAACGTGCTCGCGATAGCATCGTCGAAGGATACTACGAAGCTAAGGACCGCTACAATCGCTACCGCAACAAGCTCACCGAAGAGACCAACGATCTGCTCGATGAGATCGAAGGCAACGACTAGCCTTCCCGCCCCCAAATCAAGAGGCGAATACCCGTGATAGGCGCTACTTCTCGCACGTAGATCTCGGCGTATTCGCCTCTTAGTTTATCATCCCTCGAAGTACGAAGCTCTATGAAGTCACAGAATAGCGGTTTTTCCCTTTCCCAGCTTGCCCATCACCTCACGGCTCTCTCCCGAGAACGTATAGATATCACAGCCCTCTCCTTGGGAGGTGCTGTTGCTCGTGGAGCCTCCTCATTCGTCTTCTGGGGGATCTTAGCTCTGCTCTTCTTCTTCCTCTTCCTTGCGCTCAATATCGCTCTCGGCTTTGCACTAGCCACTTGGAGTGAGTCTTCCCCTGCGCTAGGCTTCCTCTACCTTGCTACCGGCTATCTAGGGCTCATGCTCCTAGTCGTGCTCGTACGCCCTTGGATCACTAAGGCCGTCCGTGATGCCGTCGCACGCAAGGCGCTAGCCGAGACGAAGCGTATCAACCTACGCCTTGACCTCATCCCCTATCTACGGAGACAGAAGTACAACAGCCCCTCACGCTCCATCCGAAATGGTGGTTCCTACCTTGTCCTTGAGCAAGCTCGCTACCAGACACTCATCCTACAAGACGAGACCTTCCCACAGGTAGTACGTGGGATGACCTACCTCCGAGACCATCGTCGAGAGATCATCTCCGACTATGTCCGTGACGAAGCTCTCTACTGCGTCGCCAGTGTCCCCGTGCTTGGCAACATCCTAGAGCGACTAGGCTATAGAGCTCCCGAGCACTCTCACCTCTTCAGCAAGAGAGCTCTTGAGGAGGAGAAGCAGCCTAAGAGTAAGCTAGCCAAGTACACACCCTACCTACTTATGGCTTGGGACTTCCTCAGCCCTACCCTCCTCGGCATCTTAGCAAGCCAAACCCAAGGTCTCCTATTCCGTCTCTTCTCGGGGAAGAAGGCCAAGGCGAAAAGGCCCTCTTGGCGTAGACGCTAGATAGTATTCCCTCCCCCACCTACATACTATATATAAGGTATATGAAGAAGTACACCATCGTCGGCATCGGCGAACTACTCTTCGATGTCTTCCCTGACCGCAAAGCCCTCGGAGGAGCTCCTACCAACTTCGCCTACCACTGTCAGCAGCTCGGCCATGAAGCTTACTCCATCAGTGCGATTGGTAGAGATAGCCTTGGAGCAGAGATCAAAGAGCAACTCCATTCACGGGGGCTGAAGACCATTCTTCAGGAGAATGAGCATCCTACGGGTACCGTCCTCGTCACACTTAGCGAAGGAGGAGTCCCCTCCTACGAGATCTCTGAAGGGGTGGCTTGGGATCATATCGAATACACGGAGGAACTCGAAGCCCTAGCCCAGCGTACCGATGCCGTATGCTTTGGTTCTCTAGCTCAGCGCTCACCACAGTCAGCCTCGACCATCCAGCGCTTGCTTGAGGCTATGCCTGCAGGTAGCCTACGCATCTTCGACATCAACATCCGTCTCCACTACTATACCTACGAGGTCATCCATGCCTCTCTGGAGCATGCTGACCTGCTGAAGCTCAACGATGAGGAAGTCCCCATCCTAGGTCAGCTCCTAGGTATCGAAGGGACGATGGAGGAAGTCTGTCGTGCTATCCTCGAGCGCTACGATCTTGATGCTGTCATCCTCACCCGAGGTGCTGATGGATGCAATATCTACCACCCAAAGGGCAGTGTCTATCACCCCTCTGCTCGGGTAAAGATCGCAGATACCGTAGGGGCAGGCGACTCCTTCACTGCAGGCTTCGTCTCCGCCCTCCTCGCTGGACGTTGCCTCCTAGAGGCTGTCGCTCTAGCGACCCGTATAGCAGCCTTTGTCTGCTCACACCACGGAGCGATGCCCACCCTTCCCGAGGAATACAAGGAATATCTGGAGGAGCGAGACTGATCGCTCCTCCCTCTCTTCTCTAGAGGCCCTTCCTACAAGGGACTTGGCACTCGCCTAGTCTCGAAGCATGGGGAAAGGTCAATGATGAATGGAGATTAGAGACGGAGGGATAAAAACTAACCTGACCATCTCTCCCGAGATAGCCAGGTCATTCGATTTATCACTTAAACGGTTTACTATTTACAAGAGTTGATGCTAGATAAAGCTGTATCACTCTCACATTGCAAAGGTAGAGCTTCGGATACGAGGCTACAATACCTATTTATCATGATTATCTAGCATTTATCTACCTACTTTCGTGGATTGTACGAGGATAGGGAATGGCCTACCTTTGCTCCGTATCCTTCAGGATCATCCTCTTAGAGTCCGCCGTATTAAATCAACTATTCTGATCAATGAATTCCTATAGACATCTCCAGGGACATGCCTTTGTCGCTCCCTTCACTGCACACTCACGTATGAGCGACGTCATCCTCGGCAGCTCGGCAGCCCTACTCATCATCTCTCGCTGCGGGATACCTCTGGGCTTCGGAGATAAGAGCATCGGACAGATCTGCCAAGAGCATCACGTGGATACGAAGACACTGCTCCTACTCCTCAATAGCTCGATCATAGAGAACTACGACCCGACCCCCGAGCAGATCGCCTCGGTGCACCTCGACAGCCTACTCAAATACCTAACAAATTCACACTCCTACTTCCTTGACTTCCGCCTCCCTGCCATCCGTCAGAGGTTGCTCTCGGCCATGTCCAACTGCCCACAGGACTTGACCTATGTCATCCGTCGCTTCTTCGACGAATATGCCGAAGAGGTACGCAAGCACATGAGCTATGAGGATCGTGTGGTCTTCCCTTACGCTCGCAAGCTGATGGCTGGCGAACGAGATAGCCACTACAATATCGGGATCTTCATCAAGCGACACGATCAGATCGAGCTCAAAATCACCGAGCTCAAGAACCTACTGATCAAGTACTACACAGCTCCCTCGGGCTATGAGATGACCTCTGTACTCCAGGACATCTTCACCGTGGAGTTCGATCTCGCAGGTCACAACTACATCGAGGATGCGATCTTCACTCCCCTCATCGAATATCTCGAGCAGAAGATGGGTTAGTCTGCTCTAGGCTACCTCTCTAGAGCATACGTGATCGTACTCTCCCCCTTGATTTCATTCCCCCATGATATAGACCCATGGTTACTCCTATCAAGATAGCCGTCGCCGAGCCCACTGCTATTGTCCGGTCAGGACTAGAGGCTCAGCTACGCAAGCTCCTTCATTACAAGGCTCAGATCATCTATCTGATCGATGAGAACCGCCGTGAGTGGCAGGATGTCGCTACGGTCATCTCTGCGGACATCTTCATCATCAATCCGCTACTCACGGGTCCTTCACCCCGCCTTGCCCTACCCCATCTCCCCGAGCACACCAAGATCATCGCTCTGTGCTACGGAGCCTATGACCCGAGCCTCCTCAAGGAGTTCGATGGGGTCATTCATCTTGCCGACACCCCTCTGCAGATCTCGGAGACGATCGATCAGCTACTACAGAACGAATCTGCGGCTACCCCACTCACCCCCGATTCGCAAGCGCTCACACCTCGTGAACGTGAGATCATCATCTGCGTCGTCAAGGGGATGACGAATAAGGAGATCGCTGGTCAGCTTTACCTCTCCACCCACACCGTCATCACGCACCGACGTAATATCTCCAAGAAGCTACAGATCCATAGCCCCAGCGGTCTGACGATCTATGCGATCATGAACAAGCTCGTCGAGCTTGAGGACATCAAGCAAGACCTCTAGCGATCAGTAGCGAACGAGAGAAGGAGCGCATGAAAGAGAAGTGGTAGAAGAAAGCGAAAGACTCTCCTCCATCACTCGGTAAGCCCCGCATATCATATACAAAGAACGCCTTCCCCTGCAGAAGCAGAGGAAGGCGTTCTTTTGCTATAAGGAAAGCCTCATGAGCAATCAATGTGAGAGAAAAGGATAGTCCATAAGGGGTAAGACAAGAGGGAGCCTAAGAGCAAAGGAAGTGCACTAACCCTCGTAGCGAAGGCGGGCTACTAGATTTGCTTATCGTAGTCGGGATGGAGCATCTTCTTCCGATACTCCGTAGGGGTCATACCTCGCACGTTCTTGAAGGCTCGCACGAAGTTGGGATAGGTATCGAAGCCACACTGGTCAGCCACCTCGACGAAGCTGATCATTGTATCCTTATCCAGGAGGTTGCAAGCCTTCTTGATCTTGAGTCGCTGGATATAGCCCGAGGGGGGATAGCCCGTCAGCGCATGGATCTTGCGGTGGAGCTGTCTACTACTCATGCACATGGAGAAGGCGATCGTTGCGACACTCACCTCCTTATTGCGACTGAGCTGCATATAGACGAAGTCGGATACCTTATCCAAGAAGCGCAGATCCTCCTCTTGGCAGGTATCGGTGTCTGGACGAAGATCGGCATCCTTTTCCTCTAGAGGCTTCTCCCGCTCTTTACCCTTGACCGCCATGGCTAAGAACTTCTCCTGCAGCATCCGTCGCCCAGCAAGTAGCTTCTCCACTCGGGTGCGTAGCTCATCGCCACTGAAGGGCTTAGCAAGGTAAGCATCTGCCCCCGCCTCGATCCCTGCGATACGTTCCTCTTCGGAGATCTTCGCCGTCACGACGATGATGGGTATATGATTGATGATCTCATTGCTCCGGATGTGTCGGCATAGCTCGAGACCATCCATGGAGGGCATCATCAGATCGGTGATGATGAGATTAGGCACCAGTTCTAGGGCTTTCATCAGCCCCTCCCTACCATCATAAGCATAAGAGATCTCATACTGACTGGAGAACTGAGAGGCGATATAGGCCGCTATATCTCGGTTATCCTCGATGATGAGCAGACGCTGCTCGCTGTCAACCTTCTCGCTATCGACAGCGTTGGTAGAGGAGTCTGGGAGCTGAGGTGTCATCTCCACCTCTGCGGGAGAGATCTGTCGCTTCGCCCGATGATGAATGGGCATAGTGAGATGGAAAGTCGTCCCCTTCCCCTCTTTACTCTCCACAGTGATACGTCCTCCGATAGTGGTCATGATCTGCTTGACGAGAACCATACCCACACCTGCACCGGCACTTCTAGTCTCGCTCTTTGCTTGGTAGAAGGGCTCGAAGATACGCTGTATCGTCTCCTCATCCATTCCCCGACCCGTATCCGATAGATCTACGAGAAGTTGATCGCCCGATCGGTGCATCGATAGACACACGTGACCAGACTGAGGGGTGAACTTGAAGGCATTGGAGAGCAGATTGTTCATCACCTTGCTCATGTAGTCGGGTACAAAGTCCATCACCACGGGCTCTTGGACAAAGAACTGCAGCTCGACACCTTGGTGACGTGCATACTCACGCCAGCTCTCTACGAGCATCATGAAGTAGGCGGTGATGTCGCCATTGCACCAGTCTGGCTCTCCAAAGGCTGACTCCACTTTGCTGATATCTAGGAGCTGGTTGATGAGGTGAAGGAGACCTTTGCCCTGACGCTCTATGACCTGAGCCTTATCCCTCACCTCTTCTTCGACCTCTGGCTTCTGCAGGTCATGACTGAGTCCTAGGATGAGGGTAAGTGGAGTGCGAAGCTCATGGGTGATATGTGTGAAGAAGGTCTCTCGAAGGGCCAAGATTCGCTGGAGCGCAAGGTGATTGCGACAACGTACGCGCCCCAGATAGATCAGCGAGATGACGACGATGAGCAGAGCCACCGTCAAGATGATCCCTACGAAAAGAATCAGATGGTACAGAGAGAAAGCTGTGGGAGTGCTACCCGAGCCTATAGAGGCTGAGGATACACCCGATCGCTCTCCGCACGAAGCTAAGGAGAGGAAGCAGAGAAGAGGAAAGATCCAGCCCCCCAAGCTCCAGCGTGAAAGGCAGTCTTTCATCCAAAACATAGAGGATAGGCAGAGATCAAGGATCCGTGGCATACCTACGGATGGGATAGATGGCTCGAGGGCCGATCGGTGATGACTCATAGCGATGAGATCTGATATAGGGGAAGAGCTGTAGAGACTAATATATACTTATATCTAGAGCGTTTGCTGTTTCCTCTTGCGAAAATAATAAAAGTCTCTCACCCCACATACGATAGGCCTCTAAGAGCGACCCAATGTAGATCGTAGGTGGGAGCCATCAGTAGGGAGAAAGTGCTACCCATGATGGGTAACCAAGACGACCCATCATGGGTAACAAAGGCGACCCATCATGGGTAACCAAGACGACCCATCATGGGTAACCAAGACGACCCATCATGGGTAACAAAGGCGACCCACCATGGGTATATCTGTACCCCAAACAGGTCGGGTGAAGCGCATGAAGATGTATGTAACTGATCGGATAGGATCGGTGTCTTTTCACCCAACCTATCACCACTAACCATCTATCAAACAAACAACTACACCCAATGAATGTCCGATAATGATAAGTCCCGAAGAATAAGAATGTCCGAAATCAGTAGTTTTTTGTCTGAATTCGACAGGGAACCTCCCAACTTCTCTCCTTAGCTTTGCACCAGAAGTCATAGCATAATCACCAACGCACTATGAAGCGACACGAAGACGGTACTCCGACCGACAAACAAAGACGGAGCATGCAGTACTCTGAGGATCGCTTTACGCTCCTCGATACGATACGAGAGATCGTGCGTGACGAACTCGATCGTCGGGGAGTGGCTCCGATGGGTCAAGCATCCCGAGGACAGCTTCCCGAGGAGGGGACCGAGACTAAGGGTCTCGATCCTCCTCCATCTACCCCACCTCCGAGTAGTGACTCTTGAGGTACTTCCCGCAGAATCCCCGCTCTACTACCCCACCACAAGTGGTAGCAGGGCCTGAAGACAAGATAACATACCATCAACTCTATTTAACTACAAACAGACATGAACAAACAACGAGCAAATCGCCTCATCCAGTCACTCAGTGACCGATGGGTGCGCGTAGGCTTCACCGCACTCTGCTCTCTGGTCGTAGCTGTTAGCTCCCAAGCGCAGACGATGGACCAAGGAGCTCCTCAGATGCCCCGAGCTCTCAACAGCGAGCTACGCACGAATACGTGGAGCATCTTCACCCAAGGAGGCCTCTCTTGGGCTACCGATGTGTGGTACCCCAGCCTCAATGCCAAGCGCAGCTACAAGCAAGCTCCCGCCCTTGGGGGAGGTATCGACTTCACCATCCGTCCTTGGATCCGTGTAGGAGCCGAATATCTATGGTCACGCTATCGTCGTGAGCAGCGTGTGACGAGTCTCGCCACTAGGGAGATGCCTATCAAGGTCTATGGCAACTATCTGATGAACTTCCACAACGCTAAGCTAGGTCTCGGCTTCAACTTCATGGAGCTCTGGCCTCGCCGTGGTGCTCAGTGGTTCAACATCTGGCTTGGTACGGGTGTAGGCTACACCTATGCGCAAGGCAACGAATACTCCTTCCTGCTGAACAATACCCTTACCCAAGGCGGTAAGACCATCCCCCTCTATGACGGGACGAGCATCAGCAATGAGGGTGCTCTGACCTTCTCAGGTCGTGTCAAGACAAAGAACCGTCACGAAGACTATCAGAGCTTCTATATCCCCGCTTCGCTACATATCGAAGCCGATGTATCCCGACAGTTCAACATCGGGCTGAAGGGTGAGATGGACTGGATCCTAGATCGTAAGGATATCTCTCCGAAGAACCTCATCTTCGGTCTTGCAACGCTCCGCTACAACTTCGTCCACAGCGAAGCATATCACCTGAAGAAGTACTACGGCGAGCAGATCTCTGTGCTCAATGACCAGATCAATGCCCTCCAGCAGGCTGCTCGTGATGCCGAAGCTCGTGCCGACCGTGAAGCACAAGCTCGTGCCGAAGCAGAGCGTCTCTGCGCCGACCTAGAGCGTCGTCTAGCTGACTGCAGCGAGGCAGGAGCAGGCGTAGCACAGCCAGCACACTTCGTACAGTTCGCTCACGACAGCTACATGATCAGCCGTGTCGAGCTGGAGCGCCTCAAGGAGTTCGCCCGCAGTGCTCAGGGGCAGAAGATCGAACTGCTAGCCGAAGCTAGTACACCTGGTGCTACCGACTACAACCAGCAGCTCTCTACCCGTCGCTTGAAGGAAGTCGTCCGTGTCCTCCTACTCGAAGGCTTCGCTGCCGATGATCTCAACCCTCAGCTAGCTATCGGCGAACGTAATGGTAAGCCTACTGCTGAAGGTCGACGCGTCACCCTCTCCATCAAGAAGTAATCACCCTTAGCATCCTAATAGCATTATGAAACGAATACTCAAATCACTTGTTGCTCTGGCTCTGCTTACGGCACTACCAGTCTCCTTCTCCTCGTGTCGGGAGGATGCACCAAGTATCACTCATACGACAAGGGTCTCAGTGACCAATGACTTCTCTGCTGTAGTGGAGGCGATCAACAACGGTAACCTCAAGCGTGAAGAGGCCATCAAGAAGATCACCGAAGCCATCAACCGCATGAACGGGAGCCATACCGAAATACTTGGCGAGATCCTCAAGGTCCTCGGCTCGGTCAATAACACTCTGGATACGAAGCTCGCTGCCATCGAGGCGGCTATCGCATCCCAGAAGCTCCTCCTGGAGGATAAGCTAGAGGTCATCGCAAAGGCCATCAGTGACCACATGCTCAATCAAGAGGAGGCTGTGAAGAAGATCACTCAGGCCATCGAGAAGCTCGGCGGGACACTCGCCCAGAGACTGGAGCAGATCCAAGCAGCTATCAATAGTAAGGAGAAGTCGCTTCAGGAGAAGCTCAACCTCATCCTAGCTACGATCGATGCCCAGACGATCAACCTAAGCGGTAAGCTCAGTACGATCAAGGCTCTTCTAGAGACTGAGACGGCTACCATCAAGGAACGACTTGGGGCTCTAGACACAGCGATGCAAGAGCTCCTCAAGCAAGTCAAGGCCAATGGTCAGGCTCAGGGAAAGATCCTCGAGCAACTCGAGACACTTGCCACTACGGTGAATACCCTCCTCGGAGAAGTACGGGCAGGGAAGGCAGAGGCTGCTCAGGCCCTTGCCGAGATCCTCAAGAAGCTCGATGAGCTGATCGCCAAGATCAATAATACCGTACCTACCCCTGAGGTCATTGATCTCGGTCTCAGTGTCGAGTGGTCTGACACCTACCTCGGAGCTGCAACTCCTCTCGAATTCGGTGACTATTACGCTTGGGGTGAGTTAAAGACCAAGGAAGTCTACGACTGGTCTACCTACAAGTTCGCCAGACCTTCAGATGCCGACCCCAATAAGTACCTCTTAACGAAGTACTGCATCCATGAGAGCTACTGGGGAGGTGTGGGTCCCATGGACAACAAGAAGTACCTCGATGAAGAAGATGATGTAGTCAAGGCAAAGCTCGGTGGTAAGTGGCGCATGCCCACCATCGAAGAAGTCAAGGAGCTCTGTGATAACTGTACTTGGGAGCTGAAGAATATCAATGATGTCAGATGCCTCGTCGGTACAAGCAAGCTCACAGGGAAGACGATTACCCTAAGCTTCTCAGGATATCGTGATGGCGATAAGGTAGACCACCTAACCGAAACGCTTGCTTTCTGGAGCAATGAGATTGATGCTCGAGTAGAATACGAAGTGAACTCTCAAGCCCTAGTCTGCATACCTTCCTTCGACGAAAATCCTGGAGATGGGAACGGTCCTCGCTACCTTGGTCTCTCCATACGACCTGTACGCACCAAGTAGCACCAGCAGCATCCCTCACTCCCACCCGCCCCACACGGCGGGTGGGGTAAGCGGTCAAGCTAAATATATGCCTTAGGTATATCCTATTAACAATAGACATCATCATGAAACGAATACTTAGACCCCTCGTTGCCCTCGCACTGCTGCTAGCAGTACCCGCCTCCTTCACTTCTTGTCAGGAGGATTCGCCCGAGGTCGACTATAATATGGAGGTCACCGTGACCAATGACTTCACCAAGGTGATAGAAGCCATCAATAACGGTGCTCTCAAGGACGAAAAAGCCATCCTGGAGCTCGCTGGGGCGATCGACAAGATGAATACGGACCAAGCTACCAAGCTAAAAGCCATCCTCGATGTACTAGGGGATGTCAACAAGACTCTTGAGACCAAGCTTGCTGCCATCGCCGCTGCCATCGAGTCACAGACGCTCGTGCTGAAGAGCAAGCTCGTCGCGATCGCTGAGGCTATTGACAAGCACATGAAGAAGCAGTCGGAGCTCGTAGGGATGATCGCTGAAGCTATCGACAAGCTAGGCGGGACGCTCTCGGATAAGCTGGATCAGATCACGAAGGAGATACATGACCCACAGAAGGCTCTTCAGGAGCGGATCGATCTCTTGCTCGGAGCTATACGTAGCAAGACACTGACCTTCGCACAGAAGCTTGATTTCATCGAGTCAGCTACGACCTCAGAGATCAACAAGGATAAGCCTAAGGATCAGTTCCAGATCCTAAGTGTCAGCCTTAGCGAACTCT
>ERZ772917.901-NODE-901-length-19384-cov-4.850535_pt1 | contig 19384 bp, 19 predicted proteins | sample MGYA00511187_ERZ772917 | MGnify/ENA primary metagenome ERZ772917 (study PRJEB29015, sample SAMEA2737925) | human oral metagenome | biome: human oral; feature: human-associated habitat; material: dental | place: China | collected 2012 ... | reverse complement strand
CTTTCGTTAACTTGATTGTACTCTTAGTATAGCAAACACGAGCGATAAAGTCAACCATTATTCCAAATAAAAACGGACAAAATACGCATAAAATACGAGTAGCCTGTGGAAAACTCACAAGTAGTAAACGTAAACAATCGCACCAGAAGCTACGTAGCCACACGTAAGAGGTAGTAGAGCATTGATGAAACAAATTTGGTATTATTAAGACAGAAAAGGCTAGGAGGAACTATCAATGACTAAGACAAGCACTGCAATCAAAACTAAACGTAAACGAGCTGCAACGCCTACGTACAGCTGGGACGTTGTTCAGGCGGAACACGAGTACGTAACCAACTCCAAGATCACCATGGCCGAGATTGCAAAAAAATATGGGATAAGCAATCGCATGGTTTCAAAGTATGCAGCTCAGCATGAGTGGACTGAGAAACGCAAGACGTGTATGGACAAGGCGCTCGAGAAGACTATGGACGAACACGCCAAAATGATATCGGAGCGAAACACCGCTCACTTGGGCATGTGGCGAAACGCACAGACAGCAGCTATGAATGCCATGAAGCGTGCGAACGACCAAAAAAAGACCGGCGACGTGGCTAAATCGATTTACGCCCTGCAGGCCGCCATTGACGGCGAGCGAAAAACGCTTGGCTTGCCGACCGTCATCAACAAGACCACCGAGCCGACCGACGACCAAGAACGCGACACCCTGAACCTAGTAGAAGCCGCCGAGCGAGCTGAGCAGTTGCTCAAGGAAGCAAATGAAAAGGCCGGCGAATCTTGACGAGGCGCGCGCCATCGCCGCCGTCATGGAAGCCAGCCGTCGAGACCCGAACTTTTACGTAGAGAACGTCATCGGCGATAACCTGTGGGATAAGCAGCAGGAGGTGCTGCGAGCGATTGCCAAGAACCGCATCGTAACCGTCGCCAGCTGCCACGGCATTGGCAAGACGCACCTGGCCGCCCGAGCCGCTCACCAGTTCCTGAACACTTACAAGAACAGCTACGTGGTGACTACCGCGCCGACATTCCGACAGGTCGAGGAGCTGCTCTGGCGACAGATCCGCGCCGTCCACAAAAAGTCGGCCATGGCGAGAAGCGGCCGCCTGCTGAAAACCATGCTGGAGTATTCAGACGAATGGTTTGCCATTGGCGTTAGCTCCGACGACACCGACAAGATCCAGGGATTTCACCCGGCCAGCGGCAACATCTTGGTGATCGTTGACGAGGCGGCCGGTGTTTCCGAAGAGATGTTCGTCGCCGTAGAAGCCATTATGACGTCACTCGGCGCTCACGCTTTGTTTATCGGAAACCCCACAAAGCTGAGCGGCACGTTTTACAACAGCCACCACATCGATCCGAAAAGCTGCAAGATACGAATCAGCTGCTTCGATACGCCGAACTTCACGAACAATGGAATCGAGACCATCGAGGACTTGAAAAACCTCGACGAGGAGGCGCTGGAGATTGTCGCACCGTACCTGATTACGCCGCAATGGGCCGCCGACAAGATAACGCGCTGGGGAGTGGACACACCGATGTTTCAGAGCCGCGTACTTGGACAATTCCCAACAGCCGAAGTCAACACGCTCATACCGCTAGAGTTCATCGAGGCGGCAATGACACCGGAGAGGCTGGCGGAGATGCAGGCCGCGCAGAGCAAAGACGAGCCGCTGAGCGTCGGCGTCGACGTGGCACGCTTCGGCGACGACAAGACTGTTATCACCAGACGAAAAGGCAGCATCGTCACCAACCAGCACGCCTACTCCAAAGAGGATACCGAGCAAACAGCAGGCCGCGTCAAGATGATTTATCCAGCGCCAGAATTCATCGGCATTGACGAGGACGGCCTCGGTGGTGGCGTGGTCGACAAGCTAACCCACGACAAGATCGACGGCGTGGTCGGCATACTTAACAATTCGTCAGCGCGCAAAGATGATACCGGGCTAACATTCGTGAACTTGCGCTCGCAGCTGTGGTGGAACTTGGCCGAGCGGTTCAAGAGCGGCAATATCTACATACCGCCAGAATTTACCGAGCTAGCCGCCGAGCTATCAGCAATCCGCTACGACATCACGCGGCAAGGTATCGCCGTGGAGACCAAAGAGCAGCTGAAGAAACGCCTGCACCGCTCGCCAGACCGCGCCGACAGCCTGATGTACGCGTTTGCTAACTTTGTGCAGCAAGCTGAAGTCCAGCGAATCGCCGTGGCGAGGAGGCGACAAAAATAACGGCTATGGTGTACAATGATTTTATAAAGCTATAACAAAGTAGGAAGCGCGCTCAATGAATATCAGCCTAACATTTGCCAAAGACAAAAAAGACAAGCGGACACCGCCGAAGCTCGACCAGCAGACCGGCTCGGCAGTGACCAAGATGCAGAAGCTGTACGAGAAGTACGCGGTGGACAACCGCAAGCTCAAGGCGGCCGACTTTGAGAAGTTACGCAGCATTGACGGTACATTCCTGGCAATCAACAACCTGCTGACGCTGCCGATTTTGGCGAGCGAGTGGGCGATTGAGGCGGACGAAGAGTTCGATCCGACAGGTGAGCAGGCCGAACTAGTAAGAAATTCTTTCGAGTTGCCGCCAGAACGCGGCGGCATGTCAACGCCATTCCACTTGGTACTGGCTGAGATGTTGCGAGCCTTGAGTGAGGGCTACCGCTATTTTGAAAAGGTCTACACGTTAAACGCTGACGGCAAAATCGTCTATCGCAAGATTGCCGGCTACGACGCGAACACAATCACCATCAGAACCGACGACAAGGGTGGCTTCGACGGAGCTGACCAGCGGATAAATCCAGGCGAAGAGCCAGTCCACATACCAGTCGAGAAATCATTCCTGTTTACGAATAGCAAGGAGCGCAACTGGCTCAAAGGCGAGAGCTTGTTCACTGCGGCCGCCTACCACTGCGAGGAGAAGCACAAGCTGTACTACTTCGGCCGCCTCCAGGCACAATCCGGATCGATACCGCCACGCGTTGCAGTCGCCGCCGAGCGAGCAACCTCTGAGCAGATGAGCGATGTCGCCGAGAGGCTGTCGGACACAGTCGAGATGAACAGTGCCGTAGTTATGCCGTTTGGCTATCAGATGGTCGACGCAAAGACAAACCAGCGAGTGGACATCATGCCGCTTATCGACCACCACAACCGCGAAATGACCAGAAGCGTGCTGGCCCAGGCAATCATGCTCGGCGACAATTCGGGCGGAAGCTGGGCGTTGAGCAAAGACCAGACCGACCTACTCAACCTGGTACTTGAGGGGATTATGAAGAACGTCGAGTACCACATCAACGCTTACCTGATACCAGACCTGACGGAGCTGAACTTTGCCAAGCCGAGCTATCCACGGTTTAAGTTTGCCAAGCTAGCCGACAGCACCGTCGGCATGTTGTCCGACGCGTTCAACCAAATCCTATCGCAGCGGCCAGAAGCTCTGTCCGATGAATTGGTGCAAGCGATCGTGGAGCGCATGGCTCTGCAGATGGGAATTGATCTAGGCGAGATTGAAAAGGCACAGGCGGAAGCCAAGCTCGAGCAGAAGTCACGATCAGAGGAATCCTCCCGTTTTTTATCAAGCAGCGCCGAACCGACATGGCGGCGCGAACTGAACGACGCTGAGAAGAACGTAAACCTGTCCGCCCTTGACAAGAAAATGGACACGCTCGAGGATACGCTCGACACGGAGACTGAATCGATATTCGAGGCGGTCAAGGACGAGGCTACGGAGGCGCTCAAAACGCTTGAAAAGCAGGGCAAGGAGCTGAGCTACAAAGTCAGCCAAGAATTACGACAACGCTACTTCAAAACGCTTCAGGCAGCAATGACGGACGGCTTCAATTATGGCAAAACCGCAGCAGCGAATGAACTCGGCAAATTAGCGCCGGCGACGGACAAGACCGACAAGCAGCGAATCGCCGACCGAGCGCAAGAATTCGTCGACCTGCAATTCGGTGATGTCGAGGCTGAGATAGCCGCACTGGTCGGCGGCCAGGGTTCGAGCGAGATGGCGCGCCGGCATTTCAGCGAGGGAGCTATTGACGACGTGCTGGACGACCTGGCGATAGCACTGCTGGCCTACTTGGCCGCTCACACCAAGCCAGGCAACACCGTGGTGGTGGCCGAATCAATCAACACCGGCCGAACCAAGACATTCAAGAAATACGACGAGGACATCGACCGATACGTCTACTCGGCGATCCTCGACAAGAAAACCTGCCAGACCTGCCGCGAGCTGGACGAAAAGGTAGCAACACCAGAGGAATACGCCACAACACCGTGGCAAACGCCAATCCACTTCAGATGCCGCTGTATCTGGATTGCGGTACTGGCCGAGGAAGAGGAGAAGCCAGAGATAACCGGCATGCCGACTATCGCCGGCGGATTAGCAGGAAGCCAACTGCTGCAGCCATCTACCTAAAAGTAATGAAAATATGCTATTGTTAAAACAGAGGAATAAATGTCATGACAAAGATTAATCAACACAACAATACGCGAATGGTAGTGATGCTCTCCAGCAGCACACTATCCGCCAAAGACAAAGGCGAAGAGGGCGACTGGAAAGGCCGCCGCTTCCGCAAACAAATAGCGGCGTTCGGCCAGCTGTATTCTCCGCTTGACGGCGAAGAATGCGAACTGCTGGACGAGGCGTGGGCCGAAGAAATGCTGGCTAACTTTGAGGCCAAGCAAAGCGGCAAGATTCCGACGCTGCCACGAGTGAGCATTCCGTTTGATCATTGGAGCGGCACGAAAGACAACGCCGGCGAGGTGGTGGCTCTGGAGATTGTGCCAGGCGACGGCGTGTACGCCACGCTGGAAATCCGCGACTACGAGGCTTTGTACCGGCTAGAGCAGGACTTGGTGTTCGACGTATCGATGTGCTTCAACTGGCACTACATTGATACCAGAACCGGCGACGACCGCGGAATCGTGCTGGAGCATGTCGCTCTGGTCAATGACCCATTTATCACTGGCATGAACGCATTTGAAGAAGCACCCGAGCAGTTGAAGCGAGATGAGGTAGAGGCAGCCGAAGCCTACCTCGATAACTTCAATCGCCGGACGAATGCGGTCGTGATGTTTAGTAAAAATAAAGTAGAGGAGCTTGCAAAAATGCGCAAACATTTCAGCAAAGACACCGAGGGCGACGAGCCAGAGGTTGTCGAAGTAACCAATGACCGCGACTTTGATGTGGTCATAACCGTCAAGGACGATGACGGCGAAGATGTCAGCAAAACCGTCAAAGCTGGCGAAACCGTAGAAGTCCCAGCCGACCAGGAAGAGGCTGTGAAAAAACAAATTGCCGACGCAAAAGACCCGAACGAAAAAGAGGGCGAGGGCGACGACAAAGAGAACCTGTCTCGTGATGGCGAGCAGGACGAAGCCGATAAAGACGAAGCTGAGGGCGACGACAAAGGTGATGAGGGTGATGGCGAAACTGACGAGACCGACAAGAAAGGCGAGGGCGACGACAAAGAGAACCTGAGCCGGAGCGAGCGCGAGGAGCTATCACGGCTACGCGCTGAGCGAAATCAAGCCAAAGCTGAGACCGCCTATCAGACAATGCTGTCCGCTGGCATGATTGTCCCAGCTCAAAAAGACGCGTTTATGCAGCTGCACCAGAACCTGAGCAAAGCTGGCGGCCGCGTCGAGTTTAGCCGCGACGGCAAAAAAGTTGAATTATCTACAACGGAATTGTTAGAGGAGCTTGTAAAAGCAGGCGGTAAGCGTGTACAATTTAATCAGACGGGCTCGACGAACGGCGAAGCCGCTGACAAAGACGACGCAGCGATAAGCAAGAATCTGTCACAAGAGGAAGTCGAAGGATTAAAAGCCAACGGCATCACGACGAAGCAGATCGATGAATTGGCAGCGAAGTCGCCAGCATATGCCGAGGCGATGGCTCGAGTAAAAAGTAACGAATAAAAGGATTTGAAATGACTGCAATCACTTCATTTAAAGATGTTGCTCGTCAAGAGAACAACATCGGCCATCTGAAGCTTGCGCCGGGCGTGAGTATTCCAGAGGGCGCGCTAGTCGGCGTGAACGCGCAAGGCTTGGCAACCAACGCAGCTGAATCTACAGCTGATAAAGTTGTCGGCGTTGCTGCAAGTCCAGCAGGCGCAGGGCTTGGCAAAACTGCCGACCACGTCCAGTTCTGGACATACGGTGTGATCACCGTGAACGCAGCGTTCTCTGCAAAGCAGAGCGACATCGCTGCTTATGTAAAAGTTAAAGATAATCAAACCGTGGATAAGGTGACTTTGCCAGCCGACGCCGGCAAAGAGTGCGGCCGCATCGTCGAGGTGCTGAGTTCAAGCAAAATCCGCATCGCACTAAAAACGGTTTAATAAAGGATTGAAACGAAAATGGAACCAGTATTAGAACAATCAATCCTGACCAACTTCTTCGAGGCTTACGAAGCAACCGAATCGACCTCTGAAGAGCTCGCCATGAAAGTTACTTCAAAGGGTGCTTCTGAAGACTACGGCTGGCTTGGTCAGATGCACGGTTTGCGCGAAATGTTAGGCGAGCGCGTGCCGCAGAAACTCAAGGCCTACAAATACGCGCTGCCGAACCGCGAGTTCGAAGATTCAGTCGAAGTCAAGCATTCAGATATCAAGGACGACAAGACTGGCAAATATCTGACGACTGCGCGCTCAATCGGCCAGTTAGTCAAAGAGTTCCCAGATGAACAAATCTACGGCGAGCTGATGCCAAACGGCGAGAACGCGCCATGCTACGACGGCCAGAACTTCTTCGATACCGATCACCCGATCAACGAAGAGACCTCCGCTGTTCAGTCAAACTACTTTACCAGCACGCCGCTGACAGCTGAAAACTTCGCTAAGGTTCGCTTGGCAATGTTGAGCTTCAAGGGCGACAAGGGCAAAGCCGTCAATAAGAAGCTCGACCTGCGCTTGGTCGTTCCTGTACAGCTAGAAGCTGCTGCAAAGGCGATCGTCGAACAAGAAAATATCGTCGAGGGCGGCGTTGCGGTCAAGAACCCTAACTACGGCGCGGCTAAGGTCAAAGTCTCCAGCGAGCTGACAGCTGACAAAGACTGGTACTTGATTAACGTCGCCGGCGAAATCCGGGCATTCGTGATCCAGGAGCGCGAGTACGAGCCACTGAGCTTCCTCGGCGAGAACAGCGAAAAAGGCTGGTGGAACAAAAAATACTACTTCGGTACTTACTGGCGCGGCGCATTCGGCTACGGCTTGTGGCATCGAGCTATCAAGTGTAAAGGCTAGCCGCCGACACGCAGAGAAATCGCCTCCATCGCGGGGCGATTTTTTGTGTTACAATTTAAGTATGAACTAACTTCATAAGAAAGGGATCGAAATGCCAAAAGTATCACTACGGCTGTCCAACGAGATAATCACCAACGGCTTGTCTCGGCGGCGCGCCGGCTTGGTTATCCAACCAGGCAAACCACAGGAGTTTGACGTTGACGACGAGCAATTGGAAGCTTTGCTCGACGACGCGTTCATCGAGGTCACTGTCCTTGACGAAACCGCTTCAGAAGCGACGGAAGCTACCGAGACGACTACTGAGCCAGAAGTTGTCGAGGGCGAGGTTGAAACCGCTTCAGACGAGGGCGACGCAGAAGTTGAAGAGACTGCTGACATACCAACCCCATCAAGCATTAAGAAGCAACCACGCGAAGCTGTCGTGGCGCAAGCCAAAGAGCTTGGAATCGAGCTGGACTACGAAAACGAAACTGCTGTCACCAAGCAGGTGATGGCTGACGCTATCGTTGCGGCTCTTAAAGCGCAAAAGGAAGCTGCCGAAGCAGCACCGGAGGCGTAGAACTTTCATGAGCGCCAAGAACTTCACCTCCCTGCACGATATCCGGCGAGAAGCTGGATTGTTGCGGCAGACCACCGACAAGCACGTCATCGGTGAAGTTGATGGCGCGAACCGAGTGTTCTATGCATCGCAAGCACCGATCGTTGACCGCGACGGCGACGATGAAGTCACCAAGGCAGATGTAACCGCCTACGTTGACGACGACGCGGTGGCGGTTGAATCGGTGGACGCTGCCACTGGTGCTGTCGTCCTGGTTAAAGCGCCAAAGCCAAACGCCAGGGTTATCCTGGCCTACGAATTCTCGGCCATCGAGCAGGCAGAAATCGAACGACGCAGGAAGTCGGCGGAGAACTGGCTGAAGCGGAAAGTTTCTCGAGTTTACAACTGGGCGACGCTGGACATGGCAAACTTTCCAGATGTATGGGAAGACGCGGTACGGCTGTACGCGGCCGCCCTGCTGCAAATCAGCGATTGGGGAACAAACGTTGATGTTGACGGATCGAGCAAAGACGGCTACATGAAGCTGAAAACCGCCAAGCAAATGCTCGATGAGTGGGTCGAGGACGCGGCCAACCTAGATCCAACCGACCCAAACATTGCGGCAGCCACCTCGGGAGCGTTTGCCAGCGACGGCGACCTGGTCGGCCGGATCAAGGGAAGCCGAGCGCCGCTTGGCCCTGAAGCTGAATTCTTCAATAAGAGGCGGTAGTCATGGCGATTTATATCTCCGGCCACGTTGAGGGAGATGTACAGATATCCCGTCAATTTATGGGATTGGAAACCAACCTCCAAAACTTTCACAAGCCGCTCGATAAGTCACGCAAGCAGCTGCTGAAAACCACCGACGCTAACTTCGGCATGAGCGGCGCGTTGATGGGTGGCTGGCAGCCGAGGACGCAGATATATTCCTGGCCGCTTTTACAGCGAACCGGGAGAATGCGCGGGGACTTCCGCTCCAGCGTCAAAGTGAGCCGCATGGAGATTTGGAATCCGACGCCATACTTTAAATACCATCAGAGCAACCGACCGCGCAGGAAGCTGCCGCGGCGTGTTATGTTAAAAATAATCGCACAGGATAAGCGGCGAATCATGAAGTTCTTTCACGAGTGGCTGGTTGACGAAGTGCGAGAATCGAGGAGGGGCTAATGCCATTAAACCGAGCGCAGTATCGTGATCCAGTGATCGCGGCCATCATCAATTATTTAAAGCCAAAAGCACACCCAGATATCCGTACGTGGTACTACGGCGACACGCTACTGATCAGTAAGAGCATGCTGCCAGCGGTGAGCGTGGCCATCGATGGCATGACGCTTGAGACTGATTCGACCGGCGACGACGTGACCAAAATGGCAATCACCATCAGCGTCATCACAGATATCAATGCTAACCAAGGCCGCGACTTTGACGTTGAAGCCGGCACAACAGAACTCTACGAAATTGTCTCTGGCAAAGACGACAACTTCATCTACACCGACGACAGCATCATGCGGCTGCTCCGCGAGAGAGTGCAGCTGGCTGCTGCAACCACGCCAGACGGTGAATCGGTGAGCGTCATGCTCGGCATTGAAGATCAGCCACTGAGCGTTGACTTCGGCATTGGCGTGGAGCGGCGCGGCCCTGGCATTTTCAGCGTTGAAGCGGCAATCCATACGACGGCTTACATTTACGCTCCAAAAATCCAAGAGAAGTACTAGCTGCCAAAAAGCTTCTGCCGTGCTACAATTAAAAGCAGAGGAGAATTCGATGGCAGAACTAAATAACAAACCAACCAAACCAGCGCCGGAAGTTGCACCTGAGCCGGCAGATTCTGGTGTCAAGGAAGCGTACTACTTCCCTGATTTTGAGGGTCACGAAATATCAGTTCAAGCCACCTCGCAAGAGGAGGCTGTAAAGTTGGCGAAAGAGAGGCTCGCCAAGGAGGTAAACAATGGCTAAAGTTATCGGCCGACTGACCACCATATTTATCGGCAACGAAACTACCCGAGGTACGCTCGGCACGCCGACATTCGCAGTACCAACCAAAACGCTGAGCATTGACGACAAGCCGACGTATGTTCACAACGATAGTGCCTACGGCAATATCTCAGAACACAACGCCAGCGACGTTATCAACGTCACCGCTGAGGGTGGCTACGACGGCAAAGTGTTCGATCACATTATCGGCGCAGAGTTGCGAGCCGTATTCGGCCAAGCTCCAACTACGACCGACAAGACCGGCGCGAAGCAGCACGTGTTCAAAATGGCAAACAACAACAGCCACGATTCACTCTCGATTTTCGTCAAAGAGATCGAGCAGAAGTATTCGTATGAGCTTGGTATGGTTGAATCATTCACGATTACCGCAGCAATCGACGACTACTTGATGAGAAGCATCGACTTCAAGTCGCGCCGCTCAAAGGCTTGGACACCTGCGACACCGCCAGCATACACTCGCGGCAATGAATTCTTGGCGCGAAACCTGGCAGTGAAGATGGCCGACAACGCGGCAGGGCTTGCTACTTCGCCAGCGCGAAAAATCAAGTCATTCTCTCTTGAGATTTCAAAGAACCTGGACGTGCAGTATGTGTTCGGCACAGACACGCCAGACGACATTCAGAACCAGCAGCTGAACGTGACCGGGTCGTTCGATTACTACCCAGCACAAGAGGACGTGCGACAAGTATGCCTGAGCGGCAAGCCGCAGGCCATTCAGTTTATCGCCGAGAACAAAGCGGTAAACATCGGCACTGGCCAACACCCAACGCTACAATTCGATTTCCCAACCGTAGCAATTACCGAAGACAGCCGAAGCCGTGATAACAACGCAGTCGAGACACGAAGCGCGAAGTTCCAGGCGAACTACAGCCTCGAGGACGCTGCAGCGATCACCGCAACGCTGATAAACATGGTTACTAAATATTAATTCGAGCAAAGGAGTAGGAGATGCCACGAATTAGCAAAGAGAATATCAAAATTACAACGCCAGTGCTTGGCTGCGATGTCGAGCTGCTGCCATACGCCACGGCAGAGTTGTCGCAGATGAACGAGGCGGTGTTCTTGGCCTATGCAAACTTTGACCTCAACGGAGCGGTTCAGGGCGAATCGATGAGCGAAGATGATATCAAAGAGACCATGCGATTTGACAAGCTGCCGGCAACCGCCATGAGCGAGATCAAAAATAACGCTATAAAGTTTTTGGTAGTCACCGTTGACGGCGACGACTTCGGCGGCGATGACGACGCTAAACTCAAGTCGTTGCTGAAACTGCCAACCGAGGATTTCGACTTTATCCAGAAAAAGATCGAGGAGATCACAGGAGAAGTCATGAACCCAAAAGGCGAGCAAAAATCAGCGCAGCCTACGCCAAAGCAATAGCCGGCGTTAAGCACGCGAAAATACCGCAGGAGATTCAAATTGCTACCATCTGCCAGACCATGGGCTGGACATTTCAGGACTACGTAAGCCAACCTCACTGGTTAATTCAAGCCATCGAGATAAAGCTAAATGAGGAGGGCTACGAAGCCGAGCGCCAGGAGGCGGAGATGAGACGAAAATCTAAATATTAAGGGGTAGCAATGGACGACAGCCAGCTCAGACTTGTGATTGAAGCGCAGAACCGGGCGAGCAAAACGCTCAGTCAGATTCAGCGCGATGTCGAGAAGTTGAGCAGCTCGATGAAGTCGAGCATGTCGTCCGCTGCCGGCTCGACCTCATCATTTGCCTCCAAAGCAGCAAGCGCCCTGGACGGCATGGCTTCGGGGATTATGAAGCTGATCAAGACCGCCGCCGCATTCACAGCCGGCGGTGCTTTTGGTGGCAAATATTTCGTCGACCTTGCCAGCAGCCTGCAGATGACGCAGCGCCAGATCGGCGTTTTGACCGGCAGCGTTGGCGAAGCGAACAAAGTATTCGGCCAGCTGTACAATTATACGCTCGGCAAGCCGATCGCATTCCCGGACGCTTCCAAGGCAGCCAAAACGCTGCTAGGATACGGCCGAACCACACAAACCGTTGTCAAGGACATGGACACGTTGTCTCGCATGTCTATCGTCAACGGTGCAGACCTGCAAGCCCTAGCGCTAGTATTTGGCCAGGTGACCAGCCGCGGCGCGTTGTTTGGCCAGGACGCGCTCCAGCTGATCAACAACAATATTCCGCTAACAACAATCCTCGCTCGGCACTTTGGTATATCGATGCAGGAGGCCAGCGAGAAAATCAACGGTGGAAAAGTTAAGGCTGAAGAGTTCGTCAAGGCGATGGAAAACTACGCGGCCAGCCTTGACATCGGCCAGATGACCGACACGTTCCAAAACCGCATGATAAGTTTAAGCGGGACGATACGAAGCGTCGGCTTGGAAATCCTGGGAATCAAGATCGACCCGATAAAAGGCATGGTGATTGAAGCCGGCGGGCTGTTTGATCAGATGAGCAACCGCGTCACGGAGACGACGAAGTTCATCAAAGAACATCGCGAGGAAATCGTCAAGGTGGTGACGTTTATCTTGCAAAATGCCGTCCCAGCGCTCAAAGTCTTAATCGGCATGTATGTCGCCGCCAAAGCGGCCGCTCTCGGCTTTAAGACCGCGGTGGCAGTGAGCGACATCAGCAAAGGCTGGAAAGATGTCACGAAAGTCACGAAAGAGGGGGCGTCAGCCTGGACATTCGTCGGTGCGGCAGCCAAAACCGCCGTCAAGGGAATAACTGGCGCGCTGGGCGTGATGGGAACGGTCGGCAAGGTAGTATTTTCAGGTTTGAGTAGCGGAGCGGCCGGACTTGGAGCGGCCATCAGCTCGATACCGATTATTGGGTGGATAGCTATCATCATCACTGCGGTGGTTGGATTTGTCGCTTGGCTTTACGCCACGAACGAGGGATTCCGCAATTTCGTCAACGGAATCGTCAGCCAGATAGGAGCGGTGCTAGGGCAGATAGGAGCAGTGATTGGCTCTGTCATTGGAAACGTAGCCAGCGTCATCGGCTCGGTGATTGGCGTGGTGGTGAATATTGTCAGCACGATTGCAGGAGCGATTGGAACGGCCGCAAGCGTCATCGGCTCGGTGATAGGTGTGATTGTCGGCGTGGTGGCGAAAGGAATCAGCATTGTTGTCGGCGTGATAAGCACCATCGTCGGCGTGATAAGCAACGTCATCAGTATGATACTTACGATTTTGACCCCGGTATTTCAGATTGTCGATTTGATAATAACCGCCATCGTCGGATTCGGCCAAATAGTCTGGACTATTTTCAGCGGAATCGCAGAAGTCGTCTGGACGATAATAAGCACCATTGTGCAGATCATTGGCGTAGTGCTTTACGGTACAATTATGGCCATCTGGAACAATGTACTTGTGCCATTTGGCGAAGCAGTCGGCTACATCTTTACTCATATGGGTGAAGTCATCAGCGCCGTGATGACATTCGTCATCACCATAGTATCGACGGTTTGGAACGCCATCGTCGCTGTAGTAACGCCGATATTGCAGGTCATTTGGACGGTGATATCGACAGTGTTCAACGCCATCGTTAGCGTGATAAGCAGCGTGATGAGCGCCATCTGGGGAGTGATCACGGCGGTTTGGAACGCCATATTGCCATTCATTCAGCCGATACTCAACGTGATGAGCGCCGTCATCGGTGCGGTCTTTAGCGGCATTGCGGCCGTGGTAAACGGCTTGATGAATGCTATCAAGAACTACATCATAAACCCAGTGGCGACCGCAGTCGGATACGTAGTCGGCACGGTTGGCCAGATTGCTACCTCGATCAAAAACGCAGTTCAAAACGCCTACAACGCAGTGGTAAACTTCGTCGGCAACTTTACCAGCGCCGGCAAGAACCTGATCGACGGCCTGGTCAAGGGCGTGATGGGCGCGAAAGACGCGGTGGTTAACAAGATTAAGGAGATTTGTAGCGGCGCGCTCGACGCTGTGAAGAACTTCTTCGGAATTAAGTCGCCGAGCCGCGTAATGGCGCAGATGGGTAAATTTATGATGCAAGGCTGGAGCGGCGGCTTGGAGAGCATGCGAGACGCTGTCGTTAAAACCGCCACAGACATCGCTAGCGACGTTTACGACGGTTTGAGCGGTGACATGTCATTTGGCGGCTTATCGTTTGCAGGAAGCGGTATCAATGGGTCAGGAGCGACGCTCGCTGGCAGCGGTGGTGTCACTAACGTCAGCAATTCTGGCGGCAACCGAAACACGACAAATCAGTTCAATGGACAAATTGTAATAAACACGCCAGAAGCAGCCGACGCGTTCTTCAAGAGACTTGACCGCGACGGCGACTTGGCATCGATGGGAGTACCAACATAATGAACGGCGACAGACGCAGATTTTTATTAAACGGATTTGACCTCAATAACGGCGGCAACGTCCGAGTGCAATCCACAAACCTATTCGGCATAGCCAAGCGAACCGTCGATAGCGGCGAGCTGGCGCGAGACGACGGCCGAATCTTGCTGAACAGCGGCCACTTTGCAGGGCGAACCATCTCTGTCGCTGGGCAAGTTTCAGCGTCGAGCCAGCGTGAATGCGACTGGCTGATCGACTGGCTGAAGCGAACGCTGACGTTCGGCCAGAAAATCGAGCTAGCGACAAATTTCCCAGAGGGCTATCGAATTTGGAGCGGCGTGGCCACAAACCTAAACATCAGCCGCGGATCATTCGACGTTAGCCGCGCCGGCTTCAGCTTTGAGATGGAATGCGAATCGCCAGCAGCGAGGTCGTCGGTTGGCTTGATTGATTTCAGCGCCACTACAAAAATAAGCACGGCCGCAAGCGCCATCTCCGTCGAGAATATCGGGACATACCGAGCAAAACCTACTATAATCATTAGCAGCAGCAGCAGCAGCAGCACTGAGATAACGCTTGGAAATCCAGACAGCAGCGAATACCTGACGTTCAACGCGAACCTGAAAGCCGGCGATGTGATAACGGTCGACTGTGAAGCCAAGACCATTATCCACAACAGCATGCAGCTGCGAGCCAGCGGCACATTCCCGTGTTGGGAATATGGGGCGGGAATGCTCGAGTACCAAGATAACCTGGCCGCACGAAATCATCAGCTGCGAGCCATTTATAATCCAAAATACATCTAAACAGGAGGAAGCAATGCCAAAAACCTACAACGAACGAAAGCGCTCAGTCAAGTTCCTACTCGGAATTGAAGTCGAGAAGCGAACAGGCGGTGTTTATGCTGGCTTGCTTGAAAAACACCCAAACTACACTGGCGACACCAAAAGCGAGCCAAAAGAGAACTATAAAAGAGGCAAGGTGTCCTCGTGGAAAATTGACGACAAAGATGGAACTGCGACCAACGACAGCGTCGTATCGATCCAAGTGCCGGGTGGCGTTTTCAGATATTGGGCATTGTTTACGGCAGAGACCGGCGGCGAGATGATAGCATTTGATGCATTACCATGGCCGCTTGAAGTCATGGCTCCTGAAACGCTGCAGGTGCAGCCAGGCAACCTAACTATTTTGGAGGCCTAGCCGATGGCACAGCTCCAGACGAAGAAGCCTCGGTCGTGTTCTATCACCGGAGGCGGCGATTATTTCTATACGTGGCAGAACACGGAAATTGAGCCAGAGACTGGCGAATTTCATTCGTCGTTGATTTTGCCAGGCGGAAATTTTGCTAATATTGAAGAGGCTATGTTGCGCATTGATGGACGGGAAATCGGCAACGTTTATGTCGACAATATCGCCAATTTTTCTAGACCACAATTTACGCTGGCTGGCACAATGGATGAATGGGGAGTAACTCCCGAGCAGCTAAAAAACAGTAATGTCGGCTTTTCATTTAGGTTTAAAATTGAAGATGAACTTCTTGGCAATACACGGATAACTGATGGTGTGATTATTGACGGATTCGACTTGTCTGCGTTGGATAGCGACATTGATATAAAAAAAATATCATTCATATTTGATGGCGACACGAAACCTATCGGTGGCGGAAGCCAGTTGATGCAGATTACTAGCATACGCTTAGGCGTTGAGGCCGATATCACTCACCGATTTAATATCACAAACGAAATCAAGATGATGGCGACGCTTTCGCAAAAACAGCCAAGCAACAAGGCGGCCGAAGTCATATATAGCGCATACCTCAAAGATGGAACATACCTCGGCCAGATAGATACTGTGACCAGCACACCGGCCATTCAGTCGGAGGTTAACTCGCTACATTCGCATATGACGATGAAGTTGGCACAGAACGACGCGACGACGCGCAGCGTGGTTACTGAAATTATGACCGAAATAAACGAAAACATGCTAACCGAGCTTGGCTATAAAATTGTAGGAAGCATGACCACGCCAGCGGGACTAGGAAGCGGCACGAACATCGACACCAACATCAATATCAGCGCCAGCGTGCGATACGGCGAATATCTGCCGTGGCTAACCGAGGACGGCAAAACCATCATCACCGAGGACGCAAGGATTATCGTAGTGGCTGACGGCTATCCAGAGGGCCGTTCGCTGTTTAGCGGCTACATTAGCCAGTGGGAGATATCGGCAGGCAACACCGACAGCCAGGTGACCGCGACAGTCCTCAGCCACTCGCAGGAGCTAAACAACATCTATTTGCAGACTGAAGCGGAGGTGGCCTACCAGCATAAGCCATACGGCTTGGCGACGCTTGGATTTGGCTCGAGACAATGGGGATATTGCAACGAAATAATTCAGACCATACAAGTGACCACCGGCAGCAAGACCGTCGCCGGCATTGAGCTTTATTCAGTGAGTTCTCCAGGATTTAGACAAGATTTTCTGAGTGGGAATATGACAACATTATATGCCCAACTAATATCTTATTCTGGCGATATAAATACGGGAGTAGTTGAAGCTAGCGGCACTGCGGTAATACCAGTCGCCGGTGACATATACGAGAAATTATTCATACCTTTTGATAAGAGCGTACGCATGATCAGCGGCAAACGCTTCATCATAAAGTTGTCGGCGCGCGGTGGTTCGCGATATGAAAACAGCTTCCCATATCCAGTAGAACTGCTGGTGGACAGGCGCGGGCGCTTTACTACCGGCCAGGGATTGCAGCACAACAATTATCACGACAATCCGTTCTGGCAAGACTTCGGCTGGGATTTGGCGTTTTCGCTTTACGAAAGCCCCGGCGACTACAAGCGAGCGTTTTATTCGCAAGATCCAAGCGACATCTTACGCGAGCTGATAGACTTCGCGCAGAAGCAAGGCGCACGCTGTCGCTACACTGAATCCAGTATTGAGAATACTGACACTAAGGTGACCATTCGCTTTAATGACGTGACGACAATTAGCGAAGCTATCGCTGCTGTGTTTAAGTCAATGCCAGCCGACTGGCACTACTACTACGACTATGCTGAGAATATTGTGCATGCCCACCCAAGGCCGACAACCGTGAAGCGAAAGCTCCAGCGCGGCAAAAACGTCATCGGCACGCCGAAGCTCGTCAAAACCATCGAGGAGCTAGTGAACGACGTGATATTTATTGGCGGCGAAAAAGCAGACGGCAAAACGCTCGTCGTGGCCGGCCGAGACGACCGCAGTATCGCCGAGATACGCCGCGGCTTCAAGAAATTGTCCGACAGCCGCTATAAAGATGAGACCAGCGCCAAGCTGGTGGTCGAGGGCGAGATCCAACGTGGCAGCAAACCGGTATTCTCGGGAGAGGCGACGTTTGCATCGCCAAAATATGAGGCGTTGGATATCCATCTTGGCGAACTGACGCAATATCAGGGCTTCAGTGCGACGATGGACGCGCCAGAAATGCAGATTGTCGCCATCACACAGAAGCTCGAGACCGCAGAACTGAAATTCAACATACTACGGCCGAGATTATCGAAGCGAATTCAAGACTTGAAGCGCAATATGGACAACCGCGAACGCGAATCAGAGTGATATAATAAGGCTAACGAAAGGAATCAGCAAAATGAACCCAGGACAGCAAAAAATAAGTCAATTTCAGCCGGTAGAAAGCACAAGAGCGAACGATATCATACCGATTGTTCGCGATGGACAGAACCGATCGATTACGATCGGCAAGTTTACGGGTGTCGTGCCAGACGGATGGATAACAACAGCTGAATTGTGGCAATTTCTCAGTTTTAGTGATGGAATTGGGGTAGTAACAGTGCCAGAGGGAGATATAAGTCGCTATCCAGTCGGCACGCGTGTTCAGTTCAAGCAAGGCTCGCCAAAAACGACGAGATATGGAGTTGTTACTAGTTCAACAACAACATCGATGACGATGGCGATGGTCAATGGAACGAAACTAGAAAATCTGGCTATAAGCGAGACGTTCGTCTCTCAGGATTTCGCACCAAGAACATCAGACAATATCGATTTTCCTAATTATTTACAATTATCCACTTTTTCGGAGGAGAGAGACCAGGCTGATCTGGGAGCTGGAGTAAATGAGCAAAAAACTATATTTACCATCCCAGATTTTTTCTCGCATACGGGAAAGGTAAAGGTAGATCTTAATGTTGGAAGGGTTTACATTCCTGGCGCAACAGTTCATTTTCATCTTTATGCTGACGGCGACCCAGTCGGAGAGATCTGCCGAAATTCAACAACGCACTTCCCAGTCTCTGGAAGTGTCATTCTCCCCGTTAAAAAAGGAGTTAGGCAATTAGTAGTATCTGCGAGAAACCCCTCAAGCACATGGAGCCTGCCGCGATATCATTCTATAAGCTGCACGATCATGGAAGTATAGATAAATAGTGCCGTAAATGATGATTGCAGGAAGCTGGCACAAAATGCTAAAATTAATTTGATGAACGAGCAAAATAAAGACAGTGAAGCGCTGCTGCACGAGATTGATAAAAAGGTGGCGATTCTGTCGACAGACATGGAATACACGAAAAAATCCGTGGCGAAAATTGAGGGATCGGTCGATTCGCTAGTGCAACAAATGGCAAGTATGAAATTTATCACACCGGAGATTTTGACAAACTATATCGATAAGCACTCGGCCGACCATGAAGAAATAAATGACCGGCTCGACGCTCTCGAGGATCGATTCAAGGCCGAAGACACCTCGATGGTTTCCACGTTGCGGCTGAAGTTTAAGGACTGGGCAGCAAACACAATCGTCATATTGGTGATTGGTTTAATACTGTTTATTTTGATGAAGCTAATCGACGGTAGCGTGAGAATACCGAGCGTGCTATCATAGAGGCATGAGAATTAAGGCTACCAAACATTCAATCGGGCGATGGATCGCCCGCACACTTTTGACAATTCTGATAGTGATGATTTTAGCCGGAGCGGCCGTCGTTTGGCGATGGTATCCGGTGATTGACCGCTTGATGAATTGGTGTAAATATTATCCGCAATCGCTTGGCGACTGCAGAGAAGTAATAAGAAAGGGGAGTCAATGAAAGGAATTGACATATCAAGCTGGCAGGCTGGCTTGGACGCTGGTAAAATCCCGGCAGATTTCGTCATCGTAAAGGCGACGGAGGGGACGAACTACGTCAGCCCAAACTGCGACGAGCATTATCAGCAAGCAGCCGCAGCTGGCAAGAAGCTCGGTGTTTACCATTTTGCGAGAAACGGCAGCAATGACGCGATCGCTGAGGCTGACTTTTT
>ERZ772917.900-NODE-900-length-19389-cov-8.072515_pt1 | contig 19389 bp, 13 predicted proteins | sample MGYA00511187_ERZ772917 | MGnify/ENA primary metagenome ERZ772917 (study PRJEB29015, sample SAMEA2737925) | human oral metagenome | biome: human oral; feature: human-associated habitat; material: dental | place: China | collected 2012 ... | reverse complement strand
CCGCCAATATCGGCTACTACTGGTGGTCCAACGACATCGGCGGGCACATGTTCGGGATCAGGGACGACGAGATGGCGGCCCGCTGGGTCCAGCTCGGCTGCTTCTCCCCCATCAACCGCCTCCACTCGACGAGCTCGGTGTTCAACTCCAAGGAGCCGTGGCGCTACAGCCGCGACGCCCGCGCCACCATGGAGGCCCACCTGCGGCTGCGCCACCGCCTCGTGCCCTACCTGTACACCTGGGCGCGCCGCGCCCACACAGAGGGCGTCGCCCCGGTGCGCCCCGTCTACCACGACGCCCCCCGGGCGGCGGGCGCCTACTCCAACCGCGCCGAGTTTCTCTTCGGGGACCTGCTCGTCGTGCCCATGGTCCACAAGGCCGACCCGGTCAGCGCCCTGGCCCAGGAGCGGGCGTGGCTGCCCCAGGGCACCTGGTTCGACCTGCCCACCGGGCGGCGTTACGAGGCGGCGGCCGAGGACGGGCGGACGCTCACCGTCTCCCGGCCCCTGGACCGCCTGCCGGTCCTGGCCCGCGCCGGCAGCATCGTCGTCGGCGCCGACGACATCGGCGAGGCCGCCGGGGACAACCCCCGCCGCCTGTCGGTGCTGGTGGTGCCGGGTGCCGACGGCGGGTTCGTGCTGGAGGAGGACGACGGCTCGCCCGCCCCGGGGCCGGACGCCGTCGTGCGCACCCGCTTCTCGCTGGTCTGGGACGAGTGCTCCGCCACGGCCCGCCTGGCGATCGCCCAGGAGGGGCCCGACGGCGTCGTCCCCGCCGAGCGCGAGGTCACGGTGCGTCTCCTGTCCGCGGGCGGCGAGGGGCTGCGCGCACGCGTGAGCGGGGCCGGCCGGGCCGGTGAGGTCGGAGGAGCGCCCAGGGAGCCGGTGGTCACCCGCCGGGAGGCAGACGGCTTCGCCCTGGGCGCGGGCACCGACATCGCCCTGGGGGCCGTCCGCCCCGCCGACGGCGTCGAGCTGGCGCTCACCGGGGTGCGCACCGGCCCGTCGCCGGCCGATGAGATCTTCTCCATCCTCGAGCCCGTCCGGATCGACTACGACGCCAAGGACGCCGCGTGGCGGGTGGTGGCCTCGGGGGCGCGGGGCGGCGAGCTCTTGGGCGGCCTGCGGGCGGCGGGGCTCCCCGACGACGTGCTGGCGGCCGTCGCCGAGGTCGCCTGAGGCCGCGTCGCCGGGGCGTCCCGGCGGGCGAACACGGCACAATGGGGCCATGAGCACCTCGACGTCCTCCCCCGCCGGCCCGCTGGCCGGCCGCACCGTCGTCGTCACCGGGGTGAGTCGGCGCGCGGGCATCGGCCACGCCATCGCCTGCCGGGCAGCCGACCTCGGAGCCTCGATCGCCTGCCACCACTTCTCCCCTCACGACGCCGAGCAGCCCTGGGGCGCCGACTCCGTCGAGGCGACGCTCGACTCCGTGCGCAGCCACCTGACCGAGGGAGCGCAGCTGGTCGACATCGAGGCCGACTTCCGCGACCCCGAGATACCGCGGGTCGTCATCGACTACGCGGCCTGGGCCCTCGGCGGGGTCGACGCCCTCGTGTGCAACCAGGCGTCGTCGGGGCACGACGGCGCCCTGGGCCAGATCGACGTGGACGACCTCGACCACCACTGGGCGGTCGACGCGCGCGCCTCACTGCTGCTCGTGCAGGCCTACGCCCAGCACTTCGCCAACCGCCATGAGACTGATCCGGACGAGCCCGACGAGGACGCCCCGGGCGCCCCGGCCCTGCCGGGCTCGGCCGTGCTCATGACCTCCGGGCAGGGTCTGGGGCCCATGCCCGAGGAGATCGCCTACTGCACCGCCAAGGCGGCCCTGGCCGGAATCACCCCCTCGCTCGCCGCGGGGCTCGCCGAGCGCGGGATCCGCCTCAACACCGTCAACCCCGGCCCGGTGGACACCGGGTACATGGACGCGGAGACGCTGCGCACGGTCGACTCCATGTTCCCGCGGGGCCGCGCAGCCCGGCCCGACGACCCCGCCCGCCTCATCTGCTGGCTGCTCACCGACGAGGCCTCCTGGGTGACCGGCCAGGTGATCAGCGCCGAGGGCGGCTTCCGGCGCTGCTGACCGGGCCGCGCGAGCCGCGGTCCTCGGCGCGGCCCGCGCGGCAGGGCGCCCGTGACCGCCGGGAGGCGTATCGGCGCGCTCCCGGCGGCCGGTGTCACTGCTTGAGCCCGCCCGCGGCCAGACCGGCGACGATACGGCGCTGGAAGAGCAGCACCATAATGACCAGCGGCAGGGTCATAATGACGCCGGCCGCCATCTGGGAGCCGAAGGGCGTGTTGAACTGCGAGGCCCCGGTGAACTTGGACAGCAGCACGGTCGCCGGCTGCATGGCGGGGTTGTTGATCATGGTGACGGCGACGAGGAACTCGTTCCAGGCGCCGATGAAGATAATGATGGCGGTGGTGAAGATGCCGGGCGCGGCGATCGGGAGGATGACCTTGCGGAACGCCTGGCCCGGGGTGCAGCCGTCGACCATGGCCGACTGCTCCAGCTCCTGGGGCATCTGCCTGAAGAAGCTGGTCAGGTTCCACACGGCCAGCGGCAGCGAGAACGACAGGTCGGGGATGATCATCGCCTGATAGGTGTTGATCCACTGCCAGTCGGAGAAGTTCTTCAGCAGCGGCACGATGATCGCCACCAGCGGGAACATCGACGTGGCCAGCACGACGAGCAGCAGCGCGCCCTTGCCGCGGAAGTCGAGGCGGGCCAGTGCGTAGGAGGCGAAGGTCGCGACCGCCAGCGCCACAATGGTGACGGTGATCGACACGATCAGGGAGTTGACCAGCCCCTGACCGAAGTTGTTCTTGGCCGAGAACACGGCCCCGTAGTTCTCCAGGGAGGGGTGGCGCGGCCACCAGCTGTTCTCGAAGATCTCCTGGTCCGGCCTCAGGGAGGACACGATCATCCAGTAGAAGGGCGCCAGGCAGTAGATGACGATGAAGCCGATGCCGACGGTCGCCCAGACGCCGGACCGCGAGGTCCTCCTCGAGGCCTTCTTCCTGGTGCTCCCCACGACGGCGGCTGGAGCGGATGCGGGTCTGATGCTCATGACTGGCTCCTGACGTCGGAGGACTGGTCGGGTCGAGCGGCTGAAGCGGCAGCACCGGCACCGGCCTCCTTCGGGCGCCGCCCGGGCAGGAAGGCGGAGACGGGCAGCCTGCCGCCCTTCCTCCTCTTCCTCTCCACGCTCGCGCCGAGGTCGGTTCCGGTGATCTTGACGAAGGCGAAGGCGAAGATGAAGACGTACAGGAAGAGGATGAGGGCGTACGCGGCAGCCGACCCGTACCGGAGGTTGGAGGCCTCGTCCTGCACGAGCATGGAGATCGTCTCCACCGAGCTCTTGCGCGGGCCGATGAGGATGTAGGGCAGGTCGAACATGCGCAGGGCGTCGAGGGCGCGGAAGAGGACGGCGACGGCGAGCGCGGGCTTGACCAGCGGCAGGGTGATGCTGGTGAAGCGCCTCCAGGCGTTCGCGCCGTCGATCTTGGCGGCCTCGTAGACCTCGTCCGGGATGACCTGGAGCCCGGCGAGGGTGAGCAGCCCGATGTAGGGGGCGGTCTTCCACACGTCGGCGATAATGATCGCCATCTTGGCCGAGACGTTTCCCGAGGCCCACATCACGTGCTGGCCGAGGATCGCGTTGGCGACGCCGTTCTGGTTGAAGATCCATCCCCACAAAATGGCGGAGACGGCGGTGGGGATGGCCCACGGCACCAGGATGGCGGCGCGCACAAAGCCGCGCCCGCGCATCGCCTTGTGCATAATGAGCGCCATGGCGACGCCCAGAACCGTCTCCAGGACGACGGTGACCACGCCGAAGAGCGTCGTGTTCCAGGCCGCGTTCCAGAAGTGATCACCCGCGGAGGTGAAGATGTCGGTGTAGTTCTTCGGGCCGACGAAGGGCGGGACCTTGGAGACGAAGCCGGTCTCCTCGTCCAGACCCGCCTTGCCGTACAGGGACTGCTGCAGTGACTGAAGGATGGGGAGAATAATGACGACCGTCAGGACGACGACCGTGGGGGTCAGGAGTATCCAGGCCAGGCGCGACTGCGCCCTGCTGGACCTGGACCGCCGGTTAACGATTCCCGGCGAGTGCGACGACGTTGTGCTCATTGGTTTCTCTCGTGCCAAAACTCTTGCTGACTCTCGCCGGCCCCACCGCACCCAGGTGGCAGTCGGCGGCGAATGCCCGTCTCAATCGGCCGCCGGTCCCGCCCCGTGAGCGGGGCGGGACCGCGGGAGGGTCTGCCGATCAGGCCTGGATGTTGTTCAGAGCCCCCTCAAGGCCGGTAATGGCGTCCTGGGCCGTCGTCTTCTGCTGGATCGCCGGGTAGATGGCGTCCTGGATCGCCGCGGTCACATCCCCGTAGGAGACGACCCTGGGCCGGCCCTTGGCGGCATCGAGGGAGGCGCGCAGGGTGGTCAGGTACGGGAACTTCTTGAGCAGGTCGGCGTCCTCGTACAGGGAGCCTAGGATGGGGGCGAGGGTCTGGGTCTCGAGGGCGTAGCGCTCGGAGTCCTCGGAGATCCACCACTTGACGAACTTCAGCGCCGTGGCCTTGTTCTTCGAGTAGGCGGAGATGCCGCAGTTGTGGCCGCCCAGGGTGGGCACGAAGCTCTTGCCGTCAATGGTCGGCAGCGCGGCGACGCCGAACTTCTCCTGGCCGAGAGCCTTGAGGTTGTTGTCGTACTGGTAGGGCCACTGGCGGTAGAAGAGCAGGTTGCCGGCCTCGAAGGCGTTGCGCCCGTCCTCTTCCTTCCACTCCAGGGACTCCTTGGGAATGTAGCCGCCCTTGAAGCCGTCCATGAGGTTCTGCAGACCCTTGACGGCCTCGGGGGAGTTAATGGTGACGGTGTTCGAGTCGTCGTAGAAGGCGCCGCCGGCGGTGTGGATGAACTCCGAGGAGCAGCACGTCAGGCCCTCGTACTTGGCGAACTGGCCTCCGAAGCCGCCGATGCTCTCATGGCCGGAGACCTTGCGCACGGCGTCGATGGCGGACTTGACCTCGTCCCAGGTGGTGGGCACCTTGACGCCCGCCTCGTCGAGGAAGTCCTTGCGGTAGAACATGACCGGGGCGTCGGTCGCGAAGGGCACCGCGAAGAGCTTGTCGCGGTAGATCCCCGTGTTCCACACCGACTCGATAATGTCGTCGTTCTTGAGATCGTCGATGGGCAGCTCGAGGATCCACTGGTTGGCGGCGAACTCGGCCACCCACACATTGTCTACGGAGATGACGTCGTAGGCGTCGGACTGGGTCTGCGCGTTGTTGACGAGGGACTGGCGCTGCTGATCCGCCTCGGCAGACAGCTCGATGAGCGTGACCTGTTCGTCCGGGTTCTCGGAGTTCCACGCATCGATGCGCTCCTGCACCTTGCCATCGGAGTTGTCCTTGCCCTGGACCCAGGTGATCGGGCCCGTGCCGGAGAAGTCTGCAGTTGCGTCACCCCCCCCCCCGGCCATTCGAGCAGGCCGCTGCGGCGCCGAGAGCCGCAGCGAGGGCAGAACCCTGGATAAAACGACGCCGTGGAAGCGAAGTAGCCATCTGTAGTTTCCTCCTTGAAACACCGTAGACAGGCGTGGGTGGAAGTGCCGTGGGAAGATCCGCGGTCGACGGGTGCCGACAACGTGTCGAGGACAACGCTAGGCCGGAGGGTATCGGACAGACATCAGATCATCCGGACCGTTATCGATTCGTTATCTACCGAAACGTCATATCTTCGCCGCCGCTCCGCCCCGCCCCGCCCCGCCGAGATCGGTCCAGTTCCGCACCGAGATCGGTCCAGTTCCGCACCGAGATCGGTTCGTCGTCACACCCTGCTCAGCAGAAACATCCGAGCCGGCGGGACGCCCGCCCCCGCCGGCCGCGCTCCGCGTCACCGCCCGCCCAGCGCGTCCGCGGCCCATCCGCCCTCTCGAACCGGCCTTTTGGCAGAATGGACCGGCGCACCCCGAGGAGAAGCGATGAGCACCCCAGCAGCCGAGCCCGCCCCACGGGCGGGCGCAACCGATTCGAACGGCGCCGCACCCGGCTCGGAGTCGCTCGAGGGCATGACCTTCCGACCCGACCGCCGGTTCTGGGTCGTCTACGTGTGCCTCATGATGGTCGTCTTCCTCACCGCCATGTACCACACCGTCGTCGCCACCGCCCTGCCCACCATCATCGGGGACCTCGGCGGGGTGGCCCACATGTCCTGGGCAATCACCGCCTACACGATCGCCCAGACGCTGGCCATGCCCGTCACCGGCAAGCTCGGCGACGTCGTCGGCCGCAAGCCCCTCTACCTGACCGGCATCGTTCTGTTCATCGGCGGCTCGGTGCTGTGCGGCTTCGCGCCGTCCATGCTGTTCTTCGTGGCTGCGCGCTTCGCGCAGGGCCTGGGCGGCGGCGCCCTCATGATCTCCTCCCAGGCGATCACCGGTGACCTCATCCCAGCGCGCGTGCGCGGGACCTATATGGCGCCCCTGGGCGCCATGTTCGGCATCGCCGCGGTCCTCGGCCCGCTGCTGGGCGGCTGGCTCACCGACTCCTTCGGCTGGCGCTGGGTCTTCTGGTTCTTCGTGCCCTTCGGGGTGCTCGCGTGGGTCGCCGTCGCCGCCGCGCTGCACAGCCCCCGGCGCGCTCGCGGCTTCACCGTCGACTGGGCGGGGCTGACGCTCAGCGCCACCGGATCGACCGGCGTCGTGCTGATCGCCACCTGGGGCGGCACCACCTACGCGTGGTCCAGCCCGGTCACCATCGGCCTGGGGCTCGCCACCGCCGCCTCCTGGGCGGCCCTGGTCCCGGTCGAGCGGCGCGCGGCCGACCCCATCCTCCCGCCTCGGATCCTGACCAACCACACCTTCGTCGTGGCTACCGTGGTGGCGGTGCTCATGTGCGCCTGCCTGTTCGGCATCAACGGCTATCTGCCGACCTACCTGCAGATGGTCTACGGGGTCTCGGCAACGGCGTCCGGCCTGCTGCTCGTGCCCGGCAGCGCCGGCATGTTCATCGGCTCCATGGTCTCGGGCACCCTGGTCACCCGCACGGGACGCTACAAGGCCCTCCCGATCCTCGGCTCGCTGCTGGGCGCAACCGGCATGGCCGTCCTCGGCCTGGTGCCGCCCACCGCGCCGGCGTGGTGGATCGGCGCGGGCATGTTCGTCCTCCAGCTCGGCATCGGCATGTTCCTCCAGCTCAGCGTCCTGATCATCCAGAACGCCCTGCCCGCCTCCATGCTGGGCACCGCCACCAGCACGAACAACTTCTTCCGCGAGATCGGCGTCTCGCTGGGAAACTCGATCATCGGGGTCCTGTTCACCTCCCGGCTGACGGCCGCCCTGGCGCTGGTCGGCTTCGACAGGGAGGGCGTGTCCACGGTGACGCCCGAGGTCGTGCGGGCGCTGGACGCCGCCACGGCCGACGCCGTGCACCTGGCCTACGCCCACGCGCTCGCCCCGGTGCTGCTGGGGCTGGCCCCGGTGCTGATCGCGGCCGCCGCCGTCGCCGCGCTGTTCCGCCCCCTGCCCCTGTCGACCAGGACCGGCCTGGAGCAGCTCGAGGAGGAGCTGGCCGCCGCCCCCGGCACCCTGGTCACCGACCACTCGGACGATTATGCTGGTGGCGCCACCGCACGCTTCGAGGAAGAGGCCGGACAATGACCACCAGCGAGGTCGCCCAGGGATTCACCAGCGCCGCCGACGACGACCGGCGGGTCGACCCCCGCCTGGCCCGGCTGGCCGCCGCGGCCGCCGCCCGCGGCACGGTCCTGCTCGCCAACGACGGCGTCCTGCCGCTGGACCCGACGGCTCGCGTCGCCGTCTTCGGGCGCGTCCAGATCGACTGGTTCGCCGTCGGGTACGGATCGGGCGGGGACGTCAACGCCCCCTACACCACCAACCTGCTGGACTCGCTGGTCGAGGCGGGCATCGCCGTCGACGCCGATCTCGCCGAGACCTACCGCCGCTGGTGCGCCGCCCAGCCCGTCGCCGCCCCGGAGTGGGGCAGGTGGCCGCGGTTCCACCCCGAGATGGAGCTGGACGAGGCGGCCGTGGGGGCGGCCGCCGCCCGCGCCGACGTCGCCGTCGTCGTCATCGGCCGCGCGGCCGGCGAGGACCGGGAGAACGTCCTGGAGCCCGGCTCCTACTATCTGACCCAGACCGAGCGGCTGCTGCTGGAGCGGGTGACCGCCCGCTTCGAGCGCACGGTCGTCGTCGTCGACTCCGGCAATGTCATGGACCTGTCCTGGGCCGAGGAGCTGGGCGTGAGCGCGCTCCTGCTCGCCTGGCCGGGCGGGATGGAGGGCGCCCGCGCCGTCGCCGACGTGCTGCGCGGCGCCGTCGAGCCCGGCGGCCGCCTGCCCGACACCATTGCCCGCCGCTATGAGGACTGCCCCTCGGCGGCGAGCTTCGGGGACCCCGAGGCCAACCACTACGCCGAGGACGTCTTCGTCGGCTACCGCTACTTCGAGACCTTCGCCCCGGACGCCGTCCAGTTCCCCTTCGGATTCGGCCTGGGCTACACGACCTTCAACGTGGTGCCCGGCGCCCCCGTGCGCGAGGGGGACGTCGTGCGCCTGACGGCGTCGGCCGCCAACACCGGGGAGCGGGCGGGCTCGACGGTCGTCCAGGTCTACGCCTCCCCGGCCTCGGGCGGCGCCCTGGCCTCGCCCGCACGCGAGCTCGTCGCCTTCGCCCGCACCGCCGAGCTCGCTCCCGGCGGCACCCAGGAGCTCGACCTGTCCTTCCCCGTGGAGCGCCTGGCCTCCTTCGACGACTCCGGGGCCACCGAGCACCGCAACGCCTGGGTGCTCGAGGCGGGCGCGCACCCGCTCCACGTGGGGCTGTCCGTGCGGGACACCGCCGCGGCGGGCGCCGTCGACGTCGGGGCCGCCGAGGTCCTCGAGCAGCTGGAGGAGGCGCTCGCCCCCTCCCCCGAGCATCCCTTCGACCGCATGACGCCGGTGCGCGGGCGGGACGGGAGCGTCGTCGTCGGCTGGGAGCCGGTGCCCACGGCCACAGTCGACCTGCGCGAGCGCATCGTCTCCCGCCTGCCCGAGCCGGTCGGCCCCGCCGGGGCCGCGGGCGCCGGCGGGAGCGGAGCCGGCCCCACCCTGCGGGACGTGGCCGCCGGCAGGGTGGACCTGGACGACGTCGTGGCCCGTCTGAGCGCCGAGGACCTGGCCCAGCTGTCCTACGGCGACATCGAGATGAGCTCCCCGCTGGGGGCGCCCGGCAACGCCGGCGCCTTCGGGGGTCTGACCGAGGGCCTGCGCGCCCTGGGCGTGCCGCCGGTCATCACCACCGACGGGCCGTCGGGCATCCGGGTGTCGGCCTTCGCCTCCCTGCTGCCGTGCGGCACGGCGCTCGCCTCCGCCTGGGACCCGGCCCTGGTCGAGGAGCTCGAGGGCCTCCACGCCGAGGAGATGCTCCGCAAGGGCTCCGACATCCTGCTCGCCCCCGGCATGAACATCCACCGCGACCCGCTGTGCGGGCGCAACTTCGAGTACTACTCCGAGGACCCGCTGCTGACGGGGCTGACGGCGGCCGCCTACGTGCGCGGCATCCAGTCGCGAGGCGTGTCCGCCTGCCCCAAGCACCTGGCCTGCAACAACCAGGAGACCCAGCGGTGGGTCAACGACTCGCGCGTCTCCCAGCGCGCCCTGCGCGAGATCTACCTGCGGGGCTTCCGCATCTGCGTGGAGCAGGCCCGCCCCCGCACCGTCATGACCAGCTACAACAAGATCAATGGGCAGTGGGCCCACTACAGCTACGACCTGGCCACCACGATCCTGCGCGGGGAGTGGGGCTATGAGGGCCTGGTCATCACCGACTGGTGGATGCGCTACGCCCCCGACCCGCTCTTCGCTCATCTCGCCGACTCCGCCACGCGCGTGCGCGCGCAGGTCGACGTCCTCATGCCCGGCGGGCGCACGTACACGAGCACTCGGGCCGAGGGGCACGACGACTCCGTCCTGGCCTGCTACGACCCCGACGACGACTCCGGCGAGCACCTGACTCTGGGCGAGCTCCAGCGCACGGCCCGCAACGTGCTGCGCATGGCGCTGACGACCCGGGCCCTGGCGGGGACGACGACGGAGTCGGCCCCGGCGGGTCCGGCGGCAGCCGCCGTCGAGGGCTGAGGCTGCGCCGAGCGCGCTCCGCCGCCCGGCCGTCGACGGAGCGGACGGCCGGGCCGGTAGGCTCGCGCCCATGACCGAGGAGACCCCCTTCGCCCAGGCCCAGCCCTATCTCGCCGGGGACGCGCGCACCAACCGCGAGCGCATGCTCGCCGGCGACTGGTACGTCTCCGACGACCCGGACAACGCCCGGATCGCCGCTCACGCCCGCCGCGAGCTCCACCTCTACGAGCGCGCCTTCGCCATGGGCGAGGACGACGCCGAGGAGCACCTGCGCGCGGCCATGCCCCACCTCGCGCCGGGGGCGCGCCTGCTGCCGCCGGTGCGCGTGGACTACGGGGAGAACATCGCCGTCGGCGAGGGGACCTTCGCCAACTACGGGCTGGTGGCCCTGGACGTCGCGCCCATCACCATCGGCGCGCGCTGTCAGATCGGTCCCGGCGTCCAGCTGCTCACCCCGGTCCACCCCCTGGAGCCGGCACCGCGGAGGGCCGGGCTGGAGAGCGCCGACCCGATCGTCATCGGGGACAACGTGTGGCTCGGCGGCGGCGTCATCGTCTGCCCGGGGGTGCGGATCGGCGACGACTGCGTCATCGGGGCCGGCTCGGTGGTGACTCGGGACATCCCGCCGCGCTCGCTGGCGGTGGGCAGCCCGGCGCGCGTCGTCCGCACGCTGGACGACTCGACCTTCGGCCCCCGCCGCTAACGCCGAGATCGGTTCAGTTCCGCACCGAGATCGGTCGTATTCCGGCTCGAGATCGGTTCAGTTCCGCACCGAGATCGGTTCTGAACAACAGCAGCCCCAGCAGTAACACGTCAAGGAGTCAGCGTGGACGCCGCATCCTTCTCAGACCTGGCCGCCTCCCGGCACTCGGTGCGGGACTTCCGCCCCGACCCGGTGCCGGCCGCGGTGCTCGACAAGATTCTCGACGACGCCCGGCAGGCGCCGAGCTGGTCGAATACGCGCCCCTTCATGCTGGCGCTGGCCACCGGAGAGCGGGCGGACCGGCTGCGCGCGGCCTACGTGCGAGAGTTCGACAAAACGCTCGGCGTGCAGCACAGGGAGCGCGGGGCCCTGGCCAAACTGGCCCTGAGCGGCCATCTTCCCGACGGCGACTACAAGGTCTGGGCGCCCTACCCGGCGGACCTGCGCGTGCACTCGATCGCCGTCGGCAGGGCCCTCTACGAGCACATCGGGGTGGCGCGCGGGGACCGGGCGCGGCGCGACGAGGCGAACCGCCGCAACTGCGAGGCCTTCGGCGCGCCCGTCATCGGCTTCGTCCTCATCCACGCCGGGCTCATGCCCTTCGCGGCCCTCGACGCCGGACTCATGCTCCAGACCCTGTTCCTGTCGGCCAGGGCCCGCGGTGTCGACTCCTGCCCCATCGGGATTCTCGCCACCTGGCGCGGTCCGCTCGACGCCGAGTTCGATGTGCCGGTCGACTACCGCCTCATCACTGGATTCGCCCTGGGCTACGCCTCGGACGCCCCGGTCAACGACTTCCGGGCGGAGCGGCGGCCCGTGCGGCTGGTGCCGGCCCGGTCGTGAACCGGCTGCGGCTGAGCGACCGCCCATCGCACGAGCCCGCCGCCCCTTCCGCGCGCTGCTCAGCGAGGGCCGCACTCAGCGGGGCCGCCCGCAGTCGCCGCGGAGGTCTCCGCATCCTGCGCCTCCCGACGGCGTCGCCACACGGGCGGGACGATGAGCCCGCGCCGATGCGCGGTGACCGCCATGGCCGCACCCGCCGCCGTGCATATGATGACGGCGACCACTGAGCCCTCAACACCCATGCCGCCCCCGGTGAGGACGTCCGGGCCGCTGAACGACGCCTCGAACAGTCCCCGGCTTCTGACCGCCCCCGAGATCTCGGAGCCGAAGATGCCGCCCTGGACGAAGTTCCAGGCCGCGTGCAGCCCGATCGCGAACCACAGCCGCCGCGTCACCAGGTAGCACGCCCCCAGGAGAATACCCGCCTCCAGGGCGATGGCCACAGCGCCGAACGCGGTGGCATCCGCATTGCTGAGGTGCACTGCGCCGAACAGGACCGCGGTCACGGCCAGCGCCCACCACGATCCGAGCCACGCCTCCAGAAGGCGGAGCAGGATGCCCCGGAAGAGGAGCTCCTCGCCGACACCGGCTATGATCCCGGCCGCCAGGCCGATAAGAATGCCCTTGTTCCAGCCGACCGCGGTAATCCGGTAGGAGCCGATCACGGCGAGGACGGCGAAGACCACGACCATGAGGGCGGTCCCCCACCCCAGGCCGGCGCCGAGCTCGCGGAGCCGGCCCGGGCCGGACAGCTCGCGGATCGTCTTCCTGCGGATGAGCCGCATGAGCCCCCAGTATCCGGCAAGACCGACGACGGCCGTTACGGCCGAGCCGATGAGCAGGCCGATGGGGAAGAGCGTGATCCTGGACCCTCCCGCCCTCGCAATCGCGTCCCTCGTCGTCTCTCCGAGGAGAATGCCGAGAAGTGCACCTGACATGCCTCCGATCATCTGCGCCACGACGTACAGCAGAATGCCCAGGGGCAGCTGGGCTCCCCAGAGCCGTGCGGTGTCCTCGTCCCTGCGCGCCGTCTCGACCGCCGGCGGAACAAGATGATCGAGGAAGCCGGGGCGTCGTACGCGGGGTGGTGCTGGAGTGCCGCTCATGGCGCCATGATCCCGAATGCGCCCGCCTCCGGCGTCATCCCGGGGAAGGAGAAGCACTCCCAGGATCCTCCGGGCGGCGGCTCCCGCCGCGGCACGGGCAGTGCGCCCGACAGCGCTCGGAGGAGGTGGGCATCGGAAGAGGGATGACGTGTCACAAGGCAATGCCATCACCCAACGGCCCGCCCTTCCATGGGGCCAGCACCACAACCGCGGTGGGGCCAGCACCACCCGCCGGGAGCGGCCGGGTCGCCCGTCAGTACGCGCAGTCATATAGCGGACGCCGGCTCTCAGCGGCCCTCCGAGAGCTCACCCGTGATTGAATAGCCTCCGCCCGTCACCGCCACGAGTTTCAGGAGGCCCGATGGTCACGATGCGCGAGGTGGCCGCGCATGCGCGGGTCAGTCAGAAGACCGTGTCCCGCGTCTTCAACGACGATCCGCACGTGCGCCCCGAAACTCGCGAGCGGGTACGCAGCGCGATGCGGGACCTCGGCTACGTCGCCAACCCGATCGCCGGGGTCTTCAGATCGGGACGGGTCCCTGTGCTCGGCATTGCCGTTCCCGACGTCGGGGACCCCTTCTTCGCTGCGATCGTGCGCGCCGTCGACGCCGTCGCGCGCGAGGCGGACATGTCGACCCTCGTGGCGAGCCTGGGCCACGACCCGAGCCGTGAGGAGGACATTGTGCGCAGCCTCCTGCGCCGCGCACCGAGCGGTCTCATGATGGCGCCGGTCGGACCCGACCAGGGCTACCTCGACGACGCCGCCGCCGGAGTCCCCGTCGTGTTCGTGGACCGGGAGCCGGTCGGCTACCGCTCCGATGCCATCCGCCACGACGACGCCGCAGGGGCCGGGCTCGCCGTCACGCACCTCATCGAGCACGGTCACCGGACCATCGCCTTCACCGGAGACGACTGCGGCCTTCCCACGACGCGCGAGCGCCAACGCGTGTACCGGGAGGTTCTGCGTGAGCACGGGCTGCCGAGCCGGCCCGAGCTCGAGCGCCTCGGGGTGATCGACGATGAGACCGCGGCCGCGGCGATCCGCGGTCTCATCGGGCTCGCGGACCCTCCCACCGCCGTGTTCTCCTCCAATGCCGGGTGCACGATGCTGCTCGTGCCGCTGTTGCTCGGCACCGATCTCTCGCTGGCATCCTTCGGGGACTTCCCCATGGCGTCCTCGCTCACGCCCCCGGTGTGCGTCGTCGACCAGGACCCCGCGGCCATGGGGTCTCTGGCCGCCGAACGGCTCCTGGCGCGCAGCCGCGGTCCGCTGGGAGGCGACTCGCCGACACGGACCGTGCTTCCCGTCCGCCTCATTCACAGGGGCTCGTGCGTCCGCCGGGGCCGCACCGCGTCGTGACCGCCGCGGCCGGCGCGTCCAGCGCACCCGGGCCGGCGGGCCCGGAAGCGCGGTGCGGCCCTTCTTCCCGTCAGCGGTTGGTGTAGCCGCCGTCGATCGGCAGGCTCGCACCGGTGATCATCGCCGCATCGTCGCTGAGCAGGAAGACGATGGGACCGGCGATGTCGTTCTCGGTGGCCCAGCGCCCCAGGGGCATCTGCTCCAGGTAGGGCCCCTCGATCTCCGGCTTGCCCCAGTACCACGCGGACATGGGCGTCATCACGACAGTCGGGTTGACGCTGTTGACGCGAATGCCGTACTCGCCGAGCTCCAAAGCGGAGACTCGCGTGATGTTGTCCAGTGCGGCCTTGGAGGAGCCGTAGGCGATGTGGCCCTTGAGACCGACCAGGCTCGCCTGGCTGGAGACGTTGACGATCGCCCCGCCCCGGCCGACGCGCACCATCTCCCGCGAGGCGTACTTCGTCACGAGCAGCGCACTGCGGGCGTTGATGGCCATCACCTTGTCGAAGACCTCGACGTCGGCCTCCATCGGCGTCTCGATGGCCCCTCCCCAGCCGCCGCAGTTGACGACACCGTACAGGTCGCGGCCCTCGATCGCCCTGCGGACGCTGTCCTCCTCGGTCAGCTCGAACGGCAGGGGCTGGGCGCCGGTCTCATCGGCCAGCGCCGCCAGAACCTTCTCATTGCGTCCTCCGGCCAGGACGGTCGCGCCACGGGCGCGAAGGCGCCGGACAGTTGCGCCGCCGATGCCTCCGCTCGCACCGGTGACCAGGATCGTGCGTCCATCGAAGAAGTCGTCCATGTGTGCCTCCTTGCATACCTCCCGGGACAACCGGGGCGCCGGAGTATCCGGCGTTGACAGCCAACACCCCCATGACTCCGATGTCATTATGATGTTAATCACATTTGATTCCGGTGTCATACCTCAGTTACCGTCTTCTCACCCGGAACACTCAATGAGGAGGAACCATGAGCGCGGCATCAGATGACCCGCGCCGACCCGCCGGCGCAGCAGAACGCGGGATGCACGACCAGACCCGGATCAGCGACCTCTGCCTGGCCATCGACCTGGCCGTCGAGCTCGCCGCCCGTGCCTCGCACTCGGGAGAGCGGACCATTATGGGGATCGTCGGACCGCCGGGCTCCGGCAAGTCGACCGTCGCGCAGAAGATCGTCCAGGCGCTGGGAGACGACGCCGTCCTGGTCCCCATGGACGGATTTCACCTCGCGCAGGAGGAGCTCATCCGCCTCGGACGCAGGGACCGGATGGGAGCCCCCGACACCTTCGACGTCACCGGTTTCGCGAGCCTCCTGGGTCGTCTGCGCCGCCGGGACGAGGACGTGGTCTACGCTCCTCGCTTCGACCGCTCCATCGAGCTGCCGATCGCCGGGGCGATCGCGATCCCGCGGGACGTGCCGCTCATCATCACCGAGGGCAACTACCTGCTGCACGACGGCGAGGGCTGGCAGGCCGTCGCACCGCTGCTCGACACCACGTGGTACGTGGAGGTGCCCCGGTCCCTGCGGGAGGAGCGGCTCATGGCCAGGCGCATCGCGCACGGCGACGCCCCCGACCACTCGGCGCAGTGGGTGCGCACGGTCGATGCACGCAACGCGCAGACCGTTGAACGCACTCGAGAGCTTGCGGATGCCGTACTGGAACGAGGGAGGGGAATGACGAGCAAATCCCTGGCGGCATCGACTCTGCCCCGCCTGGACCCGTCCGTCGCCGTCCCGGACTACGACCGCCGGGCCGGAGAGCAGCAGATCGTCCACCTCGGCGTCGGCGGATTCCACCGCGCCCACCTCGCCCAGTACGTCGACCGGCTCCGCTGCGCCGGAGACCTGCGGTGGAGACTCATCGGAGTCGGAGTCCTGGAGCAGGACCGGGCCCTGCGCGATGCGCTCGCGGGGCAGGACAATCTCTACACCCTGGTCACGGTCGACCCGGACGGGGCCGAGCACGCCCGTGTGATCGGCGCGCTCTCGCAGTACCTGTTCGCCCCCGAGGACCCCCAGGCCGTCATCGACGCGCTCTCGGCGCCGCAGACCCGGATCATCTCCATGACGATCACCGAGGGAGGGTACGAGACCGATGGCGCGGGCGAGTTCTCTCCTCGTTCCCGAGCCGTACTCGCGGATCTCGCGGCCGACGGCGATGACGCGCCGGGCAGTGCCCTGGGACTCGTCGTCGCCGCGCTCCAGCGCCGCAGGCTCACCGGCGCCGGGGGCGCGACGATCATGAGCTGCGACAACCTGCCGCACAACGGCGCAGTCGCCCGGGAGGCCGTGCGCGGCTTCGCGCTGCGCCGCGTCCCCGACCTCGTCCCCTGGATCGACGAGAACGTCGACTTCCCCAGCTCCATGGTCGACCGCATCACGCCCGCGACCACCGATCGCACCAGGATGGAACTCGCCGAGCGCTTCGGCGTCGAGGACGCCTGGCCCGTGCGCGCGGAGTCCTTCATCCAGTGGGTGGTCGAGGACCGGTTCCGCGGGGGACGGCCGGCCTTCGAGGAGGTCGGAGTGCACGTCGTCGAGGACGTCACCCCCTACGAGCGGATGAAGCTGCGCCTGCTCAACGCCTCCCACCAGGCGCTGGGCCACCTCGGCCTGCTCGCCGGGCACACCATGGTGCACGAGGCCATGCGGGACGAGGACCTGGCCGGGTTCGTCGGCAGCTACATGCGTCACGAGGCCCTGCCGACGCTCGGCCCCGTTCCCGGGATCGACCTGGAGGCCTACTGCCGGTCCCTGGAGGAGCGCTTCGCCGGTGAGGCGGTGCGCGACACCCTGGAGCGCCAGGTGGTGGACGCCTCCGACCGACTGGCGACCTTCCTCGTCCCCGTCATCCGGGACCGTCTCGACGCCGGCGACGGCATCGGCCACAGCGCCCTCATCCTGGCCGGCTGGTACCAGCGTCTCGACGCCTTCGAGCAGTCCGGCGCCGACGCCCTCGACCTGCCTGACCCGCTGCGCGACCGGCTCCTGGCCGCCGTCCGCGAGGACCGCGCCCGGCCCGGCGCCTTCCTCGAGACCCCGGAGGTATTCGGGGACCTCGCCTCCTCGCCCGAGCTGCGGACCGCTTTCCTGCGCGCCCGAGACCGGCTGTGTGCCGAAGGCCTACGACCAACTCTGCTGACCGCGACCGTGAAGCCCTGACCAAGGAGATCTCCATGACACCCGCACCGACCGCCCCCGCGGACTCGTCCCCACCCTCCATTTCCTCTGACGGCGCCGGAACTACCGGCCTCGTCCTGCGCAGCGCGATTGTCGCCGCCCTGGGAGGCCTGCTATTCGGATTCGACACAGCCGTCATCTCCGGTACCACCGAGTCACTGTCTCGGGTCTTCGACCTGTCTGGTTTCGGACTTGGTTTTACCGTCGCGACCGCGCTCATCGGCACAATTATCGGCGCCCTGCTCGGCGGCATGCCCGCTGACCGGTTCGGTCGCAAAAAAGTCCTGTACATCATCGGTCTTCTCTACATCGTCTCCGCCGTCGGCAGCGGTCTCGTGTCGAACTGGTACCTGTTCATGTTCTTCCGATTCATCGGCGGGCTCGGCGTTGGTGCAGCAAGCGTCGTCGCCCCGGTCTACACCTCGGAGATCTCTCCCGCCCGGATACGTGGGCGTCTCGTCGGCCTGGTCCAGTTCAATGTCGTTCTCGGCATCCTGCTGGCCTACCTGTCCAACTGGGTCATCGCCCAGCTGGCCAGCGAGCAGATCGCCTGGCGCTGGATGCTCGGGGCCGAAGCGGCTCCGGCTCTAGTGTTCTTCCTGCTCGTCTTCACGGTGCCGGAGAGCCCCCGCTGGCTCTACACGACCGGTCGTTATGAGGAGTCCCGGCACGTCCTGAGCCTCCTGACCGTCTCCAAGAAGGAGCTCCTTTCCGAGTACGCGCAGATCGAGCAGGCGGAAGCCGCCGAAGCAGATGCATCAGGTGCCAGACTCTTCGCGCCCGCTCACCGTCGGGCGATTCTCCTAGCTATCGCAATCGCCGCATTCAACCAGCTCTCCGGCATCAACGCGGTCCTCTACTACGCCCCCGAGATCTTCCGCATGACCGGGGCCAGCGGCAACACCGCGATGCTTCAGTCCGTCGTCGTCGGCATCGTCAATCTCCTGGCCACGATGGCCGGCCTGAGCATCATCGACCGCGTGGGTCGTCGCAAGCTCATGCTCGCAGGCTCAATAGGTTATCTCATCTCGCTGGGGACCGTCTCCGCGCTTTTTCTCGGAACCGGCGGCGACTTCACTGCCGGCAGCTCGATACTCGTCCTCGTCAGCGTGCTCGTATTCATCGCTTCGCACGCCTTCGGCGAAGGCGCTGTCATCTGGGTGTTCATCTCCGAGATCTTCCCGAACAAGGTAAGAGGAAAGGGGCAGGCTCTAGGAGGATTCGTCCACTGGCTCTTCGCAGCACTCACCTCCTGGACCTTTCCCGGCATCGCGGCGTCCCTGGGCGGGGGCGCGGCCTTCCTCGTCTTCTTCGCGTGCATGATCGGTCTGCTCATCTGGGTGCTGCGCATTATGCCTGAGACGAAGCAAGTAAGCCTGGAGCACATGGCGGCGGCGCTCGACAGCCCATCACGGCGGGTCCGGTAACCGCCTTCCGTACCCGGACATCGCGAAGCCTCGTGCTGCTGCCAGGACCAGCCGCAGCACGAGGCACTCGGTGGTCGCGGCGCCGTCGACGATGAGCCCAACACCTCATCAGTCTGCTCCGCGCGCAGTCACAGCCGAAGCGAAGCGCGGTGCCCCGGCGAGGACCGCATCCTCCGGGGGAAGCGCCGTCGTCCTCATAGCAGACGTCATGTACCCATGGTGAACAGGAAACGAAAAATCGCGAGAGCCTGCGGGTCCCGGCTCTCCCGCCCGCTCAGGCCCGGGTGATCGGGGCCAGGCGCAGCATGAGGCGCTTGGTGGCCGCGGCGCCGTCGATGGTGAACTCGACGCGCGCCACCGTGGAGCGCCCAGATCCCTCCAGGCCGACGACGGTGCCCACCCCGTAGGACGTGTGCCGCACCTGGTCGCCGACCTTGAGGCCGGCCACCGCCTCGGTCAGGGCCGCGGAGGCCGAGTCCGCGTCGCCGCTGCCATCGAGCCGCACCGGCTTGCCGCGGGCGGCCAGGCGCTTGGCGCGCCTCGCCTCGGCCCGGTCCTTGGGCGTCTCCACCCGCCCGAGCCGCTTCGTCCGGCCGCCTCCCCGCCTCCCCGCGCCGATGGCAGGGG
>ERZ772917.899-NODE-899-length-19392-cov-6.201065_pt1 | contig 19392 bp, 15 predicted proteins | sample MGYA00511187_ERZ772917 | MGnify/ENA primary metagenome ERZ772917 (study PRJEB29015, sample SAMEA2737925) | human oral metagenome | biome: human oral; feature: human-associated habitat; material: dental | place: China | collected 2012 ... | reverse complement strand
CTTAGATTCTCAAAATTTCGACGGACTAATGCTAAGCAACGACCGGCAGATCGGCATTTGCGAGACCGCCTTAGAGGCACTGCAAAACGCGCGCGAAAAGCTTAAAAACGAGGAGCTGGAGATTTTCGCTTTTGAGATAAATCGCGCGATCGCCGCCGTAGCGCAGGTTTCGCGCCCTTTTGAAAGAGATGAAATTCTAGACGAAATGTTCGGGAATTTTTGCCTCGGAAAATAGCGTTTTAGCTACTAATTAGCCAAAATTTAATATAATTTCGCATTTTAAACGAGGCTATTTGATGAAGGATAAAGCTCAATATTTTTTGGCACTGTGCTTGATAAAATTTACCAAATTCGCGCCTAAAAATTTCATAATTAAAATGTTCGATAAGCTCGCTATTTTGATATCTTGGAAGCTTGCAAGGCGCGTTGCCGTCGCGAAAGAAAACCTCCGCATCGCATATCCGCAAAAAAGCGAAAGCGAGCTTGGTGCTCTTGCGATCGAGAATTTTCGCAGTATCGCCAGGACGCTTGCCGACACGGTTTTATTTTACAACGGCAGGTTTAAATTTGAAGATCTCGTTTCAAACGGAGAGCAGGCGCTAGCGCGCGTCCGCGAGCTAAGCAAGGGCAATTCCAACGGCATTTTATTTTTCACCGCGCATTTTGGAAACTGGGAAATTCTAGCCAATTTTTTCGGCGCCAATGGCTTTCCCGTCTCGGTAGTGGGGCGCCGCGGCGATAACGAGCTTATCGAGGAGCGTTTGGTTACCCCTTTTCGCAAAAAATACGGCAACGACCTCATTTATAAGGACGATGCGATGCGCAGGCTCGTGCAGGCGCTAAAGCAGGGGCGCAATGTAGGCATCCTGCCCGATCAAAAGCCCGGCACAAAAAACAGCCTGCTTACGACCTTTTTCGGACGGCAATGTTACACCACGAAGACCATCGCGTCGCTTTATTTGAAATTTCGTCCCGTGCTGATCCCGATCTTTGCGCGCCGCGGAGAGGATGATCGCTACGAGATCGTGATCAAGGATTTCCCGCCGCTGCCTAAAGGGCTAAATAAGGATGAGGCCGAGCTGTTTATCACGCAAAAGTGCAACGACATTTTCGAAGAGGTCGTGAGAACCGCGCCGCAGCAGTGGTTTTGGATGCACAAACGCTGGAAGATGGACTAGCTATGGCGCGGCAAATTTTAAAAGGCGAGAGCAGACAGGGCGCCATAAGAAATTTATCCGCGCCGCAGGGCTTGCGCCTTTTTGTAAAAGAGCAAAGCGCCGTAAATTTAGGTGGTGCCGCACGAGAGGGCAAAATTTTAAATCGCGAAAATTTCGTAGCAATCGCCACTGCCGCGCGAGCGAGCAAAAATTCGGACTTCAAAAATTTCATATCGGTTTGCGGCCGTTCCTCTTGCACTTTGCGACGCGAAAGCTTTAGAGATAAAAATTTAAGATCGAGCACCCATGGCTACGTATGGCGCGTGGATAGCGGGCCTCTAAATTTAAACAGCGAAAACTCCGCTGCAAATCCGTCCGCCCCAAAAAATCCGCATCGCAAAGCGCTCATATTAAGCGACGGCCGCAAGGGGCATGAGAATCAAAGCATCGCATTTTGTGAGCTAAAAGGGCTTGATTTTTGTATTTGCAAGATCACTTACGCAAACAAGCTTCTTAAACTTTGCTCCTACGCGCTTGATTTTTTCGGACTTTATTTTAAAATTTTTAAGTGCGACTTCGGCGAGGGCGGCACGGCGGCGGACCTCAAAAATGGATCAAATTTAAATAGTCCCGCTTTAAATAGCTCCGCCTCGCAAAATAGCGTAAATTTAGACGCCGCGCCGAATGGCACCAATTCAGACGCCGTATCATATAACGCAAATTTAGACGCTCTGGCAGATCGCAATTTAAATTTTGCGGATTTTAATCTATTCGTAGGCACGGGCTCGACGAGCTATTACGCGCTGAAATTTTACGCGCGTAGATACGCAAAGCCGAGCGTAGCGCTAATGTATCCGAAGGGCTACCGCAAGGATTTTAGCGTCATTATCGCAGGCGCGCATGACCGCCCGCCGCCGCGCGCGAACCTTAAAATTTCGCCCGTCTCGCTTAGCTTTTCGCGCCCGCAGGGGCTGTATCAGCCGCAGCGCAAATCCATCGGATTTATCATCGGCGGACCGAATTCCTGCTTTGAGATGGGGGATGAAATTTTAAAACAGATTGAAGCCGTAAGGGCGCAGTTTGCGGACTGTGAGTTTGCGCTAACGACCTCTCCGCGCACGCCGCGAGTTACAGAGAGCGCGCTAGCTAAGCTTAGCTGGGATTATAGCGTGATTTACAGCCGCGAGCCAGTAAATCCGATCGGCGATTTTTTGGCGCAGTGCGAGTGGGTTTTTATCAGCGAAGACAGCGTTTCGATGATAAGCGAAGCCGTATCTAACGGGAGCGCGAGCGTAGCTATTTTGAGTTTAAAACGCAAAGACGCTCATAATAAATTTGACGATTTTATAAGCTCTCTCGTTTCTACGGGATATGCTAGGCGCTATGACGAAGCGCTAAAAAAGACTGCGAAGTACGATCTGAAGGCATTTGTGAGGGAGATAGAGTTATGAGGGTCGTGCAAATTTTGCCAGAGCTAAACGAAGGGGGCGTCGAGCGCGGCGTAGTCGAGCTAAATAGGGAGTTTGCGCGGCGCGGCATCGAAAATTTCGTTATCAGTAACGGCGGCAAATTGGCGCCCGATATAGAAAACGAGGGCGGCGTGCACGTGCAGCTCGACGTTTGCTCTAAAGATATCCTAAGCGCTCCGTCGCGCGTTTTAAAGCTGCGTAAAATTTTAAGCGAGATCGCTCCAGACATCGTGCATGTCCGCTCCCGCGTGCCGGCGTGGCTGGTTAAATTTGCCCATCCCAAAGCAAAGATCGTAAGCACCGTGCACGGGATAAATTCTGTAAATTTCTACAGCAAAATCATGACGGATGCGGACGCGATCATCTGTCCTAGCGGCTATGCGCGCGATCACGTGGTGCGAAGCTACGGCGTAGATGCGACCAAGATCACGATCATTCCGCGCGGTATCGATCTAGAAAAATTTAATCCAAAAAATTTAGACGAGCGCTTCATCAAGGAATTTCGGCAGAATTTTAACCTTGCGCAGGATGATTTTATTGTCTCCGGCGTAGGGCGCATCACGCAGATTAAGGATTACAAAACCCTGATCCGCGCCGCAGCTTTGGCAGGCGAACAAAAGCTTAAAATTTTGATCGTAGGCGGCGTGGGAGCGGGTCGCGACGAGTATTTTTCCGAGCTAAAATCGCTCGTAGCTGAGCTTGGACTGGACGAGCGCGTAATTTTTGCAGGCTCGCAGAGCAAGGTGGCAGAAATTTACTCGCTCTCGTCGGTCACGGTAAGCGCTTCAAGCAAGCCCGAGAGCTTCGGGCGCTCGATGGCTGAGGCGATCGCGCTAAACTGCCCCGTGATCGCGACCCGCCACGGCGGTGCGCTGGATATCATAAAAGAGGGCGAAAACGGCTATTTTTTTGACGTGGGCGACGCACAGGCGTTAGCGGGGCTGTTTGCTCCCGCGCGCGAGCTGAAATTTGACGGCTACGGCTACGTTTCGCAAAACTTCAGCCTGGAGCAGATGGTAGAAAAAACGATAAAGGTTTATGAGAGTTTAATATGAAAAAATTTTTTTACGAAAACGGCGCGCTTAGCGGCTGGAGGATCACATTTTTAACGCTGCTACTTCTTTGGTGCGCGTCGCTGTTTTTCAAAAACGCGGTCTATCAGATCTCCTTTGTGGCGCTAAATTTACTCTTTTTGGCGCATCTATTGTATTTTAAAAACTATGCAATTTTAAGCGAAATTTTGAAAAAAACGAGATTTATCTCGATCTGCTTTGTCTGTTTAGTGGTAACGCTAGCGATCTCAAACCTCATAAACGAGGCCGTGATCTCAAAAAAAGCGTGGCAGAGCACGCTATTTTTCGTGCTTCGATACGGCACGATATTTTTGGTGCTTTGTTATTTTTACAAGCTCAAATTTTTTGATGAAAACGCCGTTTTTGCCTTTTTGTTCGTGGGGCTTGGAATTTTATCGGTAAGCGTGATCTATCAGCTTGTAAGCAGCGCCGATGCGATCGTCTTTTCAAGCGACTCTGTTCGCGGCGGACTTAGCGGATCGCTTTCGAACCGCAATATCTTAGGGCTTTTTATGGGCTTTGGACTCTGCCTTAGCGCGGTGGCGATACGGTGGCCTTTAGCACTTAAATTTGCCGCTTTATTTTTATTTGCATTTTTTATGATCTTTTCATTTTCCAGAGCGGCGTGGGTCGGCGCGTTTTGTGCGCTTGCGTTTTACGGCACGCTAAATTTAAAGAGTCTAAACAAAAAATACCTGCTTTTCACGGTGGGTTTCATCGCGCTTTTTGCCGTTTTGCTTGCGCTTTCGCCGTCGTTTGAGCAAAGGCTGGCCGCGCTATTTAGCGGCAACTCCTCAGGCAGAACCGTGATTTGGAGCTATATTTTGGAAATGGCGCAGCAAAAGCCTATCTTGGGCTACGGGCTGGGCTCATATATAAATTTGCCAAACTCCCCGGTCCTTGAGCATCCCGAATACAACGCGCCGCATAATCTATTTTTAGAAATTTTACTTTATAGCGGCGTGCTCGGCCTTATCTTTTACGGCTTGATTTTATTTAGCGTTTTTAAGGAGTGCGTTCAAAGCAGGCAGTTTGGGGTTCTTACGCTTCTGATCTATCTTTTGATAGATTGCCAGTTCGATCACGGCGCATATCTATCGAAAGAGGCGCTAAGTCTGGCTACGATTTTGAGCTTTTTGGCTTATCGCATGAGGATCGAGCGATGATCTACGCGGCGGTTTTGGCTTTTGCGGCAGCGGCGCTTTTTGTGTGGTTTTGCCTACGCTTTGCGTGGTGGGCGAAGGACCAACCTTACGAGTATCCGCGCGTGCTGATGTATCATATGATCCGCGAGCATCTGCCAAAGCATGCCTCTAAATTTAACCGCTTGCGCGTAGAGCCCGCCGCGTTTGAAAAACAGCTTGCGTGGCTGAAGCGAAACGGTTTTACGAGCTACACTCTAAGCGAGCTTGCAAGCTTGGATAAAAAGCCTGCAAAGGCGGTTTGCATTACTTTCGACGACGGATACCGCGATAATCTCACGGGCGCTCTGCCGATACTTCAAAAATACGGCTTTAAGGCGACGATTTTCATCGTGAACCGGCGCTTTGACGGGAATTGGGCGACCGATAAGGATCTAAAAAAATCAAGCGACGAGCTAAATCGCGAGCAGATGCTAAGCGATCAGGAGGTTCGCGAGCTTTTGCAAAGCGGGCTTATCGAGATCGGCTCGCATACGCTCGATCACGCAAACTTGCCTAGCTTGGACGCGGCAGAGCAGCTGCGCCAGATGAGCGAATCAAAGCGTGAAATAGAGGCAAGATTTGGCATTTGCTGCAGGGCTTTTGCCTATCCGTTCGGCTTTTACGACGAGATTAGCGTCCGCTGCGCGCGCGAGACGGGATTTAGCTGCGCCGTTACGACGAAAAACGACGTGTTGCGCCCACACTACTCAAATTTTGAAATTCCGCGCATCATGGTTAGCGGTAGGCAGGGGCTTTTTAGCTTTATTTTGAAGATGAAAAAGGGCAGAAATAGATGAAAATCGCCTATCTTTGCTGCTCCAGATTTTACGGCGGCGTCGAAAAGATCGTGATCGACTCGCTAAATGAGCTTTGCAAAAGCGAGCAGACGGCGCTAATCGTGCCCGATAGATGCGAGTTTTTACAGCGTCTGGATGCTCGCGTGCAAATTTATCAGTACAAAAGCCGCGACAAACGCTACAATCCGTTTTTGTTCGCTGAAATTTATCGGTTTTTACGCTCGGGCGGATTTGAAATTTTACATTCGCACGGCGCCAAAGCCGCACAGATCGGCTTCGTGGTCGAAAAATTTTTAAATCTTAAGCTCGTTGCGACCAAACACAACGATCGCAAAGCGCCGGTTTTCGATCGCGTGCGAAACGTCATCGCAGCCTCGCGCAAAGTCGCAACTACGATAAATCACGCCGCAAAGGTGATATATTTCGGTATAGAGCCGCGGCTGGAGTTTGCAAATCGTGAAATTTTCGCGCGCTGCAAGGACGTGGAGGGTGCCGCAAACGAAGCGCCGAAGGAAACAAAAGACGCATGCAACGGTTCGGCTAGCGGCACGTTCGCGCCGCAAAATATGGCTGGCTCTGCATTTGCGTCGCAAGATATGCCTGGCGGGGCGGGTGTGTCGCAAGATACGCCTTTCGATGCGGACGCATCGCAAAATAAGACTAGTAGCGTATTCGTATCGCAACAGGGCGCAAACGCGGTGGCGGAAAATTTTAAATTTAGTATCGTCGCGGTCGGCAGGCTCGATAAGATCAAGGGTTTTGATCTTTTGATCCGCGCCGCAAGCGAGCTGAAATTTGATTTCGAGCTTAAAATTTACGGTCAGGGCGGCGAGAGGCAAAATTTACAAAATTTAATCGATTCGCTAAAATTGCAGGACCGCGTGCGATTGTGCGGCTTTTGCGACGACGTTGCAGCGGCCCTGAGCGCGTCGCACCTGCACGTCATCAGCTCGCGCAAGGAGGGCTTTCCGGTGATTTTGATCGAAGGTATTTTTTATTCGCCCGTGCTGATATCTACCCGCGCGGGCGGAATTTCAGAAATTTTAAGCGAGGAGTTTTTGTGCGAGGCGGCGGATCTAGGCGCCAAGATCGATGAAATTTACCGCACTTACGGCAAATACGCCTGGGCTTTCGCGCAAAAACACGCCGGTCTTAAGCAAACTTTGACGCTGCAAAATTATATTAGCTCGCTTAAAAATTACTACGAGGAGCTGTTATGCGAAGCCTAAAGATCGTGCATTGCGGTATTTTCAACGAATACGACGACGGTAATTTTTTCTACGGTATGGAGCGTAAGATCAGCCACGGGCTCGTTCGCAGCGGACACTTCGTCTATGATTTTAGCTACCGCGATTGGGAGCGGAGCCTGCGCTTTTGCGGGCTGAAAAACAGCGGGTTAGAGAAGATGAACGCCAAGCTCGTGCGTATCTGCGAAAATATCGGCGCCGATCTGCTTTTAATCGGCAAAGGCGAAAAGATCAGTCTTAGCGCGCTGCGGGCGATAAAATCGGCGCTTCCTAAGATTAAAATCGCGATCTGGTACGTCGATCATCTGCAAGAAAAACGGGAATTTTTCGAAAAATTAAGTTTCATCGACGTGTTTTTTTGGGCGAATGCGCTGAAGCTGCGCTATCTTTCGGCAAGATACGGCGCGAAATTCGCTTTTTTCCCAAATATCTCCGACGCGGCGTTTGATAGACGCCTAGACGCCGCTAAAACGACCGACGTAATCTACATAGCGCGCGATTATCAAGAGGACGTGAGGTATAAATTTGCGCTTTTGCTGCGCGATTTTTGCGAAAAAGAGGGGCTTAGGCTTAAAATTTTTGCAAGCCTCGGCGCGCCTGTCGTATTCGGCGATAAATTTCATCGCGAGATCGCGGCTGCAAAGATCGCGATAAATTTTAATCGCGACGACGAGCTTGAGTGCGCAAGCACTCATAAATTGCTCGGCGCGAGCGACCGCATGGCACAGTTTTTAGGATGCGGTGTCTGCACTTTTAGCCCCAAGATCGCGGGGTTTGAGCGGCTTTACGAGGATGGCTCGGAGATAGTTTATTTTGACGGTCCTGCGGATTGCTTTTCAAAGATCAAGCGCATTCTTGCCGGCGGCGAATACGCGCGTATCGCGCGGCGCGGCAGAGCTAAGACGCTAAAGATCGCAAACGCCGCCCGAGTGGCAAAATTTATGCTCGAGACGATCTTTGAAGAGAGCTTTGGCGCAGATGCCTGCGGTAAAATTTCTGATGAAAAATGCAGCGAGAGCGGCGGCGAACGTCACGACGCACCAAACGGAAGAGATAAAAGCGAGCGGAGCGATTTTTACAGTGAGCCTTACGAGTGGCGCGAGTTCGTCTATAAAAACGGAGAGAAATTCAGATGATTTATTTTGTAGCCTTTTTGATCTTTGCCGCCGTAGCGGGCGTTTCGCTGCGGTATAACTGGTGGCGGATCCCGCAGGGCTGGCATAAGGCGCGGGTGCTGATGTATCATAGCGTAGAGGAGCACAAGGGCGATAAATTCGACAAATGGCGGCTAAGACCTGCGGATTTTGAAAGACAGATCGTGTGGCTTGCAAAAAACGGCTTTAAAAGCTTTAAGCTTAGCGAGCTTATCGCGCTAGAGCGGCTGCCTAAAAAGGCGGTTTGCATCACATTCGATGACGGGTTTGAAAATAATTTTACCGACGCCTTTGAAATTTTGAAAAAATACGATTTCAAAGCGAGCATATTTTTGGTGCCGGACGCCGTGCAAAACGACTGGGAGCGCGCCAACACCGCTCATCTTGCACGGATGCTGAGCGAGGAGCAAATTTTAAAAATGCAAGCAAGCGGGCTGGTGGAGTTTGGCGCGCATACGATGCATCACGTAAATTTAGACCTTACCTACGCGAGCGATCCGCAGCTCGCCGCAGATGAGATCATCGCGTCCAAGGCTCGCGTAGCACGTATTTGCGGGCGGCCGTGCGAGGTATTTGCCTACCCCTACGGTAAATTTAACGACGAAATTTTAAATATCGCTAGATCAAATTTTAAAGGCGCGGTGGTCGTCAAGCGCGGACTTTACGAGGCGGGCGACGACAAATACGCCGTAAAGCGTATCGGCATTTTGGGCACGGAGGGGTTTTTTGATTTTTGGCTGAAATTTACTAGGATAAGGAACAAACTATGATTAAAGCGTCCGTTTATGCGATAGTGATGAATGAGGAGCGCCACATCGAGCGTATGCTGCGTAGCGTGGCGGATTTTGCCGAGATCATAATCGTCGATAGCGGCAGCACCGATGCCACGCTGCAGATCGCGCGTAAATTTACCGATAAAATTTACCACCACGACTGGCAGGGCGAGGGGGTGCAGAAAAACTACGCATTTTCGCTCTGCAGCAACGAATGGGTGCTAAATCTCGACGGCGACGAGGAGGTAAGTCCTGAGCTAAAGGGCGAGATAGAGGAGTTTATGAGCCAGAGCGATTACTCGGCGCTGGATATTAAATTTCACGAATACTCGCTAGGGCGCAAGTGCTCGGATCTAGTGCGCAAAAATACTCACATCCGCTTCTTTCGTAAGGAGTGCGGCGAGTATAAAAATATGGGGGTGCACGCGCAAATTTCGATCATAAAAGGCGCGGTGAAAAAGAGCAAATTTTGCATCAACCATTTTAGCGAAAAGCCGATCGCAGAGCTCGTTATGAAAAACAACAACTACTCTACGCTGCGCGCGCAGGGGGATTTTGAAAAGGGCAAAAAGCCGAGCCTTGCGAAGCTTTTGCTGATCTATCCGTTTGCGTTTTTTAAATCATACATTTTGCGCAGATCGCTTTTTGATGGGCGCAAGGGATTTATCACGGCAAATATTAACGCATTTTACGCGTTTTTAAAAGAGGCGAAACTTTACGAGAAGTATCTTAAAAAGGGCGAAGATTAATCGAAATGATAGAAAATTTTAGATATCATTGCGACCTAAATTTAACGGCGAAAAGGGCGAAAAAATGGACAAAAAAGTAGTAGCGGCACATAAAATTTCAGACGAAGAATATGAAAAAATTTTAAAAATTTTAGGTCGCGAGCCGAATCTGCTCGAGCTTGGGATTTTTAGCGCGATGTGGAGCGAGCACTGCAGCTACAAATCGAGTAAAAAATACTTAAGCGGCTTCCCGACCAAGGCGCCTTGGGTCATCCAAGGCCCTGGCGAAAACGCAGGCGTCATCGACATCGGCGGCGGCATGGCTGCGGTTTTTAAGATGGAAAGCCACAACCACCCTAGCTTCATAGAGCCGTTTCAGGGGGCTGCAACCGGCGTGGGCGGGATACTGCGCGACATCTTTACGATGGGCGCGCGCGTCGAAGCCAATATGAACTCGCTTCGTTTCGGTGAGGTGCGAGGAAGAAGCGAGAATGCCAGGAAGCAGCGCTATCTGCTTAAAGGCGCGGTTGCCGGCATCGCGCACTACGGCAACTGCATGGGCATCCCTACGATCGGCGGCGAGACGAGCTTCGATAAGAGCTTTGACGGCAATATTTTAGTTAATGCCTTTGCTCTAGGTATCGTTAAAAAGGATGAAATTTTCTACGGTAGGGCTGAAGGCGTTGGCAACAGCGTGATCTACGTGGGCTCTAAGACCGGTCGCGACGGGCTCGGCGGAGCCGTGATGGCGAGCGATAGCTTTAACGACGCGAACAAATCCCTGCGTCCGACCGTGCAGGTGGGCGATCCGTTCGCTGAAAAGCTGCTGATGGAGGCGTGCTTGGAGCTTTTTAAAACAGATTACGTCGTGGGTATCCAGGATATGGGCGCGGCAGGGCTTACTTCAAGCAGCTTTGAGATGGCGGGGCGCAGCGGTAGCGGCATGAGGTTAAGCTTAGACAAGGTGCCGATGCGCGAGGAGGGGATGAGCCCGTATGAGCTGATGTTGAGCGAGAGCCAAGAGCGTATGCTGATCTGCGCCAAAAAGGGCTGCGAGGAGAAAATCAAAGAAATTTTTGCCAAATGGGATCTCGACGCCGCCGTCATCGGCGAGGTGACGGATAGCGGCAAGATGGAGCTTTTTTGGCACGGCGAGCTGGCGGGCGTTATCCCGATCGAGCCGCTTAGCGAGGCTGCGCCCGTGCTGGATCGCCCGATAAAAGAGCCTGCATATATGGCGCAGATCGCGCGGCAAAATTTATGCGGCTGCGGCGCAAGCGAGCGCGAGCTGGACGCGGCGTTTGATAAAATTTTTGAGGACCCCGAAGTGCTAAATAAATCCTACATCTACGATCAATACGACGCTAACGTAGGGCTAAGCTCCGCTAAGCGTCCCGGCATGCTGGGCGCTGCGGTGATGCGAGTTAAGCAAAACGGCGTCAAGCTCGCGATGGCTGCGGACTGCAACACGCGGATGAATTATGTCCATCCTCGCATAGGCGCGGCGCTTGCGGTAGCGTCGGCGGGGCGAAAGGTCGCGATGAGCGGCGCGACGCCTCTAGCCATCACCGACTGCCTAAACTACGGCAATCCGCAAAATCCAGAGGTTATGTGGCAGTTCGCGCAGGGCTGCGAGGGGATCAAGCAGGCTTGCGCCGCACTAAATACTCCCGTCGTAAGCGGCAACGTAAGCCTATATAATGAAACGGGCGGCGTTAGCATCCAGCCCACTCCCGCGATCGTGTGCGTGGGCACAAACGAGGACGAGATCATCCCTAGCGATTTTTGCGCTAGCGGCGTGAACGTCTATCTGGCGGGTGACACGAAGGGCGTTTTTGCGGGCTCGCTTTATATGAAAGCGGTAGAAAATCGCGTCGCAGGCAGCCTGCCTGAGTTAAATTTAAAAGCCGAGCGCGCTCTGTGGGACTTCGCGATCGAGGCGGGCAGGAGCGGAGTTTTGGAATTTGCAAACTCCGTAGGAATCGGCGGCGTGGCAATTACGCTAGCTAAGATGGCGTGCGTAGGTGGCATCGGCGGCGAGTTTGAGATGAGCTGCGACGATAGTAGAGATATTTTCGACGAGAGCTTTTCGCGCGCGATTTTCGGTGTACGCGATGAGACGAAATTTAAAGAGCTGGCCGCAAAATACGGGCTAAGCTTAATGCGCCTAGGTGTTAGCGGCGGTGAAGAGTTTCGCATAAATTCCGTCCGCAAAAACCTTGGCGCGCTAAAAGAAATTTACTTTGGCGAGTTTGCCAAGATCGTAAAGAGCGAAGATTAGCGCGTGCTCGGCATTGTATTTCTTTTAATCGCGCTTTATATCTTTGCCCAGATCGGCGGAGTTTTCGGTAACTCCGGCTATCGCGGCAAGGCGCTAATGCAGCTAGGAGAGGCTAAAATTTTAGTAGCGCTTCTAGCCAAGGTCGCCAAAAGCGACGGGCACGTAAGCGAGTCCGAAGCTGCGATGATAAGCGAAATTTTGGACGATTTGGTGCGCCAAATGGGCGCCGGCGAGCGCGAGCGAGAGGCGCTGAAACTCGTTTATAAGCTCGAGAAAGAAAGTCTCGCAAACGTGCGCGAGCTCGCCGAGAAATATAACCAAACCTACCGCCCGAGCCCGAGCCGCAAAACTGGGCTAATCTATTTCTTTTTAAATTTAGCCTACGTCGATCGCGGTTTTAGCGCGGCAGAGCGGCGCACGATCTCGCAGATTTGCGACGGATTGGGCTTGCCCGAGCATATCCAAAGCCAGATGTTTGCGACCTTTGAGCGCAGCTTTTACGGCACATATTACGAAAATGGCGGCGCGCAAAGCGATACGGCTTACGACGAATACGACGGATATAGCACAAGAAGCGGCGGGTATTGGGACAAATACGGCGGCAGAAGCACCGGCGGCTACGGCAGCAGCAGTTATGGCGGCGGTACAGGCTACGGCTACGGAGGCTCGCAGAGCTCTGGCGGTTCATACGGCGGCGGATATTCTGGCGGATATGGCGGCGGATATTCGGGTAGCTCGCAAGGCTACGGATCGGCCAAAAGCAAAAGAGATCCGTATGAAATTTTGGGGCTCTCCAAGGACGCTACGTTTAACGAGATCAAGAAAAAATATCGCGAGTTCGTGAAAAAATACCATCCCGACATACTGATGGGCAAGGGCGCGGACGAGGAGATCATCCAGGAGGGCACGAAGAAGCTTCAGGAGATCAACGAGGCGTATAAAATTTTAAAGGAGCGCTTCGGCGAGAAGTAAGGCGAAATTTTAAAATTTGAGGGCGCAAAACGCCTTGAAATTTTAAGATGGATCGCGATACGGCGATAAGGTGCGGCGAAGGAATTTTAAGGTGCGATATCGCAATATGCGCGGCGTGCGAAAATTTCAGGTCGCGAGAAATTGGGTGCGGCGCGGCAGTGAAATGTCAAAGCGTGCGGCATAGTTAAATTTGTATCTAAATTTTAAAATTCCAAGCTTGCGAGACCTGCAGGGCGCTTAATACAGCCTTGATGCACATCGTGCAGGCAGTCTAGCATGCGGTACGAGAATTTTAAGTGCAAGATAAAGGCGGCAAGTATGCGTGGACGTTAAAATTTTAATATGTAATAGCGTTAAGGCTGCTTGTTATTTATGAAATAAAATTTTAAAACCAAACCAACACGAAAGGAAAAACATGGGATTTTTATCCAAAGACGAGGAGCAGCAGAAGCAGGGCGCTAAAAAGGCGGCGAAGCAACCGCCGATTTTGATGCGACAAACCCAAGAGATCATCACGAATATCGAGAAATATCTGGGCGCGCCGCTGCTTACCTATTTTAACTCGGGCGCGGGCAGCGTCTGCGGTAACGACGCGATCAGTATCAACGACCACCTCAAGGGCAAGCATTTCGAAAAGCTCTATCTTTACATCAAAAGCGACGGCGGCAGCGGCATCGCATCGCTTAAGATCGTCTCGATCCTGCGCAACCACTGCGACGAGCTGATCGCGCTGGTGCCGGCAAACTGCGCTTCGGCGGCTACGATGATGGCGCTTGGGGCGAATAAAATTTTAATGGGGCCGCTAGGCTATCTCACATCGGTCGATACTTCGCTGCGACACGAGCTTTCGCCCGTTACGAACACCAACGACCAAGCCAACGTCTCGATGGACGAGCTAAGCCGCGTGGTGAAGCTTTGGAAAAATAACGAGCGCCCGAACGACGAGAACCCGTACAAGGAGCTTTACAAATATATCCATCCGCTCGTTTTTGGCGCCGTCGATCGCGCAAGCAGCCTGTCGCTTAAAATTTGCCGCGAAATTCTGCGCTATCATTTCGAAGATGAGCAAAAGATCGCCTTTATCAGCGACAAGCTAAACAGCGGCTATCCGTCGCACGACTATCCGATCTTATTCAGAGAGGCTAACGAGCTTGGGCTTCAGGTCGAGAAGATGGATATGCGCCTAAGCGAGATGCTTCAAATTTTAAACGAGCTCTACGCCGAGATGGGGCAGCGCACCTTCACCGACTTCGACGAGAACAACTACCACGACAACAACATCGCCAATATCATCGAAATTTTGGGATGCCAGATCTACTATCAGATCGACAAGGACTGGTTTTACCGCGAGGAGGAGAAGCGCTGGATCGTGCTAAACGACGAGAGCTCGTGGCGCAAAAACGAGATCGACGGCAAAAATATCAAAAACAGCATCTATTATATTTAGTGCGGTTTTGGATTTCGCGTCGCTTTAAATTTGCGGCTTGTAAAATTTAAATCGGCGCGCAAAATTTAAACAGTCGGCGCGAGCGGTTTTGTGCGAACGCAGCGCGCTTGTTTGTCAAACGGCGCGGTTTGAAATTTGAAATTTGATCGATCCAGCGGCGTGCCTGCAGCTTTAAATTTAGCTAGGCGCCTTTAAATTCATGGCGCGCAATGCGGAATTTATCGCGCTTGTGCGATTAAATTTAGCGCGCGCTTGATGCGCTTTAAATTTTACCGATTTTGCGGTGTGCGCGAGTTGCTGCGCGCCTTAAAATTTTAAAAGGAGAAAAATGAAAAATTTGATTTTAATCTTTTCTGGGTTTTTGCTTGCGGGCTGCTTCGCTACGCCTTCAAAGGCCGGGAGCGGCGACGCTTTGAAAATTTTCGACGGCAACCAAAGGAAGGTCTATGAGGTGCGCGCGGGCGAGGTGTATGAAAACGGCAAGCTGCTGGGCAAATATGAAAAGATAGGCGAGGCGGAGTTCGGCGTCGCGACCGACGGGCAGGGTGGCTCCTACGCCTACACCGACGATAGCGCGGTTAAAAGCAAAAATTTAAAGAGCTACAACAAATATCTTTTCGACCCAAGAAGCGGCGTGAAGGTGGTGAAGTTTTACCACCAGGGCGGCATTTGCGAGGCTTACAGATCGGGCTATTTGGTGGATATTACGATTTATCGAAGCGTTTATGACGGCGAGGCGTTCGTTAAATCCTATAGCGCCAAGGCCTATATTTCGAACTCGCGCGCGCTAAGCAGCGATGAAAAATATGAATATCTAAGCCCTGCGCTTGCAAAAAATATGAGCGATCAGCAGCGACAAACGGCGCTAATGGAGCTCGTGGGCGATGACGTAGCCGCGCTTATGGATGAGCTGGAAAACAGGATGTGCAGGTAAATTTAAAATTTTAAAAGCGGCAAGAGGAGGCGCCAACCTGGCTTGGCGATAAAAGCTGCGGCGTGAAATTTTAAATTTAGCCGGTTTGCGCCGATCTTTTCGGCTAAGCTTACGCTGCAGTTTAAATTTACGTTTTGCGCGCAGCTTTTAAATTTGGCCTTTGCAAGCGGCGCAGAATTTTAAAATTTACGTCCGCGCGAGCAAAGCGGCGGCATTTGAAAAGTAAATTTAAAATTTGCGCGCGGTAAATGCGGTAAATTTAGAAAATTTCGCTTTGCCGATTTTTGCTTCATAAATTAGGCAAAATTTTAAAATTTAAAGGATTTTTCGTGATGAAATTTTTTATCTCGTCTCTGTTTTTGGCTCTGTCGCTGCTCGGCTGCGCGGGCAAAAACTCGCCCACAACCGATAAAACCTACGTTCTTTCAAACGAGCTTGGAGATACGAAATACGCTTTTTACGGCGGCAATCTCTACGAAAACGGCGCGATTTTAGGCCCTTACGAAACGCGAGGCGATGCGAAGCTTGCGATTTTAGGCGGTAGCGGCGCAAATTTAGACGAAAACCCAAAGCTCATAAAACTATATTTTTTCGAGCGCAGATATGGCGCGATCTACGCCGTAAGCGATAAAAACGGGGTCTGCGCCGAGTACAATAGGGGAAATTTCGTAGATTTTCAAATTTTATTTAATATTTTTCAAAGCAAAGAGTGGTTTAATTATAGCGGCGGCATTTCTCGCGATAATGAGAGGCTAAAAGAGCTGAGTTCGGCGCGCATGGCGCAATTTAAAGGCGCAAAGCTCGGCGCGGCGGATGAAAAGACGAGGCACGAGTATCAAAAGGCTCGCCACGAGGCGATTTTGTATTTTCAGCTTAACGCAAACGATATGCGCGAGCTGATTTTTAAAAAACTATGCGAATAAATCAAAAGGAGAAAAGATGAGAGCGTTAATCAGCGTCAGCGATAAAGAGGGCGTCGTAGAGTTTGCTCGCGGGCTACAGAAGCTCGGATTTGAAATTTTAAGCACGGGCGGCACGTTTAAGCTTCTGCGCGAAAACGGCGTCGCGGTGCTCGAGGTTAGCGAGTACTCGGGCTCGCCCGAGATGTTTGAGGGGCGGGTTAAGACCCTGCATCCAAAGATCCACGGCGGAATTTTATATAAGCGAAACGACGCAAATCACGCAAGCCAAGCCGCGCAGCACGACATCGGCGGCATCGATCTAGTCTGCGTAAATTTATATCCTTTTAAAGCGACCGTAGCTCGCACCGACGATTTTTCCGAGATTATCGAAAATATCGACATCGGCGGCCCTGCGATGGTGCGAAGTGCGGCTAAGAATTTTGCCAGCGTCTATGTCGTCACGAGCCCGCTTGATTACGGCGAGGTTTTGCAAAATTTAAGCGGCGCGGACGAGAGCGAGAAGCTGAAATTTAGACAAAATTTAATGATTAAAGCTTATGAGCACACCGCAGCCTACGACGCGATGATTGCAAACTATATGAACGAGCGCTTTAACGGCGGCTTCGGCGCGAAAAAATTTATCACGGGCAGCAAGGTATTCGACACTCGATACGGCGAAAATCCGCACCAAAAGGGCGCGCTGTACGAGTTCGAGGAGTTTTTTGGCAACCATTTTAAGAGTCTAAAGGGTGAGGCGAGCTTTAACAATATGACCGATATGCACGGCGCGCTGATGCTGGCTAGCAGCTTCGGGGAGGCGCCTGCGGTGGCGATCTGCAAGCACGCCAATCCATGCGGCTTTGCCGTAAAGGGGAGCCTGCTTGAAAGCTACGTAGAGGCGCTAAAATGCGATCCAGTCTCGGCATACGGCGGCGTCGTGGCGATAAACGGCGTTTTGGACGAGGAGTTGGCGCATAAAATCAATGAAATTTTTGTCGAAGTTATCCTCGCCGCTCGCGTCACGCCCGCAGCGCTTGCGGTATTTGAAAAGAAAAAGCGTATTAAAATTTTCGAGCAGGGCGGGGAGTTTTTAATTCGCGAAAACGACAAGTATGATTTTAAATTTATTGACGGCGGCTTTGTGTATCAGCAGCGCGACTACGTGGGTGCGGGCGAGGTTGCAAACGCCCGCTGCGTCACCAAGCGCGCGGCGAGTGAGATTGAACTCGATGATCTAAAAATCGCGTGGCAGATCGCCGCGCTTACGAAGAGCAACTGCGTAGTTTACGTCAAAAATCGGGCGATGGTCGCGATCGGCATGGGTATGACGAGCCGCGTGGACGCCGCGCGTGCGGCAGTGGCAAAGGCTCGCGACGTGGGCGTCGATCTGCGCGGCTGCGCGCTTGCCAGCGAGGCGTTTTTCCCGTTTAAAGACAGCATCGAGATCGCCCATGCTGCGGGCGTCGCGGCGGTCGTGCAGCCAGGCGGCAGCATCCGCGACGATGAGGTGATCGCAAGCGCCGACGAGTTTGGCATGGCGATGTATTTTACGGGAGTGCGCCACTTTTTGCACTAAATTTCGCTTGCCTGCGTCGGAGCGGATTTATTGCGCTCGCTTCGTAGCTTTTTATGTCGTTGCAAATCTTAAAAACCGCGCCGGAGCGGATCTCGTAGCGCTAGCTTCATTGCGCGCGGCGTGGGTCTAATGCACGGTGCTTTGTTACGCGCCAGCTCGTAGCGGATCCGGCTACCTCCGTTATGCAGCCGTGCGCGATGTAAATTTGACTGCGCTCCGATACGCGGCGAGCGTGATGCGAATCGGACTACTTGCGTTTTGCCATACGGCTATGCGGCGCCGATTTAGCTGCGCAGCATACCGCTTCGTAGCGGTACGGCGCAGTTTAAATTTAATCACTCGCCGCCCCCTAAATGGTCGCGAAATTTTATCTTGCGACCGCGACGCGTAAATTTTAAATTTAATCGGCAGAATGCTAGGTTTGCCGCTATGTCTGCGTAGTTTGATATAAATTTATCGGTTTAAATTTACGAGGGCTACTCGGTTGCATTTTGCTAGGAATTTTAAAATTTACGCAAGTTCACGGGCTTCGTTGCGCCATAAATTTTAAAATTTACGTAGAATAGCGCGGCGTACGCGGCTTGGGCGAATGTTTTATTACGACGCGCGATTTCGACGCAGCCTTAGCGCGGTTTTATTACAGCGCGCAACTTAACGTAAATTTTGCCGTAGCCTCAAAATTTTGAGGCAAATTTTACCGAGCCGCGCTCAAGCGTCTTTAAATTTCGCCGTTTGTGGCAAATATCAAGCTCGGCAAAATTTCACTCTCGCTTCATTTAGAGATTGTAAAATTGCGCAAAATTCAAAACGAAAGGATCAAAATGAAAATTTTCAAAGCCCTAATCTGCCTCTTTGCTTTGGCGGCAGGTTATTTAGTCGTGCTAAATGCCGCAGACGGCGGCAGCGCGGCGGACGCAAATTTTAAAGTTAAAGGGGGCGGCATGAACGCAAACGTGAAAGAAATTTATCTAGCAGGCGGCTGCTTCTGGGGCATGGAGGCGTATTTTAAGCAGCTCGACGGCATAGTCGCGACGCAGGTGGGCTACGCCAACGGCAAGAGCGATAAAGCAAGCTACGAGGGCTTACATAGCAGCGATCATGCCGAGACGCTACACTTAAAATACGACGCCAACGTCATCAGCGAGCCTGAAATTTTGGCGCATTATTTCCGCATCATCGATCCGTTCTCGATCGATAAACAGGGTAACGATCGCGGTCGCCAATACCGCACGGGCATCTACTACACCGACGAGGCGAGCGGCGAGCTAGCGCGCTTTTTCATAGCCGCGCAGCAGGCGAAATTTAAAGAAAAGATCGCCGTAGAAGTGGCGCCGCTAAGGAATTTCGTCCGCGCCGAGGAGTATCATCAGGACTACCTCGGCAAAAATCCCGGCGGATACTGCCACATCGATCTGCGCCTCGCTAAAAAGCCGCTTGAGGACGATGAGAAATTTAAAGTGCAAAGCAAGGAGGAGCTGAAGAAAAATTTAACCGAGCTTCAGTATCAAGTTACGCAGGAAAAGGCGACCGAGCGGCCGTTTTCGAGCGAATACGACAAGAATTATAAAAAGGGCATTTACATCGACATCGTGTCGAAAAAGCCGCTGTTTTCATCCACCGATAAATTTGACGCAGGCTGCGGATGGCCGAGCTTTTCAAAGCCGATAACGACCGATGCGATCGCGTACGCGCAAGATG
>ERZ772917.895-NODE-895-length-19481-cov-14.046021_pt1 | contig 19481 bp, 32 predicted proteins | sample MGYA00511187_ERZ772917 | MGnify/ENA primary metagenome ERZ772917 (study PRJEB29015, sample SAMEA2737925) | human oral metagenome | biome: human oral; feature: human-associated habitat; material: dental | place: China | collected 2012 ... | reverse complement strand
CTTGCGGCACAGTTTACACCACAGATATTTGTTGCAATAGTTTTCATGAAGACCCTTATGGCAGCGAGGACAAGACACCTCATCGCCGAAGACTAGTTTGTTAAGGATCTGCCAGTATTTCTTGTTACTGGCAAACTTTGGTATGGTAGACATTAGGAACATCTCCTTTCACTTAGCTGCTATTCACTCCTAAGTTTACGGGATGTTCTGGTTTAGTTTAATGGACCATACTACCTGCGCTATTGACAATCATCGCGCTAATTGCTATAATAAAAGGATAAGTCAATTACTTCTTACACAGGGACTTGGCGTAGCGATAGGTAGCAAATTATGACAGAACAAATAGCCTCAGCGTGCGGGCAGGTTGCTGATAGTACCGAACTGGCTGGCAGGACGGCGCGGCACGTAATTCCGGCGTGCGAGCTAACGAGTAAGCAGCTCGGCGCGCTGCTTGAGAAATACAACGTTGTACGGAGCGAAGACGGCGCGCTTGTGATTAAACAAGATGGCAGCCGAATCTGCGTGCTGTACGGCCACGGTGGCACGAAAACGCCGCGGGACGAAGACGGCAGCTATAGCGTTGCTCCGGAACGCCTCGACATTGCGGCGATTGATCGGGGACATACCGGCAGGCCGTACCGCCTTTCCGTCGAATTCCGCCCAAATGTTGAAAACGAAGGCGAAGCGGCGGACGAAAAGACTGCCGCCACGGCGCGCATTCTCGGCAGCAAAGCGGCGGCGCATATCGCTGATACGGTTTTTGGCGCAGGCGCATGGTCGTGGACGGCGCTGACGCAGTGAGCTCTTTGGGGCGATCCGCCGCCGTTCCAGGTGTTTACATAATTGCCGTCTTCCACTATAATTAAAGATAACGCGCGACGTGTTTTGTCTGAGGTGCTTCGGTGTCTCGGCGGCAGCTCGCGTCGTGAATATCATCAATATTAAGTTAGGAGAAATACCTCTATGGCAGACTTTGACCGTTCAAAGCCTCACATCAATGTCGGTACCATGGGTCACGTCGACCACGGTAAAACGACTTTGACCGCTGCGATCACTCATGTGCTCGCGAAGCGTCTTCCCAGCGACGTGAACAAAGCGCGCGATTACGCCGACATCGATAACGCGCCCGAAGAAAAAGCACGCGGTATTACTATCGCAACTTCGCACCAGGAGTACGAGAGTGAGAAGCGTCACTACGCGCACGTTGACATGCCGGGTCACGCTGACTACGTCAAGAATATGATCACCGGTGCTGCACAGATTGATGGTGCAATCCTTGTGGTTGCCGCTAACGACGGTCCACTGCCGCAAACGCGCGAGCACGTACTGTTAGCTCACCAGGTAGGCGTGCCAAAGATTGTCGTCTTCTTGAACAAGATGGACTTGGCAGACCCAGAATTGGTCGAATTGGTCGAAATGGACGTTCGCGAACTACTCACCAAGAACGGCTACGACGGCGACAACGCACCGATCATCAAGGGCTCAGCAACTAAAGCGCTTGAGGGCGACAAAGAGGCTGAAGACGCAATCATGGAATTGGTCAAAGCGATGGATGATTACTTTGAACTTCCAAAACGCGATCTAGATAAGCCGTTCTTGATGCCAATTGAAGACGTCTTTTCAATCAAGGGTCGCGGTACAGTCGCGACAGGGCGTATTGAGCAGGGTGTCGTAAAGATTAACGACCCAGTAGAGATCGTTGGTTTGAAGCCGACGCAAAGCTCGGTCGTCACTGGTATCGAGGCGTTCAAAAAGACGCTCGACCAAGGTCAAGCTGGTGACAATGCCGGGTTGTTACTACGCGGTATTGAGCGCGAGCAAATTGAGCGCGGTCAGGTGATCGTGAAGCCGGGCACACTGACGCCGCACACTGAATTTGAAGCTGAGGTGTATATCTTGAAGAAAGAAGAGGGCGGACGCCACACACCGTTTAGCAAGGGCTATAAACCGCAGTTCTACTTCCGCACAACAGACGTGACGGGCGAAGTTGAGCTGCCGGCCGACAAAGAAATGGTCATGCCTGGCGACCAGGTGACATTTAAGGTCAAACTGCTCGCGCCGATTGCGATGGACAAAGGTCAAGACTTCGCGATCCGTGAAGGCGGCCGCACCGTTGGTGCTGGTGTCGTCACCAACATCATTAAGTAGCTGACCGCTGCTTTTGCAAAAATGCCCCGCTTATGTGAGTGGGGCATTTTGGTTGTATTATAAAAATATGAAGATTATACCGTAGATAGTCAAAACCCCGCCCCTAGCAGGAGCGAGGCTCGACTGTAGGGGCGGGGGCGCTACTTGCACTCAGGGCTGTCAGGGACGGCTGTAAGGCCACCCCGGCGGTCACCCTCAAACCAGTAGATGAGGGTCGTCCCGTCGCATCGCTTATAAAAGCTAGGGACGTTGTTGTCAGGAAAAACCCGGACAATCCCCTCCCGGGGATTGTTGACTTGTGTCCCTCGTGGGGAAGCGCCACAGGATGCCATCACCATGCAAGCGAATGCGATGGCAAGTGCAGCGAAGATCTTCTCCAACTTCATGACTCCTCCAGAATCAATCGCGACTATCGCCGAGTGCGATAAGCCTATACGTGATATAGTATCATAAATTTTACCTGTACGCAACCTAGCGGTAGGTTTGCCTTGCGTGCAAAATCATGCTACAATTATACGGTAAATCATAAATCGTTCTGCGATAACTCGGTCAGACGCTAACAAAACCGATTCGAACCGAGGTTACGCGGGAGCAAAGGAGTAATTATGGCAGACGCCAGTAACCAGGGTCTGAAGATCCGCATCCGCCTCAAGGCATACGACCACAAACTTATCGACCAGTCAGCGAAGCAAATCGTCGACACAGCGATCCGCACTGGTGCGGCTGTTGCCGGTCCTGTGCCGTTGCCGACGCGCCGCAGCACCTACACGGTGGTGAAGAGTCCGCACGTATATAAGACGGGCGGTGAAGCATTTGAGATGCGCGTGCATAAGCGCCTAATTGACATCTCAAACGCTAGCCCAAAGACCATTGACAACTTGCAGAATTTGTCGCTGCCGGCTGGCGTCGACGCAGAGATCCGCATGTAGTTCAAGTGTTCTATCTCAAAATAGCCTCGTCAAACGCGGGGCTATTTTTGTAGGTAAAATATGCACTCCATGATATATTTATCATAATTTTTGCCTGAGCCGGCGGCAAATCAATCAATAACTATGCTGCATATGCTATACTGATGATATGTCACGCAAACATAAACAGCGTACCTACGCACGTAATCGTATATTTAGCCGCCGCGGCAACGAAAAACTGCAAGAGCCAGACAGTTCGTATCTGTTAAAGTTGATAATCGTAGCGATACTAGGCACGTTGTGGCTGAAGTTCCGTACGCCAGCCAGCGCGGGCGCGGTAGTGGTCAATGCGCTGCCGGTCGGGTTGGCGGTAGGTGTGCTGCTCGTGCGTTGGCTGGAAACATCGCCGATGAACCGCAAGATTTGGTACGCAACGCTGCTGATTATCGCAATTGTGAGTTATTTTTTGCCGGCTGGTATTCTGCTGTAAATTGATCTGATAAGTCCGTTAAAAAGGAAAATCCCCGCACCTGGCTGGTGCGGGGTGGTGCCCACTAAGGGCGGAGATCTCAGAGGAAGAACGCCTTGCCGGCGTTGTACTTTCTACTGATTCTGTTCGCGTCGGGGCAGCGACCAACAACCTCGAGTGCGCGCTCGTAGCTGTCATCCGTAAGTGTGCTGCTCACCGACAACTTGAGACAGAATAAGGCGGCGACAACCGCCACCTCCGCCTCAACGTCGTGAAGGCGCCGCGCGTAGAGTTCATCTTCAAGCCCAATGATGTACTCGAGGATGAGTCTTGCCGAGATGGCGAGGTCATCGTTTTCGATGACGTACGCCTCCTCATCGTCGCGCAACTCTGAAGCGACTGTCCAGAGCGTGTCGACGACCAGCTCGTTGATAAGCTGGTCGGTCGACTCGAAGCCGTGATATTCGCGGCCAGCCACCGTGATAGTAGTGGCGGCATCAGCCTGGGCGACCAGATCCGACCAGGTGCGAAGCTGCTGCGTCTTGCTCTCTGTCGCTTGGGGCGGCTGAGTGCACTGAGCGATCCCGTTTCGCTCGACGAACGGGACTCCGAAAGAGGACACCGCCTTCTCCCGGAGTACCCGAAATGGAGGGTGCTTTGCGGAATCAAGAATCGTGTCATGAATTGCAGGCATTGCTCTTCCTCTCTAAAGAACTAAGATTCCGCCGCGGGATTGCGGCAAAATCTGATATATATATATCACTAAATAGAGTATTCGTCAACCCATAGCTATATCGACATTGTTCATGATTTTTGCTCCGTTATAGCACCGCGCCGCTGCACAAGTTCAAAAACCTCCTAGACTCCTCCCGCTAAAGTATTAATCTCGTAAGGGGCGAGTGGAGGGTATAAAAATGAGACCAGCTAAGTCTCTCCAAAAAGGGTATATTGTTGCTATGAAATACTACGCCAATATACCCGTATCTATTAAAACTGTAACCGAATTTCGCGTCAAGGTGTTAGAGCACAAAGCAAAGTACGGTATCAAGTCCACTCTGGATGCTTTCTCAGTTAGCCGCAGCACCGTCTATGCTTGGCAGAAGCGCTACTTGGCGTCTAGAAAGCATCCCGGCGCCCTAGCGCCCAAAAGCACCAAACCGCGCCGCGTAAGGCGGAGCAAAATACCCTCTCAGGTTAACGAAGAGATTATCCGCCTGCGGTAAGCTCTACCCTGGATTCGGCAAGAGCAAGTTAAAACCATTTCTAGATAGTTACTGCCAGAGGCATAATTACCCGGCTATCTCCGAATCTTCTATCGGGCGCATCCTGAGGCATCTAAAAGCCTCCGGGAAGCTGGCTAGCCGCCGGGCAGCTTAGCTATTACGCTCGGAACCGGCAAGCTGCGTCCGTATAAATACAACCGGCAGGCAAAGCTAGGACGCCGGCAGCTATTACCCTAAAGCGCCAGGCGATTTAATGCAGCTGGATTGTGTTGTTAAGATGCATCGCGGAGTGCGGCGCTACATCGTTTCTGCGATAGGCTATACTTCCTCTTTTGCTTGCTCTTACGCCTATAAAGAGCTCAGCAGCCAAGTAACTAGCGACTTTATAGACAAGCTGCTAGTAGTAGCTCCCTTCAAGATTAGCCGCATCCAAACAGACAATGGCGGCGAGTTTCATGACAAGTTCCATACCAAGTTAGCCGAGCTAAACATTACGCATTTCTGGAACTATGTTAGAAAGCCGATCTATAACGGCAAGATTGAACGCTATAACCGCACTATCCAAGAAGAATACATTGACCCTAACCTAATGCTGCTATTTGAAGGCATTCCCCGCTTCAACCATGAACTAACCAATTGGCTGCTTTACTACAACACTAAGCGCCCCCACTTCAACCACCGCGACCCAATCCGGCCAAACATCCAAATCCCGCCGCTTAGAGCCTACGCCAACATGCTAAAATTAAACCCAGAGGAGTCCAGGAGGTTTTGGACGTATACAAGCCGCTTGACTTATCCTACTATAGTGTGATACAATGACTCGGTAATCTATATTACGCGTAATATTAACTATAGAGACTCGCGCGAATTGGTAAGTCCTTTCCGGATACTGCCAGCCGCCGAGGCTTTTAAATGGGAGCAAGAGGGCAATGAAAGCACTTCTCGGTACCAAGATTGGTATGACCCAAATCATCGGCGAAGATGGTGTCGTAACTCCGGTTACGCTGATTCAAGCCGGACCTGTGACTGTGACTCAGGTCAAGTCCGTCGAAACCGACGGCTATAACGCAGTCCAGGTAGCGTATGGTGCGGGTAAGAACCTGAGCAAGGCCGTGGCTGGTCATGTCAAGCCAGCCGGTGTAACCCCGAAAGAAATTCGGGAATTTCGTGTCGACGACCTGGGCGAGGTAAAGGTCGGCGATGCGTGGGATGTCACTGAGTTCGAGCTCGGCGACATCGTGGATGCTACCGGTATCAGCAAAGGTAAAGGTTTCGCTGGTACAATCAAGCGCCACAACTTCAAACGCCACCGCAAAACGCACGGCGGCAAGGGTAACACGCGCAAAGTCGGTTCAATCGGCAGCATGTACCCGCAGAAAATTTTCAAAGGCAAGCGCATGCCGGGCCGCATGGGCGCAGAGCAGGTGACGGTGAAGAACCTGAAAGTTGCGTACATTTCGGCGGAAGACAACCTAATCGGTGTCAAGGGCGCGGTGCCAGGTCCGAAGAAGGGCTTAATCGTATTAGGAGGTGCTAAGTAATGGCTGAATCAACCAAGCCAGCAAAAGCAGCCTTGCCGAAGGAAGTATTTGGTGTTGATGTGCCAAATCACGAGCTGTTAAAGCTCGCGTACGACTCGTTCCTCGCGAACAGCCGCCAGGCAAGTGCAACCACCAAAACGCGCGGCGAGGTGCGTGGCGGCGGTAAAAAACCGTGGAGGCAAAAGGGGACGGGACGGGCTCGCTTCGGCAGTACGCGCAACCCAATTTGGCGCCACGGCGGTGTCGTTTTCGGGCCGCGCGGCAACGAAAACTACAAACTGAAGCTGTCGAAAACCAGTAAGCGCGTGGTGCTGCGCCAAGCGTTGACGCTGGCGAACCAAGCCAAGAAAATCACGGTGAGCGATATCAAAACGACTGGCAAAACTGCCGAAATCGCGAAGTTTATCGCCGGCCAAAAATTCAAGCGCGACCGCCGCGTTTTGCTGGTAGTCGACGAAAAAACGCCCGAACTGATGCGCGCGACGAACAATTTGCAAAATGCCCTCTTGGTTCGCGCCCAGTATTTGAGCGTATACTACATCTTGAACGCTGACCAAATCATTATGACGCCGGCTGCCGTGAAAGCGGTCGACGCTTGGCTCAATCCAAAGGAGGTTAAGTAATGAAACTCGTACTTGTCACTCCGCGCGTGAGCGAAAAAGCGTATCGCTTGGTTTCTAGCCAAAACACTTACGTGTTTGATGTGCCGATGAGCGCCAATAAAAACGAAATTAAAGCCGCAGTCGAGTCGCAATTCGACGGCACGAAAGTCGCTAAAGTCACCACGCTAGTCCAAAAAGGCAAAGCGGTGCGCTATAGCCGCGGCAAAAACCGCTATCCGGGCACGACGCATCGCCAGGACAGCAAAAAAGCCTACGTCGTTTTGAGCGAAGGCAAAATCAAAGTATTTGAAGAGGAAGTCAAGGAGGAGAATAAGTAATGGCAATCAAAGCTTACAAACCGACTACTCCGGCTCGTCGCGGCATGACTTCGCAGGACTTGAGCGACATCACGACTCGCAAACCGCTGAAAAGCTTGATTAAAGCCGGCAAGCAGCGCGCGGGCCGCAACAACACCGGTAAAATCACCGTGCGCCATCGCGGCGGCGGCGTGAAGCGCCACTACCGCTTGGTCAATCACGCGATGCCGGCTGGCATGACCTTGATGGTCGAGGAAATCGAGTACGACCCAGGCCGCAGCGCGCGCATCGCTCGCGTCAGAGACCAGCATGGTTTGTATCACTACATTTTGGCTGACACGCAAATGGTCAAAGGCGCAGTTATTAAAACTGGCGCCGAAGCTCCGGTCGAAACTAGCAACCGCATGCCGCTCGCTAATATCCCGGTTGGTTCGCAGATTTACGCTATCGAAATCAACCCGGGCAAGGGCGCGCAGATGGTTCGCTCCGCCGGCACCAAAGCTCAGCTGATGGCAAAAGAAGGCAATTACGCGATGGTGCGCATGCCGTCGGGCGAAGTTCGTAAATTCCGCTTAGAGTGCGAAGCTAGCCTGGGCGTGGTGGGTAATGTCCAACACCAAAACGTCAAGCTAGGTAGTGCTGGCCGCCGCCGCCGTATGGGCTGGCGACCGAGCGTTCACGGTAAGGCGATGAACCCGGCAGACCACCCGATGGGCGGCGGTGAAGGCAAGACCGGTCCAGGTCGTATTCCAAAGACGCCTTGGGGTAAGCCGGCAATCGGCTTCAAGACTCGCCGCCGCAAATCAACTAACAAGATGATTGTCCGCAGTCGTCACGAAGCAAAGAGGAAGAGGTAGTTTATGAGTCGTTCACTCAAAAAAGGCCCATTCGTCGACGCCAAGCTTGCTAAAAAAGTAAAGGCTTTGAAGGTTGGCGACCGCACGGTTATCAAGACCTGGGCGCGCAGCAGTACGATTACGCCAGAAATGGTTGGATTCACCTTTGCTGTGTATAACGGTCGCGTGCATGTACCGGTGCTAATTTCGGAAAACATGGTTGGCCACAAACTCGGCGAGTTCGCACCAACCCGCAAATTCCGCAAGCACGGTGGAAAGGATAAGAAATAATGGCAGAAGCAACTATTCACACAGTTCGCGCCATGATTAAAGGCGTCGACCAAACGCCGCGCAAGGTTAGCCTGGTGGCTAGTTTGGTACGCGGCCGCAGCGTCGCCGACGCCGAGGTTATTTTAGACCACACGCCGAAACGCGCCGCGCTCGCTGTCAAAAAAGCAATCAAAAGCGCCGCCGCTAACGCCGTGGAAAATCATGGTCTAGACGCGAAAAGCCTGGAAATCACCACCTTGAGCGTCACCGCAGGTTCGCGCATGCGCCGCTACAAGCCGGCTTCGCGCGGCCGGGCGCTGCCGTTTGAAAAGAAATCGAGCCACATTCTCGTCGAGGTGTCGGGCGTCGAAAAAGTTATCAAAAAACCAGCAAAGAAAGCTGAACCCGCTGAAAAGCCGGCAGCAAAGAAAGAGGAGAAGAAATAAATGGGACAAAAAGTCAACCCACTGAGCTTCCGCCTCCAAACCAGTAAAGCCTGGAACTCGCGTTGGTTTGCTAGTAAGCGGGATTTTGCGGCTTGGCTAGCCGAGGACGGTAAAATCCGCGCGCTTATCGAGAAGAAATTCTCGTCGCGCCCAACCATCGCTAAGGTCGAGGTCGAGCGTAGCGCCAACCTGATTACCATAACCATTCACACCGCCAAAGCCGGCGTGGTGATTGGCCGCGGCGGCGCTGGTATCGCTGAGCTCAAGAAAGAAATCGAGAAAATCGTCAGCTTGCCGATTCGTATCAACGTCGAAGAGGTTCGCCGGCCGGAATTGAATGCGAAGCTCGTCGCCGAGAATATCGCGCATCAGTTAGAACGCCGCGCTAACTTCCGCCGCGCCGTCAAAATGGCGATTCAAAATAGCCGCAGTTCCGGCGCCAAAGGTATTCGTATCGAGGTGGCAGGACGCTTGAACGGCGCTGAAATGAGCCGCCGCGAGAAGTTTATTGAAGGCTCGGTGCCGCTGCACACGCTGCGCGCCGATGTCGATTTCCATGTCGCGCGCGCTCAAGGTCCGAACGGCACCGGCATCATCGGTATCAAGGTATGGATTTACAAGGGTGAAAGGAGCATGAAGTAATGTTATTACCGAAAAAAGTTGCTCACCGCAAAGTCCGTATCGGCAAAAACCGCGGCAACGCTACGCGCGGCAATTACGTCGCTTTTGGCGACTACGGCTTGCAGAGTCTCGACAACGAGCGCATCACTAGCCGCCAAATTGAGGCTGCCCGCCAGGCGATGACACGCTACGTCAAGCGCGGCGGTAAAATCTGGATTCGCATCTTTCCGCACACGCCAGTCACCAAGAAAGCGCTTGGTCTAAAGATGGGCGGCGGCAAAGGCAACCCGGAATTTTACGTTGCCAAGGTCAAAACCGGCACAGTTATGTTCGAAATGAAGGGCGTCAGCGAAGAAGTTGCCCGCGAAGCGATGCGCCTCGCCGGTCACAAGTTGCCCGTCCGCGTCCGTTTCGTAAAGAGGGAGGAAGCGTAAGATGGCAGACACGAAAGCAATCGCCAAAAAAGCTGATAGCGCAAAGACAATCGAAGACTTGCGCGCCGAACTCGTTACTAAGCAGCAAGATTTGAACGATTCGCGCCGCTCGCACAAAGCTGGCGAGCTGGTCAACCCGCGCGTGCTCGGACAAATCCGCAAAGAAATCGCGCGATTGAAAACCGCGATTCGCGCCGCAGAATTAAAGGAGGAACAGTAATGGCTAAGACATTGACTGGGGTCGTGACGTCTAACGCCGCCGACAAAACCATCACCGTCACTGTTACTTCGCGCCAGACGCATCCGATTTACAAGAAGCAGTACACTGTGACTCGTAAGTATATAGCGCACGACGCGAACAACGAAGCCCGCCAGGGCGACACGGTGCGAATTGTCGAAACCCGGCCCATTTCGAAGCGTAAAAGCTTCGTGCTCGACCGTATCGAAAAGCGCTCGGTCGGCAGCGTCGAACTAAAAGAAGAAGTAAACGCCGAAGTTAGCGACAAGGTCGACCACGACCACGACGAGGAGGAGAAGTAATGATACAGCAAGAAACTCGCCTGCACGTCGCCGATAACAGCGGTGCTAAATCAATTTTGTGCATCAAGGTTTTGGGTGGTACGCGCCGCCGTTACGCCCGTGTCGGCGATATCATCGTCGCGAGCGTCAAGGACGCTAGCCCGACCGGCAACGTCAAGAAAAAAGCCGTCGTCAAAGCGGTAGTTGTGCGCACCCGCGCCCAAATTCACCGCAAAGATGGCAGCACGATTTGTTTCGACGACAACGCCGCCGTCATCATCAACGACGACAAGACGCCGCGCGCAACCCGCGTGTTCGGTCCAGTGCCGCGCGAACTGCGCGACATGGGCTACGGCAAAATTATCAGCTTAGCTCCGGAGGTATTGTAATGGCTCAGCGTATCCGCAAAGACGACACAGTCAAAATTATCTCGGGCAGCAGCAAAGGCACGACCGGCAAAGTGCTCGCGGTAAATCCGCAGGACGGCACGGCGCTCGTCGAAGGCGTCGGCTTGAAACACCGCCACGTCAAGCCGAATCAGCTGAACCCGCGCGGCGGCAAAAAAGACATTCACGTACCGGTGAAATTGTCGAAGCTCGCGCTGGTTGTCGATGAAAAATCCGGCAAAACCAGCCGCGTCGGCTACGTCGTAAATGACGGCGTCAAAACCCGCGTAGCTCGCCAATTAAAAGATAAGGAGGTTAAGTAATATGGCAGAAACCAAGAAATCCGCTGTTTACACTCCTCGCCTGAAAGCCTTGTATACCGAAAAGTACGTCAAGGAACTGCAGGCCGAACTGAAGCTCGACAACGTGAACCAAGTTCCGCAGCTCGAGAAAATCGTCGTGAGTGTAGGAACCGGTAAAAGCAAAGACGACAAGCGTATGCTCGCTGCCGTCAAAAACACTTTGACGCGCGTAACCGGGCAGGCGCCGGTCGAACGCTTGGCGAAAAAATCAATTGCGACTTTCAAAATCCGCAAAGGCATGGGCGCGCCAATCGGCGTGATGGTCACCTTGCGCGGCGTTCGCATGTACGAATTTTTGGACCGTTTGGTAAACGTCAGCCTGCCGCGCGTCCGCGACTTTCACGGCGTCGGCAGTAAATTCGACAAGGGCGGCAACTACAATCTCGGCATTACCGACCAGTCGATTTTCCCAGAGCTAACTTTCGAAGAAACGCAGTTAGTGCACGGCATGCAGGTAACTTTTGCAATCAAAAACGGCAACAAAGAAGCCAGCCGCGCATTGCTCGAAAAATTCGGCTTACCATTTGAAAAGGAGGCGAAATAATGGCGAAAAAATCAATGATTGCACGCGACAAAAAACGCGCAGGGCTAATCGAGAAATTTGCCGCCAAGCGCGCCGCCCTGAAAGAAGCCGGCGACCTGGAAGGCTTGCAAAAATTACCGCGCAACTCTAGCCCGTCGCGCCGCAAAAACCGCGACATGCTAGACGGTCGTCCGCGCGGCTACATGCGCCGCTTCGGCATGAGCCGCATCCGCTTCCGCGAAGAAGCCTCGAAAGGCAATATCCCGGGCGTTACAAAGAGTAGTTGGTAAAGGAAAGGAGAAAAAGATATGAGTTTACAATCTACTGACCCAATCGCGGATCTCCTGACCCGCATCCGCAATGCTGCCATGGTTGGCAAGACAGAAGTGCGCGTGCCGACCAGCAAGCTCAAGAAAGTTGTCGCCGAACAATTGGTCAAAAACCACTATTTGGCTGACGTGAAGCTAGAGGACGGCAAACCGCGCGGCACGCTGGTTATCACCATCAATAACGATGGCGAAAACGTTGCGTTTACCGAGCTCTCCCGCGTGTCGAAGCCAGGCCGCCGCGTTTACGCTGGCGCGAGCGATATTCCGAAAGTCAAGCAAGGTCGCGGCATCGTGCTGGTTTCGACCAGCAAAGGTGTCATGACCGGCGCCGAAGCCGTCAAGGCGAAGCTAGGCGGAGAAGTCTTACTGAGAGTTTACTAAAACTTTTCGCAGCTAAAAAATACCCGGAAACTTTGATTTTCGGGTATTTTTGATTTGCTTCATGAATTTTGCGATTTTAGTCGTATGCTACGCTATAAACATGAGCGCAAAAATATTTCACTCGCGAAAAACGCTGATCCCGGGCAGCTCGTATACCGAAGTCGTGGCGCGAGCGCGTAAAGAATTCAATACAATTCGCCGTATCACCAAGCGCCAGCCGTACGTCCGCTCCAAATATTTTCGCGGCGACAAGATTTTCATGACGGTATTTTGGGATCATTTGATGCAAAAGCACCCGAAAGAGCGACGAAAACGACTACGCCTCTACAGCGCAGCTGTTGATTTGTTTAGAAATAACACAATTCACCCCGACCAAGTAGTTGAAAATAAGCTAAAAGGGTACATTCTTTTACGATTTTACGGAATAACCAGAGACGGGGTCGAATTTTGCGTTCAAATCAAGCAAGAACTCAGGAGCAATCGAAAAGATTTCATGTCAGTATTCGAAAGAAAGCTAAAATAAAAAGTCCCCCGCGGTGTGACCTTAAAACCACTTGCCGGAGACTCTGGCGACAGAGCTGATGCTTTGTCTAGTTTCATTCTAATACCCTAGAGCGAAAAAGTCAAGCGCAACCTTGATAAATTTGCTAGAATAAGCGTATGAAGCTAAAGGATGTCAAAGCAGCCTATCGAGTAACCGTCAAAGGGTTGGTGCGCGACGGAGCGGAACGACTTTTGTTCGTGCGCGAGCGGGGCGAAACCTGGGACTTGCCGGGCGGCGGGCTGGAACATGACGAAAGTTTGCACGAGGCGCTAAAACGTGAGTTTCGCGAAGAGCTAGGGGCGGAAATCGAAATCCTCGCCGACGAGCCGCTAATTATCCCGACTTGGAATGATAAATTTGACGACCCGGTGCTGATTATCGCGTATAAAGTGAAGCTCCTAACCGACCCGCGAGCCACCGAGGAGGCTGAGCAATTTGCTTATTTCCACCCTAAAGAGATTACGACCGAGGATTTCGATTCTGCGCTGAATATTCACGGCGGACTGTTTTCATAAAACCCTTCACTGGTTTTAGCGCTAACCGCTTGGTACCGTAATTGTTGCGAAAAGTTTGGTACAGCGCCCGTATGTCTTCGTTCGTAGCCTCGTCCAGATTTATCATATTTGGCAAGTCGGCAATATATGTGACGGGACCGCGCAATTCTTGGCTACGCTCATCGATACCGCTTTCGACAACAGCCCGGCTAAGCTCGCTCCAAAACAGATTTTGCAGCGGACTGTCTGCGTCGGTGCCGAATATCTCCGCAAAATAACTCATTAAATCCCGCTTTTCCGCCTGAGTGTAGACTTCTTTTACCGTGCTAAATAACTTATAAATCCGCCCGACCAGCCACTGATCAATTTTTTGGATTTCTTCGGCATCAAACGACGATTCCTCACTTTGCCTAGCTAAAAACTCATCATCTGACGGCAAAATCACGCCGTAGCTACGGCGCAGGAGAGATTGCTTGCGTTGCTCTTCGGTTTCCGCCTGTTCATCTACATAATCTTGCTGGAATTGTTTCATTTGGTCAATGATTTTTTGGCGCACATCTATGACATCGCAGACCTCGCGAGCGAGGCGGCTCCTATCCTGATCGTCCAATATGAAGCTGTCTTCGGCGCTTTTTAGTATGTCTAGCAATAGCTCGCCAAGCCCCAGCTTTTGGTAATTAAGGTACTTGGTAAGTCCTTTTCTATCAGCTACAGCCTCGATTCCGCGCCAAGTATCCGACGCGCGACCTTCTTGGTCGACTGCTACGTTACCGATGAAATAAATATTCCTCGCCGCCTGGCAAGTCGACGAACCCGTAGCCGCATCTTCATAAACGCAAGAGTCGGGCGCCAATAGATCCAGTCTCACCGTGCGTCCATGTTGCCGGCAGTATTCCAGCTTATCGTTAATTGAAGACAGGACGGATTGGAGTTGCTCTGCCTGTACTTGATCTTGCCGCTTCCTCTGCCAGTATCCGCGAATATTCAGGATGTCCAAAGCTTTTCTGCCGAGACTTCGCGGCTCCTCGCTACGGCGGATGTAACTTTCTAACTCAGGAGTTACTCCTTGAGCCAGACTATACTCTAATGCTCCTCCGCGCCCATTTTCCAGCATTAGTAATGGATCGAAGAGATCGCTGCTAAAAGTAAGCGTTTGCGAATACCCCACGATTTCGCCTGTCGTCGGGTTGGTGTCAGCTTGCGTGTCTCGAAAGACTACCACGCCGCAATAAATCCCTTCCAGGCGCTCAAGCTCGGTATCGTCAAGGGCTTCATTCAACTTAGCCGCGTACCCCTCGGGCAATCGCGGATCAAGCGCAATCTCGCGCAGTTCATTGTTCATAATTAATATTATATCACAGCATACGAGTAAAGTCAATAGCGACCCTACACCAACCCCTCAACTGCGACACCCCACATATTAAAAAGAGCGTGAAGCGTTCATTTGCTGCCCGTATTCCGCGCATGCTACAATGACAATATTCACCTAAAAGACGTATTTACCCGAGCTTTTGCCGGCTCTGGCAAAAGGAGCCGAATTTCTAGTCACCATGATTAAATCCCGCGAACTCGCACCATTTATCGATTCATTGCAGTATTTGTCTGGCAAATACCATCACGGCGAGCCGCGCGAGTTGTACGATTATCGCGGCAGAGAACTGATGTTTGCGGCTACAGGAATTTGGAATCATCCCGTGAAGAGCAGTGTCGATTTTGATATAAATTTAGGTGAATACCTCGCTCTCATGCTTGATAACCCGCCGATGACCGACTGGATTATCGATTGGCATGATAACGTGATGCCGAAAATGTTTGACGAAATGAAACAATATCTAAAAAATGACACTTCGGCGCTAACACCGGAGCAGCTAAGCGACATTTCCCTCAGTGCTGAACACCTCGCAAAATTTTGCCTGCCAGCCGCCGATACTCCAGAAAAGCGGGCGGAACTGTGGCATGTTTATGAACTAACGCGGGAGCTTTTCTTGAATCATATGGAGGCTTTGAGCGAGTCGGCTAGGGAGTCGATTGAAGCTATGGAGCGAGAATATTACAAGCGAGTCAAGGGCTAGTTCTAGTTCTTGGGCAATATTTGGAATAATGCGGCGCCAGAAAGCTGCGGAAGTGATTCTCGTGTGTTTTTAATCCTGCAATATCTTCGCAAAATTACCGGCCTAGCCTCTTGCGCTCCACCCCCGTTTCGTGTTAAAATGCACTAGTTAATATTAAATTCACGAAAGGTGAGAAATGAGTCTGAGTCGAATCGGAAAACTGCCGGTGGTTATTCCGGCCGGTGTGACAATCACGGTTGACTCTGGTGACGTGACCGTCAAAGGTCCAAAAGGTGAGCTCAAGCAGTTCATCACGCCAGCTGTCGAGGTGAAAGTCGAAGACGGACAGGTCACCGTTCATCCCAAGGATGAGTCAAAGACCGCTCGCGCCCAGCATGGTCTGATGCGCGCTCTTATCAACAACATGGTAATCGGCGTCACCAAAGGTTACGAGAAACGCCTCGAAGTCAAGGGTGTCGGTTTCCGCGTGTCGTCGAGCAACAACGAGTTGACGATGAGCCTGGGCTTCAGCCACGAAGTCAAATACAAAGCGCCCGCAGGCGTAAACGTGTCGAACGAAAAGATGATAATCGTCGTCAGCGGCATCGACAAGCAAAAAGTCGGTCAGGCTGCGGCTGAAATTCGCGCGCTCAAGAAGCCGGAGCCGTACAAGGGCAAGGGCATCATGTACGTCGACGAGCAAATTTTGCGCAAAGCAGGAAAGGCAGGTAAGAAGTAATGTCTAACTCACTCGCAAAAAAACTGTTGAACCGCAACTTGCGCAAGTCGCGCGTTCGCGCCAAAGTTAGCGGCACCGCCGAGCGCCCGCGCCTGAGCGTCTACATCAGTAATATGCACGTGTCGGCGCAGCTCATCGACGACGCAGCCGGCAAAACTCTAGCCGCCGCTACGACTGTCGGCGCCAAAGCCAAAGGCACGATGACCGAAAAATGCGCAATTGTTGGTACAGAAATCGCCAAAAAGGCGAAAAAAGCAAAGATTAACGCAGTAGTGTTCGACCGCAACGGCCGCCAGTATGCTGGTCGGCTGCAAGCGCTCGCCGAAGCTGCACGCAAGGAAGGATTGGAGTTCTAAAATGGCCGAAGCCAAAGAACAAACCACGCCCCGAGACGACAAACGCGCCCCGCGCAGCCGCCGTCAAGGTCGAGGCGGTCGCCGCGATGACCGGCGCAACCAGCGCGATGACGCGCCTAAAGAATTCGAAGAAGTAGTAATCAATATCGACCGCGTGGCGCGTGTCGTCAAGGGCGGCCGCCGCTTCCGTTTCAAGGCGCTAGTCGTCGTCGGTAACCATAAAAACAAGGTCGGCGTTGGCGTCGCCAAGGGTGCGGACGTTCAAGCCGCCATCGCTAAAGCAACCGATGTCGCCAAAAAGCATTTGATTACGATTCCGATTGCTAACGAAACTATCCCGCACGACATGGAAGTCAAACTCAGTGGTGCTCGCGTGCTGATTAAACCGGCTGCGCCAGGTACTGGTATCATCGCCGGCGGCGTGGTGCGCGCGATTATCGGCGTGACCGGTATCCGCAATTTGCTTTCTAAATCGCTCGGCAGTACGAACAAGGTGAATATCGCCTACGCGACAATCGAAGCGCTCGGCGGTCTGGTACCGCGCGAGCAGTGGGTTGGCGCTAAGCCAAAAGCTGCCAAGACCGCAGCCAAGGAGGAGAAATAGTATGACGAAATACAATGAGCTCCAGGTCAATAGCCACAAAAGCCGTAAACGCGTCGGACGCGGTATTTCGGCGGGCGGCGGCAAGACCGCTGGCCGCGGTACCAAAGGTCAAAACGCCCGCACCGGCAAGAAGCTGCGCAGTATGTTCCAGGGCGGACAAAACGGCATCGCGTCTGCGATTCCGAAAGCGCGCGGTTTCAAGAGCTTGCGCGTGCCGGCGCAGGTGGTTTACCTCGACCGTTTGAATGACCTAAAGGGCGATGTCGATAACTTCGCGCTATACGAAGCCGGCTTGATTATGACGCCTTTTTACACCGTAAAGGTCATTTCGCGCGGCGATTTTAGCGCGAAAATCACCTTGAAAACTCAAGGCGCGTCGAAAAGCGCTGTCGCAGCGATTGAAAAAGCGGGCGGCAAATTCGAAAAAGTCGCCACGCCGCTGCAAAAATCGTCCAAACAAGCCGAAGCAGAAGACCAAGCGAAATAGTAATTCCGCTTTCGAGCTATAGTAAAAGCGCTCCTGGTGATACCGGGGCGCTTTTTGTTGGCGAGACTAAGCTTGCGAGCGTGCTCGGCGCGAGAGTTTATCTGCAATTACGCCAGAATCTCAGCTACCCGCCGCGGCGGCAAAAATCGACGCGTCCAAGCGCTAGAAATTATCAGCTCGGTATTGTATACTGATTGAGAGATAAACGAATATGAAATTGTTAGCGACTAGAGGGGCTAGATAATGAATTGGAGAATAATTTTCCGCTCGTTGAAAAATAAAGATATGCAGAAACGCCTGGGGATTGTGTTTGGGTTGATTGTGGCGTTTCGATTTTTGGCGCACATTCCGGTGCCGCTGGCGAACCCGACCGAGCTGCGCACCGTGATTCAAAGCGTCGTCACTAGCAGCGATTTCGGTGGCTTTCTAAACCTGATGAGCGGCGGCGCGCTTAGCCAAATCAGCATCGTGCTGGTCGGTTTGAGCCCGTTCATCACCGCCAGCATCATCACGCAGCTGTTGACCAAAGCTATTCCGAAGCTGGAGGAAATCCACAAGGACGACGGCGAGTCCGGTCGGCGCAAAATTAACCAGTGGACACGCGTCATCACTGTGCCGCTGGCAATTGTGCAATCTATCGCGTTCGTTTACATTTTGCAGCAATCTGTGCTGGCGGGGTCGTCTACTAGCGCCGGCACGACCTCGGTTTGGCAGTGGGTGATTTCGGTTACCGCTATGACGGCGGGTTCGGTTTTGCTGATGTGGATTGGCGAGCTGATGACCGAGCAGGGCATCGGCAATGGCATTTCGCTCATCATCTTTGCCGGTATCATCAGCCAGCTGCCGAGCACTTTTGGCACGCTTATCAGCTCGTTGTTTAATACTTCCAAGGGGTCGCTCAGTATTTTCGGCTGGTTCAATGTGCCGGTTGACCCGACGACTTTCTGGCTGCTGCTGAGCCTGGGCGCGATTGGTCTGACGCTGCTGTATTTCCTGGTCAAAATCAACGAAGCGCAGCGCGTAATCACCATCAACTACGCCAAGCGCGTGGCTGGCAACACTAGCTACGGCGGCGTGAAAAGCATTTTGCCGATTAAGTTGATTGCGGCGGGCGTGATTCCGGTGATTTTCGCGGTGGCATTTTTGAGCCTGCCAGCTTTTGTCGGGCAGGTTATGAAAGTTATGCCGGGCGCCGACCAAACAATCGCGAACAACCTGGTCAAATGGTTTCAGTCGCCGACCGCTTCGAGTTTTAGCAGCGGCGATTGGACGGTGGCGATTTATCCGGTGCTGTACTTTTTGCTGGTGATTGCGTTCACTTATTTCTACACCGGAATCGTGTTTAATGCCAACGAAATCGCCGAAAATCTGCAAAAGCAAGGCGGTTTCATCGCCGGTATACGCCCTGGCGCGACCACCGAAAAATACCTATCGCGCACCGTTAACCGGCTGGTTTTGTTCGGGTCGATAGCGCTCGGCGTCATCGCCGTCATGCCGTTTGCGATTGACTATGTTTTCGCGCAGCTAGGCTTGAATGTTTCCAATTTGTCAATCGGCGGCACCGGGCTGCTCATCGTGGTGACGGTCGGCCTGGAGACGCTGCGCCAAGTCAGTTCGCGCGCGTTGATGGTGACTTACGATGACTTTAGTGTCGATGATTTGGGCGACGATGGCGAGGCTAAACGCGGCAAACGCCGGCTAAAAGTTCCGCGTTTTGCTAGGCACGCCGCTTAAAACCGCACCGGGCTCCGGGCGCCCCAAATCAAAGCGAAACAATTTCGTAAATTTTACCTGAAAAAATCGTTTACAACTGATGTAAAATACGCTATAATGTATAGCTGTATATCTATGGCGAGTTCCAAGGAAGTTATTAAGTTGCGCGGCAAGGTAG
>ERZ772917.893-NODE-893-length-19500-cov-3.309488_pt1 | contig 19500 bp, 19 predicted proteins | sample MGYA00511187_ERZ772917 | MGnify/ENA primary metagenome ERZ772917 (study PRJEB29015, sample SAMEA2737925) | human oral metagenome | biome: human oral; feature: human-associated habitat; material: dental | place: China | collected 2012 ... | reverse complement strand
GAGAATATAGAGAGCATCTCACGCGAGATCGTGCCGGTTTTCTGCGCCATGGTGGTCTGCCTGTTGCTCTTTACCTATTTCCCCGTGCTGACGATGGGACTCCTTAAGGCCCTCCGTTAGCTTTCTTCGCAAAGGGACAGCCCTGACGCGACATAGTTCGTCATCGCAGCGTCAGGGCTGAGAAAAACGCGAGCTACTCTATGCCTCATTGGACACTGCCCTCGCTGCGGGGACAACGGGCCCCTGTTGCAGGCAGAGCCATGACGTGATGCTGGTCCCCAAAGTGAGGACCAGCATCGTCATTCCTAAAGCCCAAGGACATTGGGCAGCCAAAGGACAGTGGACGGAACGTAGGTAATGAGAGCCAGCAGGATGAGAAGTGGGATGAGCATGAGGATAAGGTCCTTAAACATTTTCGTCAAAGTGGTATCCGCAATCTCACAAGCGACGAAGAGACAGACTCCAAGCGGTGGAGTACACATGCCAATCGTCAGGTTGACCGCCACCATGACGCCAAAATGAATAAGATCAATGCCAAACGTCTGCACGAGAGGCAGAAAAAGCGGCACAAAAATCGTGATTGCACTTGTTGTGTCAATAAATGTTCCCGCAATAAGCAGGATAATGTTCATCACCATAAGCGCGCCCCACTTTGAGCTGATTACCGAGAGCAGGCTTTGAGCGATGGACTGGGGAATCATTTTCACGGTCATAAACCAGATAAACAAGTTTGCCGTCATCAGCACCGTAAGGATGACCCCTGTGGTCACTGCTGCATCAACGAAAGCCTTGGCGAGTGAACGCCATGAGAGCTCACGGTAGATCAACCCACCCAACACCAAGGCGTAGGCTACCGCGATGGCCGCAGATTCCGTCGGCGTGAAGATACCGCCTACGATGCCACCAATGATGATAATGGGCATTAAAAGGGCTAACACCGCATCACGAAGTCCCTGACGTACCTCAGACCATTTTGCCTTCTTTTCCCGCCCCACGTATCCTCTAACCTTGCTGATACGCCAGTTAGCGATCATGAGAAAGATTCCCATCAGGATGCCGGGGATGACCCCTCCCATGAAAAGCTTTGCGATGGAACTGCTGACAATGACGCCATAGACTACAAGAGGAATGCTTGGAGGGATGATAGGGCCAATGGAGCCAGCCGTGGCCACCAATGCTGCAGCGTAGGGCCGTGAATAGCCTTTCACGATCATCTCGCTGATGAGTATAGCGCCTATTGCTGCCGTGGCTGCAATCGCCGATCCCGTGACGGCAGCGAATATCATGGAGGCCACTATGGCTACCATCCCCAGACCACCCGGCCAATGTCCGACCAACATATCGGCAAACGAAGTAATACGCTTTGAAATTCCGCCAACAGCCATCAAGTTGCCCGCTAAAATAAAAAGAGGAATGGCAACAAAGGCAAAGTTATCCGCCCCGGTGAACATACGCTGGACGAGCACCTGTAGCGGCAGTCCTGAACCGACCAAACCTGCCAGCGTAACAATACCAAGGGAAAAGCTAATCGGGACGCCAAGAAGAAACACTAAAAACAGCGCAACGATCCAGAGCATCAGCGTCACCTTCCGTCCACGGATTGGTTCAGAGCCATGCTGCGCAAGAGTTTAACGGTATCAATCAGGAGGAAGATGAGCATAAAGGTAACTGTGATGGGAATGACATAATATATCCAGGCCATAGGCAGGAGAAGATAAGGGGTTACTTGGTCGGCATTTGCCTGAGCAAAGGGAATGCTGAAGCGGAAGACAGCGCCGAGAAAAATCATCACAATGATGTTGGAAAACAGAGCAAACCACGGTTGAATACGCTTGGGGAGCAGCCTTACCAAGACGTCGATATTGAGATGGGATTTATTAAATACCCCGACGCCCATGCCAAAAAACACGGAATAGATAAAAGATATTCTTGTGACATCTGTCGCCCATGGCATGGGCATATGGAAAACGTAGCGCTGAACGACCTGGCCCAATGTCACCAGGAAAACGACAGCCAGGCAAATTCCCGATGCAGTCGCAAAAAGCCATCGCATCTTCTGCAACGCACTCACTCCTCTACAGACAGTTCCAAACAAAAAAAGGGGGGCAACACCCCCCTTATCACAAGGCGAGCAACAAATGTTTCGTTTGTTATTGGGCCTTGGCAATCGCGTCCCGAATTCTCATGACCAGCTCTTCGGGCACAGTGTCCGAGATCACCTTATAGAGGTCCTTTGTCAATTCGGCAAAAGCGGCGTGGTCCGGATTTTCCTCGATTTCTACCCCCGCTTTTCTGATGATCTCCAGACGTTCTTTTTCGAGCTCCGCCAACTTGGCACGCTGCAACGTGGCCGTTTTGATTGCGGCATCCTTCAAAATCGCCTGATACTTTGGATCCAGTCCCTCAAACCACTGCTGGTTCACGATAACCAGTGCGGGTTCGTAGGTGTGGGCTGTCATGGAAACGTACTTCTGCACCTCGTAATACTTCATGGAATATATCGTAGCGATAGGATTTTCTTCGCCATCCGTCACCTTTTGCTGTAGCGCTGAATAAAGCTCACCAAAGGGGATCGGCGTCGCGACGGCTCCTAGCGCCTTCATGAATTCAATCCATATCTTGGACTCCTGAACTCGAATCTTGAGCCCCTTAGCATCCTCCGGCTTCTTGATCGGGCGAACATTGTTCGTCATATTGCGGAAGCCCACTTCCCAATAGCCAAGGTTGACAAAGCCCTTATTCAGCATATAGCCGTTCAGCTCGGCGCCAATCTCTCCGTCCAAAACAGAGTAGACAGCATTCTTGCCCGTGAAGAGGAAGGGGATGCCAAACACCTGCAACTCCGGAACGAACCCTGCCATGTTGCTGGCCGCCAACTCTCCGATTTCAACGGTCCCCATACGAACGCTCTCTGCCAGCTCACGCTCCCCGCCAAGCTGTCCCTGTGGGAAGATCGTGACCTCAATCTCGTTGTTTGAAGCCTCCTCAACGAGTCGCTTGAACTCCGTTGCTCCAATGTGGTACTGATGCTCCAAACTGCCGCCGTGTGCCAGCTTGATGTTGACAGATGCCGCAAAGGCTGCCTTGTTCAAAAAAACCAAACCCAACAACGCAACAACGCTCAAGAACATTCTTCGTTTCATCTTCATTCGCTCCCCTCTTGGATTTACAGGACTGCACCACTTGGTACTATAACGTCACGCGAGCATTATCGCTACACCTTGTATATTCCCGGTACTCGATCGTTAAAGACCGTCAGGAACCCTCGCGTTTTTTCCACCTCATCCATATCGAGGATGACAAAGCCTGCCTCCTCGCCAGCACCGGCTTGGAAGAGCAGCTCGCCTTTGGGGCCGAGGATCATGGAACGTCCTCCAAAGAGCGTCTCCTCGGACTTGCCGCACCGGTTGCAGGCGACAACATACATCTGGTTTTCAATAGCGCGGCTCCTAAGCAACGCCTCCCAGTGATCAATTCGAGACATGGGCCACTCCGCACTGACAAAGAGCACTTGAACGCCATCCAGCGCATAAGTCCGCACCCACTCGCAAAAACGGATGTCGTAGCACGTCACGCAGCCAGCGCGGATGCCGTTCACGTCAAAAATGCACTCTTTCCTCCCCGGGACGAAGTACTTATCTTCCTCCATAAGACGGATGAGATGTACCTTGTCATAATACTCAACGAGATCGCCACGAGGGTTGACGACCTGCCCTCGGTTTGCAAATCCCTCAGGCGTAGAGGCAAGCACCGAGCCCCCTGCAAACCAGACGCCGTACTGCCTGGCAAGGCCGCCGAGAAACTCCGCCGCGCCTTTCCCTTCGGGATCGGCCAGCTCCTTCGCGCGGGGAAGAGCGTAACCCACATCCCAGATTTCTGGAATCACGAGCACCGTCGTAAGGTCGGATGGCACCAAGGTTGACTTCAGCCATCGCTGAAGCGTTGCCCTGTTTTTCATCCGATCGCCCAGGGCCACGTCAAACTGCAGAACACCAACGCGTAGCTTCATGTCCTCTACCCCTAATTGCGATCTGGAAGGACTTGAACCGCATACTCGCGCCGCAGTTCCCGATTCAGAACGGGGTCCTTCAAAGAGAGCACGTAACGGCTACCATAAACGAGGTCTCCGCCGATGACAGGAAGCGTCCCACTAAAGAGCGAAATGCGCCCACCCTTAACCGGTGAATCCTCCTCGGCGAGCTCCAACAGCGCTTCAGGAGGCAACATTTGCCCCAGCGTCCCCTCCTGATAGATTTTTCCGTCGTTCCAGACCCGCAGCTCAATCTCATCCCAATGGTCGCGCACATCATCCACACGCCAAAAGATCGCACCGACAAGCTTGGTCGCAATCTGTTTTGCCTTGGAAACGGACACCGTCTCAAGCGCCCTGTCCGTGTGGTCGCTGGCAACGGTCACATGCAAATTCCCCTGGCTGCAGCGGGCCAGAAAGACCTCGCCCTCGCCTGACGTTTTGTTCCCTACAACCCAGACGGAGGATGCAGCACTGATGCGCTCCGGCTCGATCCAGTACATAGAGGGAACTCGTTCAGGAGATGGGACGCCGATCTTCTTTAGCTCCTCCACGTGTGCACGGACACCAGCTTGATCGCGCCCCGTATATCCTGCTGCAACACAGGCGTCCCACAGCAATGAAACCTCATGCGAGCTTCCATCCTTACGCAGCGCAACTGATTTCATTCGCATGTCCTAACCGCCACTCCTTTCTTTAGATCCCTTCTAAACCCAAGGGCCTGCGGGGAAATTCTGCCGCAGCTTCCGCCGTCGTACATCTTGCCGAGCAGGATAGCTTCTGTCGAATCCAGGTGGGCCGTCACGGCAGCTTTCACCGCATCCTTCTGCCCCTGCTCCATTGCCCTTACAATCTCCTCATGCTCCTGCAGAACACTCCCATAGCGATGCTCATCCATGGCAAGCATTCCGAACCAGATCATGTCCTCGCTGACGCTCTGCCAAAACTTTTGCAGATATTCGTTCTCCAGGACCTCAAAGGCAATCGAGTGAAAGGCCTGGTCCACCGTAATGAACGCGAAGAGGTTTTCCTTTGCGTCGTTCATGGCCGCAATGGCGGCCCGCATACGTTTTGAAACTGCGGCGTGCATTCGCCCTGAAAAAAGAATATCCACGACGTCATCAGCCAAGAGGCGACGGGCATCAAAAAGCTTGCGAAGATTGAGCGTTGAAGCGTCGCGCACTTGAATGTATCGTCTTGCGCTGATGACGAGCCACCCCTCCTGCGCAAGGCACTGAATGGCCTCGCGTACAGGTGTTCGGCTGACGCCGAACTGCTCTGCAATTTGGCGTTCCTGCAATGTCGCGCCCGGGGGGTAGGCCAGGGAGAGGATGCCTTCTTTTATTTTTTTGTAGACATCGAAAGCCAAGCGGCCCTCCCGCATCAAAACTCACTCTCTCTTCGCAGTGCGCCTGATCGTTCCCCGCACAGGGACTGGCAACTCCATCTTTCATTTATTCAGTGTTTGTGTTTTTTATATCCTTACTGGATTCTTCGGCACACCCTTTGGTATACCAACTGGTATACCAAAGATGATACACTATTCCCGCACTTATCGTCAAGCCCTCTGAAAAAAGCTAAGGTGGGGTTATGGGGCAGGCTGTCCTCGTCCAGCCGGAAGCTCCAGATGCCGATCGTCATCCTGCCTGCCTCATCGTGCTGCGGGCAGCGACATGTCGGCTTGTTGAGTTAAAAATCCCGCTCGCCCTCCATGCGCCTCCAAAAGATAGATTACGGATTTTTGCGTCCCGACATCTATTTTCGTAAATGATCATGCATACGCCCGTACACGATCAACATCCTGGACGTAGCACCAGAGCAGAACTCGAAATCTAATCAATGGTCCTATAATTTCAACATTGTTAGTATTATAATCTATGGTTAAGGGCCATGACCGTTCTTAACTTGAGGTCCGCCACACGTCAGATCGTCACGCCAAACGCAACAAGAAAATTGAAACCACTTGAGGTAAAACAGCCCTCGACTACGCGAGGGAGAGGGAAGCGCTCAAGGGCACAGGGGCTTTGAAGCGGTTGGAGGAAAAGACCGGACGTTAAAAAAGGAGAGGGACACGTTGAAGAAAAAGTCTGCTTTACTCACTCGCAGCGTTTCAGGTTTTGTCTTGTGGTCTCTGTTGCTGCTCACGCTTTTCAAGGGACAGGCGAGTGCTGGGACAACGGAAGAACTGCTGGAGATAACCGGCAAAGCGGAGCCTGAAAAGGTACGGCAACTGATTCAGGACGGAGCGGACGTCAACGCCAAAGACAAAGATGGGTCGACGCCATTGATGATTGCGGCGTACAAGAACTCAAACCCCAAAGTCCTGAAGGTCTTGATAGAGGCGGGCGCGGGCGTCAATGTCAAAAACAAAGCTGAGTGGACGCCGCTGATGTTTGCGGCACACTATAACCCCAACCCAGAAGTCCTGAGGGCTTTGATAGAGGCGGGCGCGGACGTCAACTCCAAACAGCAAGATGCGTGGACGCCGTTGATGTTTGCGGCGTACAATAACTCAACCTCAGGAGCCCTGACTGCGCTGCTGGAGGCTGGAGCGGATGTCAACGCCAAAACCAAAGATGGATGGGCACCATTAATGTTTGCGGCTGCCTATAACTCAAGCCCAGAAGTCCTGGTGGCCTTGTTAAAAGCCGGAGCGGACGTCAACGCAAGGGCCGAAGACGGGTGGACGCCGTTGATGGGTACGGCCCGATATAACTCAAACCCGGAAGTCCTGAAGGCCTTGATAGAGGCTGGTGCAGACGTCAACGCCAAACAGCAAGACGAGTGGACTCCGTTGATGCTTGCGGCCCGATATAACTCAAACCTGGAAGTCCTGAAGACCTTGATAAAGGCCGGTGCGGACGTCAACGCCAAAGATAAAGATGGGGCGACGCCGTTGATGGTTGCAGCGTACAACAACTCAAACTCGGAAATCCTGATGGCTTTGATAGAGGCAGGAGCAGACCTCAACGCCAAAAATAAAGATGGGTGGACGTCGTTAATGGTTGCAGCTCAATATAACCCCCACCCCAAAGCCCTGACCGCGCTGTTGGAGGCCGGAGCAGACGCGAAGGCAAAGGACAGCAAGGGTAAAACAGCCCTCGACTATGCGAAAGATAATGAAAAACTCAAGGACACAGGGGCGTTGAGGCTGCTGGAGGAAAAGTCCGGACAACGTTGAAGAAAACGAACCTGGAGTTCCAATCCAGGGACCGATGAGGGCCGACACAAGCCGGCCCTCATCTACGGTTTTATTAAGGCGTTACCTCTGTCCGATCCGCCCATAAAAGCGGGTGAACCCCTCAGGCAGGTAGTTGTAGATCAGGATGTAGAGCGCGCTGCTGAGGCGGTTCAGCATCTTGACGATGTCCGGCCTCGTCACGCCACCCGCCCCGTCGTCGAAGGCGCGGCACGCGACGAGTTCCGTCTCCCGCACCAGCGTGCGCAACAGGTTGATCTCCGCCGCCCAGAGCCCCATGTCCGCGTGAAGGTCGAGGTGTCCCTTTCCGTAGAAACGCGCCGGAGTGTGGGACCGCTGGTGGATATCCTCCTCCGTCAGTCCCCACAGGGCCAACTCGCCGCAGGGCGCGTCGGTCACCTCGGCCATCATGGCCTCGCGGACGGCCTTGACCCGAACCTCCTCCAGGTCCGCCTCCAACTGACGCTCCCCCGCGGCCCGCGCCCGCGCCTGCGTCAGGATGATTTGAGCGTTCAACTCATCCAGCCGCCCACGCAACTCAATGCGTGGGTGCGTCTTGCCGACGACCTCCGCGCCAAGGAGGTGCGTCGTGTGTTCCTGTTTGCCTGCGGCCATGACTTCGGCCTCCCTCAGTGGTGGCAGCCGCAGCTGCACCCACCGCCGCAGTTCCCCCCGCAGCCCCTCCCCTTTAAGGTGGGGCCTGCCTCAAGGATCAGCGTCCTGCCCCGACACTCGGGGCAGCGCATCGACGCGCCCTCCTCCTCAAAGACGTGCCCGCACGAGGCACACTTGAAAACGCGCTTTTCCGCAGCCGCCATGTCCATGTCCTCCTTCAATTCGTCTCTCCATCGTTCGTTGCGGGAGTTTCGAGGGCTCCCGCCCAGGACCCCGCGGCAGACAGCCTCAGCAGCCCGCATCCCGTCCTGCGTCGCCGCGCTCCAGAGGCTCCCCCGCGAAGAAGCGGGGCAGGACGTTCGGGAGGGCCTCGAAGGGGTACTCTCCCACCACGCGCCCCTCACGGAACAGCACCGCGCCCGACGGCGTTCCCGCGATCCCCATCTGGGCGTGCCTTGCCTCCTTCGGGCCGTTGACCTCGCAGCCCATCACCGCCACGGTGGTCCCGTCCGGCAGGCTCTCCAGCATGGGCTCGATCAACTTCGTCAGCTCCATGACGTCCGCCCGACGCCGCCCGCAGGTGGGACAACTGATGAGGTTCACGCCGCGGGTCCGAACCTCCAGAGCCTTCAGTATCTCGTAGCCCACGCGAACCTCGCGCTCCGGCGCGTCCGTCAGGGACACGCGGATGGTGTCCCCGATCCCCTGGGCCAGGAGAGCGGAGATGCCCGCCGCGCCCTTCACGATGCCGCCATCTCCCGGCCCTGCCTCCGTCAGCCCCACGTGGAAGGGAAAGTCCGGGTACTCTCGCGCGATCAGGACGTTGGCCCGCACGCACTCCGGCACGGAGGAGGACTTCGCCGAGAGGATCAGGTCCTCGAAGCCCGCGCCCAGCAGGAGCTCCGCCTGCTCCCGCACCGCGATGCACAGCGCCACCGCCCGGTCGCCCCCCGCGGCCTCCAGTTGTCGGCCCGAAACCGACCCCCCGTTGGCCCCAATTCGGATCGTCACCCCCAGGGCCTTGGCGGTCTGGATGACGTCGTTCAGGCGATTGAGGGGCATGTTGCCGGGGTTGATGCGGATGGCCCGGCACCCCGCCTCCATGGCCAGCACGGCCAGGGTCGGGTCGAAGTGGATGTCCGCCATCAGGGTCAGGTCCGTGTTGAACACGAGCCACTTCAGGTCCGGGGCCAGTTCCGGACGCGGCAGGGCCACCCGAGCCATCTCACAGCCCACCCGCAGCAGGCTGGCGCACTGCGCAGCACAGGCCTCCCGGTTCGACAGGGAGACCTTAAGCATGCTCTCGACGCGAACTGGGGCCCCCCCGCCGATGCGGAGGGCCCCGATTTGAACGCTTCGCTTCACCTCGACGGCCCGCTCACTTCGTCCAGAAGAGGTGGTAGACGTCCTGACAGGTGATGGCCAGCATCAACAGGATGAGCAGGACGAAGCCCGCCGTGTGGATCCAGTTCTCCACCCTCTCCGGCAGGCGGCGGCGAAAGACCATCTCCAGCAGCACGAAGAGGATACGCCCGCCGTCCAGCGCCGGGATGGGGAACAGGTTCAGCAGGCCGAGGTTCAGGCTGATGAGGGCGACGAACGTCACGAAGGCCCACCACCCCGCCCGCATGGCCTGCCCCGACATGGAGGCGATGCCCACGGGACCCGTGATGTCCACCTCCTGCCGGCGCAGGATCCAGTCGGCGATGCCCCTCAGCATCAGCGTCGTCATCCGCCACGTGTACTGCCCCGCGTTCAGGACCGCGTCTTTCGGGGAGTAGCGCACCAGGGCCGGCGTGATCCCCAGCATGGGGCGTCCGTGTTCCTCGCTCATGGGAATGGGCGTCGAGATCGTGAGGACCTCCTCACCGCGTCGAACTTCGACCCTCACGTCCCCGCCCCGCTCTGCCTCCTCCCGCAGCGCCTCCGACATCTCGCGCCACTCCTGAACGGAACGGCCGTTCACGGCCGTGATGCTGTCCCCTACCTGAATGCCGGCGGCCTCCGCGGGAAATCCCGGCATGACCTCGCCGATCCGGGTGTGCTCCATGTCCAGCGCGCCGTGACCCCAGAGGAAGACCGCCGTCAGCAGAAGGGCCAGGAGGACGTTGAAGAGGGAGCCATTCAGCAGGATGAGGAAGCGCTTCCAGCCGGGCTGCTCGTTAAAGCCCTTGCCGGGCAGGACGGCCTCCTCCCCCTCCTCCTCCCCCATGCCCGCCAGGCGGCAGAAGCCCCCGACGGGGAACGCCCGCACCGACCACAGCATGGGCTCCGGTCCGGCGCTCTTGTGCTGCCAGAGCGCCGGACCCATGCCAAAGGCGAACTCGTGGACCTGCACGCCAAGACAGCGCGCCGTGATGAAATGGCCGAACTCGTGGACGACCACGCAGACGGCGATGACGATAACGAACGAAACGAGACTGATCAACACGGTATCGAAACCTCCAAAAAATTTTAACCCCGCAGGCGACGGCCTTTTACGCCCTGCGCCCCACCAGGCCGTTGCAGACGGCCGCGGCGCAGCGCCTGCCCTCCTTCAGCGCAAAGAGCGCCTCCTCAAGGGATCCTGGCGCGGGGAGCGGGCAGGACGCCAGCGTTTCCTCCACCACCGCGGCGACGTCCGTAAAGCCGATCTGCCCCTTCAAGAAGCGGTCCACCGCCACCTCGTCCGAACCGACCAGAAGGGCCGGATACGCGCCGCGCCGCTCCATCACCGTCCGCGCTATCCGCATCGCGGGGAAGCGCACCGGGTCCGGCGCCTCAAAGGAGATCGTTCGGGGCGCCAGAAGCGGCGGCGCAAAGTCCGGCGCGGGGAAGCGGCGTTCCGGCCAGAAGAGGCAGGAGGCCGCGGGCAGGCGCATGTCGGGCGTCGCGGCCAGTAGCTTGACGCTGCCGTCCGCGAACTCCACGAGGCCGTGGACGAAGGAGCCCGGCGACACCAGCGCGTCCACCTGAGCCGGTTCGAGGCCGAAGAGGAACATCGCCTCGATCAGCTCGATGCCCTTGTTCATCAGCGTCGCGCTGTCGATCGTGATCTTCGCCCCCATGGCCCAGACAGGGTGCTTCAGGGCTATATCGGGCGTCACCGTCTTCAGCGCCTCCGCCGTCCAGGTCCTGAAGGGGCCGCCCGAAGCCGTGAGGCGTATGGACCTCACGGCGCGTCCCTCCCCCTCGCCGTGCAGGCACTGCCAGATCGCGTTGTGCTCGCTGTCCAGCGGGCGCAGCTGGTCGGGCCGGGAAACGAGGGGCATGACCCAAGGGCCCGCCACCACGATGCTCTCCTTGTTGGCCAGGGACACCTCCTTGCCCGCCCGAAGCGCAGCCTGCAGCGCCGGTATGGCCGCCGTCCCCGACGAGGCGAAGAGCACCTGATCGACCTCCGGGCTCTCCGCGATGGCCACCAGCCCCTCAGAGCCCGTGAGGAGTCCCTCCGTTCCCCGCGGTGCGTCGTAGGCACAGAGCATTGTAGCCTCAAACTCCCGTGAGAGCATCCTCAGTTTTTCGGAAGGCCTGCGGGCCGCCAGGGCCCGCACCTCGACCTCGTCCGGGTGCGCACGGCACACGGAGAGGATGGCGCTGCCGACGCTTCCCGTCGCGCCGATCACGGCCACGCGCTTTCGTCCCGTCCTGGTTGCCGTCATGGTCGTCCTCACAGGAGCAGGCCGAAGACGAGGTACGTCAGCAGGCCGTTGAGCAGGATGCTGTCAAAGCGGTCCAGGACGCCTCCGTGTCCGGGGATCAGCCCCCCCGAATCCTTCTCCCCAAGCTCGCGCTTCACCAGGGACTCGGCCAGGTCCCCCAGCTGCCCCGCGATGCCGCAGACGACTCCGATGATGAAGAGCGGGTAGGGCGGCTGCTCCATCAAAAAGATGACGAGGGCACAGGTCAGCAGGCTGCCCATGGCGCCACCGATGAAGCCCTCGACGGTCTTTCGGGGGCTGATGTACTCGCAGAGGCTGCTGCGCCCCCAGCGGCTTCCGACGAAATAGGCCATGACGTCGCAGCCCCAGGTGCAGGCGAAGAGCGTGAACAGGACGAGGGAGCCCGTCGGCAGCCTCCGGAGCAGCACGATGCACGTCCAGGGCACCACGATGAAGACGACGCCGGACAGGGTTCCGCCCACGTTGTTTACCGCAAAGCTCTGCCCCGTGACCTGACGGCGCATCATCTCGATCATGAAGATCACATAGGCGCTGAGGGAGAGTGTCATGGTGATGGAAACGGGCTGTACGCCCTCGGCGCTCGACAGCATCACGGCCAGCGCGCAGATGTAGCCGATGCCCCGCGAAAGCTTCATGCGCTTGGACAGCATACGGTAGTACTCGCTCAGGGAGAGAAGCGCCAAGGCCAGCGATATCGCAAGCCAGGCCCAACCGCCGAAGTATATCCCCGCGATCACGACCGCGGCGATCACGAGGCCGCTGACCGTGCGCAGCTGGAGCTCGCCGTTAGGCCTTAAGCCCGCCATAGCGCCTCTCCCGTCCCGCATAGTCCTCGAGCGCCGCGCTGAGGGCGGCCTCGTCGAAGTCCGGCCAGTAGGTATCCGTGAAGTAGAGCTCGCTGTAGGCGGCCTCCCAAAGCCAGAAGTTGCTCAGCCGCAGCTCGCCGCTGGTGCGGATCACGAGGTCCGGGTCCGGAACGTCCGGGAGGTAGAGGAAGCGCCGCAGGTCCGCCTCCGTCACCGTCCCTCGGTGCCCGCTCGCGTAAAGCGCGTTGACGGCATCCAGGACCTCCGGCCGCCCGCCGTAGTTGATGCACAGGATGAAGTCCAGGACGTTCTCGTCCTTCGTCCGCTCCTCCGCGTGGCGCATCAGCTCCAGCAGGTCCGGGGGCAGACGGTCGCGCCGCCCCGCGAAGCGTATGCGGGCCCCCTCCGCCTTGATGGCCTCCACCTTGCGCCGGATGTAGTAGCGGAACAGGCTCATCAGGCCCGTGACCTCCATCTCCGGACGGCTCCAGTTCTCCGTCGAGAACGCATAGACCGAGAAGTAGCGGATTCCCGCCTTTTTGACGAGGTGAACCATCTCCTCCAGCTTGCGCAGGCCGGCCCGGTGCCCCATGAGCCGCGGCAGCCCGCGGCGTTTGGCCCACCTTCCGTTGCCGTCCAGGATGATCGCCAGGTGTTCCGGCACTCTCTTCTCGCTCAATTGGCCTCCGTTCCTTTCCTCTTTGTGATCTCGTCCAGGCGCGCCTTGAGGTTCTGCACGTCCTGCCACGTCAGGTCCTTGGGGCTTCCCTTCTGCCGCGAGTCGTTGCGCAGCAGGTAGCTCGGATGGAACATCGGGAAGAGCTGAACGCCCCGCCAGTCGAACCAGCGGCCCCTCAGGGCCGTGATGCCCTCCGACGTCCGCAGGAGCCACTTCAGTGGCGTGTTCCCCAGGCACACCAGAATCCGGGGCCTCAACAGCAGGAGCTGGGCCTCCAGGAAGTCCCCGCACTTCAGCATCTCCTCCTGAGTGGGGGTGCGGTTGTTGGGGGGACGGCACTTCACGACGTTCGTGATGAACACGGACTCCCGGTCGATGCCCGCGGCGCTCAGGATCTTCGTCAAAAGCTGGCCCGCCCGTCCCACGAAGGCCAGCCCCTGGGCGTCCTCGTCGGCGCCGGGCCCCTCGCCCACCATCACGATGGGGGTGTGGACCGCCCCCTGGCCAAAGACCGTGTTCGTCCGCGTCTCGCACAGGCCGCAGCGCCTGCAGGCGGCCACGCGGCCACGCAGTTCCTCCCATGCGGCATCCCGCGCCGCCTCCCGCTCCTTGTCGTCCATGCGTTCACCCCCAATGCCCGCGCCCGCCTAAAAGGACACCTCGTTGATCTTGATGTTGACCCGCCGGACGTCCATGCCCGTGAAGTAGCTCAGGCCCGTGCTCGCCTTCTTCTGGAGGAGGCGGGCGATGCTGAGGGCGCTCCGGTCCTGGAGCTTCAGGTCCAGCACGACGTTGATCTCCAGGCTGTCGTCGTCGGCCTGAATTTCGAGCTCGTGGATCTTCTGCACGTGTTCCCCCAGCTCCAGCAGGTGCCGGCACATGGCCTGGATCGCGTCCTTTTCGATCGTCACCTTCCCGTCGAAGCTGAAGGGTGGCTTGACCACGGTGTTTCGGGCCTCGTCGCGGTCCCGGCTCTTGAAGAGGCCACGAATCTGACTCACCAGCTTCCCCGCGAAGTTGCGCTGTATCTGCGCCCGCGCGACGGGGACGACGTGCTGCTTCTTCTCCCGCCGCTCCCGCAGCGCCAGGGAAATCTCCTCCGGGGTGGCCACGTCCCGGATGTCGATGAACGCCACGGGGTCGTTGAGCCCCAGCTTGGCGGTAATCTTACGGACCATGCCCTCCGACGTGGCCAGGATCATCAGCCTGCACGGGGCGCGGAGCGCGCGGGCCGAAAGGTACTTCAGGACCTCCTCGCGGTGCGGCGCGTACTCGAAGATCGCCCGGCGGATGGCCCGGACCATGTTCGTCTCCGACTTGGCACTGCGCCCCGCCATGATGCGGCCCCTGGCGACGACCAGGCCGTCGTCGATGATCAGGTCGATGCCGTACTGGCGCGCCACGTGGGAGGCGCGCTGGCTCTTGCCCGTGCCCGCCGGCCCCACGAAGGCGTAGACCTCGATCGCCGAGAGGCTGCCGCGCGGCGCTCCGCCCTCCGGCTGCCCCCCCTGGACCTCGGAGCGGGGGGCCTCCATCACCTCACGTCCTCCGCCAGTTCCACCTGCGCGCCCAGGGAGCGCAGCTTGACGTCGATGGCCTCGTAGCCGCGCCAGACGTGGACCATGTCCTCCACCTGAGTTCGTCCCTGCGCGGCGAGGCCCGCGAGGATGAGCGCTGCCCCCGCCCGGAGGTCCGTCGCCTTGACGTTGGCGCCGCTCAGGCGCTCCACGCCGCTGATCACGGCGGTGTCTCCCTTGATGCGGATGTCCGCCCCCATTCGGTTGAGCTCCGCCGCGTAGAGAAACCGGGCCTGGAAGACGCTCTCCTCGATCATGCTGGTCCCTTCGGCGAGCGAGAGGGCGGCAGCCATCTGGGGCTGAAGGTCCGTGGGGAAGCCCGGAAAGGGCATGGTCTTGAGGGACACGGACTGCAGCCGGTCCGCGGGGAAGACGGTCACGGCGCTGCCGTTGACCGCAAACCGCACCCCAACCTCCTCCAGCTTCGCCAGGAGGGAATCGATGTGGGCCGGGATGACGTCCTCCACCGTGACCCTGCCGCCCGTCATCACCCCAGCCAGGAGGTAGGTGCAGGCCTCGATGCGGTCGGGGATGACCCGTTCCCGACTGGACTGCACCTCCTCCACACCCTTGATGCGGACGCAGCCCGTCCCCTCCATGTCGATGGGCACGCCCATGCTGCGCAGGACGACCGCCAGGTTGTCGATCTCCGGCTCCCGCGCTATGTTCTCGATGATCGTTTCCCCCTGTGCCAGCGCCGCAGCCATCATCAGGTTCTCCGTGGCCCCCACCGACGGAAAGTCCAGGTAGATGCGCCGACCCCGCAGGCGGTCCGCCTGAGCGCAGACGACGCCGTTGCGGATCTCGATCTTCGCCCCCATCTGGACGAGCCCCTTGAGGTGCAGGTCGATGGGCCGGCTGCCGATGGAGCAGCCGCCGGGCAGGGGCAGGGCAGCCCGGCCGCAGCGGGCCAGGAGGGGGCCCAGAACCAGGGACGAGGCCCGCATCTTGCGGACCAGGGACTCCGGCGCCTCCCAGGACACCTCGTCGGCGACGCCGAGGGTCACCTCCTTACCCTCCCGCCGCGCCGTGACGCCCAGCGCCGTCAGCAGCTCCATCATCGTGCTCACGTCGTAGAGCTCCGGGACGTTGGAGAGCGTCAGCGTCCGCCCCTTCAGAAGCAGACAGGCCGCCATGACGGGAAGCGCGGCGTTCTTGGCCCCCTGGGTGCGGACCGTCCCCTGAAGGGGCCGTCCTCCCTCTATCCTCATCACGTTCATTTCAAATCGATCTCCCAGTCCTCGCCATCGTCGCTGTTGAAGAAGCGCCCGATGACGTCCCGAATCCGTGGGGACGCGCTGCCGTCCCCGAAGGGCATTCCCCGGTCCGAGAAGGAGCGGCGATAGGCTGCGTCGTCCAGCAGGCGCAGGGACTCGCGGAGGATCGTTTCGCGCTCCGTGCCCACCAGCACTCCCGTGCCCAGGGTGACCGCCTCCGGGCGCTCCGACAGGGTGCGCATGATCAGGACGGGCTTGCGCAGCGCGGTGGCCTCCTCCTGAATCCCCCCGCTGTCGGTGAGGATGAAGAGGCTCCGGTTCATGGCGGAAACGAAGTCCGGGTAGGAGAGGGGCTCCGTGAAGATCATCTGAGGGTACATGCCCAGCCGCTCCTGGATGCGGTCCCGGACCTCCGGGTTCTTGTGGAGCGGGACCAGAACCCGAACGTAGGGCCTCTGCTGAATCAGCTCGGAAACCGCGCTGCAGATGCGCATCAGGGGCTCGCCCCAGGACTCCCTGCGGTGCGCCGTCATGAGGACGAGGGGCGTTTCAGGGGGAAGGGCGCGCAGGACCTCCGGCTGCACCAGGTTCTCCAGGGTCCAGAACAGCGCGTCGATCACCGTGTTTCCCGTCACGTAGATTCTCCTGGGGTCCACGCCCTCGCGCCGCAGGTTCTCCGCGTCGCTCTCGGTGGGCGTGAAGTACAGGGAAGCCAGTCGGTCCGTCAGGACCCGGTTCGCCTCCTCAGGGAAGGGAAGGGCCATGTTGTGGCTGCGCAGGCCCGCCTCCACGTGGCCGATGGGGATGTGGCGGTAGAAGGCCGCCAGGGCCGCCGCCAGCGTCGTCGAGGTGTCCCCGTGCACCAGGATCATGTCCTGGGGCGCGCCGTCCAGAAAGCTCCCCACCCCCGTCAGCACCGAGGAGGTGATGTGGTCCAGCGACTGACGGCGCCTCATGATGTTGAGGTTCACGTCCGCCTTGATGCAGAAGTGCGACAGCGCCTGAACCAGCATGTCCGTATGCTGTCCCGTCGCCAGCACCGTCACGTCAAAATTTCCGTTCTCGCGAAGAACGCGAATCACCGGGGCCATCTTGATGGCCTCAGGCCTTGTTCCAACCACACACGTCACTTTATGCATTACCGCACCCCGCATTTTTTACCGTTCAGCGTTACAGCAGCCGTGTGTACACGGCAAGGCCCCCCAAGAGAGAGAGGGCCTGAAGGGCCAGGAGGACGACCACCGACCACAGGGGAGACCCCGTCAGGGCCATCAGGAGGTGGTGCAGATGGCCCCTGTCCGGGAAGAAGGGGGAGCGCCCCATCAGGATGCGGCGGCTGAAGGCGGCCAACGTGTCCAGGACGGGAACGCCCCCGAAGAGCAGGAGGAGCAGGATCAGCTCGTGCAGTCCGGCCCCCGACACCCTGGGCAGCGCCGAGGCCGCGAAGTGGACGGCGAACAGGTAGCCCAGGAGCGTGCTTCCGCCATCTCCAAGGAACGTCTGCGCCTCCGGGAAGTTCCAGCACAGGACGCCGAGCGACATCGCCCCCATGCAGACGGCCACGGGGGCGGCCGCCAGGAAGCACAGCGCCGCCATGGACGCCATGAAGAGGGAGATGCAGAGTCCGTTCACCCCATCGATGAGGTTGTAGGCGCTCGTGACCCCCGCCACCCAAACCAAGGCGAGTATCGAGGGCAGGAACGGCAGGTGCAGCGGAAGGACCGCCAGGGCCGAGGCGACGAAGTGGAGCGCCAGGCGCAGGAACGGGCTCAGGGAGTGCATGTCGTCCCGATAGCCGCAGAGGAAGATCAGCGTCGCCCCCAGGGACGAGAAGCGCAGTATGGGCATGCGTCCCACGAGGCAGAGGGAGAGGAGCAGGTAGCCAAACCAGAGGCCCAGGCCGGCCCCTCGCGGCATCTGCCCCGTGTGGAGCTTGCGGGGGTCCGGCACGTCCAGGATCCCGTACCGCTCCGCCAGGCGGATGGAGAAGGGCGTCATCATGCCGCCCCAGAAGAACCCCCCCAGCCCCAGGAGCAAGAGCCTGACGTCGAGCAAGGGCGCGCCCCTACTTCGTCCCGAACAGGCGGTCGCCCGCGTCCCCCAGGCCGGGGACGATGTAGCCGTGATCGTTCAGGTGGGAGTCCAGGGAGGCGATGAAGACGTCCACGTCCGGGTGCTCCTTGTGGACGCGCTCGATGCCCTCCGGGGCGGCGATCAGGCAGACCAGCGAGACCTTTTTTCCGCCCCGCTCCTTGATCATGGAGATGGCCGCCGACGCAGACCCTCCGGTGGCCAGCATGGGGTCCAGGACGAAGACGTCGCGCTCCTCCACGTCCTGCGGCAGCTTGCAGTAGTACTCCACGGGGCCCAGCGTGTCCGGGTCGCGGTACAGGCCGATGTGGCCCACCTTCGCGTTGGGGATCAGCTGAAGGATGCCGTCCACCATGCCGAGCCCCGCCCGCAGCACGGGCACGATGGCGATCGTCTTGCCCGCGAGGGTCTGAGCCTTCGTCCGGGCCACGGGTGTTTCCACCTCGATCTCCTCGAGGGGGAGGTTCCGCGTGATCTCGTAGACCATCAGGCCCGCGATCTCCTGGACCAGCGCCCGAAACTCCTTGACGTTGGTGTCCTTGTCCCGGATGATGCCCACCTTGTGCTGGACCAGCGGATGGTTGAAGATGGCGACGCGCCCCCCTCCGGAGCTGCCGACGCTGAGGGGCGTGTGCTCTGCCATGGCGATCTTGTTGAGGCGCTGCACGTGGCGCCCTCCCTCGAAGGGCGTCGAGAGCCAGGCGTCCAGGATCCCGCGGACCTGCTCCGGCTTGATGAAGCGCCCGCCGAGCGTGATGACGTTCAAGTCGTTGTGAGCCCTCGCCATCCTGGCGCTCTCCACGTCGTTGCAGGCCGCGGCGCGGACCCCGCTCACCTTGTTCGCCGCAACGGCCATGCCGATCCCCGTCCCGCAGAGCAGGACGCCGCAGTCGGCGTCCCCCAGCGAGACCGCACGGGCGACCTCCAGGGCGAAGTCCGGATAGTCCACCCTCTCCTCCGAGAAGGTCCCGAAGTCCTGAACCTCGATCCCCTTCTCCTTCAGGAAGTCCAGCACGGCCTGCTTCAAGACAAAACCGGCGTGATCACACCCAACAGCTGCCTTCATCAAAAACCCACCTCCACAAAGTATCCTGCGGAAGCCCTCAACCGGGCGGGGCAGAAACGCTCTGCCGCTCTGAGGGCGGGCCGGCCCAGCCGAACCCCCGTTACGAACCTCTTTAATAATAGCACGAGTTGCAGGTCGGAGGGACTCCTGCCCGATCTGACTTCGGCGAAGCGGAAAGGCCCCGGAGCCCCCGGCGGCGCAAAAATTGACGAGGACCCCTCCCCGTCCCCTCAGGGAATCAGGAGGGATCCTCGTCTTACGTCAATCCACGTCAAACGGCAGGACGAGGCCTCTCACGTCGAGCAGGCCCACCTCGCCGTTCCTCCCGGCTCAGGCGATGACGATCAGGACGTCGCCCGTGTTGACCGAGGCGCCGCTGGCGACGCGGACCTCGGAGATCGTGCCGTCGGAGGTCGCAAAGATCTCGTTCTCCATCTTCATGGCCTCGAGGATCAGGACCAGGTCCCCGTTCTTCACGGGGTCGCCCACGTTCACCTTGACGCTCAAAACCTTGCCGGGCATGGGAGCCGTCACGGCAGCGCCGCCGGCCGCAGGGGC
>ERZ772917.891-NODE-891-length-19540-cov-19.105004_pt1 | contig 19540 bp, 15 predicted proteins | sample MGYA00511187_ERZ772917 | MGnify/ENA primary metagenome ERZ772917 (study PRJEB29015, sample SAMEA2737925) | human oral metagenome | biome: human oral; feature: human-associated habitat; material: dental | place: China | collected 2012 ... | reverse complement strand
GAAGGGCCCCGCAGGGCCGGTGGCGATCCAGCCCCTGGAAACGTTGCAACCACGCAGCCCCCAGGAGCAGGGTCAGGGAGCACCTCGCACCGCTAGGTGCATTAAAGCTTACGGATCGCATAGAGGATACCGAGCGCGGTCATCGGTCAGGGAGCACCTCGCACCGCTAGGTGCATTAAGGCTCCCGTCCCGACTCGGTCTGCATCTGTGCGGCCAGCAGGTCAGGGAGCGTCCTGTTCCCCCTGGCGCGGTTCTATCCCATTCGCGCTACGGGTAATTCGTGCGTGGACGGGGCGGGACTGACTGTGAGGCGGGCTCTCCCGCCTTTCGCGGCGCGAACCCGAATGCTTTTATGTGGACCTTCGGATAATCTGCCGCCTGTCTGCTGGCCCGGTTCGTGTGCGTGTCGCAATCTGAGGATCAGAACGACTGGCACCCCTTGCCGCACCGGGGCCCAGGCCCCTGACCTGCGCGGACATTGGGTGTACAAAGAGTTGTGCGGGGTGGGATCGGCTCTGATCCTCAGATTGCGACAGAACCGTCCGCCCACCACCGCCGGGGCCGTGCATAGCCCCCTGTCCTCGCCTCAGGCCAGACCTCGGACTAGACGGTGAGGCGGTCTGCTACCCGTCCCGGGGGATTCTCGGTCGTGCTGGTATGGGCCCGGGCCAGCAGCCCGAGGTGGGGTGGGCCTGGGACGGCGACCCCGGGTCTGCCAGTGGTCCCGCCCGGCCCCGGGACAATGAGCCACCTGCCTGCTGCGCTCCGTCAGGAGGGGCATGAAAGTATCGTCACCTCCTGAAGTACCCTCCGTGTCCCGTACCGGCCTGGGCATGGCCAGTATCGGTGCCCACGTAGGGGTGAGCGGCGACCTGAGGGACGCCGAGCGCCAGGGGCGGCAGGACTACGCCCTGACGCCTGACCCCGACGGGCGCACCCCCTGGATCCACGGGCAGGAGCAGGCCTTCCGCGAGGGGCAGGCCGTTCTCTCCGAGGAGCTTCACGACCGCGTCGCGCTCCTGGACGCCCAGATAGCCAGCGACTCCGACCTCCTGCGCCGTGAGGGGGAGGGGGTCAGCGCGCTCTCACCCGTCCCCGACCAGGGGTACGCCAGCAGCATCGAGGCCTACCGGGCCCGTCAGCTGGCGCGTGCGGCCAAGGCGGCCGGGGAACAGCACCGCGCCCAGGTCGAGGCCGCCCGCGACCGCCTCCACGCCAACGTGCAGATGCGACGCCACCTTCACGAACAGGGCCGTGAGATGCTGCGTCAGGCTGCCGCCCTGGCCAACAACCGGGTCGCCCACTACTGCCTCGGCAGGGAGCGTGGCCCCTGGTGGCGGTTCTGGGGCGCGGGCACCAGCGCCCCCACCCGCCCGCGGCCCATCGCCCCCGACGCCCCCTGGTTCGTTGACGACCTGCCCGTCATGCGCTCGACCCTGGGGCCCGCCCAGGATCCGCGGCTGGAGTGGACGTGGGAGGACTTCCGTGACCCTGAGCGGGACGGTGCCGCCGAGCGGGACGGTGCCGCCCAGGGTGTGTGGCTCGGTGGAACCCAGGGCGGGGTGAGCGGCCGTGGCACCCTCGCGTGAGGCGCACCTGGCGGCCGTCCTCGGCTACCCCGGCTCCGGCCCCAGCCCCGGCTCCGACAACGCTCCCAGGGCCGGGGCCCTCGGCCGGGACACGGACCGAGGCACCTACCGGGGCCGGGGACCCGGCGTGGCCACCACGGTCCTGGCCCTGCTGCTCCTCGTCCTCGCGGCGGTGTGCACGGGGTACGTCCTGGGCTCCCGCCAGGCCGGCCCCTCGTCCGACGGCGCCACGGCCTCCCCGGTGCCCGGTGGCCCCGGGGGCGCCACCGTCGCCTCGGCCTCCCCCGTGACGGGCGGGAGACCCTGAGGGCGGCGGACGCGCCCCGGCACAGGGTCCTGGTCCGTGCCCCGCGGCCCAGGACCCTCGGGGCGAGTCTGGGTGGCATCCGCTCGGGTACACGTCCGCGCCCCGTGGCCCAGGACCCTCGTGGTATCCGTCAGAGGGGTCATGAAGATCCTCAGGAAAGTCACGACGCTCTTCCGTGACGACACTAAGTCCCCCACCCGGACGCGCCCCATTGAGTACCACCGCAACAGCGCTGAGGACGTCCGCCCGCAGATCGTCCTCGCCCCGGTGGTGCCGGCTGCCGCCGTCGCCTCGAGCGAGCAGCAGGCCGTAAGGCAGGCTGCCGCCGGGGTCGACGACGCCGACTCCCTGGCCGTCAGCGACCAGCGCCTGGCCGTGGAGCAGCAGATCCGCTCACGGACGCACCGGGAGGTGGCCGCCGTCCACTACAGGTACCAGCAGCTCGTCAACGAGCAGGACGGTATCCTCTCGGGTCTTCTCGGCCGCCAGTCCGAGGGCGACCTGCTTGAGAGGAAGGTGACCGAGGCCCAGGCCGCGGTCGACAGTGCCGAGCAGGAGCTCCGTGACAGCCGCGGGCCCGGCGCGGTGGAGGCGACCCGCTCCGCAGGCTTCTGGAGCCGGGTCATGCAGTGGATCTTCCTGATCATGATCATAGTGTCAGAGGTGGTCTTCAACGCGACCGCCCTGCTGGTGGCGGGCTTCTCCTTCCAGGTCGCCCTCATGGCCGGCTGCGGGATCTCCCTGTCCCTCCTGGTGGGGGCGAGCTTCACCGCGAACCAGCTGGCCGCGGGCCGGCGCGCCGCCGCCCTCTGGATGGGGATCCCCTTCTTCCTGGCGGGACTCGCGATCGCGGTGTCGATGGCCGTGATGCGGGAGGACTACGTGCGCATTATGGACAGCCAGGCAGGCCTGAGCTCCCAGGCGACATCCTCGACCGGGTGGGCTGCCGTGGCGCTCGGCGTGGTCAGCGTCCTTATGCCGCTGGTCTGCGGGGCCCTTGAGTACGGGCTCTTCTTCGGCGCCACCCTGGGCCGCGCGGACCGTGACCTCAGGCGTGCCACCCGCGCCCTGGACGCCTACCGGCGTCAGAACGCCGACCTCCCTGAGCAGATCGAGCACGCCAGGCGGCTCAAGGAGGAGTTCGCCCACCTCCGGGAGAAGGAGGTCGCCGTCGTGACCTGCCTGGGTACCGAGATGATTGACACCTACTACGTGGCTCTCCAGACCTCCTACGGCGACCCGGAGATGACGACCGCGCTGGACCAGCGTCGTGCGGCCGCGGACGCCCGCGCCGAGCGGGCCAGGACCCCCGGAGGCGCCGCCGCTGACGGGCGCTACGGCGAGGACGGCACGCCCTCCCTGGCGGTGGCCTGATGAGCGGCCCCAACCTCCTGGTCTATGTGTGGACGCGACAGGGCTGGTGGGCCCCCGGCGAGCCGGGGACGTGCCGCCACTGCCCTCAGGACCTCACCACCTGCCCCGTGTGTGAGGGGGACTGGCGCGAGAGGCGCTGCACGGCCTGCGGGGGCGGGCTCGTCTGCCCCGACCACGGGCGCTACTGGCTCGTCTGAGAGGACAGCTGGCCGCCTGGGAGGCCTGCTGGCCCCGCCTGGGAACCCCGTTGGTGAGGCCGGGCCTGCCTGGCAGCCTTGTCGGCGAAGCCGGGCCCCGCCTGACAGCCTGTCAGGGCAGCCGACCGCCTGGGAGCCCCACGCACGGTGCCGCGCGGTGCTGCACGGTGCCGGTCGCGGGGCTCCCGGCGCCGGGGCCAGTGGCCCGGCCACCTCCTGGCCTCCGTCAGGTGCGGTGTGGCCCGCCGCCAGGGCGAGCCGTCACCAGTGAAGGAGCCGCCATGTACAGAGTCCCCGTTGACGAGGAGGGCCTCATTGTCCCCGGGGCGGGCCACCTCGCGGAGCCCTTCCTCGGCACCGTCCTGGAGTTCCACCGCCGCAGCGGGCTCGGCCTGCCGCTCACCGTCGTCCACTCGGGCGGGCGGTTGCGCCTCCAGGCCCCCGTCCGGTTCAGGAACGGCTGGTGGCGGGGTCTTCCCCACCTCCTGGAGGTCCGTGCCGACCCCGTAGGGACAGGACTTGACGTGGGCTGGATGCTCGCGGTGGAGGACCAGGGCCTTCTCCGCTCCCTCCTGGGCGGCCCGGGTCCGGGCCGGGAGCTGGCTGAGCGGGCCGACGCCGGGGCGCAGGCCACCCGGGCCCGCCTGACCCTGACCCGCTCCTTCCACGACCTGGTCCTCCTGCCTGCCGTGGACGTCCTCGTCGCCGAGGTCGAGGGCAGGCCGGTGCGCAGGAGGCCCCGGTGACCGACCTCCCCGTGCCCTGCTGGGCGGGGCTGTACTCCGCCCAGCTGCTCCTCGCCCTGGTCCTGGCCGCGCTCCGGCTCGAGCGCGCCCCACGCCACGACGCCCTCAGACGGGTCCGGGGGGCGGCCGTCCTCCTCGCCGTCCTGCCGGTACCGGGTCCGGGGCTGCTCCTGGGGGCCACCGCCCTGGCGGCCCTGACCCTCCTGCGCCGACGGGCCGACGACGACGCCCGCGCAGCGCGCTCGCGGCTCACCGCCTCCCCGCTGCGGCCCGGCGGGTACCCAGGCAGCGGGCTGCCTGACCCGGACCTGCTGGCTGGGCGCGTCCCGGACCTGCCGGCACTGCCTGACCCGCAGGCCCTGGCGGCCCTGCCCGACCCGGGCCTGCCAGCCCCGCCCGCTCTCGCTGACCCCGCCGACCGCGGCAGCACCCTCCCGGTGCTCCCCGCGACGGGCCCGGGCCCTGCCCCCCTCGGCCTGCCGGTACTGCCCGGCCCGGGCGGCGGGCTGCCGAACCCGGGCCTGCCAGCTGAGCACGTCCTGTCCGCCCCGACCCCGGGAGACCGAGTATGACCAGCCTGCCTGCCCCTGCCGCCGGGACCGTCGTGACTACCGGCCCCACCTTCTGCTGGCCCCCTGCCGGTGGCCAGCTCACCCCCACCACCTCCTGGACCGCCGTCCTGGAGGTCACTGCCGCGCCGGCCCTCGGCGGCCCCGGCACGGAGGACGAGGCCGCGGCCACTCGGACACTGCGCGGGGCAGCGGCCAGCCTCGTCCTGGCGGCCCGCACACAGCCCGGCTGTGACGCCGTCGAGCTGCGCTGGGTCAAGGACGACGGCGAGGACCGCCTGCACCTGTACCTGGCCGCCCGCTCCACCCGGGGCGCGACCACGGCCCTCGGGGCACTGGCGGCCCTGCGTGGGCACCTGCCCGCGGGGTTCGCTACCGGCCCGGCCCCAGCTAGGGCCCTGGGGCCGAGAGGCGGCAGCTACCTGGACCTGCGACGCACCGAGGTCGGTGGGCGGCCCACGTGGCCCGGCCCGGACGGCCCGGACGTCCTGTGGCACCTGGCCGACCGGCCCGGTGACGCCTCCGCCTGGAACCGTGTCGCCCGGGCGCTCCTGGGCGTGCGTGAGGGCGCCGTCTCGGTCCTGGTGCAGGTCGCCGAGCTGACCCCCGGCGAGCGGGCCCTCCTGGACGCCTACAGGGCTGGTCTGGAGAACCTGGGCGCCGAGCACGATGACGTCGACGTCCTGCGTCGGCTGGTACGGGTCCCGGGTGACGTCGCCGCCCGGGACGCGGCACTGTCCTGGGCGGAGCTGCGCGAGGAGCTCGACCGTCCCGTCCTGGCCCGGATCGGCCTGCGGGGCCCGGCCGGGGACCTGGCCCGCCTGGCCCCGGAGGTCGGGGCCGCCATCGCCGGGCGCCGCCGCGGTGTGGCTCCCCATATGCGGGTGGCGGCCCCCACCAGCGAGGAGGAGCTGCGTGCCGCCGCCTACTCCTTCGACCACCTCAGCGTGATCCCCTGGGGGCCCGGACCCCTGTGGTCCCGTGGCCTCCTGCCCGCGGGGCTCGCGCGTCTGCCCTTCCTCTACGGTGTCACGGACCTGGCCGGGCGCCTCCTCATGCCCCTGCCCACCCAGGCTGGCTGCCCCGGCCTGCCCCAGTCGGACGCCTCCCAGGCCTACCGGGGCCCCGTCGTCGAGCAGGACGGTGACCGCATCCACCTGGGCAGGGTCCACGGCTCGGCCAGCGCCATGGGACTGCCTGCCCGCGACCTCACCGAGCACACGCTCGTCGTCGGCTCCTCCGGGCGCGGTAAGACCACCGCGATCCAGTCCCTCCTCGTGCGCCTGTGGCGTCGCGAGCGCGTCCCCTTCCTCGTCATTGAGCCGGTACGCAACGAGTACCGGGCCCTTAAGTCGGTCCTGGGGGAGGATGTGACCGTCCTGACGGCGTGCCGTGAGGACCTGGTGCCCCTGCGCACGGACCTGCTCACCGTCCCCGAGGGGGTGCGTCTGAACCAGCACCTGGTGGCGGTCAAGCAGGCCCTCCTCCTCAGCGCCCCCATGCCCTCCCCGCTCGACGTGCTGCTGGAGGAGTCCCTGGCCCGTGCCTACAGGCACCACGGCTGGCAGGCGGGGCGCCGTGGGGTGAGGACGCCGGGTGTCGGGGACGTGCTGGCCGGGTTCCGGCAGATTGTCAGTGAGCGTCATTACACAGGTGAGGCCCTCAATATGCTCGGTGCCATGGAGACCCGGCTCAGGCGCCTGGGCGGGGACGGGGACCTGGCCCGCACGCTCGCCGCAGGGCAGGACACGCTCACGCCCAGGCTCGGTGGCCCCCTCGTCATCGAGCTGCATGAGCTGGTAGAGCACGACGACGTCCGTCTTGTCACGGCCGTGGTCCTCCAGCAGGTGCGTGCCGCCGCCCGCGCCCGCGGCGTGCGGCGGGGCCTGGCCCACCTCACCGTCCTGGAGGAGGCCCACCTCTTCCTGGACGCCGGGGACCGCCACGGCGGCGCGCAGACGGGGGAGAGGCTGCGATCCGAGGCCGTGCGGGCACTGTCCACGGACATTGCCACACTGCGCGGGTACGGGGAGGGCTTCGTCCTGGCCACCCAGTCACCCGGTGAGCTGGCGCCGCAGGCCCGCTCCTCGACGGCGAACCGCGTCGTCATGGGCCTGATGAACGACGACGACCGTCGGGCCGCCCTGGCCGACCTGGGCCTGTCGGGTGAGGCGGAGCGGGTCGCGGCGGGCCTGGGGCGGGGGCTGGCCTTTGTGCGGGTGGCGGGCTCCGGCGTCGTGCCGCTGGTGGACCTGGAACCGGCACCTGGTGTGGACACCGGGCGGACCCTGGACGACGACGCCCTGAGGCGTCTTCAACGGGGGTGACGGTCGTGTGGACCAGACGTCCCCGGGCGTCCGTCAAGGGCAGTAGGTCCGAGTACCAGGAGGGAATATGAAGGACTTTGCAGCAGATACCGGTAGCGGTGCCGGTACAGCCGGGGGCGCGGACACGGCGGTCGTGGACACAGCGGCCGGGGGCGCGGACACGGCAGGTGCCGTGTGGGACACCAGTTGGAGCGGCCCCGAGACCATCGGTGAGACTGGTGACGCCGGTGATACTGCGGGCCCGAGTGCGGTAGGCGGCGTGTGGGACACCAGTTGGAGCGGCCCCGAGACCAGCCCTGGTGCGGAGACGGGCGCGGGCACGGGGACGGAGACGGGCAGGGGCGCCGGTGACGCCGGGGACACCGGTCACGCCGGGGACACCGGTCACGCCCCGGGCGCGGGGCTGGCCCGTCAGGAGCTCGGACAGCGCTCCGAGGACCTGGCCGCCTCCTTCGTCCGGGACGTGGAGGGCCACGAGCTGCTCACCATCCACACCGAGGGCAGCCGCCCCCAGGGCCTGGATCTGGAGACCCTCGGGCCCGACGGGCGCGTCCACGTCATTGAGGTCAAGGGCACGGCCGCTCGCGACTACCGGCCGCCGCGCATGACCCGGAACGTGGGCGGGACGCAGATGAGCCGGGAGTGGGTCGTCAGCACCCTCAACCGGGACGGGCAGACCCACCTGGAGGGAGTCGACGCCGTCGGTGAGGGGCCTGACCAGGTGGGACGCAGCGTCATCCAGGTCGACGAGCGCGGCGGGACGGTGAGCGTGTGGGAGCACGTGGGTGACGACGGCCGGCTCGACACCTCCGGGGGGCCTGACCGGGTCTACAGCCTGGCCGACGTCCGGGACGTTCAGAGGGCGGGCCGGTGAGCGCGCTCCTGGGAGCCCCGCGGCCGGGGAGGGCGGGGCGTGCCCCGGTGGCGCTGCTGGCGGGGGCCGTCACCACGGTGGCGGCGTCCACGTCCACGGGCTGGCTCGGCTGGGAGTCGGCGGGCTGGGGCACCGGCGTGCTCATTGCGGTGCTCACCGCGGCGGCCGTGCTCCTGGACCCCCTCTGGCAGCCGCTGGTCTGGTCGGCCTCGGTACTGGGGCTGGTGGCCTCGACGCCCTTCGTGCTGGCGCTCCTGGGAGCGGGCACCGGGTGCGGCTTCGACGTCGTCACCCCGGTGCGCTCGGTGGGGCTCATCGCTATGGGGGCCGCCGCCGGGACGCTCCTGCTGCCCGGTGTGCGCGGAAGACTCCCGGAGGGCGCGGGCGCGGGGGTGGAGACGACGGGCCTGGGCTGGTTCGGCGGGGTCCTAGCGATCGGGTCGGTGTCGGCGGGGTGGGGGCCGGAGGCGCTGCGGCACGGGGCCGCCGCGGCGCCGCTCATGGGCCTGCTGGGGCTGGCCCTGGGGGCGGTCATCGCCCTGCTGCCGCTGGCGGCCGTGGCCCTCGCGGGGCTGGAGGCGGTGCTCCTGGCCACGCCGCTGGTCCTGTGGGGAGGCTACGGGGCAGGCGCGGGGGCCGCGGTGCCGGTGTCGGGGTCGGCGAGCGTGTCCTCCGGTAGCTGCCTGCTGCCGGGGACGAACCTGGGCGTCGTCCTCGGGTACGGGCTGGCATTCGTCCTGGCCCACCTGCTTCTTGGCTGGGGCAGGCGTGTCCTTGGTGGAAGGAGGTGAGCGCCATGTTGTACACCCAATGTCCACGCAGGTCAGGAGCCCGGGGCCCGGCGCGGTCAAGAGTGACCCTCGTTCTGATCCTCAGATTGCGACACGCACACGAACCGGGCCAGCAGACAGACGGCAGATTATCCGGTTTATCGGATAAATCCGCCTTGATTTGCGCCGGGAGAGCTCGACAGACACCCCCACCACCCGGATCCGCGCTAGGAGACACCACGGGCGCGCCCGTGTCCCTGCTCCTGGCGTGGGACCGCCCGCCGGCGAGGGGCAAGAGTACAAGTTCTGGTACTTGTCAGGACGTTGACGGGGTCGCTACGATCACCTCGTGCTTACGACACTGAGATTAGGTTTCTCCTATGCCATCTTCGGCGCCCTTATGTGGGCGTCCACCGGGCTGCTGGTTCTGGGCTTCTCAAGTATGAGCTTCTCAACCGGAGCCTCTTCCGCGACGAACGACACGCTCATTGCGGCGGCGCAGAACTATGCTGTGGTGGGAGGGGTTGTCGGCTGCGTCGTCGGGGTCGTGATAAGCCGGCTCCCCGGTAGCCGAGGAAAGGACCTGACTGTTATCTCGGCGGTCCTCTTCCCCGTCGGCGCGTTCATAGGCTCGCTGCTGTTCGCCGTCGCCGTCTCGGTGGCGCTGTTTGTCGTCTCTCTCTTCGGTTTCCGCTGGTTCCAGTACCAGGGGACGATTATTGTCACGGGCGTGTGGGTGATATCCGCGGTCGCCGTTCTCGCCGTCCTGACCTCCAAGGATGGCGGGTCGTCGTCGGTCACCTATTCCTACGGCGGAGGCTACTCCGGTGTGGGCTCGGTGGGCGGGGGCGCCATTGGCGCGACGCCTGCCGGCGGGTTCGGAGGGTCGGACACCTTCCATACCACCAGGGACTTCTTCGGGGACGGTTACACGACCCGAGGATCTGACGGGACCACTTTCCACACGACCAGGGACTTCCTTGGTGACGGGACCACCACACGGGGGTCGAACGGGGTCACTTTCCACACGACCAGCGACTTCTTTGGTGGCGGCACGACCACCCGGGGCTCGGACGGGACCGTCTACCACACGACCAAGGACTTCTTTGGGGACGGTTACACGACCCGGGGGTCGGACGGCTCCGTCTACCACACGCGTGACGACTTCTTCGGGGACGGGACCACCACACGTAAGGGATGATCCGCCGCAGGGCCCAGGCTACCGTCTCCGGAGGGTGGAGCACCGTCCCAGGAGAAGCCCCCGGGGTCACCGGTAGCGGGCGTGGGCGCGCTGCGGCCCGCCGGGGAGCGCCCCGCACCGAGTGGCCTGTCGCGGAAGCTCTCGCCCTCACGGGCCCCATGATCGGGAGAGCTCCGCACCGAGTGGCCCGCCGGGACGATAGCCAGCCAGGGCGGTGCGGTGGTGGGGCATGTAGAGGACGGGTCCGGGGCGCGCCTCCTGCTACCGGCCCCCGTCAGGTTGGGGGTAGATCTCCTGGGCCTGCTGGTAGAAGGCGAGCGCCTCCTCGTGGCGGCCCATGTCGTCCAGGACGACACCGGTATTGGTCAGACACCTGGCCTGCTGAGACTCGGTTCCGTCCACCTGGCGGTACAGTCCCAGGGCCTGCCGGTAGGAGTCCAGGGCCTGATCGAAGTGATCCGCCAGGTGCAGGGAGATGCCGATATTGTACAGACAAACGGCCTGATAGTGCTTGCCTCCCTCTATCTGGATGCAGATATCCAGGGCCTGTCGGTAGGAGTCCGCGGACTGCTCGAACTGCCCGGTCTTGCGCAGGGCCCGGCCGAGGTCGTGCAGGCAGTCAGCCTGCTGAGGGAGGGTGTTTCCCATCTGACGGTAGGTTTCCAGGGCCTGCCGGTAGGACTCCACGGCTTGATCAGCCTGCCCCAGGCTACCCAGGGTGGAGCCAATGCAGTGCAGACAGTTGGCCTGCTGGGGGAGGGTGTTTCCCATCTGGCGGTAGATCTCCAGGGCCTGCCGGTAGGAGTCCAGGGCCTGCTCGAACTGCCCTACCTCGCGCAGGCTCTGGGCGAGGTTGTGCAGGCAGTCAGCCTGCTGGTGGTGGGTGTCCGGTAAAGTGCGGTAGGCCTCCAGGGCGCCGCGGTAGAAGTTGAGGGCGTTCTCGTTACGTCCCAGCTCACTCAAGGTGAGGCCAATGCGGTCCAGGCAGACAGCCCGGTCCTGCTCGGCGTCGGGCAGGGTGTGGTAGATCTCCAGGGCGTCGACGTAGAAGTTGAAGGCATCCGTGTAACGACCCATCTCATACAGGTTGAATCCGGTACTGCCCAGACAGAGGGCCTGACTCTGCTCGGTGCCGGGCAGACCACGGTAGAGGTCCAGGGCCTGCTGGTAAGTGGTGAGGGACCTGTCGAACTGTCCTGCCTCCTCCAGGATGACGGCGGTGTTATACAGGCAGTCGGCCTGGTCCTGTTCTGTGTCGGGAAGTCTGCGATAGAGGTCCAGGGCCTGCGTGAGGGCCTCGACCGCATCCTCCGCGTGCCCGGTCTCGGACAGCAGATCCGCGTCATGAAAAGCCTTTTGGGCTTTCCCGAGTATCTCCTCCTGGGAGGGTTCTGGCGCACTTGGGTTCGTCATTATCGTTTCCTGTCTGTCGTTGGCGGTCGTGTCTTGTCGCGGGGAGTGTTGGTCCGTGCGAGCTCCGGTCACCGGTAGCGGGCGTGGGCGCGTTGCGGCCCGTCGGGACGGTAGCCAGCCAGGGCGGTGCGGTGGTAGGGCATGTGGAGGACGGGGCCGGGGCGTCGGGGGAGGTTGGCGGACGGTGTGGCGGCGGTCCCCAGAGGTGGACCGGCGGTCAGGGCCAGGCTAGTGGGTACGAGGTTTGTGGGAGGCGTGCTGGGTCCAAGACCGGCGGCGACGTTCGGTTCGCCGCGTCCTGTATGGACGCCATGGCCCGACGCCGTCAGCGCGGCAGTGTCCACGCTGCCGCCGGTGCGGGATGTGGCAATGAGGTCCGAGACAAGGTCGGGACGGTCGTTCCTGGAGGCAAGCTCCAGGGCGAGCGCCAGGGCTGGTACCGCTCGCTCGGTGAGCCAGGTGAGGCGGTCGCGCTCGGTGGGGAACTGGAAACGGGCGGCGTCGGACTCCAGGGCGCCGATGAGCACCGGGGCGAGTGCCTGCTCGTAGAAGGGCAGAGCCTCCTTGTGCCGCCCTATACTGTCTAGAGTATCACCAGTATTGTTCAGACAGTGAGCCTGCTGAAGCTCGGTCCCGTCCACCTTCCGGTAGAGGACCAGGGCGTCATGGTAGGTGGTCAGCGCCCTCTCATAACAGTTGACGTCGTCCAGGATGACACCCATGTTGATCAGGCAGTTGGCCTGATCCTGCTCGGAGTCAGGCTGATCACGGTAAATTTCCAGGGCGTCACGGTAGGCGTCCAGAGCATCTTCCTGTTGTCCTGCCTTGTCTAGGGTGACGCCGGTGTCGTACAGGACGATAGCCTGAAGCTGTTCGGCGCCTGGAAGATCTCGGTAGATGTTAAGAGCATCTTGGTAAGAGGCGAGAGCTTCCTCGTAGCGTCCATTCTCATGCAGGGTGGCGCCGATATTGGTCAGGCAGCTGGCCTGATTCTGCTTGGTGTCCGGCAGGTCGCGGTACAGTGCCAAGGCCTGCCGGTAAGCAGCGAGAGCCTCCTCGTACCGTCCCGTGTCACTCAGAGTGAGGCCGATGTTGTGCAGGCATTCAGCCTTCTGAAATCCGGTATTTTTTTTGTGCTGATAGAGGCTCAGGGCCTGCTGGTAAGCGTCAACTGCCTCCTGGTAACGTTCCACGTAACGCAGGGTGTTTCCTGTATTGACGAGGCAACGAGCTCTATCATATTCGGTGCCGTCAATGCGTCGGTAAATGTCCAGGGCCTGCCTGTAGGAGGTCAGTGCCTCTTCGTGCTGTCCCACCCGGCGCAGGGTGACGCCAATATTGGTCAGGCAGTCGGCAAGATCTTCGTGGGTATCGCCCGTTTGACGGTAGAGGTCCAGGGCGCGACGGAACGCCGTCAACGCCTCGGGATAACGCTTTGCGTCAGTCAGGTCAATACCCGTGTCAAATAACTTGTCTGCCGTGTGCTGATACTTTTCTGTCAGGTGGTTCAACGTTCTCGGCTCCTGACTGCCTGTTCGTAAACGTTCTATAATAAATGCCGGCTCAGCGGTTGGTTGGTGTCTCGGGTAGGCGTTGCTTCGTTTTTCTGTGTACCACTTCCTCCTGGCTACCGGCCCCCGTCAGGCTGGGGGTAGACCTCCTGGGCCTGCTGGTAGAAGGCGAGCGCCTCCTCGTGGCGGCCTGTCTTGTGCAGTGCAGTGCTGATATTGTATGAGCAGGCGGCCCGGTCCCGCTCGCTACCGGGCAGGTCGCGGTAAAGATCGAGGGCCTGCCGGTATGCTGTGACGGTCTGTTCATAGCGGCCTAGGGCGTATAGGGCGATACCGGTACCGTTCAGGCACTCTGCCTGGTCCCGCTCGGTGCCAGGTAGGTGCTGGTAGAGCCCAAGAGCCTCCCGGCAGGCGACGAGGGCCTCATTATGGTGCCCCATGCGGCGCAGGACCCGTCCGGTGTCCTTCAGGCAGCTGGCCTGTTTCTGCTCGGTGCCGGGCAGGTCGCGGTAAAGGTCGAGGGCCTGCCGGTATGCGGAGACGGCCTCCTTGTCTGACTCTGTACGGCGCAGGACGGTGCCTATACAGTTCAGGCAGTCGGCCTGCTGCTGCTTGGTGGCGGGCAGCTCGCGGTAGAAGTCCAGGGCGACCTCATAGGCGTCCAGGGCCTCATCATGACCTCCCAGCACGTTAAAGGCGACACCTGCATTGTTCAGGCAGTCGGCCTGCTGGCGCTCGGTGCCCTCCACCTGACTGTAGAGCTCGAGAGCCTCCGTGAAAGCTATGATCGACTTCTCCTGGTGCCCGGTGGCGAACAATCGGGCCGCTTTGCTAAAAGCGGTTTCAGCTTCCCTCAGGATCTCCTCTGGGGAGAGGTCAGCCTCGTCCGGGTCCGTCATGGTCATCTCCTGTCCGTCGTGTGTGCCCCATTGCAGCACATATTGTGCTGCCAGGCGAGCCCGACGTCCCTGCCGCGACCCCAGGCGCATCCGTCAAGAGGCGCACGCTGTGACTATGGCAATAGTTAACGGTACTGAGACGGGCGCGTGGAAGTCTCACCCTGCACACAGGTCACCGGTAGTGGGCGTGGGGACGAGTGGTGTCGTCGTCGGAGCGGTAGTCGGCCAGGGCGGTGCGTTGGTAGGGCATGTGGAGGACGGGTCCGGGGCGTCGGGGGAGGTTGGCGGACGGTGTGGCGTCGGTGCCCAGGGGTGGACTGGCGGTCAGTGCCAGGCCGGTAGGCGTGGGGGCTGTGGGAGGGGTGCTGTCCTCAAAGCTGGTCGTGAGGCTTAGGATGGATTGTCCTGGATCGGTGATCCTATTTTGTGTCGCCAGTCTGGTGATGTCGATGCTGCCGCCGGTGCGGAAGGTGGCAATGAGGTCTGAGGCGAGGGCGGGCTGGTCATTGATGCTGGCGAGGCTCAGGGCGAGGTCCAGGGATGGTTCTGCTATTTCTGTGAGCCAGGTGAGGCGGTCGTGCTCGGTGGGGAACTGGAAGCGGGCGGCATTAGACTTCAGAGCACTAATAATCGCCGGTGTGAGAGCTCGTCTGAATGGAGTGCGGGCCTCCTCGTACCTGCCCACCTCGTACAGGGTGTTGCCGGTGTTGTTCAGGCAGGTGGCCTGCTGGCGCTCGGTGTCTGGCAGGGTGCGATAGGCGGCCAGGGCCTGCTGGTAGGCGGTCAGGGCCTCCTCGTACCTGCCCACCTCGTCCAGGGTGATGCCGGTGTTGTTCAGGCAGTTGGCCTGCTGGCGCTGGGTGCCTGGCAGGGTGCGATAGAGGGTTAGGGCCTGCTGGAAGGCGGTCAGGGCCTCCTCGTACCGACCCACCCTACCCAGGGCAGTGCCGGTGTCGAACAGGCAGACGGCCTGCTGGAACTCGGTGTCTGGCAGGGTGCGGTAGGTGTCCAAGGCCTGCTGGAAGGCGGTGAGGGCCTCCTCGCACCGGCCCATCCCGCCCAGAGCGATACCGATGCTGAGCAGGCAGTCGGCCTGAATGTCCTCGTTGCCGGGCAGATTATTCCAGAGCCCCAAGGCCAAAATGGTTAAAGAATCCTGGTATTGGTTTGTACTGCTCAAAATTGAGCCGATGAGAGTCAGGCAGCTAGCCTGCTGGCGCTCAGTGCCCTCCACCTGCCGGTTGAGCTCCAACGATCTCATAAAGGCTGCGATCGCCTCTGGCAGCTGCCTGGCTTTAAATAACTGCCATCCCTTGTCAAAGGCCTCCTCGGCCTTCCTCAGGATCTCCTCCGGGGAGAGGTCCTCGTCGTCCGGGTCCGCCATGGCTGCCTCCTGTCCGTCGCGGGCAGACGTATTGCACCACACGCCGGGGTGTTGACGGGTCTGACACCCCGGATCTGAGCCGTCGTGCCGCCCCTGTCAGTCCTCTTTGAAGGTTAGGTGCCGTAGGGCCCAGGATCCAGGCAAGGCTCAGCAGGCTCCGCCCAGGCCAGACCGATACAACCCAACCCCTCGCGGCGCACGACGGCCGCTCCCGCCTCGCAGCCCCTGCACCTGGGTGCGGAGCTCACCCGCCAGCTCCCCGCCGCGGTCCTCCAGGAGCTCGGCCCTGGGGCCTGCGCAGTCCTAGCCTGCATCCGCTCCGAGCCTGGGGCTGCCCGATGGGGATGCCCGCGAATAACAACCGCGCTCCTTGGGTAACGCGGCGCGCACCACGCCCGCAGTCGCACAAGGAGAACCACCATGAGCGTCGTCAACAACCGACCCGAGACCCGCTGGCACGCCCCCTCAGACCCTGAGCGTACCAGCCTCGTCCTCAGCCGGGCCCTGCGCAACACCGACCCCGGCCTGGCGGGCCGGATCCTCACCGACCGCCTTCTGGGGGTCGTCGCCAGCCAGGGGCCCGACGCCCGCGTCACCCTGACCCTGGGCACCGAACGGGACGGCGAGGTCCGGGTCAGCGTGGACGCCGTCGGGGTCACCCCCACCTTCCCCCAGGACCTCGCCTGGTGCTCCGAGGGCGTCCACGAGTGGGAGGAGGTCGTCCCGGGCGCGGGGCGGCCCGCCCCCAGGGTCCTGCGTGAGGTCGTCGCCGCCGTCACCCGGCAGTCACCCCGCCTCACGCCGGAGCCCGTGGCGCCCGGCGCGCCGGACGGCACCGGCGCGCGCACCCTCACCCGGCTCCTGCCCGGCGCCGACCAGGACACCTTCCGACGCCCCCTGGGCACCTGGCCCAATACCGTGATGACGAGCTCGGCGCTCACCATGACCCGCGTCCTGCGCAGCGCCGGCGCGACCCTGCGCGTCCACCTCGCCCCGGCTGGCTCCGCCGAGACCTGGATGCTTCAGGAGACCGTCCTGGCCACCGAGGGGCGGGCGAGCACCGAGACCGTGATGGGCTACGTCGGCGTCCCCGTGCGCATGCGCCTCCTGCTGGGCACCGACCTCGACGAGGAGATCCCCGCGCGTGTCGTCGTCGCCCTCGAGGACTGGGCCAGCGACCTCGAGGTCGTCCCCCTGGGCGCCGACGAGGACGCTAAGGAGGTGTGGGCGGGCGCCAGCCGCACCCTGCAGGGCAGGGCCGTCCCGCGCGGCATGGCCCGCGGCCTGGTCCGCATCCCCGTGCCCGGCGAGCGCACCGGCGTCATCGGCATCCGCTGCGCCATGCCGACGACCCCTGAGGTCCCCCTTACCGACGCCGTCCCCACCGAGGGACTGCGCCTGGGCACCGCCCTTGACTCCACCGGCGGACGCACCGAGGTGCGCATCGGCCTGGAGCAGCTGTGCCAGCACGTCCACGTGCTCGGGGCCTCCGGCGCCGGCAAGTCCACCCTCCAGGCCGGCGTCGTCGCCTGGGCCGTCGAGCACGGTCTGGGGGTGACTGTCATCGACCCCCACGGCACCCTGGTGAGCCGCTGCGTGGACGAGCTGCCCGACGGGGCCGCCGCCCGCACCCACCTGGTGCGCACCGCCGACCTGGAGCGGCCCACCCCTCTCAACCCCTTCACGGGGCGCGACTTCGAGACCATGGTCGGGGAGGTCATCGAGATCCTCTACGCCGTCTTCGATCCCAAGCACACCGGTATTATCGGCCCTCGCTTCGAGCGGATCTTCCACCAGGCCATGGGGGCCGCCAGTGCCCTGTTCGGGGACCGCGCCACCATCAGCCTGGTCCCGGAGCTGCTGGCGGACAGGGAGCGCATCACCGACGTCGCCTGCGCGGTCCACCACACCAACCCGCGCCTGGCGCGCGAGCTCGAGAGCGAGCTGGCTGGCAACCACTCCAGCGAGTTCGCCGATATGCTCGCCTGGGTCAACTCCAAGTTCGACCGCGTCCTGCGTTCGTCCGCCATGAGGGCCGTCTTCGGCTCCGGCCGCGAGGCGATCGACGTCCAGGGCGTCATGGACCGCGGCGAGGTGCTCCTCATTGACCTGGCCGCGCCCCACATCGGCCAGGACCAGGCCGCCTTCATCGGCATGATCTGGGTCATGGAGCACGCCCTGGCCATGGCCTCCCGCGTGCAGCGCCACCGCCCCCACCTCCTCGTCATCGACGAGGCGCAGCTCTTCCAGGTCGGGGGCCTGCCCGAGCTCCTGGCCGAGGGCCGCAAGTTCGGCATCAGCGTCCTGCTGGCCCACCAGCACATGGGCCAGCTGTCGGCGGAGCTCGCCAGCTCCCTGGAGGCCAACGCCTCCACCGTCATGGGGATGCGCTCCTCCATCCAGGACGCCCCGCGCGTCGCGGCGCGCATCGGCACCTGGAGCGGCGGCTCCCTCAGCCGCCTGCCCAATATGCACGCCGCCACCACCCTGGCCACCCCCGCCGGGCAGACGCAGGCCTTCACCCTCGTCGTGGACCACAATGAGCGTGCCGACGCCCTGCGCCGCGAGCGCCCCGGGGCGGTCGAGCGCAACCGCCAGATCACCCGGTCCCGCGTCCTGCGGCGGTGCCAGGAGCTGGGCAGCCTCAAGGCCCTGACCAGCGACGACGTCGAGGCCGCCATCTGTCAGTGCGAGGCCAACGACCTCGTCCGCCTCACTGCTTCCCCCCACCTGGAGCCCTGCGAGCAGGACGGTGGGGCTTCGCGGCCCCAGGATGGTGTGGCTCCGCAGTCCCAGGATGGTGGGGTTTTGCAGTCCCAGGACGGTGCGGCTTCGCAGTCCCAGGACGACGACTTCGGCTCCTTACTGGAAGAGTGTTTCACCTCCCTGGGCATGGGGGAGCTGGTTTCCGGCTCGGCTGACGTCGACACCCTCCTGTCTGACTCAGAGGGCTGAGGCCGGGCCCCTCCTGGGCTCCTCGGCGAAGTGGGGCCAGCTCGGTGAGGTGTGGTGGGTTGAGGCCGGGCCCCTCCTGGCCTTCTCGGCGAGGTGAGGCTGGCTCGGAGGGGTGGGGTTGGCTCGGTGGGCTGAGGCCTGCTGGGTGGCCCCGGCCCGACGTCGCGCCCCTCCTCTCGGGTGAACGCGCTGTCCCGCGGGTGAACGCGCTTAAAGCTATATGAACGCCACCCTAAGCGGCGTTCATATACCTGAAGGCGCGTTTACCTACGAAGGAAGGCGTTTATCCGCGAAGGAAGGCGTTCACCTACGGAGGGAGGCGTCCACCGGCGTAGGGGCGCGTCCAAGGCTGTCCGTGTCCCCTGCTCGCCCGCCGTCGGGGTGCCCGCTCGTGTGGGGAGGCCTCCGCCTATAGGGGGGTGTGTTCGTCTGTGGTGGGTGTCCTGTCCTGGTTCAAGGCGTTTTTTGGTGTGATCCTGGTGAGTGTAATGTGTCCGTGCTCGTCCACGTGGGTGCGGTAGGTTCCCGCGTCCTGGTCCAGCAGCGGGGCGGCTAGTGCCCGTTCCACCTCCCGGTGGAGGCGGCGGGCACCGTCGGGGCGGGCCAGGGCCTGGGTGAGCAGGATCTCGCGGGCCCGGTGGGTGACCTCCACCGTGTAGCCGCTGCGCGCGCACACCCGGGCGAAGGTGACCAGGACCTGGTCCAGGACCCGGCTCATGCGGTCCCGGTCCAGGGGCTCCATGAGGACGACGGCGTCGAGGCGGCCCAGGACCTCGGGGGCCAGTAGCTGCCTGACCTGCCTGCGGGCCACGGCGCGGGGGTCCTCGCCGGGTCCCAGGCCCGGGGCCTGGCGGGTCAGGGCCCGGGCCCCGGTGTTGGCGGTCAGGACGACGTCCAGGCCGCTGGCGTCCACGGTCCGGCCCGAGTAGTCGGTGACGGTCCCGTTGCCCAGGAGCTCCAGGAGCAGGTTGTCGCGTATGAGGGGGGAGGCCTTGTCGATCTCGTCCAGGAGGAGGACCGCGTGGGGGCTGGCTGCGATCCGGGAGGTCAGCCACCCCTCCCGCCTGTCCGAGCCGACGTAGCCGGGCGGGGCGCCCAGGAGGGTCGAGCCCAGGTGCTCGGAGGTCAGCATGGCCGTGTCCACCCGGATCAGGGCCTCGCCGGCCTCCTGGCGGGCGGCCGCCAGGTGGTCGGCCAGGGTGGTGGCCAGGAGCGTCTTGCCCGTCCCGGTCCCCCCGGTCAGCAGGACCGCGGAGCGGGGGCGCCGGTCGGTCAGGCGCAACCCGCGGTGACCCAGGGCGACCTGCCGGGCCAGGGCGTGGCAGGCCTCGTCCTGGCCCAGGACCCGGCTGCGCAGCGCCCGCTCCAGGGCGCGGACGTCCCACCGGCGGGCCTGCCGGTCCTCGTCCGGGCGGGCGGGGCCG
>ERZ772917.890-NODE-890-length-19563-cov-31.235647_pt1 | contig 19563 bp, 19 predicted proteins | sample MGYA00511187_ERZ772917 | MGnify/ENA primary metagenome ERZ772917 (study PRJEB29015, sample SAMEA2737925) | human oral metagenome | biome: human oral; feature: human-associated habitat; material: dental | place: China | collected 2012 ... | reverse complement strand
GGCGTTGAAGGGGGCCTCGTATGAGGGAGCGCGCCGGGGGGCGTGCAGTTGGCCCGGTTCTCACAGTGGTACCGCGACTACGCAGCGACACCACGCTCTGCGAGTGTTATGGCGCTCGCAAGGCGGCGGTGCTCCTGTAAAATGTGATATCGCTTGCAGAAGTGCCCGTGCGTCGTCATGAAACGGGCCACTTCCAAGATGTGACTCGACGAGGCCCGCTCGGCTCGGCGCCCGCCTCGTTCACTGAGCGCGGCGGGACCACCTGGCCCGTCTGCAGGGCATGGCAGGACCTTTCGGCCCCGTCGGCCCCCGACCATGAGACCCGGCCCCGGCGCTTGCCCCGTCCGCAGGGCATGGCAGGACCTTCCGGCCCCGGCGCTTGCCCCGTCCGCAGGGCGCAGTGGGACCGCCCGCCCCCGTTCACCGTCCCGGCCCCGTCCGCAGGGCGCAGTGGGACCGCCCCGCCCCGGCCTCGTCCGCCGCCCTGGGACCCTGCGGGCGTTCCGAGGCGCGGAAGTCCCAGACGCGCGCCCCCGGGTAAAGGTATGGTCAAGGGTATGACGATGATTCCCCCAAGGCTCTTCGGCTCGCTCGCCACCGCGATGGTGACCCCCATGAAGGCGGACGGCTCCCTCGACTGCGAATCCGCTGCGCGTTTGGCCAGGGCGCTGGTCGACGACGGCTGCGACACCATACTGCTCTCCGGCACCACCGGGGAGTCCCCCACGACCCACCAGCCCGAGAAGAACGACCTCACCGACGCGGTGCGCGAGGCGGTGGGCGACCGCGCTTTCATCCTGTGCGGGGCCTGCTCCAACGACACCGCCCACGCGGTGCGCATCGCCGAGGGCGCCCAGGAGCACGGGGCCGATGGGCTGCTGGTCGTCTCCCCCTACTACAACAGGCCCTCCCAGGAGGGGCTGCGAGCCCATGTCCTGGAAGTCGCCAACGCCACCGATCTGCCCGTCATGCTCTACGACATCCCCGGCCGCACCGGAATCGCCTTCTCCGACGGCACCCTGGACGCCCTGGCCTCCCACCCGCGGATCAAGGGCGTCAAAGACGCCACCGGGGACGTTGAGACGGGCGTGGACCGCATGCACCGCACCGGCCTGGAGTACTACTCGGGCGACGACGCCCTCAACTTCGCGTGGATGACCGGGGGCGCATCCGGGTTCGTGTCCGTGGTCTCCCACGTGGCGGCCGCGCAGTACCGCCGCATGATCGAGCTGCTCGACTCCGACCAGGTGTGGGAGGCGCGCGAGCTGTCCTACCGGCTGCGCCCCCTCGTGCGCGCGATCATGGGCAGCGGCCAGGGGGCCGTCATGGCGAAGTACGCGCTGTGGCTCCAGGGCGTCATCGACGCGCCCGCTGTGCGCCTCCCGCTGGTCGGCGTCTCCGACTCCGAGGTCGAGGCCCTTCGGGCGGCACTGGTCGCCCAGGGCGCGCTCTAGACACGAATGTGAGGGTTTCGACCCCGGTGAACGAGTCCCCGCGCGATAAAGGCGCCCCCAGGCATGGCAGACTTGAACGTATGAATCCCCTGTACGAGAACCTCAGCGAACCCGCGCCCCTGGAGAAGGGGGCGCTGCGCGTCATCCCGCTGGGCGGCCTCGGCGAGGTGGGGCGCAACATGAACGTCCTCGAGTTCGAAGGCAAACTCCTGGTCGTCGACTGCGGTGTCCTCTTCCCGGAGGAGACCCAGCCCGGCGTGGACCTGATCCTGCCCGACTTCTCGTGGATCGAGGAGCGGATGGACGACGTCGTCGGCCTGGTCCTCACCCACGGCCACGAGGACCATATCGGTGCTGTGCCGTACCTGCTCAAGCTGCGGGGCGACATCCCGATCTACGGCTCCGACCTGACCCTGGCGTTCGTGGCCCCCAAGCTGCGCGAGCACCGTCTGAGCGACCCCGGCCTGAACGTCGTCGCGGAAGGCGACCGTCTGGCAGTGGGCCCCTTCGACCTGGAGTTCGTCTCCGTCACCCACTCCATCCCCGACGCCCTCGCAGTGTTCGTGCGCACCAGCGCCGCGAAGATCCTCATCACTGGCGACTTCAAGATGGACCAGCTGCCCCTGGACCGCCGCCTGACGGACCTGCGCGCCTTCGCGCGGATGGGCGAGGAGGGCGTGGACCTGTTCATGGTGGACTCCACGAACGCCCTGGTCCCCGGTTTCATCACGCCCGAGCGCGAGATCGGCCCCGTCCTGGACCAGGTGTTCGGCGAGGCCACCGGGCAGATCGTCGTCGCGTCCTTCGCCTCCCACGTCCACCGCGTCCAGCAGGTCATCAACGCCGCCCACCACCACGGGCGCCGCGTGGCGCTGGTGGGCCGGTCCATGGAGCGCAATATGCGCATCGCGGAGGAGAAGGGCCACCTGGCCATCCCCGAGGGCGTGGTCGTCGACCTCAAGGAGATCGACCAGCTGCCCCCCTCCCAGCGCGTGTACATGGCGACCGGTTCCCAGGGCGAGCCCATGGCGGCCCTGTCGCGCATGTCGGTCGGCTCCCACAAGACGGTCACAATCGGAGCGGGGGACATGGTGGTCCTGGCGTCCTCGCTGATCCCCGGGAACGAGAACTCCGTGTACCGGGTCATCAACGACCTCACGCGCCTGGGCGCCCGGGTCGTGTCGAAGGAGAACGCGAAGGTCCACGTCTCCGGACACGCCAGCGCGGGCGAGCTCATCTACTGCTACAACATCATCCAGCCCAAGAACGTCATGCCGATCCACGGCGAGGTGCGCCACCTGGTGGGCAACGGGCAGCTCGCGGTCAAGACGGGCATCAGCCCCGAGTCCGTGGTCCTGGCGGAGGACGGGGTCACCGTCGACGTCAAGGACGGCACCGCCCGCGTGTCCGGCGTGGTGCCCTGCGAGTACGTCTACGTGGACGGGCGCTCCATCGGCGAGATCTCCGAGGACGAGCTCGAGACCCGGCGCACCCTGGGCGCGGAGGGCTTCATCTCGATCTTCGCTGTCGTCGAGCACGATTCGGGAACGGTCCTGGCCGGGCCGACCATCCGCGCCATCGGGATGGCCGAGGACGACTCCGTGTTCGACGAGATCCTGCCCGACGTCGCCTCGGCGCTCAAGGACGCGGCCGCCCCGGGCGGGCAGGACCCCTACGTCCTGCAGCAGGCCATGCGGCGCGTGATCGGCCGCTGGGTCGCGCGGCGCCTGCGCAGGCGGCCTATGATCGTCCCAGTGGTGACCGAGCAGTAGCGGCGCCCCCGCGCACCGGCGCGGGGCGGGTCGCCGGACGGATTCCAATACGAGGGGGCATGAGTGGCTGGACGTTTCATCTCGACTCATTCCGTGGCTCTTGTGCTGCCGATGCACATCGCGTACATGCCCGGCAGGGGCGGTTCCGTCCACGCCGACGCCGCGAGCTCGCGCCCGGGCGGCGGCTTCACGACGCTGAGCGCGGCGGCGGCGATGGGCGTCCCCGCCGCGATGGCCTCCCCCCTGGGGACGGGCCCCAACTCGTTCACGGTCCGCCAGCAGCTGGTCGAGGCGGGCGTCTCCGTCCTCACGCCGGAACTGGTCGGGGACATCGGCGTGGTCATCCAGTTGATCGTCGAGGATGGATCGATGACCTCGGTGGTGACCGCGGGCGTCGAGTCCGAGCCCTCCCGCGCGGTCCTCGACCGGATCATCCTCCAGCCCGGGGACACGATCCACGTCGCCGCCTCTGACCTCACGAACCCGCACTCGGCGAAGGTGCTCTCCGAATGGGGCTCGGAGCTGCCCGAGTCGGTGACCCTGGTCGTGTCGATCTCCCCGGCGGTCGAGCAGGTCCCCGTCGAGGCGTGGCGGAACCTGCTGGGCCGGGCGGACATCGTCACCATGAACGTGCGCGAGGCGACGACCCTGACATCGATCCTGGCCAGCTACCGCGGAGGGACGACCATCCGGGACCTCATGCGGCCCGGGGCCGCCACGGTGCGCCGCCTCGGGTCCATGGGGTGCGAGCTCCAGGAGGCCCGTGACGCCCCCTTCGTCCACATCCCCGCCTTCCAGACGACGACCGCCGACACCGCCGGCGTGGGGGACACCCACATCGCGGAGATGTGCGCGGGGCTCCTGATGGGCTACGAGCTCGCTGACGCCTGCCTCATGGCGAACGCCGGGGCGGCGATCACCCTTTCCCATCCATCCGCGCTGCCCGTCCCCACACTCCAGCAGGTCGAGGCGGTGCTGGAGAGCGGCGTCGTCTCGACCGTCGTCCCGTTGCGCCCCTGAGGGCCGCGCGCGCTGGAAGGAACCGGGTTTTCGGCGCGCCTACAAGGTTTTCCCGTCGTGTGAGAGTAGCGTCAGAGCATCATGGCCAACCAGTCGAACCGTTCCGCGTCCCCCAAGAAGAAGCCCGCCAGGCCCCGTTCCCCGAAGGGCGCGCAGCCGGCCCCCGCCTCGTCGGCCAGCACCGCGCCGGGCCTGCTCGCCCGCGTGTTCTCGGCGATCGGGCGCGGGGCCGTGCGGTGCGCGGCAGCGTGGAGGGCGACGGACGCCCAGCTCAAGCGCGACGCCCTGGCCTTCGTGCTGGTCGCCATCGCGATCGTCGTCGCCCTGCGCGAGTGGTTCCAGATCTCCGGCGAGGCCGGCGACTTCATCCACCACAGCGCCGCCGGGCTGGTCGGCATCTTCTCCGTGGTGCTCCCCCTGGTGCTCGTGGCCTTCTCCGTGGAGCTCGTGCGCGCCCGCTCGGGCAAGTCCGCCGTTCCCCACCACGTCGCCGGGGGAGTGGGCGTGGCCTTCTCCCTGACGGGCCTGGTGCATGTCTCGCGCGGCAATCCCTCCATCGATCCCTTCGCGGCCGTGGAGCAGGCGGGCGGCATCACCGGGTGGTTCATCGCGCGCCCCCTGTCGCTGCTGCTGTCCGTGTGGGGCGCCGCCGCGATCCTGGTCCTCCTGCTCCTCTACTCGGTCCTGCTGGCCACGCGCACCCGGGTCGCCGAGGTGCCCGCGCGCCTGCGGGAGGCGCGCGCCGCGCTGGCCCGCAAGCACGGGGCGGACCCCGCTCCCGGAGCCCCGGGTGACGGCTCCCAGGGCGCGGCGGCGGGATCCGCGGCCGGCACGCGCGTGCCCGGCTCGAAGCGGCAGGACGCTCCCGGCGGCAGGGGCCGGACCACCCCGCCGGCGCCGACGACGACGCCCTCGCTCAGCAGAGTCGGCTGGGGCCGGGGGGAGAACGCCAGGCGCCAGGCGCCCCAGCCGACCGCCGTCGCCAGCGGAGCCAGGACAGCACCGCGGATGAGGGCGCGCCGGCTCCGCGCGCCCCGGTCGATCGGGTTCACTCCTCGAAGTCGCTGCGCAGGATGATGACGATGGGGTTGGACTGCGCCTCGGCCGCGGACTCGACGATATTCGTAATGCCCAGGGCCTGGCCGACGGAGCGGGCGGTCGACTCGCTGTCGGAGTCGGCGTAGAAGATGGTGGTGGTGGTCGGGGACGCGTTGTCGTAGGTGCCCTGCTGGACCTCGACATTGGTGTAGCCGGCGTTCCTCAGCCGATCGCCGGTGCGGCCCCCGAGCCCGTTGACCCCGGCGCCGTTGTGAATGGTCACTCCCGTGGTCAGATCCGCATTAGTCGGGGTGGACGTCGAGCCCGCCCTCTTCTCATCGGTGGGGGCCTCGGTGGCGGGGGGCTGCCCGGCGGTCGGGGCGGCCCCTCCCCCGGAGGCGGGCGCGGCCGTCCCCCCCGCGGACGCGGGCGCGGCGGTGGTCGACCCCGCCGCCGGACGCGCCCCGTGGTGTCCCAGGAGCCGGACCGCCCCCCAGGCGAGCAGCGGCACGATAATGAGCACCGCCAGCAGCGGCACCCAGCTGCGCCATCCCGGCACGGGGGCGCGGTGGACCCCGACGGGGACGGGGCCCTCGTCGTCCGCGGCGTCGAACTCGTCCTCGGGGTACTCGTAGCGGCTCATCCTGCGAGAATAGCGGTCCGAGCGGCCGGAGGCCCCGCGAAACGTCGCGACACCCCGCGGCGATTCGATCCTCGTCTAGGATGCGGACGTGAGCGATGCCAAGCCCCTGTCCGAGCTCGTCGACCCCTCGTGGGCGCGCGCCCTGGCCCCCGTTGAGTCCACCGTCCACCAGATCGGCGCTCGTCTGCGGGAGGAGGTGGCCGAGGGCAGGGGCTACCTGCCGGCCGGCACGGACGTGCTGCGCGCCTTCACCTACCCCATGGACGAGGTCAAGGTCCTCATCGTCGGCCAGGACCCCTACCCCACGCCCGGGCACCCCATGGGCCTGAGCTTCTCCGTGCAGCCGGGGGTGCGCCCGCCGCGCAGCCTGGAGAACATCTTCACCGAGCTGGTCTCCGACCTGGGCGTGGACCGCCCCACGTCCGGGGACCTGACCCCGTGGTCGCGCCAGGGCGTCATGCTCCTCAACCGGGTCCTGACCGTGCGGCCCGGGGCGCCGGCCTCGCACAAGGGCTGGGGCTGGGAGAAGGTGACGCAGCGGGCCATTGAGGCGCTCGTGGAGCGCCGGGCGCCGCTGGTCGCGATCCTGTGGGGGCGTCCGGCGCAGTCCCTGACCCCCATGCTGGGCTCGACGCCGATCCTGGCCTCGCCGCACCCCTCCCCGCTCAGCGCCTCGCGCGGCTTCTTCGGCTCGCGCCCCTTCAGCCGCGCCAACGAGCTCCTGGTCGAGCAGGGGGCGACGCCGGTGGACTGGCGCCTGCCCTGAATCGGGGCCGCCCCGCCCCGGCGGACTCCGGCGAGCCCAGCGGCTACGCCCGGTCCCGCTCCGGCCGGGCATCGGCGGCCCCGCCCCAGCCGGGCATCGGCCGCCCTACACCGACAAGCCGGCGGAGGGCGCCTTGCCCAGGTGCATGCGCGTGCCCGGACCGATCTGCCCGGCCTCGGGCAGGAGGTGGGGGCGGTCGGGGCGGACGGACGCGTCGGGGACCCAGCCGGTCACCATGTCGACGCCCAGGTCGAGCCACAGCGGGTGCATCGGGGTCGAGGGCCCGACGAGGACGACGTGCGCCCCGGCGTCGGCCCCCAGGGCGACGAGCCTCGGAGCGGTCTTGTTGACCAGCGAGGAGGAGGAGATGAAGACGTAGTCGGCCTCGGGCAGGAGGTACTCGCAGGCGGTGTCCGGGTAGTCGCCGCTGCGGACGTCGCGCTCCAGGATCTGGACGTCGCCCGCCTTCCACAGGGCGGCGCGGGCGAAGGGGAAGTGGCCGATGACGGCGACGGTCCGCCCCTCGACGAGGTCGTTGTAAGGGTCGAAGACCTGGCGCCAGGTCAGGCCCTTCCCGGTGGGGACGAAGCCGTGGGACCGGGCGACCTCGGCGCGCGAGTACCAGGAGTTGAGGGCGGCGAGCCCGACGCTCGCCTCGGCGAGGTTCCAGCTCTTGACCAGGGCGGCGGCGTCGCGCAGCGGGCGGGGGGCGTCCGCGGCCCCGGCGCTCAGGGCGGGTCGGGAGCGCACGTCTATGGTCCAGGCGGAGCCGACGCCGTCGGCCGAGTTGAGAACGCGGGTCCATCGCCGCCCGCGATGAGCGGCGACGACGGCGACGTCCTCGGGCAGATCCTCGATGAGGGCGTCGTAGGTCTCCCACGGGCTGGTCATGAGTCGTCTCCTTCGATGCGGATTAGGTGAGATTAGCATGACCTTATCCGAGCGGGGTCGGGGCCTCCATCCCGTCTCAACCCTCGGGGCGGCCCCGGGCGCGGCCCGGATCCGGAGGCCGACTCCGCCCCGGCACCTCGCGAGCGCCTCGGGCGCGATTCAGATCCGGGCCTCCGACTCGGCCAGGACGACGCGGACGGCGGCGATGAGCTCGCTCATGCCGTTGAACGGCCGGCCCCAGGTGGCCAGGCGCTCGGCCCGGCGCAGATCATCGAGGGCGGCGGTGGGCACGACGGTCATCATCGGGTCCGCAGCGGCCCCGGCCGGCTCGGGCGACTCGGCCGACTCGAGCGACTCGGCCGGCTTCTCCGACTCGGGCACGAGCACGTCGAGGACCGCCTCCCGGCTCCAGCGCCTGCGCGACCACGCGCGCAGGCCCGCCTCGTCGTCGGCCGAGATGAGCACCGTGCGGTCCGCGCCGCGGATCGTCTCGGTGACGAAGAGCGTTCTCCCCTCGCTCCTGAGGAAGTCGCCCCTGCGGACCCGGTCGGCGCGGGTCAGGCGGATGGTAAGCGTGGGCATCGGGCGTTCCTGAAGGTTCTGGTCGATCGTACGAGGATATGGGAGATGGATGGTATCGCTCGGAGCGGCCTCGGCACACAAGGATACGGTTACGATTCGAGCTCTTCCGTTAACGAATTACACTCGATGGACGACGGCGCCGCGGCGATGCCGCTGTCAGCGGGCCCGGGGAAGCGGGCGGGAGAGCAGCGGCTGGAGCGGGCTCGGCGCGCCGGGGTTCCGCGGTAACCTTGACCGGTGAGTTCGAGCCCTACGAAGACTGGCGCGCCGCGGATCAGTGCGATCGACCTGTTCTGCGGCGCCGGGGGCCTGTCCCTGGGGCTGAGGCAGGCGGGGGTCCGTGTGGAAGCCGGGATTGATCTCGACCCGGCTTGCACCTACCCCTACAGCAGTAATATCGGTGCCGAGTTCATCCAGGCCGACGTCTCGGACGTCGTCGGGCAGGATCTTCGGGATCGCTGGGCGCCGGACAGTATCCGACTGCTCGCCGGTTGCGCGCCATGCCAACCGTTCTCCAGCCAGCGCAGGGGCGCCGACACCCGGGACGAGAAGGGCTGGGGGCTGCTGATGCACTTCGGGCGGCTCATTGACGAGACCGCCCCCGAACTGGTCACAATGGAGAACGTCACCCGCCTGGGAGGTCAGCCCATCTTCGCAGACTTCGTCGCGGGTCTGCGGGATCTGGGCTACGAAGTCGTCCACGGCGCCCTGTACGGCCCGAGTTTCGGACTGCCCCAGGAGAGGCGCAGACTCGTTCTCATGGCTTCCCGCATCGGCCCGGTGCACCTGCCCCGCGGGCACCGCGTGCGCCACTACAGGACGGTGCGCCAGACAATCAGTAAGCTGCCTGCGGTGGAGGCCGGGAGTACGGACCCCGCCGACCCCCTGCACTGCGCGCGGGCGCTCACCGACATCAACATCGCCCGCCTGCGCGCCTCCCGGCCGGGCGGGACCTGGCGGGACTGGCCCGAGGACCTTCGCGCCCCCTGCCACCGACGGGTCACGGGCTCGAGCTTCCAGGCGTTCTACGGGCGCATGGAGTGGGACAAGCCCTCCCCGACCATTACAACCCAATTCTTCAACCCGGGGACCGGGCGCTTCGGGCACCCCGAACAGGACCGGACGATCACCCTGCGAGAGGCCGCTATGCTCCAGGGGTTCCCCCGGGGCTACCGCTTCCTCCCCCCCGGCGGTCAACCCGCGCAGAAGGTCGTGGGGCGCCTGATCGGCAACGCCGTCCCGCCCCCGTTCGGTCGGGCGGTCGGACGCGAGCTCGCGAGAACGACGAAGAACGGAGAGAGGCGGACGCAATGACCGGACAGCCGCACGAGCCCCCCGACCCGGAATTGCCGTACGAGTTCACCGTCGATCTGGCCGTCATCGAGTCCCTGGGGATCAACCTCTACTCCAACGCCGCGGCCGTCGTCGCCGAGATGGTGGCCAACGCCTGGGACGCGGATGCCAACGAGGTCAGGATCGTCTGGGACGCCGGCAACGACACCATCGTCGTCGAGGACGACGGTGTCGGCATGACCCGCGACCAGCTCAACGACCGGTATCTGCTCGTCGCCTACAAGAAGCGCGAGAACGAGGGGACCGTCTCGCCCGGGCTGGGGCGCCCTTATATGGGGAGGAAGGGCATCGGCAAACTCTCCATGTTCTCACTGGCCAACGAGGTCACGGTCTCCTCCGCCAGGGACGGCCGGGTCAACGCATTCCGCATCCGGCTCGATGACCTGACCGACAGAATCAAAGCGCGCCAGCCCTACCATCCCGAGGTCGTTGACCCGCCGGACGATCTGGGCGAGCACGGCACCCGTATCGTGCTGACAAGTCTGCGCTCCAAACGGGCTTCGGTGTCCATCAAGGCCCTGCGCCGCAGGATCGCCAGACGTTTCGACACCCTCGGGCTTCAGGTGAACCAGGAGGACATTGAGGCCGCCGATCGGGACCAGGCGGATGAGGACCTGAGAACCAGGGTCAGGAACCGGTTCAATATCAATATCAATGGGACTCCGGTGACCTACGACGACCGCGAGGACCTGCAGCGGCTGGAGTACATCTGGCAGCTCGGAACCGAGCAGGTACCGGAGGACAAGACGCCCAGGGTCAAGAAGGGATGGGTGCTCGACGACGTCGAGGTCGACCGGGACAAGGGGTGGCGTCTGTCGGGCTGGTTCGGCACCGTCAGCAGGCCCGACGACCTCAATGACGCCGAGGACGAACGCGAGTCGCTGCGGAACATCATCATCCTCGCCCGCAACAGGCCCATCCAGGAGGGCATCCTGGAGAAGTTGAGCTTCAACAGGTTCTTCGGCAACTACGTCACCGGCCAGATCGTGGCGGAGTTCCTCGACCTCGACGACGGTTCGAGCGATATCGCCACGAGTGACCGCCAGAGGCTCATCGAGGACGACGAACGCGTCGAGGGGCTCGTGAAGAAGCTCCGCCAGCTTTTCGTCATCGCCTCCGATCAGTGGTCGGATCAACGGCCGAAGGACAAGTTGAAGAAGGCCACCGAGAAGTATCCGGAGGTGGCCGACTGGGTCGAGAATCAGTCCGCGGACAGACGGGACGCCGCCCGCAGGCTCATGCAGACCATTGCAGGACTGCATCTGGACACCGGCGAGGAGAAGGAGAAACAGAGGGTGTCCCTGTACAAGGCCGGAATACTGGCGTTCGAACGCATCGGCATCGACGCGACCATCGCCGAGCTCGACCGACTGTCAACCGGATTGAGGGCCGAGGACCTCCTCCCGCTGCTTGCCCACGCGCGCTCCTACGAGGACGCCCTCTACATTCAGATCCTGCGCTCCAGGCTCGAGGCGATCAGCAGCCTGGGTAAACTCATCGACAACGACGAGAAGGAGAAGGTGCTCCAGAAGCACTTGTTCGACAACATGTGGCTGCTCGACCCCTCGTGGGAGGGCGCCACGGGGGACGTCGAAATGGAGACGTCACTGCGGCGCATCAGGCGCGAAACCGGTCTCTTCGATGTCACCGAGGAGAGTTGGCGAGAGCAGGGCAGGATCGACATCAAGTATCGTACGGTTGCGGGCCTGCACATGATCGTCGAGCTCAAGCGCTACCAGCGTAGCATATCCATTGACGAGCTCTACGACCAGGGCGATAAGTACTACCGGGCCCTCGAGGAGGCGCTGAAGAAGACCGGGGCGAAGAGCCGCACCATCAACGTCGTCTTCGTCCTCGGCCAGGAGCCGACCGTCGACCGACCCGGAAGACTCACGATCGAACAGGCGATAGAGAACCGACTGACCCCGATCAACGGCCGCATCCTCTACTACGACGAACTGCTGACATCGGCCGCGAAGCGCTACCAGGAGTACCGGGACCAGCGGAGCAAGGCGTCGAGCGTGAACAAGATCATCAAGGCGCTCGATGAGCGCTCGCCCGACTGACGGCGCGTGCGGACGGGCGGCACCGCTCCGGCAGGACACAGGACCTCCTCCTGAGTGTGCGCCATCATGGCAGCCGTCCCCGGTGCGCCCGGGCCCGCGCCGGCCCGCCGGGTGGGACGTATTTTCGACGGTATTCCGCCGTTCCAGTGGAGCCGCGTATCGGGTTCGAACCGATGACCTGCTGGAGTCGGTCGCGACCATGCACCCAACCACGGAAACTCAACGATCCCGCGACATTTCCCTCGCCCCGACGAGCCTCCCGGCCCCTGTCGGTGTGACTACTTTGAGGCCGGGACTTCACGATTGTTCACCCGGCGCAACATCCAACGTGGTCGCAAGGTGGCCACAAGATCACACCCCGCCGTCGATGAAGGCGGCGATGGCCGCCCGCGCGTCCGGACCGCGGTGCTCGGGGGCGATGTAGTGCGCCAGGGTCACTGCCGGATCGGCATGTCCGAGCTGGTTGGCGGCCTCGCGGGTACCCAGTTCGCGGGCCAGGAGGGTCCCCAGGGTGCGGCGCAGCGTGTGGGGCGTGACCTCGAAGTCCAGTCCCGCCGCCGCCACGGCGGCGCGCAGCGACCGGCGCAGGTTCGCCGGCGACATGTGAGTGCCCCTGCGGGTGGCCAGCACCGGCCCGGAGTCCCTCGGCCCGTGCTCCACCAGCGAGACGATCACGAAGTCCGGCAGACGCAGGGTCCGGCGGGCGCGGTCGGTCTTCGGCGCCCGTTGAACACCGCGGTTGCCGGCGGCTCCGTCCACGTAGGTCGCCTCGACCCTCAGCGTCCCGGCCTCCAGGTCGATCTGCTCCCAGTCCAGGGCGCAGGCCTCCCCCACGCGGATGCCCGTGCCGAGCATGAGGTCAACGGCGCAGGCGAGCGTCGTCGTCGGCCTCGGCCCGCCCCTGCGCTCCCGCCCCCAGTCCCGCACCGCCGCCCGCAGCCCGCGCACCTGATCGGCGGTCAGGGCGTCGGGCTCGCGGCGCTCGGCCGGGGCGGGCACCACCGTGTCGCGCACCGGGTCCGCGGTGGTCGCCCCATTCAGGCGGGCGTAGGAGAACGCCTGACTCAGGACCGTACGGGCCATGTGCCGCTGCCCCGGGGACGTGTCCAGGATGAGCGCCTGGACAGCCGCGGGCGTGACCTCCCCGATCAGCCGCTCCCCCAGCGCTGGTGCCACGATCCTGGCCACGATCTTGGCGTAGCCGTCCGCGGTCTGCCGCCTGACCCGCCCCAGGGCGCGCACGTGCTCCAGCCACGCCTCCAGCAGCCGGTTCACAGTCGTGGACGGCCCCATGAGGCCCGTGGACGGGCGCGCGCGTCCGGCCAGCGCCGCGGCCAGGGCCCGCCTCGCCGCGGCCTTCGTGGGGGCCTGGGCGCGCACCTGGCGGCGAACCCCGTCGCCGTCGCGGACGTAGACGCGGGCCTGCCACGCCCCGCCCCGCCGGGAGACCGTGACCTTGCCCCACGAGCCGACGGGAAGACGATGCTGGGGCACACACCTACTCTGCCACGCCCCGCCCCGCCGCGGACCGGATTCGATTCGTCATTGAAGTGTCACCGGGCGGTTCAGACCCTCCAGGGTCCTCACCCGCCGGCCCCGCAGCCAGGCCTTGACGTCGCTCATCCGGTACCGGATGTTGCCCTCGAGACGGAAGTAATCCGGTCCCCGCGAGGCCGCACGCCAGTTGGCGAGAGTGGAGGATCGCACCCGCAGGGCCAGGGCGAGCTCGCCGGGAGTAAGAAAAACTTCGAAGTCTTCGTCTGCCACGAGACTACTGGCGATTCCGGGAGCCAGTCAGCCCCGGTCGGAGCCGCCCCCGCACCCGACCGGGGCGCGGGGGCGGCTCGTGCTCCTCCCCGACGAACGGAGTCCCCGCCTACTCGAAGCCGCCCCACCGCCTGCTCAGCGCAAGGGCCGCGCCCCCCAGCACCGCGATGACGACGGCGGCGAGCCCGACCACCGCCACGGCCGGGGAAGCGCCGCCGCTCGTCCTTCCGGCGCTCGCGGCCCCCGCCGCGGCGGAGGACCGCACCGCGCTCCCGTCCGACCCGGTCGGAGAGATGCTCGACGTCGACGCTGGCGCCGCAGTCGGAGTCCGAGTCGGGGCCGGCGCCGGAGCCGTGGTCGGAGTGAGCTCGGGGATCGTGTCGGCAGCCGGCGCCGGAGCCGGCTTGGAAATGATCTGCGTCACCTTCTCTCCCTCGGGTGTGGTCCAGGAACGGGTGATCACCTCGGAGCCGTCCGTCAGGGTCGTGATCGTGGTCGGAGTGAGCTCGGGGATCGTGTCGGCGGCTTCGGCCGCGGACACGTCCACGACCGGCGGCTCCTCCTGGGCCGCCAGATCCGGAACCACTCGGATCTCCATCCCGGGGTCGGCGGGCACGACCTCCACATCCACCGGCCCGGCGGGCCTCGACGGTGCGGGCCCGGCCGGATCCGCCTCCGGCCCGACGGGCTGCACCCGGCCCGGCGTAGTGGCGGGATCCGTGGGCGCCGGGGCGGCCGTCGCTCCGGGGACCTCAGTTCCCCCGGGGACGCCATGAGTGCCGGGATCCGCCGTCGCCCCGGGATCCGGGGTCGCGGCAACCACCGATCCCACGACCGTTGTGACGGCGGCGGGATCGTCAACCGCGTACACGGCCAGGTCCACCCATCCGACGCCGTCGGCGTCCACGCGCCTGGACGCCACCAGCACCGCGGGATCCAGGTACATGGCCAGATTGCTCTCGTCGGAGATGACGGCAGCCACCTCGGTGACGGATACCGTGCCGACGAGCGTGCGCGGGGCGGCGTCGCAGGCGGCCACGGTGACCCGCCCCGCCGCCAGACGGGCCCGGAGCACCGCCTCGTAGACGCCTTGGGCTTCGGCGTCGGCGGTGCCCGCCGCGTCGGCGATCGGCACCGCCGACGCCGAGGCGGCGATGGGCGCGGACGCCTCGACGACCGGCTCCCCGTCAACGGGGTCGGCCGGCACGGAGGCCGCGGGCGTCGTGATGAGCGCCGCCAGGACGACGGCGATGAGGGCTGTGGATTTCACGAGTATTCCTCTCACGGTTGGAATGTTCCGCCCTCTACTGGCGCATCCCGCGCCGAGTCAGGCCGACTTGCGTCCGCTCCGACGGCAGGACCCGCTCGCGACACTCACCCCCAGACTCATCAGGCGCCCGGCCGCCATCCAGCGCCCCAAGTCGATCGCCGCCTCCACCTCGACCGGATCGACTCCGAGCCTGCGCGCCAGCGAACCGACGGTAGCGGCCTCGTCGCCCTCCCATGCGGTGCGCAGCCACTCGTGGACGACCCGGGCGGCGTCGTCGTCTACGTGTGCGACGTCGGCGGTGACGTCCTCGACGAAGGCGCGCCCCTCGAACGGCGCGAGCACATAACCGGCCTCCGGCCCCATCATCAGCTCGGCCACCTCGTCGGGACCGAGTCGGGCGGGCACGCTCAACGCGGGGTCGTCCACGTCCCTGGTGGCGAGCTCCACCGTCAGGTCGGCGGCACTGTAGACGCCGTCACGACGACCTGCGGCATTGAGGATGCCGACCGCCTCCTCGAGACTCACGCCCCGGCCGATCATCGCCAGAATGGCCCGGCGCCGGCGCAGCACAGAACTCATACGCGCGGCGGGGGCGTGACCGGCCTCGGAGTCCATCCACGACCTGACGGCGTTGCGCAGGCGCATCACCAGGTGCGCGTCGAAATTGTAGGAGACACGGGCCATGCCACTGCGCTCCTCCGCCACCATCCTGGCGACCTCCTCCCACGCCAGGGACTCGATCTCCTCGACCTCATGGTGGCGGTGCACCCCGACGCGGCGTGCGGCGCCCACGGCCGCGGCCCGCACATCCGACTCCCACGAGGCCAGCAGGGCGTCCAGGTCCCCGCCGCCGGCCAGGACGGCGCGCAACCGATCAGTCTTACTCACCCTCACTGGCGCCACTCCTGCGGGGCGGGGGTGAACGGGAACCCGGGCCAGGTGGCCGGGCGCCGAGCCAGGGCATCGGCATAGGCGGACACGCGACGGCCGTGGCTGCGCGGGTCGACGACCCACCGCAGCGTCGGGTCGAAGGCGCCCCCGTGCGTGTGCCGCGCACGCCGCATCACCGCCTTGTACTCACGCACCCCGGCGGCGGCCAGCAACTCCGAGACGTGCAAGTCTCCCGCCGCCTCCGCACCCGAGGCGGCTGAACGCACGACGTCGGTGACGGCGAGCAGCCCGGCATCAACGGCCGCCAGCAGCTCGGCGCACTCGCGCCTGCTCATGACTCCCCCAGGTAGACGTCCTCCGCACCGGGAGAGAAGGGCAGGAGAGCCATCAGCCGCTCCTCGGACAGGCGCGCTGGGGCGAGACCGCCGACCAGCAGCGCCCGGGCCGCCCGAGCGGCGCCGACCCGGTTGGAGCGGGAGACGCCCCGGTTGTAGAGGGCGATGATCCGGTCCAGGTTCAGAGGCTCGCCGCCACGGTGCTCGGCGGCCAGACGCCGGATCCGAGGACCGGGCAGAACATCGCCGATGGCCCGGCCGACCGCCTGATCCGCGTCACGACGCAGCATGGTCCGTATCCACCGCAGAGGGTCGACGCGGTCGAAGCAGGCGGGCCGCACGATCAGGTCGAGCATCCGCTTGAAAAAACCGTGCTCGCCGACCATGAGTTCGTCGGCCACGGCCTCCAGGGCCGGAGGATCCAAGAGCGGCACATCCTCAACGCCCCGGTTGGAGGCGACCTCGGCACTGCGCACGGCGTGCGCGGAGGCGACCGCCTTGGCCGCCCAGAAGTCCAGTTCCCTGAAGAGCGCCCAGCGGGCGTCATCGGCCGCGCTGCGCAGCCGTGAGACCGTGACGGGGTCGGGCTCCGCCTCCACGTCCAAGAGCACACCGGGGCCGACCGCCGACCCCGTACGAACACCGGGCCCGCCGGACAGGACATTCCAGTGGACGCGCAGCGGCATCAGCCTCCCCGCACCCTTGCGTCCCTGTTCGCCGGTGCCAGGCGCCCAGGTGAAAGCGGGCGCCCGCCACACAACGGTCTCGTCGGAAGCGCACGGGTCCAGTTCGGAGACGGCCACCAGGGCGTCGAGCGCCGGCACGAACCGGGCCAGCCACGGGTGCCGGGCGCTCACGCGACCCCCAGGTGGCTCAGAACCCTGTCCGCAGCCAAACCCAGCAGCCGATGAACGGGCCGCCCGGCGGCGGCGCGCAGTCGAACCGACTCGTCGTAGGGGATGACGGCCAGACACGGCGCCGGCTTGAAGAGCCGGGAGGCCGTCGCCTGATCCGGGACGGCCGAAGCAGGCGCCATATTGAGCAGACCTGCCACCCGCCCCGGAGCCAGACGCCCCGCCCAGCGCACAAGGCGCCGAGCCCCCTCCGCGCCCTCCAGGGAGGCGTCGGACACGACCAGGACGCTCGCCCCGGCGCGCAATCCCGGCGCGACCAGATCCGAAGCGATCCGGGTCGGATCGGCCTGCCAGGACACGCACGTGTCGACCACCAGCAGGTCGGACACAGGAGCGAGCTGGTCGATCACCCGCCGATAGCGCTGCGGAGAGCAGGCCGCAGGAGTCGCCTGGTCGGGATCGGGGGCCAGGACGCTCGCGAAGCTGATGGCCGCCCCGCCCGAGGCGCGCACCTCGCCCGCCCCGCAGACGACCTGCTGCACATTCGCGCCGGCGCCCAGATCGGCGATCGTCGGCAGAGCAGCGGCCGCGCCCGCACGAACGACCCGCAGGTTGGTGGCGAGGCCCCCCTGCCCGATATTGGCGTCAATGAGGATGACGTCGCGCTTCAAACTCCCGGCGGCCCGCTCGGCGATGTTGATGGCCAGGGACGAGCGGCCCACCCCGCCGCGACCGGAGACAAGGAAGACCACGCGACTCCAGTCGGAAACGTCGATCGCCTCGGCAGGTGCGGCGTCCCGCGGCCGACCCCACGGGGCGAAGGAGGCCGGGCCGCGAGCCTCGTCCGCCGACCCGGACGCGGGCGCGGGCGCCGGCCGCGCCCCCTCTCCGGCACCGCTGCCGGGCTCCCGACCGCCAGCACCCCACGCCGCGTTCTCAGCGGTGTCCGGACCGGGGTCGGAGCCCCACGGCCGCCACCCGGTGTCACCCGCCCCGGGCGACTGCTCGAACCGTTCCTGATCGGACGTTCGCGGCCGTAGCGGCGGAGCCTGCTCGGGCTCGTCCGGGACGGGCTCCACCCGGGAACGATCGAGGCCTCCGTCGGCGGCCACGATCACGTCGCCGTCGCCGTCGACGGCCACGAGTCCGAGTTCGTCGAGCAGTCTTTCGAGAGTGCAGCCCGGCTCCAGTTGAGCCCCGGCCGCACACCAGTCGCCAACACCGATGAAGCGAGTGGCGGGGAGGAAGGAGGCCAGGGACCTGGCCCACGCGTTGACCATGCCCGCCTCGTGCTCATCCGGGCGGGTGAGCAGAACGGCATCGACCGTGCCATCGCGCAGAGCGGGGGTGATGACGCTGATGGCCGACTGGGCACTGCCCCCGGTCACGACCTCCGCGCCCCGATCCGCGAGTACCCGGACCAGTTCCGACGACGACGATGAAATCAGTGCGATTCGCTTCATGCCACTACTGGCGATGTCGGGAACGAGTCAGGTCGAAAAACTCCGCAAACCCCAGTGCCGCCCGCCTGGGGCGCCCCGTATCACCGTTGGTACGGGGCGCCCCAGGCGGGCTAGGAGAACATTCCGGAACGCAGGAGCGAGCAGCCCCGGACCCCTACGACGCCGAGCACCGCCGCGCCCGACGTCGGATCGCCGGTGCGGCCGCCCGCCCGCGTTCAGTCCCACCACAGCCAGGTGCCGACCTGGCCGTGCGTCCACTGGCGGCGCATGGGGCGCATCTCGTCCGGCAGGGCCCGGGCGTCGAGCCCGTAGCGCTCGCGCACGGTGTCCCACAGGACGCGGCAGCAGCAGCCCTCGTCGTGCTCGTCGTGGACCTCCATGTCGAGCAGGTCGGGGTCGGCGATCCACAGCGCCTCCACCGTCACTCGCTCGTCGGGGCGGCGCGGGCCGATCGCGTACCCCGACAGGCGCACGCGGCCGCCGGCGCGCGCGCAGGCGCGCAGCAGCGACCCCAGGGTGGGGGCGAGGTTCTGGCGGTCCGCCAGCTGCGCCTCGGGCAGGACCTCGAGCAGCCGGGCCGCCGCCTGCGGGCCCAGGTCGTGGAAGGGCGTGTAGTCGTCCTCGTACTCGTCGAGAACGGGGGCCTCGGCGTCACCCCCGAGGACCTCGGCGTCACTCCAGAAGTCCGCGTCAAAATCGGGGCCTTCCGGCTCCGGGCCGGGGTGGGCGGGGGCGGGCGGCCCGACGGAGCGCAGGTTGTCGCGGCAGGCGGCGAGCAGGGGCAGCACCCCCGCGCGCACGCTCCAGCCCCGCGGCCCGTACAGGCCCTCCTGCCGGGGCGGGGCGACGCCGTCGGGCCCGGACGCCCGACGGGCGGGGCACGCCGCGGCCGGGTCCGCCGCGGTGAGATTCATCGCGACTGGGTCCGCCGTGTCCGGGCTCGTCATGACCGGGGCCGCGGCCGGGTCGGCCGTAGCGGAACTTGCGATGGACTCCGTCGCGGCGAGGCTCATCGGCGCAGGACTCGCGGGGCTGCAGGTGGTGGAACGGGGTGCCATGGGGTCCTCCCGGGTTCGGTCGGCCGGCTGCGGGCCGGGATGGTCGGGCGGCGGGACCGTCGCCCGGCACCACTGTCCGCCGTCGGCGGGATCGCTCGCCGGACCCCTGTGGAGGGAGCCTCCGCGCCCTGTCGAGAACAGGTGTTGTGGGGCCCGGCGGGGTCCGCGGACGCGGGGAGGCAGGACGCGGCCCCGTTTCGACACGCTGTCGCGTCATGTCGGTTATCCTGAGACATCGCCCGAACCCCCGGGCGATACTTCGAGAACGTCGGGAGCCTCGCCCTGGGCACCCGACCGGGAGATCCTTGAAAGGTGCTCCATGGCGACAACAACGTCCACA
>ERZ772917.888-NODE-888-length-19568-cov-3.808179_pt1 | contig 19568 bp, 18 predicted proteins | sample MGYA00511187_ERZ772917 | MGnify/ENA primary metagenome ERZ772917 (study PRJEB29015, sample SAMEA2737925) | human oral metagenome | biome: human oral; feature: human-associated habitat; material: dental | place: China | collected 2012 ... | reverse complement strand
GCCGCTAATAATATAACACAACGTTTCATATCGTAAAATTTTTATTGTTTAATCTCTTAGAATAATGATATTCCAAAAAGTTTAAACACTTTTTAATGTGCGTGTAAAAACAGATGTTCTATGCAGATATAGATGCCCACGAGGACGAATAATACTCCCGATATACGTACAAGATATTTGCCTATTTTGTCCGTAAATCTGAAAATTTTATCTATGTTGTTAACACTCAGTGCCATTATAAACATTAGTAGTATTATCGGTAGTGTGGAAGCGACAGAAAATACGGAGGGCAAGAACACTCCTGCCGACGAACCGATGGAGAGTGGTATTAGTATTCCGAAGAATATCACTATATTGGCAGGGCAGAGTATCAATGATATAAGCGAGCCGAGTATGAATGATTGCAGGGCGATGTGTCTTTTTTGTCTCTCTATACGTTGGGTCGGCAGATGGATGTGTAGGAATGTTATCTTGTCTGCAAAAATCAACAGAATTCCTATTGCTATAAAGAATACGCCCATTGTTATCTCGCTGTATTCGGATAGGAAGTTTTGTAGATTGAGCAGCAATATGCTCTTTCTGAACAATACTACGAGTATCGCCCCTAATATGCCGAGTGTCAGTACTCTGCCTAATGCAAAATATGTATAGTTGCGGATTACCTGTCTGCGGTTTTTGTAATCTTTTGATATATAGCCTATTGCGGCAATATTAGAAAGTAATGCACAGGGGTCGAGTACAAATACCAAACCCAGAAGAATTGCAGCCAGGTATGGGGACGATATGTTTTGTATGAAGTCCATTAGTTTAGATATTGTTTCTCAGGAAGTCGACAAGTTTAGCCACTGCCTGTCCCCGATGGCTTATCTTGTTTTTTTCGTCTTCCGACATCTGGGCGAATGTTTTGTCGTATCCGTCTGGTACGAATACCGAGTCGTACCCGAACCCGAAAAAGCCGAGACGGTCTTCGGCAATTGTACCTGTTATTACACCCTCGAAAATATGCCGCTCTCCATTTAGAATCAGAGCAATGACTGTCCTAAAACGAGCTTTGCGGTTTGCTTGATTTTTTAGAGCCAACAGCAGTTTGTCGATGTTTTTCCCCGAATTTGTGGGGTCGCCCGCATAACGAGCAGAGTATACACCGGGAGCTCCGTCGAGTGCTACCACCTCGAGCCCTGTATCGTCGGCAAAACAATTGCAACCAAACTTTTTGTAGATATATTCGGCTTTTATCAGAGCATTGCCTTGCAGAGTATCGGATGTCTCGGGGATATCTTCGAAAAAGTTCAGTTCGTTCAGTCCGACAATATCGAATACGCCTGTGAGCATATCACTGACCTCTTTTAGCTTGTGTTTATTGTTAGTAGCAAAAATCAACCTGTCCATATACTTATTTTTTACAAAATTACATCTTTTATTTTTCAGAATAAAATATTTTGGATTATTATCGAATAAAAAATCGTACTTTTGCAAAACTTTAAACAATTATAAGAAAAAATACTATGTCTGACAATAGAGAAATAAGCCTGTTCGAGCTGCTTATAATGATGTGGCGTAAGACAAAAAAAGGCATCTCGAATCTTTTTTGTTTCATAAAATCAAGCCTTTGCCTGTCGGTGAAATATTTCTGGATAGTTATTCCCGTTATGATTTTGTTTGTGGTAGCGGGGCATATCGTTAGCCTGCCTGTCAATACGAAGTATAGTGCCGAAGGGGTAGCGACCTTCTTTACCGAAAATCGATTGGCTCTGGAAACCGAGATAAAAACGCTCAATTCGCTGAAAAACACCGATAGAGCTATTTTTAATAAACAGTTGAACTTGACCGACCAACAAACCGAACATTTGCGTGAGATACGGGTATTGCCCGTCATAGATTTCCGTAGCGACTCGATACCCGATGCCGTCGCCGTGGCAAACGTACCATCTCTGATGTCGGATACGTTGAATACTGTAGTGCCTTATATGTTCTCTATCAGGTTTATACTGAAAGGTACTACGGACTATAAGCCTTATATGGAAGGGCTTGTATCGTACCTCGACAATATAGAGAGCTTACGCACCACCGACTCGGTAGCCAAAGCCCTGACAAATAGTAGAATAGATTTTTGCAATAAAGAGATAGAACGTTTGGAGCGATTTTCGGAATATGATTACTTTGGCGGTGGGAAATTTGCCGTTAAGACCAATTACAGGGACGGAATAACCATAGAACCCTCTCGACGAAGGCTCTATTATGCAGACATACGCGACTTGATAAAAGAAAAAGACTTCCTCTCTGCATATATTGCCAACAAAAAAAATGTGATAAACTTTGTATCGCCGTATATGGCAGTATCTTGTATTCCACGGAAATATATACTGGCGTTGTTCTTGGTGTTGGGCTATCTGTCGGGTTTGTTCGTATCGTATCTTGTACAGAGGAGAAAACGATAGCAGTTCGTTTTTATCGTGAAGACAAACGTCTTAGATGACTATACCATAAACGTATTGATACAGAGTGTCTCGGACGGTATCCAAGTCGGGAGTGTTCGAGGTCGTACTATGGCTCATCAGGCATAGTTCGATGGGGTTTCTGTCTGCGTCGTAAGCAGGTTGGATATATTTGTAGTTATGTAGTTCAAAACCAAGTCGCTGGTAAAATGTGATTCTGTCGGTAGATATTTTGTCGGTCGGCAGCTCTGCCTCCAAAACTATCGGTCGGTCTGTTTTTGCTATAAAACGTTTCAGTATTTCCGTACCTATACCGTTGCCTCTCTTTTCTTTATCTATTGCGAAATGCTCGATGTATACGAATGAGTCGAATATCCAGTAGATGATAAATCCTATTATTCGGTCGTTTTCGGTAATAGGTTCGATACCGATATTTTTATTGATGTCGAATATGTCTGTAAGTTGTTTGAAATCACGCCGCTCATCAATAGGAAACGCCTCTTCGTAGATATACCGTATTTTCTCTAAAAACTCTATCATATTGTTTGGCAGTCGATTATGGAATCAAATTCTGTCATATCCCCGATATTGCTTCTGTAATCGAGATTCTGAGGTACAGAGGCACAGTTGCGGGCTATGTCTAAGATGTCTGGATTATTGTCGGTGGCAACAATCGTGAGTTGTTTTTTTACCAACGCCGCAATAAGCGGTAATTCTCCCTGTCCACAGTTGGTAATGAGTATCTTACCTGTGTCGGGCATTTGGGCTATTATGTTTTTGAAATTGTTGTTGTTACGTAGCTTTTTACGTGCATTGTGTGCTATGGAGTTACCTTTGTATATGTAGTTTTTCAGCACCTTGTCGGCAAAGTAGTCGGGAGTCTCTATCCGACGGGTTATATCTTCATATTTTATTCGGTACAATTGTCGGAAATATTTTGCAACGTCGTTTAAATAAAGTTCATCTGTGGTGGAACTGTCGATTTTTTGTGTGCTGTGCGTATGTGTCAGTAGATTTTTGATATTTAGTCTTTTACCTATCTCTATATTGACTTCTCCTTTTCGTAGCATAAATTCCTGCTTGGGCAATACGTGTCCTACGCCGTGTATTAGTACGGGGATTATATCGAGATTCAGCTTGTGTGCCAGATAAAAAGCCCCTTTGCGGAAACGTCCGATGGAGCAATCTGCCGACCGCGAACCTTCGGGGAAGACTAATATTGAGTATCCGTTGTCGGTGAATTGTCTTAGTTTGTCGATGTTGTCCTCGATACCGTCTACAACGGGTACAAGGTCGGCATAGCGTATTATGATGCCGTAGAAAGGATTACGCCATACCCATCTGTTTGTGAGTACTATTATCTTTGGCGATAATAACAGCGTATAGAGCAGGTCGAGATGGCTCTGGTGGTTGGATACGATTATAGAAGGTTTTTCGAATGTTTCGCCGTGCGGGTTGTCTACTCTGTGCTTAATCTCGGGTATTACTGCTGCGAGTACTCGGAAACATTTGCATAATATCATGTGAAATAGTTCTTTGTGTCGCTTGGTTTTACCTCCTATTGTTAGTAGGACAAATCCGATAAGGCTCATACAAACGGCGGTAACGATAAATACGGTAAAACTGAAAGCGGTTTTACCGATATTCCAAAGAGTAATAGGCATAATTCGCTTTTTGCCCTTGCTGTATACCAGCCATTTGTATATAAGCGGTGGCAGCATATACGCACACAGCACCACTGTTGCCATACCTATTATAGTGAGTTCTGCCAACGAATGCATTGCAGGGTGTTTGGCAAAAATAAGTGAGCCGACGGCTATGAGAAGTATTGTAGCAGAGAGAAGTATTGATTTCTTCACGTTCGCCAACATCTTACGCCCGTATGTGTATTCGTGTATCAGACCTTCGGTAATGAAGATTGTGTAGTCGTCGCCTTGTCCGAAGATAAAGGTCGCAAGTATTATGTTTACGATATTAAATTTTATATCGAATATGCTCATAAGCCCCAATATCCACACCCAACCCACGGCAAGCGGGACAAAAGTGATGGCGGCAATCTCGACTCTGCCAAAAGAGAAAAATAGAAATACGAACACTATTAATCCGCATATATAGAGAACCTTATTGAAGTCGTCCGATAGTGCCGTTACCATCTTTTGAGTGAAAGAACTATTGTCGAAGACATACGTGTATGGCGAAGCGATGTCGTCTAATCTCTTTTTGTCTATGTTGTTGCCTTGTAGTAAGGTGAATATGAAAGTTTTGGTGCTGTCGGAGTAAATGTAGTTTTCTGCCAATGGTTTTAGGTTGTCGTAGAAATATTCGAAGTCACGAGTTTTGTATTCTTTATTTAAAATTGTGTAGAAACCTGCGAATGCCTCAGGTCTAAATCCTTGCTTGGCTGCTATTTGCTCGAAGTTTTTTATGAAAGTCTCTTTGCGGGTCGCCCAGAAAGTATTCCAGCGGTCTATCTTTTGTACCTGACTACGTTCTGTGGGGAAGAAGTTGCCGATGCCAGTTATTCTTATATGAGTAGTGTCGTTGGCAAGAGGTTTATTATCATTTAGTTTTGCAGATATTTGTCTACTGTAATTGTCAAGAGCTTCGTCTCGTGTCGCTCCTTCTGCTACGAGGTAAAGTGTCTGCCGCCCGTTGCTCTCGGCAATGAATTTATTCATTGCACTACGTTGCTCGTCAGTCATATAGTTGATATTATGCATGTTGGCGTCGAATTGGGCTCCGGAGCTAAATATTAACAGTACTATTGTGATTGCTATAAAGCAAATTACCAGTATTTTATGGTTTTCGGGCAGAAAGTTTGTAATCCCGTTTAGAAAAGATTTTATTACACTCTTATGATGCGTTTGATTATTGTTAGTAGCTTGTATATGAGGTTTGTCGGATAGTGTATGAGGAAGAAATATCAATACAAAAATAATAGTGCCTACGAGCAACAGAGCCGAAAAAAGTCCTAAATCGTGCATTGCCTCCGACGAAATAAGCAGCAAACTCAGAAACGCTCCGACGGTGGTGATATTGCCTATAAGAAGCGGATTGATGAGTTCTTTGATGGTTTGCAATCGTTGTCCGGTATGTTTGAAGTGCACCAGAAAGTGTAATGGGTAATTGATTGCTATCCCGAATATTATAGAGGCTATACCTATGGCTATGATAGACACGGTGCTTTTGAAAAACACAATAGCCCCAAGCGAAAAGAGAGCTCCGAAACTTATAGACAATACTATGAGCAACAGTGGTTTAGGGCTGCGGAAAAATAATATTAATATCAACAATATTAATACCCCTGAGATGGAGACGGCAAGCAGACTGTCGTTTTTTATGCGTTCGGCGTTGGTGATAGATATCAGAGCAGCACCGAAAGGAACTATCCGTACCTTGCCCTCAAACTCTTTTTTCGTCTGATAGACAGCTTTGTATATTTCGTCGGCAAGTAGTTTGTTATTAGCTGTTTCCGACGATGGATAGGCAGATGTTATGGTAATGATACACTCGCCTTTATCGTTGAATATAAAACCGTTATCTGTGTTGTAATTGTCGTTTTGGCGAAAAACTTCGAGGTCTTTCAATGCTTTTTGTGAGAACATCAGCGGGTCGTTTTTTAGAATCATCTGCATAAACGTCCCCATTGGCGATAACAATAAATTTTTGGTGGCAACGAGCCTATTTTCGATGTTGTTTGGTTTTATTAGGCTGTCTATCAGCGTATAATCTGTTTCTGTTAAGTATAGAGGCAAGTTCTGTTGTACAAAGTCGGTCGTTTTAGTTATCTGTTCGTTATCTATTTCGTACAGTAACTCTTTGATATGGTGTGCCGTATCGTTTTCTTGCAGTGTCTGTGCAAAATATGCGGCGGCATCTATAAGTTCGGTTTCGTCGGTTGCTTCGGTTGTTGCCGATATGGTAACTATAATCTTGTCGGAGGCGGCAATTTTTCGATATGCCTCGTTAATCTGTCTGCTATCGGTACTATTGGGTAAAAATGTGGAAATATCTTCCACGAAATTCACTTTGCATACCGAGAAGACCAATACGCCGACCGTAACAACCAGACATAGCCATAGAAGCCATCTGTTTTTATCGAAAAATTCAAATATTCTTACAATTAAGCCGTTCATTTAAAGTTGTGGTTATCAGCAATATGTGTGTCTGTCGAGAGTCTTATGATTTTTGTACAAAGATATTAATCAATTTTGAAATTTGCATAATTGACCAATAGATGTCAATAGAAATCGGGGGCTTGCTGTTGTCTGTTTTTATTAAATTTCAAATATTCATTTCGCCTATCAACGATGCTCCTGTTGCTCTGTGTATTGTTACATCAATCAAATCGCCTATTTTAGTGCCGTTTTTGGGGAATATCACCACTTTGTTTTGCGACGTCCGTCCGTAGAAGTCGTCTCGCGAACGCTTTGAGTAACCCTCTACAAGTACCTCGAATGTTTTGCCTATATCGTTGAGGTTGCTTGTCAGGCTAAGCTGATTTTGTAGTGCTATTATTTGGTTGAGTCGGTGTATTTTGACCTCTTCGGGTATGTTGTCGGGCAGGTGTTTGGCTGCAAATGTGCCCGGACGTTCGGAATATTTGAACATAAACGCCATATCGAATCGCACCTCACGCATAAGCGATAAGGTGTCTTCGAAATCCTGCTCCGATTCGTCGGAGAATCCACAGAAAATATCCGTACCAATAGATGCTTCGGGCAATATACGACGAATGGCGGCAATGCGATCGAGGTATTCCTCGCGGGTATATTTTCGTTTCATCAGTTTCAGTGTCTTGTTGCTGCCGCTCTGTACGGGCAGGTGTATGTATCGGCAGATATTGGGATATTGGGCGATTACCTCAAGGGTTTGGTCTGTCATATCGTTTGGATACGAAGTAGTGAAACGTATCCGCATGTCCGGCACAGCCAGAGCTACTTTTTCGAGCAGTTGCGAAAAGTCTGTCGCATTGCCTTTGCCGTCGTTGTACAGATACGAGTCTACGTTCTGTCCGAGTAGCGTAACCTCTTTATAACCGTTTGCTTGCAGATTTTTTACCTCATTGATGATGCTTTCTACCTCGCGACTGCGTTCTCTACCACGAGTATAAGGTACGATGCAGTACGAGCAGAATTTGTTGCAGCCCCGCATAATAGATACGAAACCGAGTATCGATTTACCTATGCGGGCGGGCATAACGTCTTTGTATGTCTCTGTTTTGGATAGTTTTATGTTTATCGCCTTTTCGCCTTTTTCGACTGCTCCCACGAGGTTCGGCAAGTCGAGGTACGAGTCGGGACCGGCTACGAAATCTATATTATGTCTTTCCAGAAGTTCCTCCTGCATACGCTCTGCCATACAGCCTATTACGCCAATATTCAGGTCTTTGTTGTTTTTACGCAGGGAGTTGAATATTGCAGGCGGGATATGACTTTTTGTTCGGCATTATCGCGAACCGAACAGGTGTTTATTATGATAGTATCGGCTTCTTTTTCGTTATCGGTCATTTGGTATCCGTCCGATAGCATTATGGCTGCCACTACTTCGCTGTCAGCCACATTCATCTGACAACCATAAGTTTCTATTTTTAGTTTTTTTGCCATTCGTCTGTGTACGGTATTCTGAAAAATTAAACTGCAAAGTTAGCTGTTTCCGTCGAAACTTAATGCCGAAAATATTTTTGTCAAATAAAAAAAATATGCTACCTTTGCAATTCTTATTTTTGAGTGTAATATTTTAATTTATTGGAATAATTATGAAGAGAACATTTCAGCCTTCTAATAGAAAACGTAGAAATAAACACGGTTTTAGAGAAAGAATGGCATCCGCCAATGGACGCAGAGTGCTTGCAGCTCGTAGGGCAAAAGGCAGAAAACGCCTCACTGTTTCTGACGAATATACGCTGAAGGCTTAATAGAAAAAACTATCATTTTTATGATATGCAAAAAGAGTGAAGATTGTACTTGTCTTTGCTATTTTTGTGTATATATATGATTATTAATCTATATCAATTTACTTATGGAAGAAAATTTACAACCAAAATCTGAAAATAATTTCATATTTTCGAAAACGGTAAGGGCGGGAAAACGCATTTATTACTTCGATGTCAAAAAGACACAAACGACAGATAGTCTGTATATTACTATTACCGAAAGTAAAAAAAATACCATCGACGACGAGCAAAAAAAACAAGTTGCTTTTACGAAGCAACGACTTTTGCTGTACAAGGAGGATTTCGGCAATTTTGTAGAGGCTCTCAACGAGTGTGTTAATTTTATCGATATGTCTGATAATGAGCAAGATGTAATCGCAAAACAATTGAGTGGCAAATCCGACTTCGATGATATTGATTTTGATATTTGAAAATGTTTATGTGCATTTGACATATCGGATTTTGACGTTTTGTTACAAAAAGGAGTTGCCCTCGAAAGGACAACTCTTTTTACTAACTTTAAAACATTAATTTTCTATGAATTTGGGTGAGTAATGGGACTCGAACCCACGACCAACGGAACCACAATCCGCTACTCTAACCAACTGAGCTATACTCACCATTTTTTGAGGTTGCAAAATTAATATATTTTTTTTAGTTTTACAAAAATTTTTTTTGAACGCAATACTGACCGTAAATTGTTGTTTTTCACTGTTGTTTGGTCTTGTTGTAAGTAGTGAAAAAAATGAGAAAATATAAATTCGGTGCTTTTTCATACATTTTTTTCGATACTTTGCGAGCAATATGTCAGTTTGTATTCAGGTAACCGAATGGAGAAATATCAGTATACGTAATAGATGAAATCGAGAATAGAGATAGAGGCAGGAATCAATGGTTGTCTACTGATTAGCGATAATTTTATGTCTGACCTGACATCGCTTACAAAGCACGCCATAGGTTTTTTGGAACAGCAGTTGGCAAATCAGGATAAGAGTAGAGTGTTGATTGTTAGTGATATAGATGGCGACGAATTGGTTTCCGAAATGTTTTATCTGAATTTGCAGAAATTCCTAGAGAGCGGTACAGTCGATGATGTCGTCTTCTTGGGCAGCGAACTTCGGGAGCGGGCACATTTGTTTCGGGTGTCCAACAAATATTTTTTCGATACTACCGACGAGTTTCTACGTTCCGATGTTGTGGGTTCATTTGCTAATCGTGCCATTTTACTAAAAATTGCTCCGGAATTTAGTCCCGAACTAGTGAAGATGTATCTGCAACTATTGCCGCACGATACTACGTTAGAGATTAATTTTGATGCTATGTTTCATAATATCAGATATTTTCGTTCGAAGTTGCGTCCACAGACAAAATTGATGTGTATGGTAAAGGCGTCGGCGTACGGTAGCGGCTCTATCGAGGTAGCTTTGGCGATGCAGCACTATGGTTGTGATTATCTCGGTGTTGCCTTTGTAAACGAAGGAGTGGAGTTGCGACAGAGTGGCGTGGAGATGCCTATAATGGTACTTAATCCTATGGAGAGCGCTATTTATCAGCTGTTTAAATATAATCTTGAGCCTGAAATATGCAATTTCAGAATATTGCGACTGATAAGCGATTTTGCCAAAAAACTCGGAGTAAAAAACTATCCCGTACATATAAAGACGGATACGGGAATGCACCGAGCAGGCTTCGAATACAAAGACATACAGCAGATTATAGATTTTTTCAATTCTCAGGACGAGCTTCGTATCGCTTCCGTATTTTCGCATTTGGCGTCTGCCGACGAAGACACGCCCGATATGCATCAATTTACCCTCGAACAGTTGAGCCTTTTTGGAGAGATAGCCCGCGAAATAGAGCACGGAGTAGGCTATGGCGTTATCAAACATATTCTCAATTCCGCAGGTATAGAGCGATATTCGGACTATCAGTTCGATATGGTTCGTCTCGGTATAGGGCTTTGGGGAGTGTCGGTGTATAATCCTGATAATCTCCGAAATGTGTGCTCGTTGTATACGAAAGTTATCCAGATAAAAGATGTGGAGGCGGGGCAAACCGTTGGGTACAATAGACGGGGTAGGGTTGAGCAAAAAAAGCGAATCGCCTTGTTGCCAATAGGATATGCCGACGGTATCAGCCGTAAACTCGGAAATGGTGTGGGCTATATGCTTATCGGGGGACAAAAGGCATATATAATAGGCAATATATGTATGGACCTGCTGATGCTCGACGTAAGCGATATAGATGTAAAAGAGGGTGGTAAAGTGGTTGTTTTTAGCAAAGAGCGGACTTTTGCCAAAATAGCCGAACAACTTGAAACTATACCGTACGAAGTATTAACTTCCATATCACCACGAGTACGCAGGGTATATTTTACAGAAAATACATAAATACAATTTATTTACATCGGATAAGAGATTTCATCGAACTGTTTAATCGTTGAGATACGGACGGTGTAGAGATGTATGGACGAATAGTTACTCGCCCCTACGGGTGTAGGTATAAAAATGCGACGAACACGCAACAAAAGTAGTATGGAGTATGCAAAATACCCTTACGATTAAATGTTTAAACGCTTCAAATAGAATGCGATATATAGTATCTACGGAAGTCGATTAGAGCGATGTCTTTATCGTCTCGAATCTGAGCGAAAGTCCGTCGATGAGTAGTATACGGTCGGCAAGAGTAGGCTTGCCGAGTATGACCTTGACGGTCTCCAACGCTTCGATAGTGCCCACTACTCCAGCAAATGCTACCAAGATACCTGTCGGTTGCGTGAAGCCGGCTACCTCGTCGGCATCGAACGGGAAGAGGTCGGCGTACGACGTACTGCCCTTGTAGTTGAAAACTGCAACTCGTCCCTCAAACTCGCATAGGCTGCCGTATACGAACGGTATGCCGAGTGCTTTTGTGTGTCTGTCTATCACGTAGCGTGTCGCTAAGTTGTCGGTACAGTCTGCTATTACGTCGTACTTGCCGAATAGGTCGCTTGCATTGCTGTCGGTCAGCCTCGTACGATATGCCTGTACCTTGCAGTCGGGGTTAATCCGCCTTACTACATTTGCCGCACAGCAGGCTTTCGGCTTACCTACCTGCGACATATCGTATAGAATTTGTCTATTAAGGTTGCTCGCCGATACCGTATCGTCGTCGACGATACCGATACTGCCCACTCCCGCTGCAGCGAGGTACTCTATCAGCGGCGACCCGAGCCCGCCTGCTCCCACTACTAAGACCCTTGCTTGTCGTAGCCGCCGCTGTCCGTTGATACCTATGGCTTCGAGCGATGTCTGGCGATGGTATCTATCGTCTCTGTAAGAATCGGTTACATCCATACGTCCCAATCTTTCCACACGGCTTCGTACCCTTTGGCTCGTAGAGCCTTGGCGAACTCTTCGGGCGAGCGGCTATCGTTGATTTCGAACTGTTCGAGGCGATGCTCCGTATTGGCATATCCGCCCGGCTCCGTACTCGATCCGGCACTCATAGAGGTTATCCCCAGAGGGAAGACGTTGTCGCGAAACTCGGCACTCTCGCGGGTCGAGAGCGATATCTCTACGTCTCTATCGAGCAGACGGTAGGCACAGATGAGTTGTACCAAATCTCTATCGCTCACAGGCGATGCCGGTTCGTAGCCACCCACTATCGGTCGCAGACGCGGCAGTGATATAGAGTATCGGGTCTGCCAATAGGTCTTCTGCAGGTATCGTAGGTGTGTGGCGGTATAGAGTGCTTCGGTACGCCAATCTTCGAGCCCGAGTAGAGCCCCGATACCTATCTTGTGTACGCCTGCTTTGCCTATGCGGTCGGGCGTCTCGATGCGGTAACGGAAGTCGGCTTTTCGCCCTCCGGTATGGTATGCGGGATATCGGCTTTCGTTGTAAGTCTCTTGGTAAATGCAGACATAGTCGAGCTTGGTGCTTCGGAGCATCGCATACTCTTCGGTCTCGAGCGGCTGCACCTCGAGCGATATTTGCGAGAAGTCGTTTTTTATTGTTTTTATTACTTCGTTGTAATAACGTGCATTGGTCTTGCTTGGAGCGTCGCCCGAGACGAGCAGTATATGCTTGTATCCGAGCTTTTTGATAGCCTCCGCCTCGGCTGCTACCTCGTCGAGCGTGAGCATCTTGCGAGCTATCTTGTTCCTTGTGCTGAAGCCGCAGTATACGCACGAATTGTGGCAATAGTTCGATAGATACAGCGGGATATATAGCTGTACTATGTTGCCGAAACGCTCGAGCGTCTGGCGACGTGCTTCGCGAGCCATCTCTTCGAGGAACGGACGAGCGGCCGGCGATATCAGAGCTTCGAAGTCGTCGAGATTGCGGTGGCGTTTGTCTATCGCACGGCGGACGTCGTCGGCAGTCTTCGAAAGTATATCGTCTGTGGTTTGGCTCCAATCGAGCGGCTCGATATAGTCATAGAAAGTCATTAGTATATCTTTAAAGTAAAAATAATCAATCTAAAAATGCCGTCAGCGGCGACGATGCCTCAGCGTATTTCGGCGTCCCTCCCATCTTAGCTTCGAAAGCCATCCTGCCGGCTATCACTGCCAAGCGGAACGCTTCTGCCATCTCTACGGGGTTGCGTGCAATTGCGATAGCCGTGTTCACGAGCACTGCATCGGCACCTATCTCCATCGCCAGAGCAGCATCGGACGGAGAGCCTATGCCTGCATCTATCACCACGGGCAGGTTGCTCTGCTCGATGATGATTTCGAGCATCTCGCGAGTTCTTAGTCCGCGGTTGCTTCCGATTGGCGACCCGAGTGGCATTACGGCTGCCGCTCCCGCTCCTTCGAGCAGTTTACACAGGACGGGGTCTGCCTGAATGTATGGCAATACGACGAATCCCTGCCGAGCAAGCTCTTCGGTAGCTCGCAGTGTCTCCACAGGGTCGGGTAGCAAATATTTAGGGTCGGGGTGTATCTCGAGTTTTATCCAATCGGTCTGCAACGCCTCGCGTGCAAGCTGAGCGGCAAAGACCGCCTCGCGTGCATTGCGTACGCCCGATGTATTGGGCAGCAGGTGGATACGCTCGTGGCGGAGGTGTGCCAAAATATCGTCGTTGGTATCGTCGAGTTCGACACGTTTCAGCGCCACCGTTACAAGCTCCGACTCTGAGGCAAGGATCACGCGACGCATCTGTTCGTTAGACGAGAACTTCCCTGTCCCCGTGAAGAGTCGGGAGGTGAAGGTTCTGTCAGCTATTTTCAATGTCTGCATTACTTTGTGTTTTGTTTTATTGGTTTTATTGATAAAATGGTGAAAATACTATTGATTATCTGAGAGTGCGTTTAATATTTTTTTCGTACAACCCTCGAAGTCATTGCTGCCGAGTATTGCCGACGATATTGCTACGCCGTGTATTCCGCACTCTGCGATACTGCCTGCGTCGGCAGCCGTAATACCTCCGATGGCATACGTCGGCAGATACATACCGTGTGCCTTCATCTGCCGGGCGATGTCTGCCAGCCCTTCGATACCGAGTATGGGGCTTAGACGTCGCTTTGTGGTTGTGTGGCGGAACGGTCCTATTCCCACATAGTCGGCACCCATACGGTATGCATGCTGTACGTCGGCGAAGGTATTGCAAGTGGCTCCGATTATCTTATCATTGCCAAGTCGTTGCCGTGCCCGGTCTACCGCCTCATCTTCTTTGCCCAGATGTACGCCGTCGGCACCTGCTTGCAGGCAAACGTCGACACTATCGTTTACTATCAGCAGTACGTCGTGTCTGTGGCAGATATCTACCGCAGCCCGAGCATACTCCAATAGCTCAGCCTCGCACGAATCTTTGGCACGAAGCTGTACGAGTTTTATCCCTGCACGGCAGGCAAGCTCTACCTGGCGGCATATCGATAGCGTTGGGTGCGGGTGCGTGATGTACATCAGTCGTATAGCATTCATATCGTATATATTGTAATCGTTCTTGGCGTTGAGGAAAAGCATTCCACGGCTCTTTTTTATATTTGCGGCAACGTACAACTGCCCCCTGCCTACTGCCTGTCGTAGAGAGAATCCTTTTGCCAGATACGCCACTATTGCCGACGACAGCCGACAGCCTGTACCGTGTTTCCTCTGTGCCGACCGCAATACACGGAAGTCGCTCCGCTGCTCGCCGACGGAGTAGAGACTGTCGCAGACGAAAGGCGATTCGTCTGCTCGGTGGCCGCCTTTGATGAGGATGTTCACTCCGTGTAGGTCGGCTAATCGTTGTATCTCCTCGTCGCTGCAGCTACTGCCGAATAGTGTCTGAGCCTCGTCGTAGTTGGGTGTTATCAGATATATTTTATTCAAAATATCCGATAGCGTCGATTGCTGCGTTAGTATCGATTCGCTGCCGTGCAGTACGAAGCCCGATGAGCTGCCGAGTATCGGGTCCCAGCAGATACGTACATCGGGCAGTTTCCGACAGAGATAATCACATATCTCGAGTAGTACTTCGAGCGAGCGGATTATTCCTATCTTTACGTAACGAATGGCGTTTCGCGATACGATGGCGTCTATCTGCCGTTTTATTTGCTCCGCTCCGATCCACTCTACGTCGGTCAGTTCGTATTGATTCTGTACGGTATTGCCTGTATTGACACCGAAGCAGTATGCACCGATACTCTCGGTCGTCTTGATGTCGGCACTTACGCCTGCTCCCGACGATGGGTCGAAGCCCGCAATGCTCATAACCAACGGCGTAGTGATAGACTGCCAGTTGCTCATCACCTCGTCGAATGTGGGCGTAGCGTTTTTTCCCCAGAGTCCGCCCATAAGGGCTGCTCCCGCAAAGCCAAGAGCAAAGGTACTGTATATGTTGTCGGCAGATATGCCTCCAAGTGCCACGACGTGCTTATCTATTCGTGGCAAACGCTCTTCCAACAGTCGATAGTCGAACGCCCCGAAGTAACCCTCTTTTGTAATGCTGTCGAAGATCGGGCTTAGGAAACACTCCGACACTTGCGGGAGCAGCCCCTCTATCTCCTCGACTGAGTGGCAAGATACCGATACGAAACGATATTTGTCGAAGTCGCTGAACGACCGATATAGGCTACTGCTAAGGTGTATACCTTGCAATCGATATTTTTCTGCCAGATGAAAATAGTTGTGTATTACCAATCTTGCTCGGTATCGTGGTTCTATCCGACCGATGAACTCTTCGTAGACCTCTTCCGACGAATCGGGCTTACGCAGATGAAGGCGCTCCAAGCCTCGTGCAAAGAGTGAATTGCAAATCACTGTTTCGTCCTCGAAATAGTGAGGCAGAGTGATAGCAACTATCTTTTTCTTCGAAATATCGGTGTTTTTACTCATTTGTCTTCCCAAAGTTTATTGTAGATTATATTGTATATATTTGAGATAATTCGGTTTGTAAATGAGCGTTGTTCGTAGTTTGGCTTACTGTTCCTATTTAGATTTTCTGCTCTGATATAATTCAATAATAGAGCCCGCAGCTCGGTTATGGAATAGCTATTGATTTGTTCATATTTCGAAAAATAGTTTTTGAAATATGTCATTTTTTCCGCCATTTCGTTGGGAGTGTAATATTGGTCAATATCGATTTTTTGCGAAAAATCAAATATCTCTTTCCAATCGTTAGAAGATGGTATATCATAAATACTTATATCGTCGAGAAATATTTTTGTGATTTCTGTTTCTTTGCTCGATATAATCTCTTTGTTAAGCAAATTATAATTGCAATAACGATTATAAATATCTGTGTACAAAGACGTAATCTCCGGCAAATGCTCTGATGCCTTTATTGCAGATTGGACTATTTGGCTGATTGAAATAGGGATACAAGAGTTTTCTAATTTTATCAATTTTCGAAAATTGTTTACGGTATTGATACATTTTGAATCTTCTTCCGAAAATATAACCGCCACAATACAGCTCATTCGGAATTTGTCTTTGATTTCTTCTGCCAGTAATTGATTTCTAAAAAGCTGATTATAGGTAGATTGTAAGTATTCTTTGACATATTCCATCGAAAATTGCGACGAATATTTTTCTATTGCATCAACATATCTGTCTTTTTTGTAACCCGTTTTTCCCCAATAATCCGAATTGGAGAACGGTTCGGTATATTTTACCTCAATCCCGATACCACCTGTTTGTTTGTGGCTATCTTCATATTCCACATAGACGTCAAAACAAGAGTTGTCTGTTGTGATTTTTCTGTCATTTTTTCCAACACCGTCGCCACGGACAAACTCCATTTTTATTTCTGTTAGATGTTTGATATTCAAGAATGGGAATAGTTCTTGAAAAACCGCATTTCCGATTTCGAAGTTGTTCCACTTCAGAGGAAGAAAAATATTGAATGCCATCGGCTGCGACGATAGAAGATTTTCGAGAAGCCTTTTTTCATCGGTCAGTCTCTCACGCTGTCTTATGGCTGCCAACTCTTGCATCGCATCGCTTTCCAAGCGTCTGTTTCTCATAAAATTGACAAAACCACTATCTTCGAAAACATAGTTACAATAAGCATCATCAATCTTCCGGTTGCGATAAATCCCCTGTAGCATACGACTTTTAATAATATGGTCATTTTTGTCGCTAGCAGGGATTGCTCCATATTTTTCTTGAAAATCTTTGAATTTCTTATGTGGGACAATTTTTCTCATTACATTTTTTGTTTTTACTATTTATTTTTTACCGAAAGGGGCGCATTTTTTTTCGCAGATGTCGCAATGAGTCATATTGAACTTTTAGCTATGCCACTTTACGTTCTTTGCTATTAAACTTATTTGTCGTTTTTGCTACTACATTTCAGTTCCTTGCGGAATTGTTTGTTTGCTCTCATCGAGCAGAAGTGCTCGCCGCACATAGAGCAGTAATGAGCCTCTTTGTGTCCCTCCTCGGGCAGTGTCTGGTCGTGAAAACTCAGAGCCTTCTCGGCGTCGAGCGACAGACGGAACTGGTCGCGCCAACGGAATTCGAAGCGGGCTTTGCTCATAGCATAATCACGATATGCCGCCGCAGGATGTCCCTTGGCTACGTCTGCGGCGTGAGCAGCCAGCTTGTAGGTTACCACTCCCTCTCTTACGTCGTTTTTGTCGGGCAGCCCCAGATGTTCTTTGGGAGTAACGTAACACAGCATCGACGTACCGAACCAACCTATCATAGCCGCACCGATGGCAGACGTGATGTGGTCGTATCCGGGAGCTATGTCGCACACCAGAGGTCCTAAGGTGTAAAACGGTGCTTCGTGGCAATATCGGAGTTGTAGCTCCATATTCTCTTTTATCTTGTGCATCGGCACGTGTCCGGGTCCCTCTATTATCACCTGTACATCGTGTCTCCAAGCCACTTGTGTAAGCTCACCGAGGGTTTGTAACTCGGCAAACTGAGCCTCGTCGTTGGCGTCGGCAATACAACCGGGTCGCAGCCCGTCGCCGAGCGATACGGCGACATCGTAGCGTGCAAGTATTTGGCATATCTCTTCGAAGTGTTCGTAGATGAAGCTTTCGCGTTTGTGTGTGGTACACCAGTTGGCAATGATGGAGCCGCCACGCGATACGATGCCCGTTACACGGTTGATGGTCAGAGGTATGTGATGCCACCGCAGACCTGCGTGTATGGTGAAGTAATCGACGCCCTGTTCGGCTTGTTCGATGAGTGTGTCGCGGAAAATCTCCCACGTGAGAGCCTCTACTCTGCCTCCTACCTTCTCGAGTGCCTGATACATAGGTACAGTGCCGATGGGTACGGGCGAGTTGCGTATTATCCATTCGCGTGTCTCGTGGATGTTGGGACCGGTGGATAAATCCATAACGGTATCTGCTCCCCAACGAAAAGCCCATACCGCTTTCTCTACCTCTTCGGATATGGACGACGATACGGGCGAATTGCCTATGTTGGCATTGATTTTCACCAAGAAGTTACGCCCGATAATCATCGGTTCGCTCTCGGGATGGTTGATATTGGCGGGCAATATTGCTCTGCCCTCGGCAATCTCACGGCGTACGAATTCGGGTGTTATCCGTTGCGGAATATTCGCTCCCATCGGGTTGCCGAGGTCTTTGGGGTAATTTTCGCATATACGGTCTATGAGCTGGTTCTCGCGAATGGCTACGTACTCCATCTCGGGCGTGATGATGCCTTGGCGTGCGTAATGGAGCTGACTTACAGAGCCTTCTTTGGCTGCACGCGGCGTAGTGTTTACGTGTTCGAAACGCAGATGTTCCAAACTTTTATCACGATAGCGTTCTTTGCCGTACTCAGACGATAGCGTTTGCAATACGACGGTGTCGTTACGTTCTTCTATCCATTGTTTGCGTATTTTAGGCAGTCCTTTGTGTATATCCACCTTGTAGACTGGGTCGGTATACACTCCCGATGTGTCGTAGACGGTTACGGGCGGATTGGGTTCTGCCTTGCCCTCGTCGTCGATGGTATTCGATAGTTTTATTTGCCGCATAGGTACGCGTATATCGGGGCGGCTTCCTTCGACGTAGATTTTCTCCGACCCGTATATGGCGCCGGTTGTAACGTTGATTGATTCCATATCAGTTAATCTCTTGTTTTTCTCAACCTCCTTGGGTTGCTTTTATTAATAAAATCCTTGAATTGTCTTTTAGAGTGTACTCTGCCCAGCGACTACGACTTACGACGACGTCGTCGACAGCGATAGCCGTGTTTGCCGTATCTATATGTTCCTGAGCCAGTAGTGCGGCGAGTGTGGTTTCGTCGGCAACAGTGATGTTTTTCCCGTTCAATATAACAATCATACAACAAATGATTTATTACAGACAGGAGCGATTCGTTGGAGAGGAAAGAATATAGGATTTTTTTTGTTAACTCAAATCCCTACGGCGGCATTATCCGCATCAGGTTCGAGGGTATAATCTCAGCCTACAAAGAAGCACCCCTTTTTTGTTTATTTTTCGCCTGCAAAGGTAATGAAAATATTTTACAGCGTGAGAAACTTTTTTACTTTTTTGCCGAAAAAAAATAGAAAATTGTATTTTTAATTAAATAGTAAAATATCTTGCAGATAAAGCCGAATTTGTTATCGAAGATATTGTGTGGATAATAACCGAAGAGAGAGGAGATAAACGCATACATATTTTGCTTTACAAATAAATTTCGTACCTTTGCAACCGAAAAATAAAAATAATCGATATATGAAATTATTAGAAGGAAAGACGGCACTCATCACAGGTGCGTCGAGAGGGATAGGCAAAGCCATAGCAATACGTTTTG
>ERZ772917.883-NODE-883-length-19596-cov-9.063354_pt1 | contig 19596 bp, 15 predicted proteins | sample MGYA00511187_ERZ772917 | MGnify/ENA primary metagenome ERZ772917 (study PRJEB29015, sample SAMEA2737925) | human oral metagenome | biome: human oral; feature: human-associated habitat; material: dental | place: China | collected 2012 ... | reverse complement strand
GAAGTGACAGGTATCATCCTAGATGATTGATTCCGGGCGGGGCGCGAGTCGGACCGTCGATGCTGGTGGCGGTCCGCAGTCCTCGTGTATCCCGTCCTCCGGCCCCGCAGCCCCCGCCGAGCTCGGGCCGCCTCCGCAGCCCCGCCGCTCTCCTTCGCCGAGACCGGTAGAACTCCGCGTCGAGACCGGTTCAGGGGACTTGCGGGGCCCGTCGGCGGGTCTTCGTCAGTCCTCCGGGGCTCTTCGAGACCCCGGGAGGCCGACATCAACCGGGAAGCGGCAGCGGCAAACTCCCCGCGTCGAGGGCCAGCGACACGGCGACGGCCACGACCTGGTCGAGGACCCGGACGGCGTCAACGGTGCTCATGCGCTTGTCGCGGTTGACGGACAGCAGACTCTGCTGAAGCTGGTGGCGACGGATGGCTCAGCGCACGGGCGAAGAAGGGCCCCGTCCCGAAGTCCTGCTGGGTATGCACCCACCGGACACCTGGGCCGACTCCGCCGCGTGCTCTACGGGACCTCTCGACGTCGACCTCTCGCACTCGCAGCGAAAACAACAGCATAAGCCATGTGCATCAACTGTTCAGAGACCTGGGAAGCTCACCCTTACTCAGAGCCTCAGCGCGCCCAGCGGATATGTCATCAGAGCCCCTGCGAATCTTGTCCATAAGAGCAGGGTCCCCAAGAATATCAAGCGTCTCTTCAATCGACCGACATGATCCAGAAGTCAAGCTCACTCGCTGCCGCCCGGTGAAGAAACTCAGTCTCGCCGATCCGTCCCCGCACCGTCGTCGTCCGCGGCCGGCGCGTCCTCCGCGGTCTCATCGCCGCCGTCCTCGTCGGGCGGCTCCGGGACGGCCACGTCCGGCGCGGGCCGGCCGCCGGGGGCCGCAACCGGGGCGGCGGCGGGGCGGCGCAGCGCCTGGGCCTGAAGCATCTCGGTCACGACCTCGTCAGCGGACTTCTTGTCGGCGTCCATGGCCTTCTTGACGTCGGCGGCGTAGAGGTCCACGTACTCCTGGCCGGACAGGCACATGAGGGAGTACATGATCTCGTCGGTGATGGAGCGCAGCACGAAGCGGTCGTTCTCCAGCCCCTTGTACCGGGAGAAGTCGAGCGGCTCGCCGACGACGATGCCGACCCGGTGGCGCGTGGAGGGGATGGCCTGGCCGATGGGCTGGGCCAGGTTCGAGCCGATCATGGCCACCGGGATGACCGGGGCGCCCGTGGCCAGAGCGATGCGCGCCACCCCGGTCTTGCCGCGGTAGAGGCGGCCGTCAGGGCTGCGGGTGCCCTCGGGGTAGATGCCGAAGAGCTCGCCGGATCTCAGGCGGGCTACTCCCGCCTGCAGGGCGGCCAGTGAGGCCTGTCCGCCGGAGCGGTCCACCGGAATGGTGCCCACGGCCGTCATGAAGTTCTTGACGACCCAGCCCTTGACGCCCTTGCCGGTGAAGTAGTCCGACTTGCCGATGAAAGCGACCTCGCGCTCCACCAGCAGCGGCAGGAAGAAGGAGTCGATGACGGCCAGGTGGTTGGAGGCGAGGATCGCGGCCCCCTCGGCCGGGATGTTCTCCTCCCCTCGGATCCACGGCTGGTAGAGCACCTCCAGCGCAGGCCCGACAGCGGTCTTGATGCCTCGGTACCCCACGGGACCTCCTGTGATCGGCAACTGGCTGGGCTCCTCGCCGGGTCCGCACCCCGCCCGCGCGGGGAGGCACGGGCACGGCTGGATCGGCGCCGTGATGAAGTCTAGCCTCGCACCGTGGTCGACCATGCACCTGTGAGACGTCCGAGTGGAGCATCCGGTGCTCCCACGGCCGTCTCCTCGGCCTCCCCCGCCCGGCCCCGGGAGAGTCCCCCGGGCTTTGACGCCCCTGCCGGGACGCAGGCGTCCTTCGAGGACATGGGCACGCCCCTGCGGGAGGTGACCTTCGTCGTGGTCGACCTGGAGACCACCGGCGGCGCCCCGGGCGCCCGCGCGATCACCGAGATCGGCGCGGTGCGAGTGCGCGGCGGCGTCATTGACGGCGCAGACGGCGAGTTCTCCACCCTGGTCAACCCCGGCACCGCGATCCCCGCGCAGATCACGGTCCTGACGGGCATCACGAATGCCATGGTGGCCGGGGCCCCGCCGGTGGGCGAGGCCCTGGCCTCCTTCCTGCGGTGGGCGGGTCTGTCGGCTCCCGGGACGGTCCTGGTGGCGCACAACGCGCGCTTCGACGTCGGCCACCTGCGCGGCGCCGCGCGGGCGCTGGCGCTGGCGTGGGAGGAGCCGCGGGTGCTGGACACCCTCGCCCTGGCGCGCAGGGCCTGGGGGCGCTCGGACGTTCCCAACCACCGGCTGGGGACGCTGGCGTCCTTCGTGGGCTCTCCCGCCAGGCCGACGCACCGGGCCCTGGACGACGCGCGCGCCACCGTCGACGTCCTGCACGCCGTCCTGGAGGCCCTGGCCCCACTGGGCGTCACCCATCTGGAGGACCTGGCCACCGCCGCCGACCCGGTGCCCCCGCGGCGCCGGGCGAAGAGCCGCATGGCCGACGGCCTGCCCACCGCCTGCGGCGTCTACCAGTTCCTCTCCCCCGCCGGCCAGGTCCTCTACGTCGGCTCGGCGGTCAACCTGCGCCGCCGCGTGCGCTCCTACTTCACCGCCGCGGAGAAACGGACGACGATCGCGCGCATGCTCGACACGACCGCGAGGGTCCGGGTCATCGAGACTGCGACCGAGGTTGAGGCCCGGGTGCGCGAGCTGCGGCTGATCGCCGAGCTCGATCCGCCGGCGAACCGCCGCTCCAGGGCGCCGCGCCGTCAGCCCTGGATCCGCCTGGCGCTCTCGCCCGAGCCGCACCTGGCGACGACGACGGCGCTGCCGACCGACGAGGTGGGCTCCGCCGTCGGCCCCTTCCCCTCCAGGTCCGCGGCGCGCGAGGCGATACGCGCGGCGGAGTCGGTGCTGCGGCTGCGCGCCTGGGACGACCGTGACCGGAAGGCGGTCGCCCGCACCGACGCGCCCGCCGACGCCGCCACCGCGGTGCGCGCCCTGTCGGGTCAGGTCGACCTCATCGCCGCACCGCTGCTGGAGCGCGTGGCGTCGCTCGCGGCCCAGGAGCGCTACGAGGAGGCCGGGATGTGGACCGCCCGACTGCGCCGCCTCCTGCTGGGAGCGCGCCGGGCGGAGCAGGCGCGCCCGCTGCTGACCTGCCCGCACCTCATTGCGGCGCGACGCAGGCAGGGCGGCGGCTGGGAGCTGGTCGCAGTGCGCTGGGGCCGCCTGGCCGGAAGCATGACCACACCCGCGGGCGCGGATCCGCGCCCCGGCGTCGAGACTCTGCGGGCGACGGCGCAGGTGGTGGAGCGGCCCGAGCGCGTGGGCGCGGAGACCAGCGCGGAGGAGACGCTGCTGCTGGCGGACTGGGTGCTGGAGGCGGGAGCGCGCCTGGTGGAGGTGGACGGCGCCGACGGCGTCAGTGGTGCTGGGTCGGACGTCTGCGCCGCTCTGAGCTGGCCCGTCGGGGCGGCCGCCCGGCACCGCCGGGTCATCGGCTCCTAGTCCTCTCCCAGATGGTCCTCTGCCAGATAGACCTCTCTAGACCTCTGCCAGCGGCCCGTGCGACGCGCCCACAGCAGCAGGCCGGCTCCCAGGACGACGGCGTTGGGAACCACGCCCACCAATGGGGAGACGATCAGGTACCTTCCCGGTTCGATCGGGAGCCCGCCGTACGCCAGGGGGAGCTGGCTGAGGTTGGCCACGGTGTGGGCGATGACCCCGGGCCAGAAGCTCCCGCCGAGGAGCCGCAGCTCGGTGAACAGGGGCGCCCACAGGTTCATGACCACGATCCCCAGCGTGGCGTAGACGACCGGGGGTACGTCCCAGACCGCGCGCGTGAGGGACTCATCGAGGAAGAACAGGTAGTAGGGGTAGTGCCACAGCCCCCACACGGTCCCCGAGACGACCCATACCCAGGAATCCGGCAGCCCCCGCCCCAGGAGGGCGGGCGCCAGGTAGCCGCGCCAGGATCCCTCCTCGAAGACGTTCTTGCCCAGGGTCCCCGCCGCGGCTGCGACCACCACGCCCGTGAAGGCGCCCAGCCCGGAGGGGTCGAGCCACCCGGCCGCCCAGCCGACGGCGATGGCGGCCACGAATGACAGGGGGAAGACGACGAGCGCCACGCCGTAGGCCCGGAGCCGTCCCGGCCTCCACGAGGCGATGTAGGAGCGCCGCAGGGACGGATCCGTGACGCCCATGACGATGCCGGCCAGCAGCGGTGTCGCGATCCAGATGGCGGTGCCCGCCGAGTCCATGGAGTCGGGTGTGCCGAGGAGGCGGTTGACGAGGACCCCGATCCACCCGGAGCTGAGCGCGATGACGATGAACACGACGAGGCGGACCCTGGAGCCCACCGCAGGAGCACCACTGGAAGGACATGTGTCACCCATACCCATACTGTAAAACGCTACTATTAGATTTTACAAGTATAAAGATAGGCCCTGCTCACCCGTCCTCGCCGTCCCGCCCCTCAGCCTCTCTCACTTTGGCCGCGTCATCTGCGACATCGCGCCGGATCTGCTCGATCCACTCCAGCTCGAACCTCGCCCCCTCGACTCCGCGGCGGAGCACCGCGGCCTTGAGAACGGTGTCGAGATCCACGACATCGAACTCGATCGCCTCCAGAGCCGCCATCTCTTGCCGGATCGCGCCGGCGGCCTCCTCCAGGAGCGCATCGACCTTCTCGTGCCCCAGTCGGGCGGCGAAGAAGATCCGCGCAATATGAGCGTCCTTGGTCGAGCGGGGCTCGAGCGGACCGGCCAGCCAGGCGTCGAGCTCCGCCCGGCCCTCCGGCGTCAGGCTGTGCACCCGCCGATCGGGACGCCCCGTCTGGGCGATGACCCGCGTCGAGATCGCGCCGTCGGCCTCGAGGCGGTCCAGGGTGCGGTAGATCTGGGACTGGTCGGCGTACCAGAAGTTGACGACGGAGCTGGCGAAGGCGCGGCTGAGGTCGTAGCCGCTCTGCGGCTCATAGGACAGCAGCCCGAGAATGGCGTGCCTGAGTTTCATGTGGCCACCGTAGACGAAAGGCGCCCCCGGAAGCCGTGGGGCCGGGACAGGGCGCTCCGGCCGCGCGCCGCCCCGGTCGGGCCGGGTCAGCCGGCGGGGACGACCGCGCCGGGGCGCGCCTGAAGGGCCTTGGCCACACCCTCCTGAAGAGCCATCGGGTCGAGGGGGCGGGGCACGACGACCTCGGCCTTGGACCAGGCGGCCAGCCAGTGGTCCTGCGGACGAGCGGTCAGAAGGACCACCGGCGGGCGCCTGTCGAGCTCCGTGAACAGCTCGTGCGCCAGCCCCATGCCGCCGAGCTTCTTCGTCTCGGCGTCCAGCACCAGGGCGTCGAAAGGAGCCTCGCCCTTCTTGGCCCGGTCCTTCAGAGCCAGGCGCACGCCCTCGGCGGTGGCGGCCTCCGTCCAGCTCACCAGCGGCAGGCCCTTGGCGGGACGCCGGCCGACGCCCTCCCTCACCTGCCGGCGCACCGCGGCGTCGTCGGAGAAGACGAGAAGCTCGAGGCGGGCGGTCGCGACTTGATCGGCCATGGCGCTGTCCTCCAAGACGGAGCGGGACGGTTCTGCGGTCAGTGTAATCACAGAACCTCGCCTGTTGGAGCCAGAGATCAGTGTCTACAATGAATCTTGTCCGGCGCGACGATGCTTGGCTATAAGAACGTCTGCGCAACAGACCCACGAAAGGCATCCACCATGGCCGTGTACACGCTTCCCGAGCTCCCCTACGACTACGCAGCCCTTGAGCCCCACATCTCCGGACGGATCATGGAGCTCCACCACGACAAGCACCACGCCGCCTATGTCGCCGGCGCCAACGCCGCCCTGGAGAAGCTCCAGGCCGCCCGCGCCGCCGACGACTTCGCGGCCGTGAACCTGTGGGAGAAGAACCTGGCCTTCAACCTGGGCGGCCACATCAACCACTCGATCTTCTGGAAGAACCTCGCCCCGGGCGCAGGCGGCGAGCCCGAGGGCGAGCTGGCGGAGGCCATCAGGGACTCCTTCGGCTCCTTCGACGCCTTCAAGAAGCACTTCGCCGCCACGGCGCTGGGCATCCAGGGCTCCGGGTGGGCGGTGCTCGCCTACGACTCCGTCTCGGGCGGGCTCGTCATCTTCCAGCTCTTCGACCAGCAGGGCAACGTGCCGGTCGGCACCATCCCGCTCTTCCAGGTCGACATGTGGGAGCACGCCTTCTACCTGGACTACCTCAACGTCAAGGCCGACTACGTCGCCGCGATCTGGAACATCGCCAACTGGCAGGACGTGGCCGAGCGCCTGGCCGCGGCGGTCGCCCGCGCCGAGGGACTCGTCGTGCGCTGACGCCGGCCCCGGACGCCGGCGGCGCGGCTCACGGCCTGCCGCAACGGGTCGCCCCGCAACCACACGGTTGCGGGGCGGCCGCGCGGATCCGCACGACCGGGCTCACACGGCAGCCTCGATGTCCATCACATGGGCGAAAGCGGGAAGCGACCGACCCGTCTGGTCCTTGGCCGCAGGAACCAGGACGACGACCCGGGAGCCCACAGGCACTCCCACGAGGCCCGCGAGGCCGGTGGCCGAGGACATGGGAACCAGCTGAGGCTGCCGATCGGCCCACGACGACCCGGGCTTCGAGTTGTCCCAGGAGGAGAAGGCCACATTGACCAGCAGCGTCGAGTCCTTGGTGATCGGCTCGCCCGCGCCGCGCGCGAGGACGATCACCTCGGTCTCGGTCGGCTCGGCGGCACCGGAGCCGACCGTGATGGAGGGCTCGGAGCCGAGCTCGCCGGTCACGCTCACGCCCCGGTCGGCCACGGACTGCTCGCCCTCGGGCACCGCGTCAGCGGTCCCGGCCGTCATCTCCTCGAATGTGCCCGCGTACCGGATCTCGACCACGAAGACGAGCGGTCCGGAGGGCTTGCCCTCGGCCGGGTTGTCGCCATAGGCCTGGTCGGCGGGGATGGCCATCTCCAGGCGGTCGCCGACCCTGTGCCCGGGCAGGCCGCAGCGCCACCCCGAGATGACGCCGGACAGGGAGAACTGAGCCGGAACACCCCTGGAGTAGGAGGAGTCGAAGGCCTTGTCCGAGTCCCACTGCCAGCCCGCGTAGGCGACGGCGACGAGGTCCTCGGCGGCGACCGTCTCGCCCTGCCCCTCGGACAGGGTCTTCACGGTGAGGTTCGCGGGGGCCTCGTCCCCGCCCCAGGTGAGCGTCGGCTCAGCACCGGCGCCGCCGGAGACCTTCGGAAGCGCGTCCGAGTCGGAGTCGATCGTGAGCGTCGAGCAGTCGCTGGGTGCCGGCGCTGAGGGGTCGGCTGTGCCCTCAACGCCCCCGAGACCGCCGGCGCCCCCCGGAGGAGCGTCGGTCCCGGCAGCCTCCTCGGCGGTGCCGGTGTCGGGCGAGGGAGCGGAACCGGCGCCTCCCCCGGAGCAGCCGGCGAGGGCGAGCACGGCGGCGAGGGCGAACGAGGTCAGCGCGAGAGGCGTGCGACGCACGAGATCTCCTTGGGTGCGGGTGGGTGATACCGGGGAGCACCGCCGGCACCCGGTGGGAGGCGCCGCGTTCCCGGCAGTGAGCGCGGGCTCCTTCGAGCGGGTCAGTTGAAGGACTCGCCGCAGGCGCAGGTCCCGGCGGCGTTGGGGTTGTCGATCGTGAAGCCCTGCTTCTCGATGGTGTCGGCGAAGTCGATGGTGGCGCCCGACAGGTAGGGCACGCTCATGCGGTCCACGACGACCTCCACGCTGTCCATCTCGCCGCCGCCGGTCGAGAAGGAGCGGACGGCGTCGCCGTCGAGCAGGCGCTCGTCGAAGTAGAGCTGGTAGACCAGCCCGGAGCAGCCGCCGGGCTGCACGGCCACGCGCAGGCGCAGGTCGTCGCGACCCTCCTGGATCAGGAGGCTGGCGACCTTGGCGGCGGCGGTCTCGGTAAGCAGGACCTCGTGCTCGGGCACCTCGGTAGTCGTGTCGGTCGAGGTCAGCGTCGTCTCTGCCATGTCATTCTCCTCGTAAGGGGCAGTCGGGCACTCATGTGGACTCATGGTCCCGAACACCCCGGTGGGGCGGCTTGTTCCCCTCCACCCTACGTCGTCCCCCTGACGATGCCCGCGTGACGGCACTCACCCGGACCGGGCGCGCTCCCTGCCGGAGGGCTCGGCCCGGAGGGGGCCGGCGGAACCGGTCAGGCGAGCGCGACCAGCTCGAGGTAGTCCCGGCTCCACAGGTCCTCGTCGCCGTCGGGCAGGAGGAGCACCCGGTCGGGCTCGAGCGCCTCGACGGCGCCCTCGTCGTGGGTGACCAGGACGACGGCACCGGTGAAGGTCGCCAGCGCCCGCAGGATCTCCTCGCGGCTGGCAGGGTCGAGGTTGTTGGTGGGCTCGTCCAGGAGCAGGACATTGGCGCTGGAGACCACCAGGATGGCCAGCGCCAGGCGGGTCTTCTCGCCGCCGGACAGGACGCGCGCCGGCTTGTCGGCGTCGGCTCCGGAGAACAGGAAGGAGCCCAGCACGCTGCGCACCTCGGTGTCGTTCATGCCGGGGGCGGCGGCACGCAGGTTCTCCACGACCGTGCGGCCGGTGTCGATGGTCTCGTGCTCCTGGGCGTAGTAGCCGATCTTGAGGCCGTGGCCGCTGAGGACCTCCCCTGAGTCGGGGTCCTCGACGCCGGCCAGGAGCCGCAGCAGGGTCGTCTTGCCCGCGCCGTTGAGGCCCAGGACGACCACGCGGCTGCCGCGGTCGATGGCCAGGTCGACGCCGGCGAAGACCTCGAGGGAGCCGTAGGCCTTGGACAGCCCGGAGGCGCGCAGCGGCGTCCTTCCGCACGGGGCGGGGTCCGGGAAGCGCAGGTGCGCGACCTTGTCGGCGACCTGCTCGACCTCCAGGCCCTCCATGAGCCGGTCGGCGCGCCTCAGCATCTGCTGGGCGGCCACCGCCTTGGTGGCCTTGGCCCGCATCTTCTCCCCCTGGGCGCGCAGGGCGGCGGCCTTCTTCTCGGCGTTGGCGCGCTCGCGCCGACGCCGGTGCTCGTCGTCGGCGCGCTGCTTGAGGTAGGCGTCCCAGCCGAGGTGGTAGACGTCGAGGACGCCCCGGGTGGCGTCCAGGTGCATGACCTGGTTGACGGTGTCGCGCAGGAGGTCGACGTCGTGGCTGATGACGATGAAGCCGCCGGAGTAGGCGCGCAGGTGGTCGCGCAGCCACAGGACCGAGTCGTGGTCGAGGTGGTTGGTGGGCTCGTCCAGCAGGAGCGTGTCGGGCTTCTGGAACAGGACGCGGGCGAGCTCGACGCGCCTGCGCTGGCCGCCCGAGAGCGTGCCGATGGCCTGGTCCAGCACCCGGTCGGGCAGGCCGAGCGCGGCTGCGATGCGGGCCGCCTCGCTGGCCGCGGCGTAGCCGCCGGCCATGGTGAACTCGTGGTCCAGGCGCGTGTAGCGGTCCAGGGCCTTGGCCTGGGCCGCCCCCTCGGTGGTGGCGATCCTCTCCTCGGCCTTGTGGATGCGGGCCAGCAGGGCGTCAATACCGCGGGCGGACAGGATCCGGTCCCGGGCGGTCTCGGTGAGGTCGCCGACCTTGGTGTCCTGGGGCAGGTAGCCGACTGATCCGCTGCAGGCGATGGTGCCCTCCTGCTCGACGGCCTCCAGGCCGTGGCGCTCATCGGCGTCCGCGACGGCCTGGCTGGAGCCCTGGGCGACCGAGGCGGCGGCCAGGAGCTTGGTCATCGTGGTCTTGCCGGCCCCGTTGCGCCCGACCAGCCCGATGCGCATGTTCTTGCCCACCTGAAAGGTCGCTCCCGCGACGAGTCGGCGGGCGCCAATACGCATGGTGAGGTCCTGGACGTTGATCATGCGCGCCATCGTACGGGCACCGGGCCGCTCCCCCGCCCGCCGACGGCGGGGAGCGCCCGGTGATCGGTCACACCGCGGGGCGCCCGGCGCCGCCTCAGTCCCACCAGAGCCAGGTTCCCAGGGGCCCGTGCTTCCAGTGGCGGTACACGAACCGGACCTCATCGGGTGCCGACTCCGCGTCCAGCTCGTAGCGGGTCCGGACGGTCTCCCACAGGGCGAGGCACGCGCAGTACTCGTCGTGGATCTCGCTGATCTCGAGCGCGAGCAGGTCCGCGTCCGCGATCCACAGGCCCTCGACGGTGACCCGCTCGTCGGGGCGCTGCGGGCCGATGCCGTAGCCGGACAGGCGCACGCGCCCTCCGGCCCGCGCGCACGCACGCAGGAGCGCGCCCAGGGTGGGGGCGAGGTTCTGGCGGTCCTGGAGCTGGGCGGCCGGAAGGATCTCCAGGAGGCGGCGCGCGACGCGCGGGCCGAGGTCGTGGAAGGGCGTGTAGTCGTCCTGGGGCGTGCCGTCGGCGGCTATGAGGCCCTCGGGGCCGTGGCCGTACTCGGCGGGGATGACGGTGGAGCGCAGGTCGTCGCGGCAGCGGGCGAGCTCGTGCCACACGCCCGCCTCCACGCTCCAGCCGCGCGGCCCGTACAGGCCCGCGTCCTCCTGGTCCCAGCGGTCCTCCCCGGGTGACGGGGCCGAGACGGGGCCGACGTCGGCCGCCTCGCCGGCGGGTCGGTTCTGGTCGGTCCGGTCGATCTGGTCGGTGCCGGGAATGGTCTGTGTCGTCGCTGTCATGGTGGTGGCTCCTCGAGACGTGCGGCCGGTCTCTCCCGGCCGCGCCTGCGGCGGCGCCCTCGCCGCCTGGTCCGAGTGTGAGGGTGGTGCCGTCCGCCTTGCTGACCGCCTGTGAACGCGCCCTCCCAGGCCTTCACGGGCGAGATCTGTGGAGCCCGGCCGCTCTTCCAGCCACCCCCGTGCGCGGTCGATATGGGGTCGCGATCGTAGGTCCGCGGCCCGATCTGACCACGTGCTGTGATCCGCGCGCTATCCTGTTCATCAGTCCCAGTCGCTCGGGACAGTCCCAACTCTTGGTCCTGCGCTCCTTACGTACCGTCGCGGGGAAGCGTCAGCGGCCTACGAAAGGCCCTCGATGACAACAACAACCTCTGCCCCGGAGGCGATCCTCGCCGCGGTCGGTGGTCCTGGGAATATCACCAGCTTCACCCACTGCGCGACCCGTCTCCGCTTCGAACTGCACGACGCCTCCGTCGTCGACAAAGCAACTGTGGAGGCCATCCCCGGCGTTATGGGAGCCGTTCCCCAGTCCGGCGACCGCTACCAGATCGTCATCGGCGGTGCGGTCGCCAGCGTCTACGAGCAGATCAACAGCCTGCCGGCCATGAAGGCGGGAACGGGCGGCGGCTCCGGCTCCGGAGCGAAGACGGACGCCGAGGTCAAGGCCGAGGCCCGCGCGAAGACCCGCGGCAAGAACGCCCTCGTCGACGCCTTCTTCGAGTACCTGTCCGACTCCTTCCGACCGCTGCTGCCGGTCCTGCTGGGCGCCTCGCTCATTATCGCCGGGGAGGCCATCCTCGACGCCCTTCACATTATCGATGCCCACGCGAAGACTGCCGACAAGCCGGCCACGCTGCTCTTCGTGGACGCCATGTACCGCAGCGTCTTCTACTTCCTGCCGATCATGGTGGCCTACAACGCCGCCAAGAAGCTGAAGATCGACCCGTGGGTGGGCTGCGCCATTATGACGGCGCTCCTCACCCCGGAGTTCCTTGCGCTTACTAGCTCCTCCACCACGTCATGCTCTTCCTACGAAGAGCCGCTCGACCCGAAACTGTGTGTCGCGCATGTCGCAGGTCTGCCCATGCAGCTCAACGACTACGGTGGTCAGGTCTTCGTACCGCTCATGATGGTGGCGGTGCTCGCCCTGGTCTACAAGGGCCTGGTCAAGGTCGTTCCGGACAATGTCCAGATGGTCTTCGTGCCCTTCCTGTCCTTCTGCATTATGATGCCGGTCACGGCCTTCCTCATCGGCCCTCTCGGCATTTGGATCGGTAGCGGGCTGGGCACGGCGCTCTTCTGGCTCAACGGCCACGCCCCCATCGTCTTCGCCATTATTATTCCCATGATCTACCCATTCCTGGTGCCGCTGGGCCTGCACTGGCCGCTCAACGCCCTCATGCTGGCGAACATCGCCTCGCCGGCAACGGGCTACACCGACTTCATCCAGGGCCCCATGGGCGCCTGGAACTTCGCCTGCTTCGGCGCCACGGCCGCCGTCCTCGTCTGGTCCTTCCGCGACAAGGACAATGAGATGCGCCAGACCGCCACCGGTGCGCTGTTCGCCGGTCTGCTCGGCGGTATCTCCGAGCCCTCCCTGTACGGTATCCACCTGCGCTTCAAGCGCATCTACCCGTTCATGCTCGCCGGCTGCGCCGTCGGCGGCATCGTCGAGGGCATCGGCGGCGGCGTCAAGACCGGCACCTTCGCCTTCACCTCGCTGCTCACCATCCCGGTCTTCAATCCGATGTTCCTCTACGCGATCGCCGTCGCCGCGGCCTTCGCCACGGCGTTCTTCCTCATTGTCACCTTCGGCTACCGCACCAAGGAGGAGAGGGCCGAGGCGCTCGCCGCAGCCGGCGTCGTCGATGCCGACCCGTCCCAGGCCGCCGCGGACCTCGCCCTGGAGTCCTCCACGGCCGCCAACGAGGCGGCCGCAGCGGGCGCCGCCGAGGCACCGGCCGAGGAGGTCAAGCCGGCGCTCGCACCGGGCGCCGTCACCGAGGTCGCCGCCCCGCTGAACGGGACGGTCATGGCCCTGGAGGACGTCTCCGACCCGGTGTTCTCCTCCGGCGCCGTCGGCAAGGGCGCAGGACTGACCCCCACCGGCGACATCGTGGTGACCGCCCCCGCCGACGGCACCGTCGTCGTCGCCCCCGCCTCCGGCCACGCCTTCGGCATCAACCTGGACAACGGCATCGAGCTGCTCATCCACGTCGGCCTGGACACCGTCAACCTCGAGGGCAAGGGCTTCGACGTCAAGGTCGAGCAGGGCGACCGCGTCACCGCCGGCCAGGAGCTCGTCCGCGTCGACCGCACCGTCATCGAGGAGGCCGGCTACCCGCTGACCACACCCGTCCTGATCACCAACACCGCCAAGTTCGCCTCCGTCGAGGTCATCCCCGACGGCGACGTCACCACCGGCGCCCCCCTCATCCGCGTCACCGCACCGGCCGAGGAGGGCTGAGCCTCTGGCAGCAGTCCCGGCCCGCCCGGGACGCAGAACGCCGGTTCCCCGGCCTGCGATCAGCATGCGGGCCGGGGAACCGGCGTTTGCAGCCTCAGCTGACGCCCTCGTCCTCGACGTCGACGTAGCGCTCCGCGGGGGTCTTGTCGGCGCTCAGCGTCGCGGCGTAGTCGGGGACCTCCAGCTGCAGGGAGCGGTCAGTGCGCTGGTAGCCGGTGGACGGCGGCCGCTTCGGGAACTTCATCTCGGGCCGGTCGACGTGGTGGTAGGGGATGGCATTGAGCATGTGGTGGATCACGTTGATGCGCGCCTTGCGCTTGTCCTCGGACTCCACGACGTGCCAGCGCGCGGACTCGATGTCGGTGTGGACGAACATGTCGTCCTTGGCCCGCGAGTAGTCCTCCCAGCGGGTGACGGACTCCAGGTCGGTGGGCGAGAGCTTCCAGCGCCGCATCGGATCGGTCAGGCGCGACTTGAACCTCTTGTACTGCTCCTTGTCGGACACGGAGAACCAGTACTTGAGCAGCAGGATGCCGTCGTCGACGAGCATCCGCTCGAAGATCGGGCACTGCTGCAGGAAGCGCCGGTGCTCCTCGGGGGTGCAGTAGCCCATCACGTGCTCCACGCCTCCCCGGTTGTACCAGGAGCGGTCGAACAGCCGGATCTCCCCCGCCGCGGGCAGGTGCTCGATGTAGCGCTGGAAGTACCACTGGGTCTGCTCGCGCTCGGTGGGCGCGGGCAGCGCGACCACCCGCGCAATACGCGGGTTGAGGTACTCGGTGATCCGTTTAATGGCTCCGCCCTTGCCCGCGGCGTCGCGGCCCTCGAAAACCACGACGACCCGGGCGCCGGTGGACTTGACCCATTCTTGCATCTCGACCAGTTCCGCCTGCAGCCGCAGGAGCTCCGACTCGTACAGGGAACGGTCCATCTTGTGGTGCTTCTTCGCCATGTGGCCGAGTATGGCACAGGTCACGTACTTCGCACAGGTTCTTCGGCGACCCTTCCAGGTCGTCACGGGCGAAAGACCGGCCGAGGGCCCGGTCCATCAGTCGCGCGTGCGCAGCGCCCAGAAGGCGACGGCGGCCGCTGCGGCCACGTTGAGGGAGTCCACTCCCCCGGCCATGGGAATGCGCACCACCTCATCGGCCGCGGCCAGGGCGCGCCGGGACAGCCCGTCGCCCTCGGCGCCCAGCACGAGTGCGACCTTCGAGCCGGCCGCCGTGCACGCCGGCGAGACGGCGAAGTCGTCCAGGCTCACCGAGTCCTCGCCCAGGGCCAGGGCCGCCACCACGAAACCGGCGTCGTGCAGCTCGTCCACGGCGGGCCACCGGGTGATCCGCGTCCACGGCACCTGGAAGACGGTTCCCATGGACACCCGCACGCTGCGCCGGTACAGGGGGTCGGCGCAGCGCGGGGTGGCCAGGACGGCGTCCACGCCGAGCGCCGCCGCCGAGCGGAAGGCGGCGCCGACGTTGGTGTGGTCGACCAGGTCCTCCAGCACGGCCACGCGCCGGGCGCCACGCGAGCCGCGGGCGGAGGCGAGCAGCGCGCCGACGTCGGCCAGTGCGGGCCGGTTCATGGCCGCCAGGGCGCCGCGGTGCAGGTGGAATCCCGTGATGGACTCCAGTACCTCCTCCGGGGCGATGAGGACGGGGACGGGCCCGCCGTCCTCGCGCCCGTCGGTGCCGGTGGCGGCGGCGATGAGGGGCCGCATCTGCTGGTAGTGGCGCTCGGCCATGAGGAAGGAGCGGGGCGCGTGGCCGGCCTCGACGGCGCGGGCGATGACCTTGGTGGACTCGGCCATGTACAGGCCCCGCTCGGTCTCCAGGCGACGCCGCAGGGCGACGTCGGTCATGCGCGTGTAGTCGGCGAGCAGGGCGGGGTCGACCGGCCCGGGGCCGCCTCCTGCCCGCGCGACGGCGCCGGTGGCCCCATCCGGGCCGCCGGGAATGTCGAGGCTGTTGAGGCGGATGATCACGAGCGGCGCACGCCCTTGGAGTCGCGGCCGACGTCGGTGAGCAGCGGGTTGCGCTCGGCGGCGGGGGCCTCGGCGACGGCGGGGCCGTGGAACTGGCTCTGGTAGAGCTCGTAGTAGGCGCCGCGGGCGGCGATGAGCTCGTCGTGGCCGCCCTGCTCGACGATGTCGCCGTGCTCCATGACCAGGATGGTGTCCGCGTCGCGGATGGTGGACAGGCGGTGGGCGATGACGAAGCTCGTGCGGCCCTCGCGCAGCCCCACCATGGCCTTCTGGACGAGCAGCTCGGTGCGGGTGTCCACCGAGCTGGTCGCCTCGTCCAGCACCAGGATCTGGCGGTCGGCCAGGAAGGCGCGCGCGATCGTGATGAGCTGCTTCTCCCCGGCGGAGACGCCCGCACCGGAGTCGTCGATGACCGTGTCGTAGCCCTCGGGCAGGGCCCGCACAATGTGGTCGACGCTGGCGGCCTCCGCGGCGGCGAGGACCTGCTCGTCGGTGGCGCCGTCGGCGCCGAAGGCGATGTTCTCGCCGATCGTGCCCTCGAAGAGCCACGTGTCCTGGAGCACCATGCCGATCTGCTCGCGCAACTCGTCGCGCGACAGCTCGCGCGTGTCGACGCCGTCGAGGGTGATGGAGCCGGACTGGGGGTCGTAGAAGCGCAGCAGGAGGTTGACCAGGGTCGTCTTGCCGGCGCCGGTGGGGCCGACGATGGCGACGGTCTGCCCGGGCTCGACCACGAGGTTCAGGTCCGTGATGAGCTCGGTGTCGGGGCTGTAGGAGAAGCGGACGTGGTCGAAGACGACGCGGCCGGCCACGCGCTCCGGGAGGGAGGCGGCGGCCGTGTCGGTCTCCTCGGGCGCGTCCATGATCTCGAAGACGCGCTCGGCGCTGGCGGCGCCGGACTGCAGGAGGTTCGTCATGGAGGCGAGCTGGGTGATGGGCTGGGTGTACTGCTGGGAGTACTGGATGAAGGCCTGGACGTCGCCGAGCGTCATGGTGCCGCTGGTGATCTTGACGCCGCCGACGACGGCGATGACCACGAAGTTGAGGTTGGCCACCACGCGCATGGCCGGCTGGATGGTGCCGGAGATCCACTGGGCCCTGTAGGAGCCGTCGTAGAGGCGGGCGTTCTCCGTCTCGAAGAGGCGGTTGAAGGTCTCCTCGGAGCTGAACAGCGCGACGGCCTCGCGCCCGGTGAAGGCCTCCTCGACGACGCCGGACACCTTCCCGGTGGCGTCCCACTGCTCGGTGAAGTGGGGCCGGGCCCTGCGGGCGATCAGGAGGGTGACGGCCGCGGCGACCGGGAGGGTCACCAGGGCGACCAGGGAGAGCTGCACGGAAACGGTGAGCATCATGGCGAAGACGCCGGCAACCGTGATGATCGAGTTGAGGGCCTGGGAGAGGGTCTGCTGGAGCGTCTGGGTGATGTTGTCGACGTCGTTGGTGACGCGCGAGAGCATGTCGCCGCGCGAGCCGCGGTCGATGTAGGACAGGGGCATGCGGGTGAGCTTGTCCTCGACCTCGGCGCGCATGCGCCTGCCGGTGCGCTGGACGACGCCCGCCAGGATCCGCCCCTGGACCCACAGGAAGACTGCGGAGGCGAGGTAGAGGGCGAGAACCTGCAGGAGGACGATCATGAGGGCGCGGGTGTCGAGTCCGCGGCCGACGACGATGTCGTAGGCGGAGAGCATGTCGGCGTAGCCGTCCTGGCCGCTGGCGCGCAGCGCCTGGGCGAGCTGGTCGCCGGCCAGGCCGTCGGGCAGGCCGCGCGTGCCGAGGAGCGTGCCGAGGACGCCCTCGAAGATGATGTTCGTGGCGCGGGCCAGCACCTTGGGGGCGACGACGTTGAGGACGACCGCCACGATGGTGAGGACGACGACGATGACGATGCGCCACCGCTCGGGGCTCAGCTCGCCGAGGAGCCGCCTCCAGGTGCCGGTGAAGTTCTTGGCCTTCTCGGTGGGGGCCGTGGTGGGCCCGGGCCCGGGTCCCTGGCTCATGCCGCCTCCTCCGCGCTGATCTGGGACAGGACGATCTCGGCGTAGGTCGGGCAGCCGGCCATGAGCTCGTCGTGGGTGCCGGTACCGACGACGTGCCCCTGGTCGAGGACGACGATCTGGTCTGCGCCCCGGATGGAGGCCACGCGCTGGGCGACGATCACGACCGTGGCCCCGCCGGTGGCCTCGGGCAGGCCGGCCCGCAGACGCGCGTCGGTGGCGTAGTCGAGGGCGGAGAAGGAGTCGTCGAAGATGTAGACGCCGGCCTCGCGCACGAGGGCGCGGGCGATGGCCAGGCGCTGGCGCTGCCCGCCGGAGAAGTTGACTCCTCCGGAGTCGACCTCGTGGTCGAGGCCGTCGTCGAGGTTCTGGACGAAGCCCGCGGCCTGGGCGGCCTCGAGGGCGTTCCACAGCTCGGCGTCGGTGGCATCCTGCCTGCCGTGCCGGAGGGTGGAGCGGATGGTGCCGGAGAAGAGGAAAGCCTTCTGCGGCACGGTGGCGACGGCCCTGCGCAGCTCGACGGGGTCGAGGGCGCGCACGTCGACGCCGTCGAGGCTCACCGTCCCCTCGGTGACGTCCAGCAGGCGGGGCAGGAGGTTGACCAGCGTCGTCTTGCCCGACCCGGTGGAGCCGATGAAGGCGGTCGTGGTGCCCGGGGCCATGTCGACGGTGATGTCGGCCAGGACGCGGGAGGCAGCGCCCGGGTAGCGGAAGGTGACGCCGTCCAGGCGGACGCGGCGCCCGCGGCCCGGCCCGGCGACGGCGGGCAGGTGCGCGGGCTCGGCCGGGGCCCTGATGGCGGGATCCACGGCGAGGACCTCCTGGAAGCGGTCGGCCGCGACCTGGGCGCGTGGCAGCATGGTGACAAGCATGACGGCGATGAGAACGGAGAAGAGGATCTGCATCATGTAGTTGAGGAAGGCCGTGAGGTCGCCGACCTCCATCTGGCCGTCGCCGATGCGCAGACCGCCGAACCACATGACGCCCAGGGAGGCGAGATTCATAATGATCGTGACCGAGGGGAAGAGCAGGGCGAAGAGGTAGCCGATGCGCAGGGACGTGTCGGTGAGCTCGTCGTTGGCGCGGGCGAAGATCTCGCCGCGCTCCCTCTGACGGACGAAGGCGCGGATGACGCGTACGCCCTGGATCTGCTCGCGCATGACGAGGTTGACGCGGTCGATACGGTCCTGCATGGTGCGGAAGCGCGGCAGGAGCCGGCCGGCGAGGACGCCGACGGCGGCCAGCAGCAGGGGGATGAGCACGAGCAGCAGGGAGGACAGGGGCACGTCCACGCGCAGGGCCATGACGGTGCCGCCCACAAGCATGATCGGTGCCATGAGCATCATGGTCGCGACCATGAAGACGACCATCTGGATCTGCTGGATGTCGTTGGTGGAGCGCGTGATGAGTGAGGGGGCGCCGAAGCGCGAGACCTCCTCGAGGTTGAAGCGCTGGACGTGGCGAAAGATGTCCCTGCGCATCTGCCGGCCGAGTCCCATGGAGGCCCTGGCCGCGAGGTAGGCCCCGACGATGGCGGCGCCCCCCTGGACGACCGTGATGGCGAGCATCTGGGCACCGAGGCGCCAGATCTCGCCCGTGTCGCCGGCGACGATGCCGTCGTTGATGATGTCGGCATTGAGGGTGGGCAGGGACAGTGCTGCGACCGTCTCGACGATCTTGAGCAGCAGGATCGTCAGCAGGAAGCCCCTGTAGGGGCTCAGGTAGTGACGAAGAGTCTTCAATAGCACACCGGGGAGACTAAGACCGGTCTTCGAGTGCTGTCCTGATCTCCCCGGCGGCGGAGGTGTTTTGGGACACGGCTCACGCCACTGCCCAGTGTGAACGGCGCGAGCAGCGCGAGCGAGGCGGCTCAGCCGCGGTGGCTGGTGGGAGGTGTTGAAGGGGGCAAGCCGTCGCCCGGCCGGGAGCCGTAGCGGCGGCGAGTGCCCTCCGCGGGGCGGTCGTCGGACGCCTCCTGGGAGGCGGACTCGGCCTCGCCGCGGGCCTGCGCCAGCGCCTCCTCGGGGGTCTGGAGGTTGGTGGCCGCCAGGTCGGAGGCGATGTCGAGGCCGGAGCTCATGCCGGACAGGTCGACCCTGACGTTGTCGGACCCGGAGCCGAAGGCGTTCGAGCCCGGCCCCGACGGCGGCTTGCCGCCCAGCGCGCCGGCGATGCCGTCCAGCGCGGCGGTGAACTCGGTGGGGACGATCCACATCTTGGAGCTGTTGCCGTTGGCGATCTTGGGCAGGGTCTGCAGGTACTGGTAGGCCAGCAGCTTGGGGTCGGCGTTGCCGCGGTGGATGGCGTCGAAGACCTGGAGGATCGCGCGCGACTCGCCCTGGGCCTTGAGGATGGCGGACTGGGCCTGGCCCTCGGCCCGCAGGATCGCCGACTGCTTGTCGCCCTCGGCGGTGAGGATCTGGGACTGCTTGACGCCCTCGGCGGTGAGGATGGCGGCGCGGCGGTCGCGCTCGGCGCGCATCTGCTGCTCCATGGCGCCCT
>ERZ772917.882-NODE-882-length-19596-cov-152.447981_pt1 | contig 19596 bp, 18 predicted proteins | sample MGYA00511187_ERZ772917 | MGnify/ENA primary metagenome ERZ772917 (study PRJEB29015, sample SAMEA2737925) | human oral metagenome | biome: human oral; feature: human-associated habitat; material: dental | place: China | collected 2012 ... | reverse complement strand
GCGCCGACGCCGCCAGCGGCGACGAGGACGCTCATGATCCGGACGAAGGGCTGGAACACCGTGTAGCAGCGCATGGTGCGCATCATGCACATGGGGCAGATGCCGCCGGGGATGAAGAACGTGACGGCGGCGCCGACCACCCCGAGCGTCTGGAGGGCGAGCCGCAGGGACCGGTTCTTGACGAACGCGGAGGCCCCGAAGAGCAGGGCCAGCCCCCCGGCTCCGGCCGCCACCGTGTTCTGGCAGCTGTGGCACTGCATCCACGAGCCGTCGGGTTTGGGGTCGCACGCGGCGAACACGGTCGTCCCCCCTGCGACGAGCAGCAGGCTCAGCACTGCGGGGACCAATGGCGCGAGGGCGCTCTTCTTCGACACTGGGTTTCCTTCCTCGTCCGCGCGCGGACGCGGACCGTAGCTCAGGGATAATCGCATAGCTAAGCCTAACCTTGTTGGGGCGCCGATGCCCTGGATCGCCTCGGGAACGCAGAAAACCGCAGAGCACGTGGCCCTGCGGTTCCAACGTCGGGCTGGCGGGATTTGAACCCACGACCCCTTGACCCCCAGTCAAGTGCGCTACCAAGCTGCGCCACAGCCCGTGCCTCGCGGACTGCGTCCGGTCGGAACGAGAAGAACCTTAGCCCATCGGGGCCCCTGCACCGAAATCGGTGGGCGGTGACACCCGTCACCGCCCACCGACCTCAGGTGTCCCGCGCGCTCAGGCGGAGGCGTTCCACCCCCTCATGCCGCCGGCGAAGTTGACGAGCCGCCCCTCGTACCCGGCCGCTCGCAGGGCCTCGATGGCGCGGGCGGAGCGTGTGCCTCCGCCGCAGTGCACCACAGTCTCGCGCGATGCGTCGAGCTCGCCCATCCGTGCGACGACCTCCCCCAGGGGGATCCGCAGGGACCCGTCAATCGCCTCCTCGGCGACCTCGGAGGGCTCACGCACGTCCAGCAGCGTGTAGGTGCCACCGGGCGCGTCCCCGGACGTGATGCGCTCACGCAGCTCCTGCGCGCTCATCTCCTCCATGGCTCACTCCCCTCTCAGTAGCGCGCGGCGCGGTAGCGGCGCACGAGCTGCTGCGTGGAGGAGTCCTGTGCGGCCAGGGCCGCCTCGTCGCCCTGGACGGCCGGGGCGATCTCCAGGGCCAGCTTCTTGCCCAGCTCGACGCCCCACTGGTCGAAGGAGTCGATGCCCCACACGATGCCCTGGGTGAAGGTGATGTGCTCGTACAGGGCGATGAGCTGGCCCACCACCGAGGGGGTGAGCGCCGGGGCGAGGATCGACGTCGTCGGCCGGTTGCCCGCGAAGACACGGGCGGGGACGATCTCCTCGGACGTGCCCTCGGCACGCACCTCCTCGGCGGTCTTACCGAAGGCCAGGGCGGCCGTCTGGGCCAGGTAGTTGGACAGGAACAGCTCGTGCACGTCCACGTCCCCGTCCTTGACGGGGTGGGCGGGCCTGGCCACCGCGATGAAGTCGGCGGGGATGAGCTGGGTGCCCTGGTGGATGAGCTGGTAGAAGGCGTGCTGGCCGTTGGTGCCGGGCTCGCCCCAGAAGACCTCACCGGTGTCGGTGGTCACGGGCGTGCCGTCCCAGCGCACGCTCTTGCCGTTGGACTCCATGGTCAGCTGCTGCAGGTAGGCGGCGAAGCGGTGCAGGTACTGGGCGTAGGGCAGGACGGCGTGCGTGGCGGACTTGAAGAAGTTGACGTACCAGACGTTGAGCATGCCCATGAGCATGGGGACGTTCTCAGCCGGGGGCTTGGTCGCGAAGTGCTCGTCGACGGCGTGGAAGCCGGCGAGGAAGTCACGGAAGTTGTCCGGGCCGATGGCCACGGCGAGGACCGTGCCGACGGCGGAGTCGACGGAGTAGCGCCCGCCCACCCAGCTCCAGAAGCCGAAGGCGTTGTCCGGGTCGATGCCGAACTCGGCGACCTTGTTCAGGGCGGTGGACACGGCGACGAAGTGCTTGGCGATGGCACCGTCGGTGCTCACCCCGCGGGACGTGAGCGCGGTGAGGAACCAGTCGCGGGCCATGCGCGCGTTCGTCAGCGTCTCCAGGGTCGTGAAGGTCTTGGAGGCGATGATGAACAGGGTGGTCTCGGGGTCGAGGTCCTTGACCTTCTCGGCGCAGTCGGCCGGGTCGATGTTGGAGATGAACCGGCACTCCAGCCCGTCCTGGACGTAGGGCTTGAGGGCCTCATAGACCATGACGGGGCCGAGGTCGGAGCCGCCGATGCCGATGTTGACGACGGTGGCGATGCGCTTGCCGGTCACGCCCGTCCACTCCCCCGAGCGCACGCGCTCGGCGAAGGCGTAGACGCGCTCGAGCACCGCGTGCACGTCGGTGACGACGTCCTGGCCGTCGACGGTGAGCGTGTCCGTGGCGGGGCGGCGCAGGGCGGTGTGCAGGACAGCACGGTCCTCGGTGACGTTGATGTGCTCGCCGGCGTACATGGCGTCGCGGCGGCCGGGGACGTCGACCTGCTCGGCCAGGGCGGCGAGGGCGTCACGCACCTCGTCGGTCAGGAGGTTCTTGGACAGGTCGACGAAGAGGTCTCCGAGCTCGTAGGAGAAGCGCTCGGCTCGCTGCGGGTCCTGGGCGAACCAGGTGCGCAGGTCCGGCCGCAGGTCGGCGTGCAGCTTGGTGAGGGTCGTCCAGGCGGGTGTGGTGGTGGGGTCAACCGGAGTCAGCATGTCAGTAGCCTAGCGGTGAGGCACCGGCACCGTCCCGTGGTCGCCGTCGTCAGTCTGTCGTGCTCTGGGGTGTTCGGCCGGGGTCCGTGCCGACGGGCGATTCCGCTCCCAGCCGGACGTGGCTACCGCCGGGCGGGCGCACGGTCGATACGATGCCGGTGCCGGCGGTGGGCGCACAGGAAGGGACACAGATGTCCACGAGTAGCGGTGATCCAGACGCAGGGCGGCATCTCACACGTCGGGTGGCCCTGTGGTTCGGGAGCCTGCCCCTCCTCCGTGCCGTCCTCGTCTGGGCGGCCGTCGTCCTGGCGGTGTTCACGCTCGCGGGATGGGTCACCGGCGATGGCGGACTGTGGACGTCGCAGCGTCTGCTGGCCGCGTGGCAGGGCGAGCGCGCCCCCGCGACTCCGTTGGACACCCTCATGGTGCTCGTGCCGACGGTGCTCGTCGTCGTGGTCTCCGGGTTCCTCCTCATCAGGTTGCGCCGGTGGGCGGGCACGCAGCAGTTCACGATGACGAGTGGGCTCACCCCGGCCGAGGCCGAGGAGGCGGACCACCGGTTCGAGGCGGCGATGACGCAGATGTCCGGACGCCTGGTCGAGCAGAAGCTGGAGGGAGTCCGTGCTCTCGTCGAGGTGGCCGACACCTACCGCTGGACGTACCGGCAGCGTGTGGTGGATGCCCTGTGCGACTACCTGCGCCGCCAGCGAGGGTCCTACACGTACGACGTCGACCCGTCGGGCGGGACCTACGGGGTGGGGCCGACAACGACCTTCGTCAGTCTCGACCAGCCTGTTGAGTCCTTGGTGCTGGAGGAGATGCGCAGGCACCTGAGACGGCGCCGCGACGCCACCGGGGCCTGCGAGGCCGTCACCCAGGAGGTCGAGGACGATCAGCTGTGGTGCGAGTGCCGCTTCAACCTGGACGGCGCGATCCTGTCCGAACGGGTCGACTTCGACCACCTGACGGTCAACGGTGAGATGAGTCTGAGCGACGCGAGGCTTCTCGAGGGTGCGGATTTCACCCGCACCTCCTTCTTCCTGGCCGACTTCGATCGTGCCTGGTTCCAGGGAACCGTCTCCTTCGCGGGCGCCTCGTTCCGGGAGCGGGCAGAGTTCTGGGGAGCCCGTTTCGACGCCGCCGCAACCTTCCAGGACGCCCAGTTCGCTCGCGGCTGCCTGTTCAGGGCGACGGACTTCATGGGCAGGGCCTCGTTCAAGAACGCTCGCCTGAGCGACGACATCGTGTTCCTCGGGGTCCGTTTCCACGACACGGCCGACCTGTCGGGTGCCGAGTTCCGGTCGATGGCCACCTTCGAGAACGCCATGTTCGGTGCCACGACATCGTTCTCGAACACGCTGTTCCATTACGACGTTGTCTTCGCGTTGGCCGTCTTCGAGGACGCGATCTCGTTCCGCAGCGCCCGGTTTCAGGGTGACAGCTACTTCAAATGGACCAGCTTCGACGCACCTCCGGACCTGGTGGGGACGGTCTTCGCCCGGGGTGCGTACTTCCAGGAGGCGTGCTTCTACGGGGGCGAGCCCCAGGGCGCGTCCTTCGCGGGCGACGCCGTCTTCCTTGACGCGGTGTTCTCCCCTGGCGCTGCCATGACCGACTGCCTGTTCAACGACCGCGCCAGGCGTGATCCGGGCATCGCCATCGCCTTCCCACCGGACCTGGGGCTCGAGAAGACCGGCCTGCCCCCGGGCGCCTCGTGGGCGCGTTTCGACGACAAGGGCAACGTCATCGAGGTGCTCCCGGCCTAGGTCTGTGCCCGTAACTGGGACCGTGTGCGTCACCCTGACGTGGAAGCAGGCACGACGGTCTCTGTGTACCCGACCTAGCGCCAGCCGTAGCGGCTCCCGGAGACCAGTTGATCGGTATTATGCTACCGTGAGAAGCAAGCGCGGCGAGAAGGCCGACACATCCAAAAGCAAGCGGGCCGCAAGGTCTTGCCGCGGTTTCCTGCGTTCCGTCAAGGACCGCATAGGAGCACGTCTTCGCAGTTTCCAGCGCTACGTCGCGGATCGCATAGGAGCACTACCGCTCTTCGGGGCCATTTTCTTGTGGGTCGTCCTGGCTCTTGTGGTCTTCACGGCGCTTGGATGGCTCTGGGGACAGGGAGCACTCTGGTCGGACCGGTGGTTGACGAACTGGCGCAGCGCCGGAGCCGACGCTATCCCGTTAGAGGTCGTCAAGGTGTCCCTGACCACCATCGGTGGCATCGGCGGAACCGGATACCTCGTCATCAAGTACCGCGAGCGTGCCAGCGCCGAGCGCGCCGAGAGAGCCGCAGAGCTCGCCAGAAAAGACGTCGAGCAGGAGAAGGCCGAGCAGAAGCTGCTCAACGCCGTGCAGCAGCTGGGAAGCGAGTCCCCGCAGGTGAGGATCGCCGGGGTGTACGCGCTCGCCGACGTCGCTGACACCTACCGGGGCGACTACCGACAGCGTGTCGTCAACATCCTCTGCGGTTACCTACGCACTCCGCGCGGGACATGGGAGACGGTCGCCGACACGAATGCTGACGATGGCGAGACCACGTCCGAGAAGGTGTACGTGAGCAACGACGGCGCTGTCGAGTCGACGGTCCTGGAGGTTCTCAGCAGGCATCTGCGCAAACGCCGGGAGAATACGGCCACTCACGACGCAGTCACTCAGGACGTCGATGACGATCAGCTCTGGTGCGACTGCACCATCGACCTTCATGACGCCGTGATCACTGAATCCGTTAGTTTCACAGGCGTGACGTTGGCGTCCGACGTGTCCTTCCAGGGCGCGAGGTTTCACACCTTCGCCACTTTCCAAGGTGCGTCCTTCGACGCCCACGTCACGTTCAGGGGCGCGACCTTCAACGCCGACACCAGCTTCTGGGACGCGACCTTCAACGCCGACACCATCTTCAGGGGCGCGACCTTCAACGCCGACACCAGCTTCAGGGGCGCGACCTTCAACGCCGACACCATCTTCAGGGGCGCGACCTTCAACGCCAACACCAGCTTCGAGGGCGCGACCTTCAACGCCCACGTCACGTTCCGGGGCGCGACCTTCAACGCCGACACCATCTTCTGGGGCGCGACCTTCAACGCCGACACCAGCTTCGAGGGCGCGACCTTCAACGCCGACACCAGCTTCGAGGGCGCGACCTTCAACGCCGACACCAGCTTCGAGGGCGCGACCTTCAACCGAGCAGCACCACCGACTGGTATTCCACACAAGCTGGTGGATCATGAGACCGGCCTGCCGAAAGGAGCCCGGTGGGCTAGTTTCAATGACAAGGGCGAGGTCATCTAGGAGGGCTCCCCCGCGACGGACATACCCTCCGACGACGCCAGCAGCTCCTAGCCGGTCCTCCGCTGGGCGGATAACTCCCGGCAGGGTGTCTCCGCGCCGGACGGACTGGGCTCTTCGTGGCCGGGCTCGGCTCTCCGGCCCAAACCGTTGCGGTACGGCCCACACGGTCGCTCACCCTCCGGCGATGCCAAAGGTCGGGATGACGATGCTCGACACCACGATGGTTTCAGTTTCCTCGTTCTTCGTGGGTGGATTCTGCCTCATGTCCGCTGGATAAGCCCAGCCACCATGGCACAGCGTCGGCCGAGCGTCCTTCCTCCGATGACGAGCCCGAGGACGCCTCCTAGCACCTAGTCGTGCCGGTCCCGGTATGCGCCGGGGCTCAGGCCGAGCACCTTTCGGAAGTCGCTGCTCAGGTGCGCCTGGTCGGCATAGCCCAGGTCGGCGGCGACCTCGGCGATGGAGTACCCGCTCTCCTCACGCAGCCTCAGCGCCGCCTCCTGCAGACGGTAGCGACGTATGACAGCCAACGGCGCCAGACCGATGTACCTCTGCGTCAGCCGCTGCACGCCGCGCACCGACATCCCCAGGCGCTGCGCCAGCTGCTCGACCCGCACGATCGACCGCTCCCCCGCGACAAGGTCCTCCACGTCGTTGGCGCTCAGGGCGGCGGCGTCGGGGTCCCCGGCACGCTCAGCGAGCCACGCGATCATGAGCGCTGCCGCCTGCTGCCTGCCCTCCTCCGGGTTCGCGCACCCCATGGCCTCCACGACACCGCCGTGCAGGGCGGCGTCGGGAAACGGGCACCCGCTGTCGCGGATCGAGGCGGGCTCGATCCCGAGGCCGCTCAGACCCGCGGGCCGCAGCAGCGCCCCGACGGCCCACCCGCTTCCCTCGAGCACGCGCGTGGACACGCCCGTCGTCGGGCCGCGCAGGCTCGTGCCGGCGGGCTCGACGACAAGGTTGGAGGCCGGGAAGGGTAGGACCTCCTGGACGAGCCTCTCGCCTGCGGGCAGGTCCCAGCGCGGCAGCCACACCCAGCGCAGCAGGTGGGCAAGGTCCTCAGGTGCCGCCTGCCGGTGGAAGGAGGGCAGCCGGGACGGGTAGAGGACCCCGCGGCGGTCGGACACGCTCACGCCCCGACCCACCGAGGCTGTCGCGAATCTACAAGCGCCGCGCGGCGGCTCGTTCTTAGCCTCGCGGCATGGACACACATAACGACCACCGTACCGGGGCGAACGGTCAGTACACCTCCAACGGCAGGCCGCACGGCTCGACCAGCCTCACACCCTTCCTCGTCATCGAGGACACTCGTGCCGCCATCGCCTTCTACCGGGACGTCTTCGGCGCCAGGGTCGTCGACGTCACCGAGATGGACGGCGTCGTCGCGCACGCCGAGCTCGACTTCGGTCACGGCAAACTGCAGCTGGGAGCTCCGCTGCCCGGCATGGGGCTCGTGCCCGCGCCCTCGGAGGGCTCGTGCTACTCGCTGGGGCTGTACTGCTCCAACGTCGACGCCGTCGCCGAGGCCGCACAGCACGCAGGTGCCGTGCTGCGCGAAGAGCCCGCCACCTTCGTCTCGGGAGACCGTTACGCGTCCCTGCTCGACCCCTTCGGGGTCCGCTGGTCGGTCATGACCCGCGTCGAGGACATCTCCGAGGAGGAGAGCGCTCGCAGGGTCGCCGCCTGGGCGGCTGAGCAGTCAGCAGCCCAGGACTCCGGGTCCCCCGCCTGAGACGACCGGCGGGTGCCGGCCGGCAGCCCGCTCAGGCCGGCACCTGCCCCACGGGGCCGTTGTGGCAGACGGCCTCAATGTTGTGACCGTCGGGGTCCAGGACGAAGGCGGCGTAGTAGCCGGGGTGGTAGTGGGCGCGCTCGCCGGGGCCGCCGTTGTCCCGGCCGCCCGCCGCCAGCGCCGCCGCGTGGAAGGCGTCCACCTGCTGCGGGCTCGCGGCCGCCAGCGCCAGGTGGATGGTCGTGGGCCGCTGGTCCGGCACGAGCCACAGCTCGGGGGCGGCCTGGCCCGACTCCCCCGCGGCGCCCAGGGCGCGCACGGGCCCCAGCTCCATGACGACGGTGTAGCCGAGCGGGGCCAGCGCCTGGGTGTAGAAGTCGGTGGAGACGGCGGGCGTGGTGACGGGAAGCGAGATGTGGTCGATCATGTCTCCCACCGTAGGACCTGCCACCGTGTGAGGCTCAAGGACTTGGCCTGCACGATCCGCTGAGCCCGGCGTCGTCGGCGCTCTCAGGACCGGTGTCCCCATGGCCGGGGACCACGACCGGGCCTACGGTGCCCGCATGGTCCCCACCACCCCGTCGCCCTCGTCGCAGCCCGGCCCCGTGAAGCCTGCGAGCCACCCGCGCCACACGACCCTCCTCGTGGTCGCCGCGATCTCCGCCGTCATGGCCTGTCAGGCCCTGACGGCGCTCGTCATGGCCAGCAGGAACGTGCGGATCGTCCCCGGTGACTGCGCACAGCCGTGGCACTGCACGACGACGACCACCGTCTACAACCCCATCACGATCGTCATGGCCATCGGGATGGTGCTGCTCCTGGTCTGGCAGCTGCGTACCGTGCGCAGGTTCTGGCGGGCACGAGGCCACACCCCGCCTCCATCGTCCGCGGACGCCTGGCTGGCCGTCATCGTCACCGCGCTGGCCTCAGTACCCGCCTTCCTTGTCAGCATCCTGTTCTTCTTCGCGGCCAGCTGACGTCAGGCTCAGCCCCCGCTCCAGGCCCGCCGCCAGTCTCAGCGCCTGCGATCGCGCTTCTCGCGCACCCGCACCCCGATCTGGACCGGGGAGCCGACGAAGCCGAACTCCTCGCGCAGCCTGCGCTCGATGAAGCGCCGGTAGCCGGCGTCGAGGAAGCCGGTGGTGAACAGGACGATGCGCGGCGGTGCCGTCTGCACCTGGGTGGCGAAGAGGATGCGCGGCTGCTTGCCGCCGCGCAGCGGGTGCGGGGTCGCGCCCTGGATCTCCCCCAGGAAGGCGTTGAGCCGTCCGGTGGGGATACGCGTGGTCCAGCCCTCCAGGGCGGCGTCGAGCGCGCGCACGAGCCGGTTCGTGTGCCAGCCGGTGCGGGCCGCCAGGTTGATGTGCGGCGCCCAGGCGACGTGGGCGAGGTCGTGCTCCGTCTCCCAGGCGAGCATCTTCTGGCGGTCCTCGTCCACCAGGTCCCACTTGTTGTTGACGAGCACGAGGGCGCGCCCGGCGTCAACCACCTGCTGGATGACGCGCACGTCCTGCTCGCTTACGGGCTCGGAGGCGTCAAGGAGGACGACGGCGACCTCCGCCTTCTCGATCGCGCCCTGGGTGCGCAGCACGGCGTAGTAGTCGGCACCGCGGGTCTGGCGCACGCGGCGGCGGATACCGGCCGTGTCGATGAACAGCCACTGGCGCCCGTCGAGCTCGATGACCTCGTCCACGGGGTCGCGGGTGGTGCCTGCGAGCTCGTTGACGACGACGCGCTCGTTGCCGGCGATGGAGTTGAGCAGGCTCGACTTGCCCACGTTGGGCCGCCCGACGAGCGCGATGCGGTGCAAGGACCCCTCCTCGGGGCTGGGCCCCGCGACGGCGGAGACCTCCGGCAGGACCGCCATGGCGGCGTCGAGCACCTCCCCCGAGCCGCGCCCGTGGAGGGCGGAGACGGCGTAGGGCTCGCCGAGCCCCAGGTTCCACAGGGCGGCGGCGTCCCCCTCCTGGGCGGGCGAGTCGACCTTGTTGGCGGCCAGGACGACCGGCTTGCCGCTGCGGCGCAGCATGCGCACGACCTGCGCGTCGGTCTCCGTGATGCCGACGGTGGCGTCGACGACGAGGATGACGGCGTCGGACATCTCGACGGCGACCTCCGCCTGGGTGGCGACCGCGGAGTCCAGGCCCTGCACGTCCAGCTCCCAGCCGCCGGTGTCGACGATGGTGAAGCGGCGTCCGGCCCACTCGGCCGGGTAGGAGACGCGGTCGCGGGTCACGCCCGGGGTGTCCTGGACGACGGCGACGCGCCTGCCAAGCACCCGGTTGACGAGCGTGGACTTGCCGACGTTGGGCCGGCCGATGACCGCCAGGACCGGCAGGCCGGACTCAAGGCCCTCCTCGGCCTCGGGGACCTCGTCGCCCTCCAGCAGGGCCAGGTCCTCCTCGTCGAGCTCGTAGTCCTCCAGGCCGGCACGCAGTGCCTGGGCGCGCAGGTCGTCCTCGGCGTCGCGGGCGGCCGCCTCATCGACGGCGGTCTCGATGAGGTCGATGACGTGCTCGACGGTCTCGGGCAGGTCCATGTCGCTCGTGTCGACGAGGGTGACGCCCTCGGGCGCGGTGAGGAACTGCGAGACGGTGGCGTCGTCGCGGTCGCGGCGCAGCACCTGGTCGCGCAGGGCGGCGGCGTCCACGTCCTTGCCTGCGGCCTCAAGGTCGAGCGCCCGGCGGGCCAGGCGCGCCTGCTCGCTGGCGGTGATGAGAAGGCGCACGTCGGCGTCGGGCACGACGACGGTGGTGATGTCACGGCCCTCGGCGACGATGCCCGAGCCGCCGGAGAAGGAGGAGGCGCCGCCCCGCGACTCGGCGTGGACGATCTCGCGCTGGAGGCGGGCCATCTCCGCGCGCACGTCGAGGTTCGTGGCCACAGTGGAGACGACGGCGGCGATGTGCGGCTCGCGGATGGCCTCGGCGATGTCGACACCGTCGCACACGACGCCGGGGGCCTCGGGGTCCAGGCCCATGTCCAGTGGCATCGTCTTGACGGCGCGGGTGACGGCGTCGGCATCGACCTCGCCGGAGCCCAGGTCGATGCCGGTGCGCTCGCACCACCAGGCTGCGGCACGGTACATGGCACCCGTGTCGAGGTAGGCCAGACCCAGCTCGGCGGCGACGCGCTTGGAGACGGTGGACTTACCCGATCCGCTCGGTCCGTCGATGGCGACGACAATTCCCATGGGCAGCCTCCTGGTGGGCACCCCCGGGCGGGGTGCGGTGACGATCCGCGGCTAAGCCTGCCATGACACCGCGGGCGTCACCCGCTGCGGCGCCCATGAGATCGTGCACGCCCGGCCCGCAGAGGGGCGCGTGTCACTCCCCCTTCAGCAGGCGCTGCTCGTAGTCCCACCACACAGGCATGTCGACTCCCAGGCGCCGACCGCTCTCGGCGACCTCGTACAGGCCGGCGCGCCACTCGGGCAGGCCGTGGGCCATGTGCCCGAGCACCATGCGCCGGGTGCTCTCCTGCCCGAGCATCCGCCCCAGTCCCCCGGCTACGAGGCCGGTCGGCAGGGACAGGGCCGGTGCCGGGGCGATCCTCCCGGTGCGGATGCCCCGCGCCCGGCACACCGCCAGCCCCTCGCGCAGCGCCTGCACCATGCGGCGCAGCGCCCGCCGGTCGGAGACGAGCGCGTCATAGCCCCCGGCCTCCGCCAGGGCCCCCGGGGTGACCGACTGCTGGAGGTAGTGGACGGCGAGCCAGCCGGACATGTCGGCCTGGCGCTCAACGCGCAGGCCCGCGCGCCCCAGCAGTGACGCGACCGCCTGCGCCTGGGGGCGTCGGGGGCCCTCGCCCTTCTCCAGGACCGTCCCGCGGGGGAACAGGGTCGCCTCCACGGTCCCCGGTCCTCGTCCGCCGCCGACCTGGCCCGGGAAGCCCACCAGGTAGTCGCTGCGTCGCAGGGTCCCGTCGAGCTCGCCCTCCAGGTCCCAGTGGTTGAGCATGAACAGGATGGGAGCCCGCCCGGCCAGCTGTCGCAGCGTCGGCAGCACGTGCGCCAGGTGGGTGCGGTCCACGGTGACGAGAACGAGGTCGGGTGTGTCCGCCCCCTGTGGGGGCTCGGTGAGCACCCGGGGCCGGAAGGTCGCGGTGCGTCGTCTCTCACCCGGCGGGTCGCTCAGTGTCACCCGCACCCCCTGGGACAGCTGCGCGGCACGCTCGGGGCGGGTGAGGACCGCGACGTCGGCGACCCGGCTGAGCAGCAGGCCGTAGCCGGCGCCGATGACGCCACAGCCCATGATGAGCACGCGCACGCCTCAGCCCACCACGACCACGCGCCAGCCGCGGGCGTCCAGGGCCTCCTGGAGCACCTGGGAGGCGCTGGGCACCACCGACAGCGCGGCCACGCCTGCGCTCTGCCCGGCCGAGTGCTCCATGGAGAAGTCCTCGATGTTGATCCCCGCCTCACCGACGTCGGAGAACAGGCGCCCGAGCGAGCCTGCGGCGTCGGGCACGAGGACCTGGACCTCGGCGTAGCGTCGGGGCGCGCCACCGTGCTTGCCGGGGATGCGTGAGCGTCCCACGTTGCCCCGGCCCATGACGTCCATGACCGCCCCGACGGCGCCCGGGGCGATGGTCTCCACCCCGCCGTGGGCTCTGTCCTCCTCACCGGCGGGGTCCGTCGCCGCCTGCTCGATGCCGCTGATGAGGGTGTCGAGGTCCTCACGCACCTGACGCAGCAGCGTGGACACGGGCCCGGCGTTGCCCACGAGAATCGCGGCCCACAGGCGCGGGTCCGAGGCCGCCACACGGGTGGTGTCGCGCAGCCCCTGCCCGGCCAGCGCCAGCGCGCTCTCGGGCAGCGACTCCAGGCGGGCCGCCATGAGGGAGGACATGAGCTGGGGCACGTGGCTGACGGCGGCGACCGCCGCGTCGTGCTCGGCGGCGCCCATGCGGATGGGGGTGGCGCCGACGTCGACGGCGAGGTTGCGCACGCACAGCTCGGCGGTGGGCTCGGTGCCGTCGGCGACGATGACCCACGGGCGTCCGGCGAACAGGTCGGAGTCGGCGGCGGCGGCACCGGAGCGCTCGCGCCCCGCCATGGGGTGGGAGCCGACGTAGCGGCGCGTGTCCCGTCCCGCGTGGGCGAGGACCTCGGCACGCACCCGGTCCTTGACGCTGGCGACGTCGGTGACGGTGGCCCGCGGGTGGGAGCTGAGCGCACGCAGGACGACGGCGGCGGCGACGTCGGGAGGGGTGGCGACGACGACGAGCGTCGGTTCCGGGCAGGATGCGTCCCGCACCTGCCCGGCCCCCATGTCGCGGGCCAGGGCCAGTGAGGTCGGGGAGGTGTCCTCAAGCTGGACCTCGACGCCGGCGGCGGTCAGCGCCAGGGCGAGCGAGGTGCCCAGCAGGCCGGTACCGATGACGAGCACCGGGCCAGCGGTCGAGACCGCGGCGTGCGGGTTGCTCGGCTGTCCGTGGCGGGCGCTCACAGGCCCACCTCCTTCTGCAGGGCGGCGATCTCCTCACCGGTGAGCCTACGCATCTGCCCGGGGCGCAGCGCACCGATGGTGAGCGGGCCGAGCCGGGTGCGCGCCAGGCGCGTCACCGGGTGGCCGACGGCGTCGAGCATGCGCCGCACGATGCGGTTGCGCCCCGAGTGGAGGGTGATCTCGACGATGGAGCCGGCCGGTCCCGAGTCCTTGACGACGACGCGGTCCGCCTGGGCGAGGCCGTCCTCCAACTCGATGCCGCGCCGGAGCTTGCGCGGCACCCAGTGCTCGACCTCGCCCTCGACGATGGCGACGTAGGTCTTGGCGATCTCGTAGCTGGGGTGCATGAGCCTGTGGGCGAGCTCGCCGTCGTTCGACATGAGCAGCAGGCCCTCGGTCTCGGCGTCCAGGCGTCCGACGTGCACGAGCCGCACCGACTCGGGGTGCTCGAGCTCGTCGGCGTGCTCGGCGACGTAGCGCTCGGCCATCTGGGCGACCGTCGGGCGTCCGTCGGGGTCCTCCATGGTGGTGACGACGCCCGCAGGCTTGTGGACCAGGACGGTGATGACGTCGGGGTCGGTGAGGATGCGGGTACCGTCCACCCGGATCTCCTGGGCCTGGGGGTCCACGCGCACCCCGATCTCGGTGACGACGACGCCGTCGACGCTCACCCTCCCGCTGGCGATGAGGCTCTCGCAGGCGCGGCGGGAGGCCACGCCCGCGTGGGCGAGGACCTTCTGGAGCCGCTCGCCGCCCTCGACGTGGGGGTCGGCCTCGCCCCCGCGAGCACCGCGGCGACGGGCGGCGAGGATCTCGGTCTCCTCGTCCTCGCCGATGGCCTCGGCGTCAAAGCTGGCCAGCAGCTGGGCGTCGGCCTCCTCGTCGAGCTCCTCAAGGTCGTCCTCGTCGTAGAACTCCTCGGCGCCGAGCTCGCCGGTGGGCACGAGCTCGGCCTCGCTGAGGTGGCCGGCCTCCCGCCGGGAGGGACGGGTACGGCGCTGGTCTCGGTGTGCGGGGGTCATGCGGGGCTCCTACGGTGGGTGGCGTCGGCGGCGCGTTCGCCGGCCTCGTCGTCGATCTCGGCAAGGGCGGAGGCGTCGGGGAGGTAAGGGGCGAGCGGGGGCAGCTCGTCGAGCGAGTCCAGTCCGACGAACTCGAGGAACTCACGGGTGGTGCGGTACAGGAAGGCGCCCGAGGGCTCCTGCCCGGCCTCCTCGATGAGGCCCCGGGCGTGCAGGGTGCGCACGACGCTGTCGACATTGACGCCGCGCACGGCGGCAACCCGCCCGCGGGTCACCGGCTGGCGGTAGGCGATGACCGCAAGGGTCTCAAGCGCGGCCTGTGACAGGCGGGCGGTGGCTCCCCCGACGACGAAGCGCTCGACCAGGTCGTGGAAGGCGGGTGCTGAGGCCAGCCGCCAGCCCCCGGCCACCCGGCGCAGGACGAAGCCGCGTGGTGCCGGTGCGGGGGCGCCCGGGGCTGCGCGCCCCTCGTACTCGGCGGCAAGGGACTCCAGCAGGGCCTCGGCCTCGCTCTCCTCGACACCCAGGGCCTCGGCGAGGGCGGCACTCGTCACCGGCTCGTCGGCGACGACGAGGACCGCCTCGGCGGCCGAACGCAGCTGGGTGTCCGGCACGGCGCTGAGGGAGGACTGCTCGAAGAAGACCTCCGTGGCGCGCGCGGACACCGGGGTGTCGGCGCGCTGGGCCCCGGTGACGCCCAGCAGGCGGTCGAGCCGGGAGACGGTCCGGCCGTTGCTGGTCTCGCTCATGCGAACTCCTCCTCGACATCTGGGGCCATGATGCCTGTCAGGTCCTCCTGGCCGGCACACCAGGTCACCGTGATCTCACCCATCGGCTGGTCCTGGTCGAGCTCGACGCTTCCCTGGCGGTAGAGGATGAGCAGCGCAAGGAAGCGGGCGACGACGACGGCCGTGCGCTCGGCGTCGTCGACGATCTGGGTGAAGGTGAGCGTGCCGTGCAGCCGCAGACGCAGGGCGACGAGGCTCACCTGCTCCCCCACGGGGACGGCCTCGTGCAGGTGGACGGTCTGGACGCCCTCGTCGTGGGGCCGTGACAGGGCGGCTGCGGCCGCACGCGCAAGGTCCTCAGGGCCGAGGGTGGACACGAGCCGGGGCAGGAGGGCCGCCAGCTCCGGGGTGAGGCCGACGACGCGCGGATGGCAGCGCTGGGCGGCCTGCGCGCGCTCACCCAGGTAGGCGGCGGCCTGCTTGTAGGCCCGGTACTGCAGGAGCCTGGCGAAGAGCAGGTCGCGGGCCTCCAGCAGCTCCAGGTCCTCGTCGTCGTCCTCCTCGCTGTCACGTGGCAGCAGGCGGTGGGCCTTGAGCGCCAGGAGGGTGGCGGCGACGACGAGGAACTCGCTGGCGTGGCCCAGGTCCCAGTCGGCGCGCATGTGCGCCAGGAACTCGTCGGTGACCTCCGCCAGGGCGAGCTCGGTGACGTCCAGGCGCCTGCGGGCGATGAGGGTGAGCAGGAGGTCGAAGGGGCCCTCGAACTGCTCGAGGGCGACGTTGAAGCCGGGCACGCGTGCGGGCCCGCTCGTCTCCTCCGCGGTGCCGGGGTGCTCGGACGCTGCCTCGCCGTCGGCGTTGAGGGGCAGGGACTCAGGCGACATCGCCGCGGGCGATGAGCTCGCGCGCCAGGCGGCGGTAGGAGTGGGCGCCGGAGTGGGTGGGTGCGTAGATCGTGATCGGCTCGGCGGCCACGGAGGCGTCGGGGAACTTGATGGTGCGCCGGATCTGGGTGTCGAAGAGCTGGTCGCCGAAGGCCTTGGTGAGGGTCTCCAGGACCTCGCGCGAGTGCAGGGTGCGCGGGTCCACCATGGTGGCGAGGATGCCGTCGATCTGCAGACGCGGGTTGAGGCGGTCACGCACCCGGTCGACCGTCTCGACCAGCAGTGCCACACCGCGCAGTGCGAAGTACTCGGTCTCCAGCGGGATGATGACGCCGTGGGAGGCGGTGAGCGCGTTGACGGTGAGCAGACCGAGGGAGGGCTGGCAGTCGATGAGGACGACGTCGTAGTCGTCCAGGACGGGACGCAGCACGCGCGACAGCGCCTGCTCGCGGGCCACCTCGTTGACGAGCTGGACCTCGGCGGCGGACAGGTCGATATTCGCCGGCACGATGTCGAGATCGGGCGTGGACGTGGAGTGGATGATGGGCCGCACGTCCGGGCGCGGCGCCACGAGCAGGTCGTAGATGGTGGCGTCGAGCTCGTTGGCGTTAATGCCCAGGCCCGCCGAGGCGGCGCCCTGCGGGTCGAAGTCGACGATGAGGACCTTGCGGCCGTACTCGGCCAGGCACGCCCCCAGGTTGATGGTCGTCGTCGTTTTGCCGACGCCGCCCTTCTGGTTGCACATGGAGATGACGCGTGCGGGTCCGTGTGACTCCAGGGGCGCCGGCACGGGGAAGGCGTTGTCCTCAGCATCCTCGGCGGGCAGGTCGATGAGCCCGGGCTGCTGGTTGTCCGTCGTGCTGGAGGTACTCACGTGGGCAGCCTATCCGAAAGCACGAGGGTGGCTGGTAGCGTACACCTCGCGCAGGTGGTCAACGGTGACCTTTGTGTATATCTGAGTCGTGGTGACCGAGGCGTGGCCGAGCATCTCCTGGACGACACGCACGTCCGCCCCGCCTGCGAGCAGGTGGGTGGCGAAGGAGTGGCGCAGCGTGTGCGGCGAGACGTGCAGGTCCTCGGGCAGGCCCGCGCGCGCCGCCGCCTGCTGCAGCACCCCCCAGGCCGACTGACGGGACAGGGGGCGGCCGAGCGTGTTGAGGAAGACCTCGGGCACTCCCCTGCCGCGGGCGGCCAGGGTGGGCCGGGACTGCACGAGGTAGGCGTCCAGCGCGTCCCAGGCGAGCCTGCCCATGGGCACGATCCTCTCCTTGCGGCCCTTGCCGAACAGCCGCAGGCAGCCGGACTCCCGGTCGAGGTCGTCGACGACGAGGCCCACGGCCTCCGAGATGCGCGCACCGGTCGCGTACAGCAGCTCCAGCAGGGCGCGGTCCCGCAGACTGGTGACGCTGTCGTCGGTAGCGGCCGCCGCCAGCAGCGCCTGGACCTCGTCGATGCTCAGCGCCTTGGGCAGGCGCCTGCCCACCTGCGGGGGCCGCACGGCGGCGGAGGGGTCGATCGTCGTCCTGCCCTCGGCCAGGAGGAACCTGTGCCAGCCGCGTACGGCGGTGACCGTGCGCGAGGCGGAGGAGGGAACGAGGGGTCGGCCGCCGTCGGCACCGGAACGGATCGCCTCGAGGAAGGCCGCGACGTCCGGCTCGGTGACGGCTCCGGGGTCGGTGACGCCGCGGGACCTGAGGAAGGCGGTGTAGCGTCCCAGGTCGCGCTCGTAGGCGCTGAGCGTGTTGGGGCTCAGGCCGCGCTCCACCCTGAGGTGGGCGAGGTAGCCGCGCTGGGCGCGGGCCAGGGCGTCGGCCGTCACGCCGTCGGGGTCGCGGACCGGCTCAGGCAAGCTTGGTGACGAGGCCCAGGCCGACGATGGCCACGAGCCAGACGATGCAGACCCCGATGGTGATGCGGTTGAGGTTGCGCTCAGCGACGCCGGAGGACCCGGCAGCCGAGGACACACCGCCACCGAACATGTCGGACAGCCCGCCACCACGGCCCTTGTGCAGCAGGACCGTGGCAATGAGGAAGAAGCTCGAGAGCACGAGGAGGATCTTGAGGGCGATCTCCAGGATGGTCATGCTGCGGGGTCCTTTGTGACGGGGCAAGGTTCCGCATGGGACTCTACCCCACCGGTCGCCTGGGACGCGGCGGGGGCCGGGTCACCTCGGGTGTGAGGTGTCCCGGCCCCCGACCGGCACAGTGGGGCGTGCTCCTGAGGGAGCTGCCCGCGTGAGCGGTGTGTCAGGCGTAGAAGCCCGCCATGGCGGCGAAGGACTCGGCCTTGAGCGAGGCGCCTCCGACGAGCGCGCCGTCGACGTCGCTCTGAGCCATGAGCTCCTTGATGTTGTCGGGCTTGGCGGAGCCGCCGTACAGGATGCGGGTGGCGTCGGCGGTGGCGTCTCCGTAGTCGGCGCGCAGGGCCTCACGGATCGCGCCGCAGACCTCCTGGGCGTCGGCGGCGGTGGCGGTCTCACCGGTGCCGATGGCCCAGATGGGCTCGTAGGCGATGACGATCTTGGCGACGTCCTCGGCGGACCAGCCCGCCAGGGCGGCACGGACCTGGCCGAGGACGAAGTCGACGTGCGTGCCGGCCTTGCGGACCTCCAGGGCCTCGCCGCAGCACAGGATCGGCGTCATGCCGGCGTCGAGGACCTTGCGGGCCTTGGCACCGACGAGCTCGTCGGACTCGTTGTGGTACTCGCGGCGCTCGGAGTGGCCCATGACGACGTAGGTGACGCCGAGCTTGTCGAGCATGGCGGTGGAGATCTCACCGGTGTAGGCGCCGTTGTCGTGGATCGACACGTCCTGGGCGCCGTACTTGATGTCGAGGGAGTCGGCCTCGACGATCGTCTGCACGGTGCGGATGTCCGTGAACGGCGGGATGACCAGGACCTCGCACTGGGCGTAGTCGTAGTCCGCGTCCTTCAGGGCCATGGCCAGGCCCTGCACGAGGTGGTTGGCCTCGAGGTGGTCGAGGTTCATCTTCCAGTTGCCCGCCATCAGCGGGGTGCGGTTCGTCATTGTTGTTTCAGCCTTCCAGGACGGAGACGCCGGGCAGGACCTTGCCCTCGAGGAGCTCAAGGGAGGCACCACCACCGGTGGAGATGTGGGAGAAGGTGGACTCGTCGAAGCCGAGGGTGCGCACGGCGGCGGCGGAGTCGCCACCGCCGATGACGGTGAAGGCCTCGGACTCGCTCATGGCCTTGGCGACGGCCTTGGTGCCGGCGGAGAAGGCCTCGAACTCGAAGACGCCCATGGGGCCGTTCCACACGACCGTCTTGGAGGTGGCGATGGCGTTGGCGTAGAGCTCAGCCGTCTTGGGGCCGATGTCAAGGCCCATCTGGTCGGCGGGGATCGCGTCGGAGGGCACGACGGTGGCAGGGGCGTCGGCGGCGAAGACCGGGGCGACGACGGTGTCGACGGGCAGCAGCAGCTCGACGCCGTTGGCCTTGGCGGTGTCGATGTAGCCCTTGACCGTGTCGATCTGGTCCTTCTCGAGCAGGGAGGTGCCGACCTCGTGGCCCTGGGCCGCGAGGAAGGTATAGGCCATGCCGCCGCCGATGAGCAGGCGGTCGGCCTTCGACAGGAGGTTGGCGATGACGCCGAGCTTGTCGGAGACCTTCGAGCCGCCCAGCACCACCGTGTAGGGGCGCTCGGGGTTGGTGACGGCCTTGGACAGGGACTCGATCTCCTTGCCCACGAGAAGGCCCGCGGCGGCCGGGAGGATGGTGGCGACGTCGTAGACGGAGGCCTGCTTGCGGTGGACGACGCCGAAGCCGTCGGA
>ERZ772917.880-NODE-880-length-19607-cov-9.176299_pt1 | contig 19607 bp, 7 predicted proteins | sample MGYA00511187_ERZ772917 | MGnify/ENA primary metagenome ERZ772917 (study PRJEB29015, sample SAMEA2737925) | human oral metagenome | biome: human oral; feature: human-associated habitat; material: dental | place: China | collected 2012 ... | reverse complement strand
TTTTCCTGACGATAGGAGAGGGCGGGGAGCGCATCACGGTCTCGGATTGGTTCGCAGACGGCCGCTCGCTTTCGTCCGTTCGATTTTCGGACGGTACGGTGTGGAGCGCGAAGGAAGTGGAGTCCCGCGTGGATCGCCGAATCCTGGGGACGGACGGAGACGACGTACTGAAGGGCTCCATTCTGGACGACACGTTCATGGGCGGAAAGGGCAGCGACCGCCTGGAGGGAGGCAAGGGGAACGACATTTATGTGTGGAACCTGGGTGACGGGGACGACATCGTCTCCGACGGTCTTGGAGCAAACGTCCTGAAGCTGGGTGCGGGCATAGCGCCCGGCGATGTCGGGACATCCGTGGAGGGAACCGCGCTGGTCTTCTCGCTTCCCGGTGGTGCGCGCATCGTCGTGGAGGGCGGCCTGGAGGACGAGAGGAACTGCTTTGCCGAGGTGCGTTTCGAGGACGGTACGGTCTGGATGATGGACGACGTGCGAAACAGGACGGAGCCTGTTGTTGTAGAGGGGACCGACGGGGACGACAGCGACTTGGCCGGGACCCACATGAGGGATGTCGTTCGGGGCAGGAAGGGCGACGATGTTTTGAGAGGCGGCAAGGGCGACGACGTCTACCTGTGGAACCTGGGCGACGGGAACGATACGATAGACGACGTTCATGGAAAGAGCACGTTGAAGTTCGGGGCCGGAATCAGCCGGAAGAACTTGAAGGTCGTTCCCGTTCACGTCGAGGAGGGGCCTTCGAGGTCGGGGATCCGGCCGCGCGCAGCTAATATCATCCCCTGGAGCAACGCCGTCCGTCTGGTCGTGGGCGAGACGGGGGAGTCCATCCTGATCAGGAACTGGCCTGGGGTTTTTTCCGATATCGATCCCTCCGATATGAAGCCCGTCGACGTAGATGTGCAGTTTGAGGACGGGTCGGTCCTGACGACCGAGGACCTGAAAGCGATGCTGGAGTCGGTGCAGGGTACGGATCAGGGCGGCGAGCTTGCAGGCTATCCCTACGAGGCGACGGTCGTCGAGGGGGGCCTGGGAAACGACCACCTCTATGGCGGTTCGGGCAGCGATATCCTGAACGGGGGCGGCGGTGAGGATTATCTGGAGGCCGGCGCGGGGAACGATACTCTGAACGGAGGCCGCGGGGACGACCGGCTGGACGGCGGCGCGGGGGATGACTCGTACCTCTGGAACCGGGGCGATGGGTACGATCGGATATTCGACGATCAGGGGGCGAATGTCCTGAAGCTCGGGGAGGGAATTCGCCCGTTGGACCTTCGGTTCGGAGCCCGTGGGCGGGATCTGCAGGTCCTCATCGGAGAAGGTGAGGAAGAGGGCGGCATCGTCGTCGAGGGCTGGTTCGACCGGGAGCCCGGGAGTCCTTCGCCTCTCTCGGAAATTCGATTTGCCGACGGCTCCGTGTTGACCGCCGGGGAGATCGAGGCGATGGACATCGACCGATCGGTCGTACTGGGGACTGCCAGAGACGACGAGATCGGCGCCTGGGAGGCTGGCGAGGGGAACCACACCTTCATCGGCGGTAAGGGCAACGATGAGTTGAATGGTGGTTATGACGACGACGTTTACGTCTGGAATCCGGGTGATGGGGACGATGTCGTTTATGACCCCCACGGCAAGAACGCGATTCGGTTCGGCGGGGGGATCGTCCCCGGGAATATCCAGGTTCGGCAGGATGGGGAAACCCTGGTGCTGTACGCCAATGTGCCCGGCGGCGGGAGCGTTTCGATTCGGGACTGGTTTACGCAGAACGAGGGTATGCGTTTCGGCGAGATTCGCTTCGAGGACGGGACCATATGGGACTACGACCGTGTCCGGGAAATATTGCTGGTTGCCGGAGGCGCTTCCGAGGAGGACGACCTGCTCCTGGGGTCGCCGGGCGACGACGTCCTGAACGCCTTGGGCGGCAACGACATCGTACGGGCCGGTGGCGGAAATGACGAGATCTCAGGAGGCAAGGGCGACGACAGACTGTATGGTGAGGGCGGCGACGACACCTATATCTGGAACGTGGGGGACGGCAACGATGTGATCGAGGACGGCTTGGGGGAGAATGTCCTTCGAGTCGACGGCCTGTCCTCCATGGATGGGGTCGTGCTTCTGGAGTCTGGGGCCGACCTTGTCCTGCGCGTCGGGGCCGAGCGCATCACCGTGAAGAATTGGCTGGAGGATCCCGCCCATCGTCTGAAGGAGATCCGCTTCGGAGACCTCGAGGTCTGGTCGCGCGAACGCATCAATACCATGCTGGGCGAGGTCCTCGGTACGGACGACAACGATGTGCTGGAGGGCCGAAACCATAATCTTGGCGATACCTTAGTCGGCCTGAAGGGCGACGACGTGTTGATGGGCGGTGCCGGCGACGATACCTACGTCTGGAATCCAGGTGACGGAAACGACCGGATCGTGGATCAGCAGGGCGACAACGTCCTGAGGTTTGGCGAGGGGATTGCCCCTGATGACGTTCGGGTCGAGCGGGACGAGAACCACCTGTACTTCGTAGTAAACGGCGAACGAATCCAGGTGGAGAACTGGTTCTCCGGCGGCTGGCTGTACGAAGTCCGTTTTGCGGACGGGACCGTGTGGCCTCGGCACAATATCAACGCGGTTGCGGAGCGGGTCGTCGGCACGGATGGCGACGACTCGCTCCGCGGCTATGACAACACGAACGATACGCTGGTCGGCGGCCGTGGCAACGATACCCTTGCCGGGGGCGAGGGGAGCGATACCTTCGTCTGGAACGTCGGCGACGGCAACGACCGTATTCTGGACGCATCCTGGAAGGATGGGGATACCCTGCTTCTGGGCGAGGGGATCGGGAGGGATTCCGTCGCCTTCGAGCGGGACGAGGAGCACCTTTACATACGGATCGGCGCGGAGCGGATCCAGGTTGAGAGCTGGTATCGCGGGGACAGGCGTTTGAGTCGGGTCGGTCTCTTCGATGGAAGCGGCTGGAGTGCGGACGAGATCGACCGGATCGTCGGTCGTCACGAGGGCACGGCGGGGAACGACGAGCTGAAGGGCTACGACTACGGCAACGAGACGTTCGAGGGACGCGAGGGGGACGACGTGCTGATGGGCGGCGGCGGGAACGATACCTACATCTGGAACGTCGGCGACGGCAACGACCGGATCGTCGACGGCCGAGGTGTCGATACCCTAAAGTTCGGTTCCGACGTGAGGCCGCAGGATGTCCGTCTGGAGCGGGATGCGGAGAACCTCTACGCCGTGGTCGGGGAAGAGCGGATTACCCTGGAGAACTGGTTCGGAAGCTCCAACCCCAGCACGGTGCGTACGTTCCAGTTCGGGGACGGTTCCCTGTGGAAATCGGACGAAATTTATGCCAAGGCCTGCCGCATGGAGGGGACCGGGGACGACGACATCATCGAAGGGTACGATACGAACGATACCCTGATAGGGTACACCGGGGACGACATTTTACGTGGTGGGGCCGGAGACGATACCTACGTATGGAACTTGGGCGACGGCCATGACCGTATTTCCGACGGCAAGGGCGCGAATGTCCTGATCCTCGGGAACGATGTTTATTGCAGCTCCGTCAAGCTAAAACGGGATGGCGACGATCTTCATTTTATCATCGGCGGTGAGGGGATCACCGTCGAGAACTGGTTCAGGAATCCCGCCAACAGTCCTTTGAAGGAGGTACGTTTCTTCGATGGAGTGGTGTGGAAGTGCGAGGACATCCTTACCCAAATGGGGCTGACCGAGGAGGTCGATCTGATTCGGGGAGGCCCCGGAGACGATGAACTCAAGGGAACGTTCCTCAACGACCGTATCTATGGAGGCGGCGGGAATGATCGCATCGAGGGCGGCCGCGGTGACGACCGTCTGTGGGGTGAGGCCGGAGACGATACCTACGTATGGAAGCCAGGCCACGGAAATGACACGATCCTGGACGCACAGGGCCGCAACGTGCTGGAGTTGGACGTGCCGCCCGACGATATCGAGGTGTCGCGGGATGATCGTCATCTTTATGTCGTATGCAAGAGCACCGGCGAGCGGATCAGGATCGAGAGTTGGTACGCGGGTATCGGCAACAAGCTCTCGGAGATTCGGTTCTCCGACGGGACTGTCTGGAGCGCGGAGCACGTCGACTCCCTGCTCACACCCATAGTGGGGACGGAGGGTCCCGATCCGCTGCTTGGGTACGAGACGAACGACGTTCTGCTGGGGCTTGGCGGCGGCGACGTGTTGTCCGGCATGGGCGGCAAGGATACTCTCGTTGGAGGAGCGGGCGATGACCGCCTTTATGGTGGGGCGGGAGACGACGTGTACGTGTGGGAGCCCGGACATGGCAACGACCGTATACGCGACGAAGAGGGCGCGAATGTCCTTCGTCTGGGGGATGGGGTTGGCGCCGATGACGTCAAGGTCCGGCGCGATGCCGACAACCTCTATTTCCGGATAGGGGAGGAAAGCGTCTGTGTGGAGGGCTGGTTCCGGTCCGAGAAGAACCGCCTCGCCTTCCTGGAGTTTGCGGACGGTTCCAAATGGGATCCAGAGATGATCGAGAAGCTCCTTCCCGGCACGGGCGGCGTCCCGACCGAGGGGGACGATGTCCTACACGGGACCCCGGAGGCCGACGTCATAGACGGCCTTGGAGGAAACGACACGATCTATGGCGGCGACGGGGACGACATCCTTGTCGGAGGCAAGGGGAACGACGAATTGCGGGGCGAGAGCGGAAACGACACCTACTCGTGGAACTTGGGCGACGGCCGCGATCTCATCGTCGACTCCAAGGGGAGCAATCGCCTGACGTTCGGTCCCGGCATTGATTGGACGATGGTGACGGCGGCGCCGTACGGAACGGACCTGATCCTGAATATCGGCCGGGACGGGGAATATGTCCGCATCGCCGATTGGTTTGCGGACGATTCCCACAAGCTGGAGGAGATCGTCTTTGCGGATGGCGTGGTCTGGAGCCGGGAGGAGATAGACGGTAAGATCGGCATCGTCAAGGGGACCGAAGGGAACGATACGCTCTACGGCACGAAGAAGAAGGACCTTCTCTTGGGGCTGGAGGGGAACGACACGCTCCATGGAAGGGACGGAGACGACTCCCTAGTTGGCGGGGCCGGAGCCGACTACCTGTACGGCGGCAAGGGCGACGACTCGTACGTCTGGAACCCAGGGGACGGAAACGACGTCATCTCCGACAGCGAGGGGACCAATGTCCTGCAGATCGGGAAGGGGATCGACCCGTCTCAGGTGGAGATCCAGCGGTCTGGTGATGCCTTGAACCTGATGCTGAAGCAGACAGGAGAGCTCCTGAGGGTCGAGGACTGGTACCGAAGCACGGCGAACCGTATGGCGGAGATACGCTTTGACGATGGCACGGTCTGGACGAGCGCGGATGTCGACGCGATGCCCTCGATGTTCCGGGGAACGGAGAAGGGCGAGACGATCTACGCCTCCGCCGGTGCGGATATCGTTTACGGCAATGGCGGGGACGACAGCATCCACGCCTATGGCGGAGACGATACGCTGACGGGCGGCTCCGGGGATGACGCACTGTACGGCGGTTCCGGGGACGATACCTACCTCTGGAACCCCGGGGACGGCAGTGACTCCATCGCAGACAACGATGGGGTCAACGTTCTGAGAATCGGTCAGGGAGTGGCGCCCTCCGACGTCGTCCTGAAACGAACCGGAACCAATGAGGCGGATCTTACGTTCGTCATGGGATCGACCGGCGAGCGGATCACCGTCAAAGAGTGGTTCTCGGATGCGGACAATCAGTTGGCGCGGGTCGAGTTTGCGGACGGGACCGTATGGACCCGGCTCGATGTGATGGATATGAACACGGTCGGGAAGGGGACGGAGGGGGACGATCTTCTTTACGGTACGAATGTCAACGATACCCTCATGGGCTATGGGGGCGACGACAAACTCTACGGCTACGCCGGAAAAGATACGCTGAACGGCGGCAAGGGGGATGACGTCCTGGAGGGAGGCGAGGGGGACGATACCTACGTCTGGAACCCTGGGGACGGAAACGACATCCTGTACGACGGGGATGGATCGAACGTCCTTCAGGTCGGCCCGGGAGTGAATCCCGAGGCCGTCGAGCTGCTGCGCTTCGGAAACGACATCGTCTTCGTCATGAAGGAGAGCGGAGAAAGGATTACTGTCAGGGACTGGTATGCCGAGGAGCGGCATCGCTTCTCGGAGGTGCGTTTTGCCGACGGCACGATCTGGACTCGGGCCGACATCGAAAAGATGCGTCCGATATTCCGAGGAACGGCTGGGGACGACACGGTCACGGGCTCGCCCGGCAACGATGATCTGTATGGTCTGGAAGGGGCCGACAAACTTTACGGCAATGCAGGCGATGACCTGCTTGTCGGCGGTGTTGGCGACGATATGGTCTTTGGGGGCGACGGCGACGACACGTACCTCTGGAACAGGGGAGACGGCAACGATACCTTGAGCGACAATCTGGGTAAAAACATCCTGCAGTTCGGCGAGGAAGTGGCTCCTTCCGGACTGGTTCTGAGCCTGGAGGGCAAGGACTTGGTCATCGTTGTCAGAGAGACCGGAGAAAGATTGAGGATACTGGATTGGGGCGACAGCAAAAAAGCCCAGTTTGCCGAGTTCCGTTTCGGAGACGGTACGGTCTGGACGATCGACGACATCAAGACGAAATTCCCCGGCCTGGATGACAGGGACGAGGACGATGTGATTGAGGGAACGAAGGATGACGATGTGCTCCGAGGCTACGGCGGTAACGACAAAATTTACGGTAAAGAAGGGGCGGACGTTCTTGAGGGCGGCGACGGAGACGATCTCCTTGAGGGCGGCGATGGAAACGATACCCTGACCGGAGGAGCCGGGGTCGACGTTCTGCACGGAGGCAAGGGCAACGACATCTATATCTGGAAAACCGGTCACGGGAACGATACGATCGACGATGATTATGGGGACAACGTCCTGGAGCTTGGCGATGGAGTGGACCCCAAAAACATCAAGATAGGACGTGATTCCCGGGACCTGTACCTGCTGATTGGCGAGACGGGCGAGAAGATCCGTATCAAGGATTGGTATTACAAAAACCAGAGCCAGCTTTCGGAGATCCGGTTTTCCGACGGCACGAGATGGAGCCGTAACGACGTGAACGCTATGACGCCCGTACTGTACAGCCCCGAGGAGGGCGGAACCCAGACCGGATTCAGCACCAACGACATCCTTGTCGGCGGAGCGGGGAAGGATTTCCTTTACGGCAACGCCGGCAACGACACGCTTGAGGGGAAAGAAGGCGACGACTACCTGGATGGCGGCCGTGGCGACGACACGTATGTCTGGAACCTCGGCGACGGCAACGACACGATTTACGACTACTACGACAGCAATGTACTGAACATCGGAGGTGGGGTGGATCCGAACAAGGCGGTGATCAGCCGGGATGGTCGGAACCTGTACTTGACGATCTCCGAGACGGGCGAGAAACTGACATTCAAAAATTGGTATTACTCGTCCTCCTATCAGCTTTCGGAAATTCGTTTTGCGGATGGAGCGACCTGGACGAAGGACCAAATCAATGCAATGTCGCCTGTCCTGACCTCTCCGGCCGAGGGAGGTACCATGACCGGTTACGACACGGACGACACGCTTGTGGGCAGTGCCAATGCGGATTCCCTCTACGGCAACGCGGGCAATGACGTGCTGGAGGGCAAGAAGGGCGACGACTACCTGGACGGCGGTTATGGCGACGACACGTATATCTGGAACGTCGGCGACGGCAACGATACATTGTGCAGCTATTCCGGCAAGGACGTGCTGAAGATCGGAGAGGGAGTGGATCCGTCGAAAGTGGAGGCGAGTCGTGATGAGCGTAACCTGTACCTGACGATAACGGAGACGGGTGAAAAGCTTACGCTCATGAACTGGTACTACCACTCCTCATGCCGTCTGTCCGAGATCCGGTTTTCCGACGGAACGGTGTGGAGCACGGAGGACATAGGCAAACTGCCCCTGGTTCTCAGAGCGCCGGAGGCGGGAGGTATCCTCAATGGCTTCGGAACGAACGAAACGCTTGTGGGCAGTGCCAATGCGGATTCCCTCTACGGCAACGACGGCAACGACATACTGGAAGGGAAGAAGGGCGACGACTACCTGGAGGGCGGCCAAGGCGGCGACACGTACGTCTGGACTCCTGGCGACGGTAACGACACGCTGTACGATTACTATGGCAAGAACGTGCTGAAGATCGGCGCAGGCGTGGACCCGACGAAGGTGAAGGCGAGCCGGGACGGGCGCAACCTGTACCTGACGCTCCCGGAGACGGGCGAACGCCTGACGCTGAAGGATTGGTATTATGGAGCGGCGTATCGTCTGTCCGAGATCCGCTTTGCGGACGGCACGGTGTGGAGTACGCAGGATGTCGAGGATATCGCTTCCGGAGCAAAACCGGCATTTGCCGCTTCGTTCGATGCGGAGATTGAGCAATCGCTGACAATGCTTTCCGCACCGTCGTTTATGTCCATGCTGTGCGGAGGAATGAACGGGATGGTCGAGGGGCGGGGCGGCGGTTGGAATCATGACCGTTCCCTTGCGGCGATGGTGAACGGGCCCTCGAATGCCGGGAACTCCGAGACGGACCGTTTGGCGATGGATGTGGCCTTGGCGGGCCTGAGTTTCGGGACGTCGGGCTGCGGGCTGGTCTGCGATGCCGCGATGTCCGAACCCTTCGGAACGGATGCGGTGAAGCTTTCCGTATCGGCGGAGGATAGCCTGAACAAGCATTTCGAAAGGGGAGCCCGACATGCCGGATTGTCCGGGAACAGGTAGCGTTTTTTCATGGCGGAAATGATGACGGACCGTTCCGGGAGTTTCAGTCCCGGACCCGGAGCCGGGAACGGAAGGAATACGAACGGAGAAGCGGGGCCGGAGGGCTCCGCTTTCTCCGGTTCTGCGGCGCTGGTGGAGAATGCCATCGTCTCCCTGGCGATAGCTGCGCGCATTGCGGGGATACCTGCGGATCCCGAGAGCCTGTGCCGTGCGTTTCCCTCGCGGGAACCCTCCGCCATCCCCATCATCCTCCTGCGCGCGGCAAAGGCGCTGGGCCTCAAGGCAAAAAGGATGACGACCTCGGCGGAAAGGCTCGACAGGCTGCCTCAGCCTTCGCTGCTCCTTCTCTCCGACGGCGGCGTCCTGATCTTTCTGAGGTTCGAGGCGGCGAAAAGCGAGGCCGCACCGGACGCTTCTCCCGATGCTTCTCCTGGAAACGGGCGGGTCATGCTGCTCCGAGCCGGGGAGAAAAGGCCGTTCGTCTGGAGCTGCGAAGAGCTGGGCGCGGTGTGGGAGGGAGACGCCATCCTTCTGGCACGGCGCTTCTCCCTGGCGGAGCTGGGCAGGAAGTTCAGCATCGGGTGGTTTCTGCCGGTGATCCTGCGGTTCAAACGCCACCTGGGCGAGGTCTTCGTCGGGTCTTTCTTCCTTCAGACGTTCGGCCTGATCACGCCGCTCTTCTCGCAGGTGATCATCGACAAGGTCCTGATCCACAAGGGGCTTTCCACCTTGGACGTGCTCGTGCTGGGGCTGTTTCTCATCAACATCTTCGAGATGATCCTGGGTGTGACCCGCACCTACCTGTTCTCCCACACGACAAACCGGGTGGACGTCATCCTGGGAGCCAAGCTGTTCAAACATCTTCTGGCGTTGCCGCTGCCGTACTTCGAAGCCCGCACGGTCGGGACCACGATTGCACGGGTCCGGGAGCTGGAGACGATCCGCTCCTTCATCACCGGCACGGCTCTGACGGTGGTGCTGGACCTGATCTTCACGGTCGTGTTCGTGGCCGTGATGTTCTTCTACAGTCCGAAGCTGACGTTGATCTCGCTTGCGGCGCTGCCGTTCTTCGTCGCGCTCTCCGTGGTTGTGACCCCGATCATCCGGGAGCGTCTGAACAAGAAGTTTGCGTGCAACGCGGAGTCCCAGTCCTACCTGGTGGAGATGGTTACGGGCATCCAGACCGTCAAGAGCCTGGCCATCGAGCCGCAGCTGAACTATCGCTGGGAGGGGCTGCTGGCGAACTACGTCCGCTCCTCCTTCCGCGCGGGGTTCCTGAGCAGCCTTGCGGGCAGCACGGCGCACCTGATCCAGAAGACGTCGACCCTCGCCATCCTGTGGTTCGGAGCGCGGATGGTGATGGACGGCGAGTTCACGGTGGGGCAGCTGATAGCGTTCCAGATGCTCTCCGGCCGCGTCACGGAGCCCATATTGCGCCTGGCGACGCTCTGGCAGGATTTTCAGCAGGTACGGCTCTCGATAGAGCGCCTTGGGGACGTGCTGAACTTCCCCGCGGAGCCGGACAGCTCGCCGGGCCGCAGTTCGCTGGGGCGGATCAAGGGCCGCATCGAGTTCGACCACGTGGGGTTCCGGTACCGGCTGGACGGGCCGCCGATACTGGACGACATCGACCTGACCGTGGAGCCGGGGACGACGGTGGGTATCGTGGGCCGTTCAGGTTCGGGTAAGAGCACGCTGACCAAGCTGGTTCAGCGATTCTACGTCCCCGTGCAGGGCCGGCTGCTCATCGACGGGGTCGACCTCGCCCAGGTCGATCCCGTGTGGCTCAGGCGTCAGATCGGCGTGGTGCTTCAGGAGAACTTTCTGTTCAACGGAAGCGTGAGGGACAACATTGCCGTGGTGGATACGTCGGCGCCCCTGGAGCGCGTGATTGCGGCGGCGAAGCTCGCCGGAGCCCACGACTTCATCCTGGAGCTGCCGGACGGGTACGATACGCCGGTGGGAGAACGGGGCTCGTCCCTGTCGGGGGGGCAGCGTCAGCGAATTGCGATAGCGCGGACGCTGATGACCGATCCGCGCATTTTGATCTTCGATGAGGCGACGAGCGCGCTGGACTACGAGTCGGAGCGGATCATCCAGCAGAACCTGCGCAGCATCTGCCGGGGCCGGACGGTGTTCATCATCGCGCACCGGCTCTCCACGGTGCGCATGGCCGACACCATCCTGGCGATGGACAAGGGGCGCATCGTCGAGCGGGGCACGCACGACGAACTGCTGAGAAAGGGCGGGCTCTACAGCTTTCTGCACCGGCAGCAGGCGCTGCTGGGCGATACGGAAGGGGCCGCCGGGGAGCCGGTTTCCAGCCGGGACGCATAAAACATCTTGCCCCCGTCTTCTTGAAAAAGCTGTGGGATGATCCTTCTGATACACTTGGGGCGGATAGGCCCTTTTCTGAGAGCATCTTTTCGGTGCGTCATCGCAGATATGATTCGGCCTGGCGGCTGGGGAGGCGTTATGTTCGGACTGCGCGGAAACGGGAGGAAAAAGGGCGGGGATCGCCCGAAAAGCAGGGGCGAGGAATGGGGCCGCGAGGAGCTGGAGTTTCTTCCCGCGGCCCTGGAGATCGTGGAGAGCCCGCCGTCCCCGATAGGGCGTGCTCTGCTGTGGATCGTGGTCTCCTTCTTCCTGATTGCCTTGGTCTGGTCGATCGTCGGCACCGTGGACGAGGTGGCCGTGGCCCCGGGTAAGGTGATTCCATCGGGTTACACCAAGGTCGTGCAGGCGGAGGACAAGGGGATCGTCCGCAGGCTGAACGTTGCGAACGGAACGCCCGTCCGTGAGGGCGATGTTCTGATCGAGCTGGACACGGTGATCACGGAGGCCGATATGGCCCGTCTGACGAAGGAGCGGGATTTTTACGTTCTGGACCTGGCGCGGCTCCTGGCCGACCGGGAGGGTAAGCCCTTCGTCCCGCCCCAGGGCGGCTGGGACCCCGAGGTGGTTCTGCATCAGCAGGAGCTCTCCCGGACACGCCAGCTGGAGTTCCGGTCCCGGATCAACGTTTTGAAGCAGCAGGCGCTGATGGCGAAGGCGGCGCTGCGCAACTCGAAGCGGCAGTACGACAAGTATGCTGCCCTCCTGCCGATCGTGGCCGAGCAGAGGAGGAAGACGGAGGAACTTGCGTCGGACGGGACGGTGTCGCTGCTGGAGCATCAGACATATCTTCAGAAGGAGATCGAGGTGAGGCAGGACCTCCTCTCCCAGCGTGCGGAGGTGGACCGTAACGAACACACCGTCGCGGAGAGCGATATGGAGCTGAAGAAGGCGGAGAGCGAGTGGTACTCGGAGATATCCGCGCGGATCGTAGAGGATCGCAAGCAGCTCCAGGCGGTGGAGGAGGAGCTGGTCAAGGCGCAGGAGAAGAACCGGCTGAGCCGGATAACCGCACCCATCGACGGCGTGGTGCAGCAGCTGGAAATTCATACGCTGGGCGCCATCGTCACGCCGGCCCAGCCTCTGATGCTGATAGTCCCGGCCGGAGGGGGGATAGAGTACGAGGTCTGGGTGGAGAATCGGGATATCGGCTTCGTCCGGGCGGGGCAGGACGCCGAGATCAAGGTGGAGACCTTCAGCTTCCAGAAGTACGGCACGCTTGAGGGATACGTGAAGTCCGTGGCGACGGAGGCAAAGGAGGACCAGAAGAGGGGCCTGATCTATCAGGCGCTGCTGGAGACCTCGCGCGACCATTACGTTGTCGAGGGGAAAAAGGTTCCGCTTCTTCCCGGGATGTCCGTGACGGGGGAGATCAAAATACGACGCAAACGGATCATCGAGTATTTTCTGGACACCTTCCGCCGCTATACGAACGAGGCGCTTCGGGAGAGGTGAGGAAACGGCTGTTGCGGCCATTACTTGAATTTGTTTTTGCGTGCTTTTACATTCGTGTGTTTTTGTGCTTCAATCATATATAATGGACAAGGTATAAAATCTCTTTTTCGGAAAATGGAATAGGTTGGAACTCGGAATGTCAATCGGGAGCGACGCGGCGGCGCGCAGACCTGGACAAACTACGAATTCCTGCGGATGAGCGCGAAGCGGCTGACCTCAAGGTATTGAGAACTGAGGGAGGAAAGTTGCTTTACGCTTTTTTTATTCTTTTCGAACCGAGGAATGAGGTATGACAGAAATAGGGGAGGTGGAAATGCTTGAAGAGGAAATTTTATGCGAGGAGCCTGTTTTTTGCGCTGTCTTTTTCCCTGTGGTTTGGTATGACGATGTCGGCCCTTGGCGCTATTGCTAAGGATGACTTCTTTGCCTTGGTCGAGAGCGGCGACATTGCGGAGATAACAGAGTGCGTTCCCTTGTCAAAATACGGAAAAGAAAAAGTTCCTTATGGGAGTTTTTGGGGCATCAGCTAGGGATCGAAAAGCCTCGTGAGGCTGTAGAAAGGTTTCGGGAGTATGTCTTGGTAATTTTGTGGAAGATGCCTCTCTAACGGGACCTATCCTCATAATTGATGGCGTTAGTCCTAGGATCGAGTTATCGAAACTTGTTAAAAACGTATCAAACAGTGGGAAGATGCTAGTTGGGGCCCCGAGCGCTGTGACCCATTGCTCCTGAACCTGAACAAGGGCGGGAAAGTTTAGATCGAATAGAGATGGTGATTATGAGTATTGTGAAAATTATTTTGGATAAATATGAAATTGAGTTTTTTTTATTAGGTGTCATGGCAATACTTCCTACTCTAGATTCTTTGTTAGAGAGTACCAGCTTGTTAGAGATTTTGCCTCGTTTAGCTTTTATCTTGATTTGTATTGTATTCATCTATAAAGTTGCTATTTGTAAATCTCACAGGTGGGCATGGGGAGCTTTGGGGTTTTACAGTATTGTCGTCATCCCTATTGGCCTTTTCGAATATTTTTCAGTGCAGTTTAAGAATGATACAAATGTAAGGGCTATCTACAATATTTTAGGTTTGATTTTTGTGGCTGCTGTTTTGTTGCGTACTTGTTTTCGCTTAGAAAATCCCAAGAAAATAGGAGGAGATTAATCAATGTATCCAGGAATAGGAAAAGATCTTATCATGATTATTATTGGCGGATTGGGGTGGGATCTTCTCAAGGATTTTGGAAGACAAATAATTCCTTTTTTACCGGGATTGATTCCTTCGTTGCCTCCAACCCCACCGAGCCATTATCCCTGGCCGCCGCCCGCCCCATCTTCGCCCCTACGATATCCACCAAGCCATTATCCTTGGGGCGGCGCAGGTGTTACCCCTCCCCGCAGCGATCCGTTGGTCTTGGATTTGAACCGCGACGGCAAGGTGGAGTTGAAAAATGCAACGTATTTCGATCTGAACGCCAACGGCTTCCACGAGTTCACGCGGTGGATCGACAAGACGGATGCGTTCCTAGTGTTGGACAAGAACTTCAATGGGAAGGCGGACGACGGAAGTGAGCTGTTCGGCGACGCCATGACACTGCCGGACGGTTCCATCGCCCTCACGGGCTTCGACGCCCTCAGGGCGTACGACTCCAACGGGGACGGGAAGATCGACGCCTCCGACGAGATCTACGCCTCGCTGAAGGTTTTGACGGGCGAAGGGAAGATGTCGAGCCTGGCCGATGCGGGAGTCAAAAGTCTGAGTCTGGCCTCGGAGGCCGTAAACGGAAATATGCCTCCCGCGCTTTCCCAGAGCGACCTCGCGAAGTTGACGTGGGAGGAACGGGTTCTGGCCCTGAAGGACCAGGTACGCGAGGCGGACCGTGCGCTCTGGGAGTCGGGCGGCTCGATCCGTGCCAAGGGCACGTTCGAGTGGCAGGACGGAAGTACGGGCACGATTGCGGAGGCACTGCCCTACAGCGTCCCGATGTACTCCATCCCCGGAGAAACCCTGGATGTCCCGGAGGACATCGCGGCGCTGCCCGACCTCATGGGCTTCGGGAACATGCACGACCTGCGCCAGGCCATGGTCCGCGACGAAAGCGGTGCGCTGCGGGGACTGGTGGAGCAATACGCGGCGGAGAAGGACCCGTCGAAGCGGGGACGGATTTTCGAGTCCCTGATCCAGAAGTGGGCTGGGGTGGATGGACTGGCGCCCGGAAGCCGCGGCGGCCAGATGGACGCGCGGCAACTGGCGTTTCTGGAGAAGTTCTTCGGCGAGAACTTCAACGGAGTGGACGGGCCGAACCCCAACAACACGGCGGCGCCAATCCTGAAGGAGCTCTACGCGGACCTCGTGCGCGACATGGAGGCGGGGCTGCTGGCGCAGACGCATTTGAAGCCGTTCTTCGAGCGCGTGGAGTACAAGGTGACGGAGCCCGAGAAGGATGCGGAAGGGAACATCGTGAAGCCGGGTAAGGTGGACATCCTGATGGACCCGGCCTTTGCGTGGCTTGGGGAGACGGCAAAGGCGGATCCGCGGACGGCGCTGGAGCAACTGTGGGGGCTCAACAAGATGTTGTCGGACACGGAGACGGACCTCAAGCAGGCCGCGGAGACCAGCCGCAAGGAGGCCGATCTGCGGGCCAGCTATCGGGCCAAGCTGGGATTGAGCGTGGATACGCCGACACAGACCGATGCCGAGAAGGCTTATGCAGAGTTCCTGGGGCTTCGCCAAAAGGTGGAGTCGGAGCTGAAGGGGCAGGGAGCCGAGCTGAAGGACTTCCTCGAGGGAGACATCACGTGGCAGGGGAGCACCATTACCCTGACACGGGATGGTAGATGGTATCGGTATGGTGGAGACGAAAGCGAGAGCCTTTATGGCCAGTCCAAGAACGATATTTTATCAGGAGGAGCGGGCGAGGACAAGCTGTATGGTCAGAGTGGGGACGACATTCTTGTGGGCGGAACGGGTGACGATGTCCTCGAGGGCAGTTACGGCAGCGACACGTATGTGTACAACAAGGGTGACGGCCACGATGTGATCAACAACTACGCCTACAGTGGTGTTCAGGATAAGGACGTACTGAAGTTCGGAGAGGGGATCTCTTCGGAGGACCTCGAGGTTATCCGTCGGGGTAACGACGTGACGTTTTCGCTGAAAGACGGGACGGGGAGCGTCAGGGTACAGAACCACTTCTGGGATGACTCCTGCAAGCTGGACGAGGTGGAGTTTTCGGACGGTACGAAGTGGAGCACGGGGGATGTGGAGTCCCGTGCGGTGAGCTATGAACCAGGCACGAATGCGGCGGCTTCCGCCGAACCGACAAGAGCTCCTGCAGCTCCGGAGGCGTTTTCCGCCGTGTTGCCTTCCTCTGCGATGTCTGAATCCGAGGCTGGGGTGCTCTCGGAAACCGAAGCCGAGGAGTCCCTCGCTGCCCTCTCCACGCCGTCGTTCATGTCCTCACTGGATCATGATGACATTGAGGGGCTTGGTGGCGGGACTTCCTTGGCGTCCGTGTTGCCTGATTCGTTGGCGCCCGTGGATTCCGAGACCGCACGGCTGGGCATGGATGTCGCTCTGGCGGGGCTGAGTTTTGAGGCGCCGGGCTCCGGCCAGGTCTGCGATGCCCTTTTGTCTGGTTCCTCCGGTGTGGAGGCTGTGAAACTCTCCGTAGCGTCGGAGGCGAGCCTGGAGAAGCATTTCGAGGATGGCGCTCGGTACGACGAATTGCCCAAGAGCGCGGCGTAGGGACTTACCATGGATGATGCGGTAACGGGGCCTATCCGATCCGGGGAGAATAGGAACGGAAAAGCGGGGCCATCCGGCCCCGCTTCCTCCGGCTCCAGGATTTTGATGAGAGTCCTGCGGGTACTCCTCGAAACGTCTTTGCTCTTATTGGGGCTCGTGCCCATTGTCCTGGAAGCCTCGTGGGCCGGGGAGCCCGGTCTTTTCCGTGAAGAAAATGCCGAATCCTTCGGCGATGAACGGCTGTTCGGAATCCTTGAAAACGCATTGAAGAGCAACCCCAACATTGCTGCAGCCGCAGAGAAAGTGGTACAGGCCCGGGAGGACGTTCGCAGCGCGATATCTGCTATGGGACCGACCGTCGGCGTCGGAGCTTCGGCCCGGCATGAGCCCGATAGGAATGTCTACAACGCCTCGCTGAACCTGGTTCAAACCCTTTATGCCGGAGGCAGCCTGAGGGCGAACCGGCGTGCGGCGGAGCTGGCGCTATCGGCCGTGGAGTCGGAGAGCCTTAGGACCTATCAGGAGACCATGAACGAGGTCCGTTTACGTTATTATGATTGCCTGCGGGCCGGGGCGAAGGTTAGGGTGGCCGACGAGGCGCTGAAACTCGCCGAAGAGCACAAGCGCTATTCCGAGAGGCTTTATGGAAAAGGGATGATCCCAAAAGGGGATGTGCTTCATGTGGAAGTTTCCGTCAATCAGAGCAAACTCGAGCTGGTCTCTGCAAGGGGCGACTTCGATGTAAGCTGGGTCGCACTGGAGCATGCGGTGGGCTCAAAGCTGCAGAAAGGCGACATCCTGGACGCTTTGGAGACGGGCGACGAACCTGTTCCTCCAGCTGGCGAGATCTCCGACGACATTGTCGCCGTGGCTTTGGCACGGCGACCCGAGCTGAATGCCTACCGTTTTTACGGGGAACGGGCCGCCCAGCTCGTCAAGGCCGCGTCGGGGCAGCGGCAGCCGAAGGTGACTCTGTCCGGACGTTTGAATTCGGACCATGACGATCGGTCCTGGGCCGATGATCGCTGGTATGTCCAACTTGAAGTGCAGTGGGCATTGTACGACGGAGGGGCTGGAGCGGCGGCCGTCCGGAAAGCGAAGGCGGCGGCGCGAGAGCTGTTGTATGTCCTGGAGAACCTTTCGTCCCAGGTGAGACAAGAGACGGTTCAGGCGGAGATAAGGCTGCGCTCGGCCCGGGAGCGTTTCGAGTTGGCGAGAGAACAGGCGGCGACGTCAGAGGAGGACTATCGGATGGCCTTTCGCCGTTACGAGGCCCGATTGGGTTCGAACATCGACGTTCTGGATGCAAAACGGGCGTTGGTCCGAAGCCGCACCGAGTATGTCGATGCGGTCTACGACATCGCCGCGGCCTGGTCCAATCTGGTCTACGCAACGGGCGGGGACCTCCCACCGGAGTCGTTTTTTCTGAAACGGTAGCCGCAATCAGCCGTGACGATAATCTGCGCACCAGCGATTTCTCGACCGGCGAGGCCGGGGGGGCCGTTCAGAGTATCTCCACGGCACGAAGTTTGTTGTCCGGGGCAAGATGAGCGTATCGAAGCGTCATTTTCAGGTCGGAATGTCCCATCAACTCGCGGACCGTATTCAAATCGATACCTTTCATGACGAGTTGGCTTGCGAAGTCGTGTCTCATATCGTGCCATCTGAAATTCTCTATCCCGGCATCGCGAAGGACGGCAAGCCATGCTTTCTTTACATTGTTCAGCATTTTTCCGCTGACGGGAGAAGGAAAAACAAGCGAGTCGGCGGCGACTTTCTTCGATTGCCGACGCCAAGCCTGAAGAGCGGCAATGACTTTGGAGTTCATCGGCAGGTCATGGTTTTTGCCGGTCTTGGAGGCAGCGGCACGCAATCTCAGAGTTTTTGTGTCGAAATCGATGTCTCCCCATCGGAGCGCGAACAAGTTGCCTTGTCTCATGCCGGTATACAGCGATATCAGGATCATGGGCTTGAGGTGATCCGCAAACTCTCCATCAAGTTCCGGCATGAGAGCCTGGCCTCTTTCGGCGAGCCAGCGGTTGTGGCTTTGACGCCCCGAGCGCATCTTCTTTTCCCTTTCATCGAGGGCCGACATGAGCCGCATGCGCTCTTCGTCGGTAAGATACCGCACCTTGACGTCGGAGTCGTGTTCCGGCAGCTTCTCCAAACGAGCCAGGGGATTGGATTCAAGATATTCCCGCTTTACGCCCCAATTGAGAGCGGCCTTCAGTGCTGCCAGTTGGCGGTTACAGGTCGCTGCCTTAAACCCTGAGGTTATTCTTTCGTGCCGCCATTTTTCCATTGCATTGACCGTCAACTCATCGATGGCCTTGTTGAGGAACCCCTTGAAAGTGGAGCTCAAAAGATTTAAGGTCTTGTCCCCGGTTTTTCGCTCCACTGTTACCCAAGGTTTGTAATAACGTTCGATGAAATCGCCCAACAATGTTTTGCTGGAATGTGTTTTTTTCTGGGGTATCTCACCTCGTATGAGACGTGCCATAAAGTCCAAAGCCATATCTCGCGCTTGGGTTACCGTCAGGGCGTCGGCAGTTCCGAGTTTATGACTAATGTAGGATCCTTTTGGGTCGCGATAGCCGACATACCAGACTTTCTTGGCGGTCCCGACGTAAAGGCGCAGTTTGGAACATCCCGCATCTGTAATCCAATAGGGTTTTTCGGGCGGCTTGATGGAGCTGATGTATAATTGGGTAAGACGAGTTTTCATGATGGTGTACCTCCTGAAATTTTACAGCATATTTACAGCAGATCTATTATACGGAGCAGAAAAACATGGAACAAATTTGAAAGAAATAGCGCTTATAAAATATGAGTTCAAGAGCGTTTAGGTCTGAGAATGGCGATTTGGAGAAAGATGGCAGAGCTTCAAGAATTACCATGGTAAGGATGGGGTCTCCGGTTCGAGTCCGGAAGTCGGCTCCAGAAGCGGGAGTATCCGGAGAGGCTTTGCCTCCCCGGATTTTTTGTATTCCCCCAAAATTGAGCTTGTTTGTGTATGCGCAAAGGGCCTTTTTTTGTTAAAATATCGAAGTCTTTGGGGGCGTCGCTGTCGTTGAAGCGCAACTTCAGAAACCGAACCCCCCGGAACGGAATATCTTTCAATTTTGGGAGGCAATTCGGAGATGGCGAAGGAGAAGTTCGAGCGGAACAAGACGCACCTG
>ERZ772917.879-NODE-879-length-19638-cov-145.540469_pt1 | contig 19638 bp, 14 predicted proteins | sample MGYA00511187_ERZ772917 | MGnify/ENA primary metagenome ERZ772917 (study PRJEB29015, sample SAMEA2737925) | human oral metagenome | biome: human oral; feature: human-associated habitat; material: dental | place: China | collected 2012 ... | reverse complement strand
TGGCCGAGGCCGTCAACGCCATCGGCGAGGAGTACGGCATCCAGATCGGCTTCGAAATCCACGCCCCGCACACCCCGGCCGACCCGGTGGTCGCCGAGTTCATGCGCGTCATCAAGGAGAAGGACCTCAAGAGCTTCGGCCTCGTGCCAGACTTCGGCATGTTCATCGAGCGCCCCACCGAGATCGCCATCAACCGCTACATCGGCCTGGGTGCCACGCGCGAGAACCTCGACTGGATCATCGCCAACCGCCACAACGGCATGAGCGAGGAGGAGATGCAGGAGCACGTCGCCACCACCATGAACGGCGGTGAGGGCGAGAAGGTCGCGATCTCCGAGTGGTTCGGCTACCTGTCCTTCGCTCCGGCCGAGCTCGACTCCTTCGCTGCCATGGTGCCCTACGTCACCTACGTGCACGGCAAGTTCTACCACCTCGAGCTCGACGAGAACGGTGCGGTCTACGAACCCACGATCCCCTACGAGAGGGCGCTGTCCATCCTGGCCGAGGGCGGGTTCCAGGGCGTGTTCATCACCGAGTACGAGGGCCACGCCTTCTACCTCGACGACGCCGACGAACAGGTCGGCCGCCACCTCGCGCTGGGCAGGAACATCCTCGACAAGCTGTGAACCGGTCGGGCAGGTGAGCCGGTCGGGCCGGGCGTCGGTCCCGACGTCGAGGGGCTGATATGGGCTGGGTCCCGCACAAGGGCGGCGTTGTGCGGGACCCAGCCATTGATGGCCGCCGATGGGGGGCTATTGTGATCTAAGTCACCGTTGTGTCACGTTGTCCGACGGAAGGTGCACGTCATGGCTGAGGTCCAAGAGCTGCGGCAGCAGAGTGTGCGTCCGGTGCCGGCTCCAGTGCAGGGCCGGGCCGGGGCAGCGCCGGCCTATCTGCTCGCCAGCGCGGTGGCCGCTGGGGCCTGCGCCTGGTTCATCGCGGCCGACGGCTGGGTGGAGCCGAGTCCGGGCAGGACGACTGCATTGTTGAGCTTCATCGTGCTGTGCCTGGTTAGGCGGCCGTGGGTGCGCTCTCGGTGTCCGATGCGTGAGCGCATCATCCTGCGCATGGTCGATGTCCATGTGGCGGTGGTGCTGGTGACGCTTATGGTCGCGAGCTCGCTCGGTTGGGGCGAGATGGCCCCTGTCCTGGCTGCCGTGCTCGCCGTGGCGCCACCACTCCTCGGCCTGGGAGGCCTGTGGGCCCTGAGCAGCCGGGAGCTCGCAGAGGGCTGACCCTCGCCGTCGTCGCCGCTCCTGGCTGGAGCGGTGGCGACGCTGCCAGGGCCGCCGCGCCGTCGGCGGGCACAACAAAGGCCGGAGACCACGGTGTCTCCGGCCTGGTTGCGTCTCGGGCTGCACCCGGTGCGGGGCGCGGACCTCGTTGTGGAGTGTCGGCTGCTCGAAGCGCTGGTGCGGCTTCGCCGTCGAGTCAGTTCTCCTCGTCGGTGGTGGTCTCCTTGAGCTTCTCGCTGACCATCTCGGCGTAGGCGCGGACGGTGACGGCGTCGACGGAGTTGAAGAACATGAGGTGATCCCTTCGTTCGGATGGTGTGGGGTTTCCGACGCCCTCGAAGGACCCTCGGGTGGGTCCCCCTCCTTCGTCGCGCCTCCACACTATCAACCCGCCGGTCGGACAATTGTGCACGAGTCAGTGTGCCCGCGCCCACACAGACCTCAGACGTCCGCGAACTAAGTTGAGGTTGCAGCGAAAAATCGAGGTCTTCACGCTGCGCCCCTGTTGTCAACTTTTGCACGCGACAACCCGAACGGGGTGACGCGCCCCATGCCGTCGGCCCCCTCCGGTGCCCCGGACGGTGGTGGGCGGCCCGGCGCACACGCGCCCAGGACCGCCTCCCACGTGGGACCCGCCCGGAGACCGGGCCCCGTGTCAGAGCTCGACGTCCTGCGTCGGCCTCGTCAGCTCGCCCGAGCCGTGGGCCCGCACGATGTAGTCGCAGGCCCGCGCCGTCACCGCCATGATCGTCAGGGCCGGGCCCTCCGTCGAGCCGGTGGGGAAGGAGGCCGCGTCCGTGACGAAGAGGTTCGGCACGTCCCAGGTCTGGCACACGCCGTTGAGCACACTCATGGCCGGGTCATGACCCATGCGGGCGCCGCCCGCCTCATGGATCGACACGCCGTTCATCACCGACATGCGGATGCCCACGCGGAAGATGGCCCGCTGCAGGGGGTTGAAGTCCGGCCACACCGTCTTGGAGTGGATCCCGAAGTTTGAGGCCACGAAGTTCTTGCGCAGCCCGGCCGCATCCATCATCTCGTTGATGTCGCGCACCGCCGCCGCCACCATCATGCGGTCGTTGTCGTTGTTGCGGATGACGATATGCGGTGCCGGCACCCCCCACTTGTCCCTCACGCGCCGCGACAGGGACAGGTGGTTGCCGTACTGGGGCAGCATCTCGATGCCCGCGCCGAAGCCGAACATGCCCGGCGCGTCCTGGGGGACGGGCACGCGCCCCGCCAGGCCCTGGAAGGAGTAGCCGCGCTTGTACGGCTCCGTCTGGCCATAGAGGTTCTGGTAACGGGGGATGAGGAAGCCTCCGCTGACGCCGTAGAACGGGTCCGGCTCGGCCTGCGTTGACGGACCGAAGTAGCCGGGGCGGCGCGGGTCGTCCCCGTAGCCCAGCGCCAGCGCCTGCTCGAGCAGGTAGCGGCCCACCAGGCCGTTGCGGTTGGCCAGGCCGTCGGGGTGACGCGAGTCGCCCGAGTTGAGCAGCAGGCGCACAGACTCGAAGGCGGAGGCGCACAGCAGCACAACGTCGCTCACCACCTTGTGCTCCTGCTTCGTGCGGGCGTCAACGAAGACCGCGCCCGTCGCCAGGCCCGTGCGCGGGTCCGTCGTCACCCGGGTGACGACGGCGTGCGTGCGGATCGTGAGGTTGCCGGTCTTACGGGCCTCGCGGATGCCAGGGGGCGTGCGGTCCAGGAACGGGGCCTGGAAGCGGTAGCCGATGACATGGCGCTCGGGCCAACGCGCCTCGACGACGCGCTTGAACTCCATCTCCATCTCGTTGAGGTGGGAGGGGCCGATGTACCGGCCGGGCGGCGGGTGCTCCACGCCGGGGTCGTCATCGCCGTAGAGGCCGACCAGCTCCTCCACCCGGTCGTAGTAGGGGGCGAGGTCCTTGTACTCGAAGGGCCAGTCCACCCCGTAGCCGTCGAGCGAGGCCGCCTTGAAGTCGATGTCGCTCATGCGCTGGAGCACACGCCCGTAGGCGTGCATGCGCCCGCCCAGCAGACGAGAGCGGATGTACAGGAAGGGGGCGCCCAGAGGGTAGGTGTAGGGGTGCTCGGCGTCATTGACGAGGAAGCGCGAGGAGGTGTCCGAGTAGAAGGAACGGCGCGCCTGGTTCCACTGGTGGTCCAGCAGGACGCGCCGGGCGCGCACGCCCAGGTCCAGGCCCATGCCCTTGGGCTCGCCGTAGACCGGGGGAGTGAAGTCCTCCTCTGTGAGCTCGCGGCCCGCCTCGAGCAGCAGCACGCTCATCCCGGCCTCGGTCAGCTCGCGCACCGCCGTTGAGCCGGCCGGCCCGGAGCCGATGACGATCGCGTCGAAGTGACGGTCGATGGTGGGCGACATGTGTCCGCCTTTCCGCGCCCCGGGGCGCTGTCACTGGGATCTGAGGCCGGCGCCGGGACTCAGGAGGGGGCAGCCTCCCGCCCGGCGCCGCTGCCGGATGAGGACCAGGCTACGAAGGAGGCGGTGTCGAGGGACCTCCCCCGGCTCCGGCTTCTGCCCGCGGGAAGTGAAAGGCGGGTGCCGGCCGGGTGGGGGCACGCGCTCCTTCGCCTCGGCGACGTCCAGCGCCCGGCGGGTGCCGCCCAGGTGGGCTCGCACGCTCATGTTGCTCGTGTGATCACGCCGAATCGGGGTTTTCGTTGGAATCCCGGGGATTGTGCGCTGAGCCCGGAGACGGTTGCCTCGGCTCCCATGTGCGTGAGCTGCGCTCATGCACATGGGAGCCTCGGGACGGCGAAGGGCTGAAGGAGAAAACCGCGGAATCATGCGGATCATGACGAGGGTCCGTGCGCGTGAGCGTGCGGCCCGGGTTGAGGGCCGGGCACCGTCCGCCACCAGTGCCGTGGCGGCGACGTGATTCTGCCCCCGTCGGGCGGAAGTGCGACGGACGACGGCCTCGCCCCGCCAACCGGCGCCGATACCCTGGCCGCATCAACGGGAAGGAGGGGACGGGCATGGTCACGACGGGCGCGACAGGCGGGGCTCAGGGCGGCAAGCCGCAGGCCGGATCTCATCCGGACATGCCGGACCGCAGCGACCGCCTCCCCTCCCTCGCCTCCGCCGTTGCCGGACGGCTGCGCAGCGAGCGGCGTCCCGCCGGCGCCGGATCGGATTGACTTCCGGGCCGGCCACCACCGCGACCGCCGTGGCCGGCGCCGACACAGGTCCGCCCCACTCCCACCACTGAGAAAGCTCGCACGCCCATGCCCGTGGACACCCACGCCCCGGTGAACCCCTACAAGGTCGCAGCCGTCGTCATGATCGGCTCCTTCATGTCGGTTCTCGACGGCACCATCATCAACGTCGCCATCCCAGCCCTGCAGAACTACTACGCGGCCGCCGACGGCACCCTGCCGGCCTACTCCTCGGTCGCGTGGACCATCACCGGCTACGCGCTCGCCACCGCCGCGATCATCCCCCTGACGGACTACGGCCTCAAGCGCATCGGCCACCGTTGGATGTACATCGGCTCCATCCTGCTGTTCACCGCCGCCTCCGTGGCCTGCGCCCTGGCCCCCAGCCTCGGGGCCCTCATCGCCCTGCGCATCATCCAGGGCCTGTGCGGCGGCTGCATCATGCCCGTCGGCACCGCTCTCGTGGCCTCCGTCGCCGGCGACCGCCTGGGAAGGATGATGAGCCTCATGGGCATCCCCATGCTCATCGCCCCGATCATCGGCCCCATCCTCGGTGGCTGGCTCGTCGAGGCCGCCTCCTGGCACTGGGTCTTCCTCATCAACGTGCCCTTCGGCCTGGCCGCCGCGGGACTCGGCCTCATCCTCCTGCCCCGCGGCTCGGGCACCGGCACGGTCCCGCTCGACCGGCTCGGCGTGCTGCTCATGTCCCCCGGCCTCGCCCTCGTCCTGTGGGGCGTGTCCAACGCCGGCTTCGGCACCGCGGTCACCGCCGTCGTCGTGTGGCTGCCGCTCCTGCTCGGCCTGGGCATGGTGACGCTGTTCGTGCGACGCTCGCTCACGCTCGACCACCCGCTGCTCGACCTCACCGTCCTGCGTCTCGGTCCCTACCGCACGGCGATCCTCCTCGCCGTCGCCTTCCAGGCCGCCTTCACGGCCGACCTGCTGCTCCTGCCCTCCTACTTCCAGCAGGTGCGAGGCATGGGCGCTACCGCGGCCGGCCTGTTCATCGCCCCCACCGGGCTCGGCGCCCTCATCACCATGCCGGTCGCAGCGAGCATGATCGACCGCCTCGCCCCCCGGCGGGTCATCCCCTGGGGCATGGGCGCCATGTTCCTGTCCGTCCTCATGCTCACCCAGGTCGGCGCGGGCACGAGCCTGTGGTACCTCGCCGCCATCATGACCCTCCAGGGCATGGGCATCGGCGGCACGATGATGCCGGTCTCCGCGGCGGCCCTCCAGGCCGTGCCCCGACGCGAGGTCGGCAACGCCACCACCCTGTTCAACATCGGTCAGCAGGTCTTCGGAGCCGTCGGCATCGCCGTGGTGTCCGTGGTCCTCGCCCTGTTCCTCGCGTCCACGGAGCTGGGTGCCGCGACCGTCGCTGGCGAGCTGCGCGGCGCGGCGCTCGCGGCCGGGCGCGCCGAGGCGGCCGGCGCCTTCGCTCACGCCTTCTGGGTGCCGACCATTCTCATGGGGCTCGCCCTGCTCCTCGCCTTCCGCCTGCCGAAGGTGAGGGTCGTGCCCGAGGCCGAGGAGGCCGCCGGGGCGCTCGCCTGAGCGGGTTGCCCGCCCGCCCCGCTGAGTTCTGCACTGTCGTGTTGAGCCCTGCGCTCTCCGGTCAGGGCTCAACGTGAGAGCGCAGGTCTCAGCGCCTGGCGGGGCGGGTGCCGACGGCGGCGAGATCTCGGGTCTCAGCGGCTGGTGGGGGCGCCGGGCGCGTCGGGGGCGCCGGCGTGCCGCCAGGCGAAGGCGTGAATGAGGGCGCTGGTGCGGGCCCGCTGAGCGCTAGTCGCGTAGCCCGCGTGCCCGCCCTCCGCCGTTTCCACATAGCTGACGTCCTGGCCCAGCTCCGCCAGCCGCCACGCCATGGTGCGTGCATGCGCCGGATGCACCCGGTCATCACGTGTGGAGGTCAGCAGCAGCACCGGCGGGTATCGCCGTCCCGCCTGGAGTAGGTGGTAGGGCGAGTGGTCGCGCATCCACGCCCACTGGGCCTCATCGTCGGGGTCCCCGAACTCCGGAACCCAGGAGGCCCCCGCCAGCAGGTGCGAGTAACGACGCATGTCCAGCAGCGGCACCTCCAGCACCGCCCCCGCGACCCGCTCCGGGTGACGAGTGAGCAGCTCGCCGGCGAGCAGACCTCCCGCCGATGCCCCGTGCACCACCACCGAGCCCGACGTCGTCACACCCCGGTCCACAAGCGAGTCGATGACCGCCGTGAGATCCTCGAGCACGAGGTGACGCCCGGCGCCGACGGCCGACAGGTGCCAGTCGGGCCCGTACTCGCCGCCGCCGCGCGTGTTCGCCACGACGACGGTGCCGCCCCGCTCCAGCCACGCCTTGCCGGTCACCGGCTCGTAACCGGGTGTCAGCGCCTTGCCGAAGGCGCCATAGGCCTGGACGAGGACCCGTGCTCGGCGGCCCTCGGGCAGCGGCCGACCGATCTCGAAATAGGGCACCCGCGTGCCGTCCGCGCTCGTCGCCACATGCTGACTCACCCGCACTCCCGTCGCGTCGAAGCGGGCCGGTGCCTGACGCACCACCGACATCCCGGTGATCTCACCGTGGTTGGTCAGACGGGCGACCGTGAGGGTCGACGGCGTCGTCCACCCCGAGGCGGAGATCCACAGGTAGTCGGATCCCGCCGCATCCAGGGCCGCAGCCGACACGTTCAGCAGCGCGCGCCCCGGCCGCAGTTGCGTGCCGCTCGTGCTCGGGGCCCCGGGCAGGTCCCCCGCCCCCGTCAGATCCACCCAGTGGTGCTCCCAGGGCGTGCCCGGGGCCGATCCCGCCCGCGGCGGCGTGCACACCTCAAGCCGGCCGGCGACGTCGTCGAGCACGGTGAGGACCAGGTGGTTGCGCGTCCAGGTGGCCGACTCCAAGGTCGTCGCCGGGGAGGGCTCGAAGAGGACCTCCAGGTCGCGTGAGCCCGCAAGGTAGGCGGCCAGGTCCGCGCCCAGCAGCGTGCCTGGGGCGTAGGTGCGCCCACCGACCTGCCACGGCGCGCGCAGCTCGATCGTCAGCCAGTTGCGCCCGACCCCGGCGCTCGCACTCTCCGGAACCTCCAGGCGGACGGCGCCCGCCGGCACCAGGTCGCCCTGGGCGGTCGGCTCCGGCAGTGCCGGGTGGGGCGCGCCGTTGAGTGCCGCCTGACCGGCCTGCGGGCCGCGGGGGCAGCGGGCATCGTCGGGCAGCAACCATATGCGGGTGCCGTAGAAGGAGGGCATGGTCGTCAGCCAGGTGCGTCCCCAGGGGTCGCGTGCCGCAGCGGCCGCCACGGATCCGGGGGCGGCCGTGATGAGGATCTCGGTCTCCTCCGCGGGCAGGCCGCGGCGCAGACGGCGCACCTGGCGCGGGTAACCGGCATCCGACAGGGCGCCCAGACCGAAGCCGGTCGACATGATGACCGCCTCGCCCTCCTCATCGCCCCAGGACAGTGTCCCCTTTGAGGCCGGCCGGTGGAACCCGCCCTCTTCGACGTCGAGGAAACGGCGTTCGTCGAGGTCGTACTCGCGCGTGACGCTCGTGTCGGCGCCGCCGTCGGAGAGCGTCACCAGAGCGCGGCGGCCCGCACGTGCGCCGGTGGTGAGCACGTGGGCGCCTCCCCACACGGGCGTCCGGCCCTGCTCGGCGGCCAGGGCGTCGAGGTCGAGGAGGGTCTCCCACGCGGTGGGTTGCGGGACGCGGTCCGCCCGGGAGGGGGCGCCCGCCACGTAGGACAGCCATGAGGCGCGCCGCCAGATGCCGCGCGGGTGCTCGGCGTCGGTCCAGAAGCCGTAGACCATGCCCGCGCGGTGGGCGACGGGAGGAATGCGGTCGGGGGAGTCGAGGACCTCGGTGAGCTCGCGGGCCAGGCGCTCCAGCTCGGGTGAGGCGAGGCGGGCCTCGGCCTCGGCGCTGCGCTCGGCCGCCCAGGCCAGGGCCCGCGCCCCGCTGATGTCGTCGAGCCAGGCGGGGGCCTTGGGCAGGGGAGTGGGGGCCTCCGGCAGGGGCGTGGGAGCGGCCGGGTGCTCCCCGGGCAGCCCTGCGGCGTTCGCCCTGGGGCGGCTGGTCGCGGCGTCGGCGGTCACGTCATGCATGGGAACCATCCCAGCATGTGCGCACCCGGTCGGTGGCACTGACGAGCGGTGTCACTGACCGACGGTGCGGCGCGCAGTGTCAGGGTCGACGCCACCACCTCCTCGTGATCAGGACGGAAGTCCTGTCGGCGTCGCGTCTCGCGCCCTTGTGCGTGCGCAGCGCAGAAGAACGTGAGAAGGCGGGACGCGCTGTCGGTCTCATCAGGGACAATCGAGGCAGGGGCCGGGACCGGCCCGCACCACGCACGCGAGCTCGACGGAGCTCGCCTCAAGGATGAGGAGCAAGCTATGGCACTGAGCATCGGCGTCGACGTCGGGGGGACCAAGATCGCGGCCGGTGTGGTCGACGAGGCAGGTGCGGTCATCGCCCGCATCCAGAAGGACTCCCCGGCGAACAACCGGGAGGCGATCATGACGACCATCATCGACTGCGTCAACGAGCTCAGGGCCGAGGTCGAGGGCGTCGAGACGGTCGGCGTCGGGGCCGCAGGCTTCGTCTCCAGCGACCGCAACACCATGGCCTCGGGCACCAACCTCGACTGGACCGGTATGAGGATCGGCGACGTCGTCTCCGAGGGGACGGGCCTGACGGTCGTCGTCGAGAACGACGCCAACGCCGCGGGCTGGGCCGAGGCGCGCTTCGGGGCCGGTGCGGGCAGGTCGAACGTCCTCGTCGTCACGCTGGGCACCGGAGTGGGCGGCGCCGTCGTCATCGACGGGCACCTGGTGCGTGGCGCCGCCGGCTTCGCCGCCGAGATCGGGCACATCAACATCGTTCCCGACGGCCGTCCGTGCGGCTGCGGGCTGCGCGGCTGCCTCGAGCGCTACGGCTCGGGCACCGCCCTGGGCATGAACGGCTTCGAGCTCGCGCGCTTCCGGCCGGACTACGCCGCCCGCATCATCGAGCTGTCGGGCGGGCAGGTGCGCGACATCTCCGGCAAGGCCGTGACGATGGCCGCCCGCGAGGGAGACCCGGCCGCTCTGGAGTGCTACCAGCGCCTCGGTGACGCCCTCGGCCAGGGCCTGGCGGACCTGTGCGCCGTGCTCGACCCGGAGGTCGTCGTGCTCGCCGGCGGCATGACCGAGGCGGGGGAGATCCTCCTGGGGCCGGTGAGGAAGGCCTTTGCCGCCTACCTCACCGCCGGTGCGCGCCGACCCGAGATCCCGGTGCTCATCTCCTCCTCCGGTCAGGACGCCGGCCTCATCGGCGCCGCCGACCTCGCCCGACAGGGCGCCTGAGCTCGCGGGGCCGCCGGTGCGTCGGCGGCCCCGCGGCCGTTGTGCCCGTGCGGCAGGGCCGTGTGCCTGCTCCTGGGCACGTGTGTTGCAACGGATCACGTGCCCGCTGGTGGATCACTTGTGTGCTGATGGATCACCTGGTGAACGCCGCTGGGTGATCCGACGGCGTGCAGGTTGTCCAACGGTGCGGAGGTGATCCGTGCGCACCGGGGTTCCCGCCAGCGTCGACGCTGCCTGACGGCGGGCGCTGACTGGAACCTGGAACGCGCTTACTGGGGGCGTGAGAAGCGCACGGCGGTGCCGGAGGCCGTCACCATGAGCATGCCGTTGTCCGAACCGAGGGCCTCGTAGTCGATGTCGACGCCGACGACGCCCTCGGCGCCGAGCTCGGCGGCGCGCTGGACCATCTCCGCCAGGGCGGTCTCACGGGCCTGGACGAGCTCCTGCTCGTAGCCCTCCGAGCGCCCACCGACGATGTTGCGCAGGCTGGCACCGATGTCCTTGAACATGTTGACGCCGGCGATGGTCTCACCGCAGACGACACGCAGGTACTGCGAGATGGGGTAGCCCTCGACGGTGGGCGTGGTGGTGACGAGCATCTGACCTCCTGTGATGGTGTGGGCCCGTACCGACCGACCAGGAGCGGGCGTCGCAGCCCCTCCTGCCGGTGGTGCCCGGAACCCTGCGTGGTGCACATCCTGCCGTGCGGGCGCGGCGGTGTCACGGCCGCTGCCTCGGAGGGTCGGTCTCAACGATGGGGCCGCCTCTCCATTGCGTCGCTCGGAGCGCGGCGGGATTGGGTCGCCTTTCCCGTGGTCGGGCGTGAGCCCACGCCGGCGGGTTCCGCCCCGGGTCCCGTCCCGGCGGGTTCCGTCCCGGGTCCCGTCCCGACGGGGATCCACCCGGCAGGCCGCGTCCCCGCGGGCACCGGCGGCCCGTGTCTGCCTGGCGACCGCCGCGAGTTGCCTTCCCCATGGGTCTGATGTCTACTTACCCTGAGAACGATTCCCATTACGGTTCCTTTGGAAAGGTACGTCTCATGACCAGCCCCTTCCCCCTCCTGCGACGGCAGGAGACCCGGTCGCCGCGCCCCCCGCGGCCACGCCTCGCGTCCTGCCGTGCCTGCCGCCCCCTCTCCCGCAACCGCAAGAGCACCGCCGTCCGCAGCCTCCTCAGCGTCACCGCCGTCGTTGCGCTCGCCGTGCTGGGCACGACAACGGCACTCACCCCCCAGGCGATCGCCGCGCAGGCCCCGGTGACCTCGGGGCGGGTCAGCCTCTTCCAGCTCCTCGGCACCGACGCGTCCGACGGGACGATCGGGCTGGGCATGGCGGTCGACGGCGTCGCCGCCGACCCGGCCACGACCGTCGTCGACGTCCCCGGCTCCGCCAGCCCCGTCACCGACCCCGCTCTTGTCGCCGCCGGGGCGAGCACCGGCTGGACCGTCGCCCCCGACGGGCCCCTCGCCCTGGGGTGGGACGCCTCCGCCGTCGCCGCGCAGCCCTTCTCCTACGACGGTGCCGGTGTGAGCGTGAGCTGGTCCGGCCCCGAGGGCGCACAGGTCTTCCTCGCCCAGGTGGACCCCACCGGCCAGAGCACCGGACTCGTGCCCCTGCTGTACAGCGGCTCCCTTGAGCTGGCGCAGGGCACCGGCGTCGACGAGTTCCCCGACACCCTCCTCGTCGGCCGCCACCGCGTGAGCGGCGGCAACGAGGTCGCGCCGCTGGCAGGCGCGGCCACGTGGGTCTTCACCCAGCCGGGCACCTACACGTTCACCGCGACCGCCTCCGCGGCGCGCAGCGCGGACGCGAGCAGCTCCAACCGGACCGAAGCCGTTACCTACACGATCCGGGTCGGGGGCGACGGCGCGCCTCAGACCGACCCGCCCTCCGCCCCCGCGGACACCCCGGAGCCCGCCCCGTCCGACGGCGAGGCCCCGCCCCCGGCCGACACCCCGGCCGACACCCCGGCCGCGGACGCCCCCACCGCGCCGAGCGCCGACCAGCCCTCCGTCCCCGCGGCCCCCGGCGCCTCCGCGACCACCTGCGAGGTCGTGGGCAGCACCGAGGGCTTCGACACCGTCCTCGACCACGGCCACGTCGACATGTTCGACCTCGCCAGCGACAGCGCCGGAAACCTCTCCCTGAGGATCAAGGAGGACGTCACCGGCCACGGCGTCCTGCGCGAGCCCGGCAGCGTCCTGCTCCAGGTCAGGGAGCGCTACACGGTCCCCGCCCGCGACGGCGCCCCCGCCCGCGAGGGCCAGACCTACACGAGCCTGCCCCAGGACCTGCGCGAGCTCATCCCGTCCCTGCCCGCAGCGGGCTACGTCCTCGACGCCAACGGCGCCGACCAGGCCTACGTCCTGTGGCCGGGCTGGGACACGCTCGAGACCCGCCAGGGCGGCTACGAGTCCGCCACCTTCGAGGTCAGCTACGTCGGCCCCGAGGGAGGCAGCATCCACGCCTTCGCGGGCGGCACCCTTCTCGGCCTGGAGTCCGTGCTCGCCGACGGCGGCTACGCCCTCGCCCCCTCCGGCTCCGTCATCACCCAGCCCTACGCCGCCCACAAGCACGTGACCTGGGTCTTCTCTCACGCCGGCCGCTACGTCCTCACCGTCAGGGCGACGGCGACGAGCGCCGACGGCTCGACCACGGCGCAGACCGTCGCGCACACCTACACCATCGACGTCGGTGAGCGCGCCAGCTGCCTCAACCCCGTGGACCCCGCACAGCCCTCCGTCCCCGCGGCCCCCGCACAGCCGCCCGCCTCGACGACTGCCCCCGTGAGCAACGCTCCCGCCCCGGCGGCCCTGGCGGCGACGGCCGAGCTCGCCCAGAGCCCCCTGCACGGACCCGCCGCCCCCTCGCGCACGGGCAGCATCGGCACGTCCGGTGGCGCTGGGACCTCCGGCGCCGGGGCCTCCGGCCAGTGCGTCGCCACGACGATCACCCGTGAGGCCACCGAGGAGGAGACCACCCGGCTCTCCGGCGCCTCCTCCACGGGAGCCTCCGCCGCAGGCTCCGGTGCCGCCGCTAACACGGCGACGACGACGCTCACCTTCAACGTGGGACCCGGCGCGAGCGGCAACGCCACCGAGGGCCACTTTGACCTCGGCCCGGCCATCGAGAACAACACGCTCGTGGCCCGCATCAAGGACGACCGCAGCCAGCCCGCGAGCTGGGTCGCCCCCGAGTCGCTCACCTTCGCCCTGGGTGACGCGGCCGCCGTCCAGGCCCCCGCCGCCCTGTCCTTCGTCGCCACGGAGGGCTCGACCGTGTGGATGATCCCCTCCACCCAGATCGCCGGCGTGCCCTGGCTGGGCATGAACTCCCAGCGGGAGGAGGTCGTCAACGGCACCAAGGGAGGGGTCACCTTCACCCTCGACTCGGTCAGCGGTCCCGGCAGGGTCGCCGTCTTCAACGCCGGGGCGCTGGGCGGCGGCGTGGGCACCCACGTCTTCGACGGGGCGGGCAGCGCCTACCACCTGCCGGCCAACACCCACGCCCACCAGAACTGGGTGTTCACCGAGCCCGGCACCTACACGCTGACGATCTCCATGTCCGTCACCCCCACCGGCGCGGACCTCCAGGGCTCCACCGGCGCCTCCGCCCCCGCGGGCAGCGGCCCCGTCGGCACCCTCACCCCCACGGGCGAGAAGGGCCCCAACGGTCGCCCCATGGTCTCGGAGGTCGTGGGACGCACCCCCGACGGCAAGCCCTGCGACCTCAGCCTCTCGCGCACGGGCGCGAGCGCCGGTGAGCCGCTGGTCGCCGCCACCGCGCTCGTTCTCGCCGGACTCGTCCTCGTGGCCGCCCGGCGACGCCAGGCCGTGAGCGCGTGAGCCGCGTCCCCGGGCACGAACCCACCCGCAGGGCGGTGGTCACGGGGCTCCTCGCGAGCACCCTGGTCACCGCCCTGACGGGCGGCTGCACCCTGCCCCCAGGCGGCCTGGGCCACGTCGACCCCGCCCGGGACGGCGTCCTCAACGTCGTCACCACCACCGGCATCCTCGCGGACCTGGCGCGCAACGTCGCCGGGGACCGCGCCCACGTCACCCAGATGGTTCCCGACGGCGCCGACCCCCACTCCTGGGAGCCCTCGCTGCGCTCCGTGCGCGACGTCGCCTACGCCGACCTCGCCCTGTCGAACTACCTCCTGCTGGAGGAGCACGCCCTCATCCGCACCCTGGACGCGAACCTGCCCGACTCGGCCATGAGCGTGTCCGTGGCCGAGGAGGCCGCCAAGAACGGGGCGACGATCCTGCCCCTGGTGGAGGACCGCTCCCTGGACACCGTGTGGCTGGGGATGCGGGTGCTCGGTGACGGCGGCGCCCACGGCGCCGACCGCTCCTCCACCGTCGAGCTCACCCTCACCGCCGCCGAGGGACCCGGCCAGGCCAGCGCCTACCTCGTGACCTCCTTCGGTGACCCGGAGATCGGTTTCGCCACCTCCGACGGGGTGGGGCCCGACGGCGAGGGGGACACCTCCGTCCTGCCGGCCGACGCCCACCAGCACATGTCCTGGGCCTTCACCCGCCCCGGCATCTACCGGCTCACCTTCAGCGCCGTCCTGCACCCCGACGGCGAGCGCGGCAGGCGGGACGGTGGCGGGGCCGCACCCGTCGCGCTGGGCTCGGCCACCGCCGTCTTCGCCGTCGGCGTCTCTGGCGGCGAGCTCGCTGCCTCCGAGGGGCGCAGCCTCCTGGGCGCCGGGCACGCCGACCTCACCGCCAACCTGTCCGCAGGCGCACCGGGCAGCGGGGCCGACGGCGTCGTCCTCGCCGTCGACACCGCCTCACTGCCCGAGGACCTGGCCTCCCGCGCCCAGGAGGCGGGCGGGCTCGCCGCCGCCATGAGCGTCGTGGACCTCGACGACGTCGTCATCGAGGTCCCGCCCCGCACCCTCACCCAGGTCCCCGGCTCCAGCGGCTACCGCTTCGTCGGTGCGCCCGGCACGGACGTCTACGTCCTGCCCCAGGCCGTGCTGGGCAAGCACGTCCACGGCGACATCGACCCCCACCTGTGGCACGACGTCCACAACGCCGCCGCCTACGTGCGCGTCATCGAGGCCGCCCTCATCGCCGTCGACCCCTCGGGAGCGGAGACCTACCGGGCGAACGCCACCGCCTACCTCCAGCGCCTGGAGGCGCTCGACGAGGAGGTGGCCACCACCATCGCGACCATCCCCGAGGACCGGCGCCACCTCGTGACCACCCACGACGCCTTCGGCTACCTCGCCTCCGCCTACGGCCTGAGCATCTCCGGCTTCATCGCCCCCAACCCCGGTGTCGAGCCCAGCGTCGCCGACCGCGTGCGCCTGGCCGCCACCCTGCGCGACCTCGACATCCCCGCCGTCTTCCTCGAGCCCAACCTCGCCCGCACCCGCTCGGTGCTGCGCAGCGTCGCCCAGGAGGCGGGGGTGGCCGTCTGCCCCCTGTACGGCGACACCCTCGACGCCGACGCCCCCACCTACATCGACATGATGCGGTTCAACGCCCACTCCCTCGCCCACTGCCTGGGCGCACCCACCCCCTAGGAGAGCACATGACCCCCCTCCCGTCCCCCCGGTCCCGGCACGCCGCCCGCCTGGTGGCCGCCACCGGCCTCGCCCTGGGGCTGGTGGCGCCCGCGCTCGCGGTCCCGGCCGCCACCGCCGTGGGCACGCACCCGGGTGGTGCCGGGGCCCCGGTGGTCGCGCAGGTGCGTCCGGCCACGACGACGGCGACCCCTGACGCCCAGGACCCCTCCCTGGAGCAGACCGTCACCGCCGAGGAGTCCGTCGGCCAGGGGCCCGCCGTCATCGACGTCGGCCACGTCGACCTCGGCCCCCGCTACGTCGACGGGCAGTGGACGGTCATGCTGCGCGACGACTCCGGCTCCGCCCCCGTGTGGCGCGACCCCGACGAGGTCGTCCTGCGCGTGCGCGACGCGGCCCTGCTGGATGCCCCCACCGACGAGGCTTACGCCTTCATGGGGGCCGAGGCGGGCCAGCGGTGGTACGTCATCCCCCAGACCCAGGACCCCGACGTCGTCTGGCTGGGCTGGAACACGCAGGACCCCGGCGTCGTCGCCGCCGTCGACCGCGGCGTGACGATGAGGATCGGCCCCGTCCAGGGCCCGGGACGCTCCTGGATGTTCACCCAGTCCGGGACCTTCGGCGAGCCCCTGCTGCTCGTCGACGGACAGGACCACCGACCCCAGGACGTGTGGGTGGACGCCAACACGCACGTGCACGCCAACTGGGTCTTCACCGAGCCCGGTGTCTACACCGCGCGCCTGGCCTTCGCCGCCACCACCACCGACGGCACCGAGCTGAGCGGCTCCACGGTCCTGCGCTTCGCCGTCGGCGACGCCACCAGCACTGACGACGCCCTCGCCGCCGAGGCACCCGCCGCTGAGGGGGAGGAGTCCCCGGCCACCGCAGAGGGCGGCGCACAGGCGCAGGGCGCGGGCGCCGAGGAGGCGGACGCGCAGGGGACGGCGCTGCCCGCGGGCCTGCTGTGGCTCGGGGGCGCGGCCGCCCTCGTCGCCCTCGGGGCGCTCGTCGCGCTCCTGGCCCGCCGCAGCCGCGCCGTCGCCCGCGAGCAGCGCCAGGCCCGCCAGTGGGCTGACGCCCAGGAGGCCCTCGCCACCGAGGCTTCCTCCGGAGCCGACGCCGCGGACACTGACGCCCAGCCCGACCGCGACGCTCAGCCCGACGCCGACACCGAGGAGGACCGGCGTGACGGACGCGACTGACGGAGAGCAGCTGCCGCTGAAGGTGCGCGGCCTCGCCGTCGACCTGGGCGGACGGACGGTCCTGACCGACGTCGACCTGCGGGTGCACCCCGGCGAGCTCGTCGGGCTCATCGGCCCCAACGGGGCCGGCAAGACCACCCTCCTGCGGGCCGTCCTGGGCCTGACCCCCCGGCGGGCGGGCACCGTCACGACGGCGGACCCCGCACCCCGCATCGGCTACGTGCCCCAGCGTCACGAGTTCGCCTGGGAGTTCCCCCTCACCGTGCGCGAGGCCGTCATGTCCGCCCTCACCCTGCGCCTGGGGCTCATCGCCCGCCCCCGCCTGGAGCACCAGCGCGTCGTGGAGCGCGCGCTCGGACGCGTGCGCATGAGGGACCTGGCCGACCGGCCCGTCGGCGAGCTCTCCGGCGGGCAGCGCCAGCGGGTCCTCGTCGCCCGCGCCCTGGCCCTCGCCCCCCGGCTCCTGCTCCTGGACGAGCCCTTCACCGGACTGGACATGCCCACCCAGGAGATGCTCGGGGACCTGTTCCGCGACCTCGCCCAGGAGGGCTGCGCCGTGCTCATGACCACGCACGACCTCGTGGCCGCCCGCGCCCAGTGCGACCGCCTCTACCTCGTCGCCGGGACCGTCATCGCCTCCGGCACCCCCGCCGAGCTGACCAGCCCCGAGCCCTGGGTGCGGACCTTCCGCCTGCGCGCGGACAACCCCCTGCTCGCCGCCCTGGGGGTGGCCTGATGCTCACGCCCCTGGACTTCCTCATGGACCTGTTCAACCCGGTCCTGGCCTTCCTGCCCCGGGCGCTGCTCATGGCGGTCGTGTGCGCCCTCGTGTGCGGGCTCGTCGGCGTCCACGTCGTCCTGCGCGGCATGGCCTTCATCGGCGACGCCGTCGCCCACTCCGTCTTCCCGGGTCTCGCCGTCGCCTTCCTCCTGTCCGGCTCCCTCGTGCTCGGCGGGGCGGTGGCGGGCGTGACGACGGCGGTGCTCGTCGCCCTGCTGAGCCAGAGCAGACGGCTCAAGGAGGACTCCGTCATCGGGGTCCTCTTCGTCGGGGCCTTCGCCCTGGGTGTCGTCATCATCTCGCGGGCCCCCGGCTACGCCGGCAGCCTCCAGGACTTCCTCTTCGGCTCCATCACGGGCGTGCCCGCCTCGGACGTGCCCGTCGTCGTGATCGGGGGCGGGATCGTCGTCGGCCTCGTCCTGCTCCTGCACCGTCCGCTCACAGCCGTCAGCCTCGACCGTGAGACCGCCCGCGCCGCCGGGGTCCCCGTCCTGCTGCTCGACGTCGCCCTCTACACGGCGGTCTCGCTCGCCGTCGTCATCTCCGTGCAGACCATCGGCAACGTCCTCGTCCTGGCCCTGCTGGTGACGCCCGCGGCCACCGCCCGGCTGCTCACCGACCGGCTCACGCGGATGCTGTGGCTCGCCCCGCTCATCGGGGCCCTCGGCGGCGTCGTGGGCCTCTACCTGTCGTGGGCGGTGGACGTGCCCACCGGAGCCACGATCGTCCTGCTGCTCACCTCGGCCTTCGCCCTGGCCTGGCTCGCCGCACCGCGTCACGGGGCGCTCGTGCGGCTGCGCTCGCGGCGCGGCGGCGGCAGCGCTGACAGGGCTGACAGGGCTCTGGCGTAGCGGGGGCCGATCTCCTGCGGTGAGACGCTGCGGCCGTCATGGGTCCAGCTCAGCAGGTTGTCGAGGCTGAAGGCGCGGGCGCAGGAGGCGCAGGCCAGGGGCACCGAGGGGCGTCGCATGCGTGCGACCGTGTGCCCTGCGGGGCAGGTGCCGCGCCAGCGGCCCTCGATCCGCGGGGCGCTCGGCGGCACCAGACGGCGTCCGGTGGCACCCAGGCGCCGGGCCTCCGCCCGCCACACGGCGTCATGGCCGTGGCTCGCGCCCACACGAGCGTGGGCGATCTCATGCAGGACGGTCTCACGGACCTCCGACTCGTCGTACAGGCTCATGAGCGCGCGCGAGAGCGTGATCCGGTGGCGGGCGTGGTCGGTGAGCCCGGCGCGCCTACGGGCGCGGTCGAGAGCGAGCCCCCAGTCGCCGACGCCGTGCTGCTCCATGAGGGAGCGCGCGAGGGCGAGAACCGCGGGGATGTCCATGGGCAGAGGCTAGTGGGCACCCGCTGGTGCCGTGCGCCGGGGACCGCCCGCAGCCTGACGACCTGCCTCCGCCGCCGCGTTATGGCAGCATGTCCACGATGACCGACCAGCAGGACCCCCGGCCCACTGACTCGCGGCCCGACGCCACAGGACGCCACCGTGCCGTCTCACCGGAGGAACCGGTGTCCGGGGCCTCGCGCGCGTCCGCCCGTCACCGGGCCGACGGGCCGGCACTGCGGCCGTCCCGGCTCCGGTCCACGGAGACGACGGCACCGGAACCGAGCGGGCGGGTGACTCCGTCCCCCTCGGGCGAGACAACGGCACCGGCCCGCCGGGCCTCCCGGGCCCGTTCGGCCTCTCCGGCGCGTTCGACGGACCCGCTCCCGACGTCCCGTTCCACCTCCCGCTCCGGTACCACGCCCTCGGCGCGCCCCTCCGAGGAGAGCGCGGCCCCGGCCCGACGTCGTGCGGTCCCGTCCGCACGCGCGACGCAGCAGCCCGCCGAGCCCCGCAGCCGCTCGGCTGCCTCCCGTGCCGCCGAGCCCGCCTCACCGCGTCCAGCCGCACCGGTCCGGGACCGCTCGGCATCGCCGTCCCGCTCGGCCGACCGGTCCCGCTCAGGTGCGCGGGAGCGTTCGGCCTCTCGGCCCCGTTCGGCTGCGTCGGGCTCGCCGTCGGTGGACTGGCTGAGGGAGTCGGAGTCCTCCGCGAGCACCGGTGAGTGGGCGCGTCCCACCCAGCCGACGTGGTCCGCCCGGGAGCGTGCTGAGTCTGTGGAGCGTGCCGGGGCGGTCAGACGTAGGGTGTCTGGGGGCTCCCCGGCTGGGTCCTCGGACGCCTCGGACGCCTCGGCCCCGTCGACGCGCTCGGCGAGGCGGGCTGCTGCCCAGTCCCGTTCCGCAGCCTCGGCTCGGTCCGCGGAACCTGCTCGTTCAGCGTCGTCGGCCACCTCCGCGCGTTCGGCCGCCCCCGCCCGCTCCGCGGCCTCGGCTCGGTCCGCGGCCTCAGTTCGCTCTGCGGATCCCGCGCGTTCCGCGCCGTCGGCCGCCTCCGCCGCGCCCGCGGCCGCGCCCTCGGCCGC
>ERZ772917.878-NODE-878-length-19643-cov-4.301920_pt1 | contig 19643 bp, 16 predicted proteins | sample MGYA00511187_ERZ772917 | MGnify/ENA primary metagenome ERZ772917 (study PRJEB29015, sample SAMEA2737925) | human oral metagenome | biome: human oral; feature: human-associated habitat; material: dental | place: China | collected 2012 ... | reverse complement strand
AATGATGGGACAAAAGGGCAGAAACAGGCCCCGATAGACCCGAAATAGAAAGGAGGAAGCTCCGCCAAAACAGCTCCGTAAAATAATCAGTCAATAAATTCAAAACAGCTTCTTAATTGATAAAGCAATATGAAAAAGCGAGCCATCACACTGCTCGCCGCGATAGTCTGCCTCACGAGTGCCATGCGCCTCGCGGGGCAGTCTTTTAACGCAGGCGAGACAACGAAACTGAAGACCTTCCTGCGGATGAAGTCCGGCGTGGAGGGCAAATTGAATTACGAGCAGTTAGGCATAGCCGACACCAACGCGATCAACTGGGCCACCGTGACGGGGCTGACGTGGGGCGCCGACGGACGACTGCAAGCGATGTTGTGGAACGAAAAGGAATTGGGTGGTGAGCTGGATCTCTCCGGCTTCACCTCCCTGCGTACGCTCCACTGCGAACGAAACAGTCTGCTGTTTCTTCACCTCACCGGCGACACGTCGCTTGTCTACGTGGACTGCTTCAACAACATGTTCAAGTCCTTAGACATCTCCACGAACGTGAACTTGGATCACTTCTGCTGCCGCTACAACCAGTTAGATACGCTCGACGTGTCGCACAATCCGAAGCTGACTTTCCTCTGCCTGAGCGGCAACCAATTCCGGCGCTTCGACACCTCGAAGAATCCGCTGTTGATGGACTTCTACGCCGCCGCTTGCCAGTTAGAAGAGATTGACTTCTCGCATAACCCGATGCTGCGAATCTCCTCCGTGCGCGGCAACAAGCTGAAGCGCATCGACCTCTCCGGCCACGAGCAGCTGACGCAGTTTTACTGCCACGACAATGAGCTGACGGAGCTGAACGTGAAGGGCTGCAAGGCGCTCACTTTCCTTTCTGCTTATGGTAACAAATTGACCACGCTCGACGTCTCTACCTGCCCTGCATTGGAGCGGTTGCCACTCTACGACAATTCGATCGCAGAGCTCGACGTCTCAGCCTGCCCCAAGATTGCTTTCATCTCCACGATGAACAACGGCATGCACACGCTGAAGCTGCCGAAGAGTCCCTTGGATCGCCTCTCGATCATGTGCGAATCAAACCGATTCACCTTCTCCACGCTGCCGGACGTGAAGTACTTGAACCCCTACGCACCGCAGGCGAAGATTTCGCTCAGTGCGCCGGTTGATAAGGTGGATCTCTCGGCCGAGTACAAGGTGCGCGGCGCCGTCTCCGTCTTCACTTGGAGAAACGGCACCGATACCGTCACCCCGACGACTGCCCGCGAGGGGCTGTTCTCCTTCCCCGCCGACTTGGCCGGCCGCACGCTGACGTGCACGGTGAAGAACGCGGCCTATCCGAAGCTGACGCTCACCTATGAGGTGGCGTTGTCCTCACCCACGGCTAACGTGACAGTCGCCGATCTCCGCCCAACGGTGCACACCGAAAGCGGTCGGTTAGTGATCACTACGGCGCGTCCGCTTGTGGCCGGCGTGTACGCCATCACCGGCGCACTCGTGGCTCGTCGCAACTTAGGCGTAGGTGAGTCGCACTTCATTTTGCCGCGCGGCATCTACATCGTCTCCTTCAGCGATGGCACGGCGCGTAAGGTGGTCGTGGAATAAGCCATCGCGTACGTATAGTCAAGCAGAAATGTTCGACTATAAAAAAGTAGGAGGCAAATGCCTCTTATGATTAGCATTCACCTCCTACCCGAGATTGTTAGAATTCTTAGAGACGAGTGTCTCTCACGACGCGTCCTTGTCCGGATCAATGGCTCGCCAAACCATTGCCGCCAGCGCTGCGCCGACGAACGGTCCGACGATGAAGATCCACAAGTTGGCCAGCGCCGATCCGCCTTGGAAGAGTGCCGGGCCGATGGAGCGCGCGGGATTGACGGACGTGCCCGTGTAGCGGATGCAGACGAGGTGAACGAGCACCAACGAGAGTCCGATGGCTAAGCCCGCAAAACCTGACGTGGCTCCATTAGTCCGAGCCGTCGTGCCGAGCACGACAAGCACGAAGACGAAGGTGAAGAACACCTCAGCCAGCAGTCCGCCCACGGCCGTGACGCCGCTTTGCAGATCGTTGGCCCCTGTGCCCGTAAGCGACTCGGTGTTCGACGTCAGCAGCCACAGCAGGAACGAGCCGATGAGGGCTCCGATGACCTGAAACAGCATATACATGCCAGCGTCGCGTCCGCTCATCCGCTTGCTGAGGAACACTCCGAGCGTGATGGCAGGATTGATGTGGCACCCCGAGATGCCGCCGATGGTGTAGGCCATCGCCACAACGGAAAGGCCGAAGGCAAACGCCGTACCGATCACCGTGCCCGCGTTGGCCGTGTCGGCGCAATCCGATGAACAATTCAGACTGACAGCCACGCCGCAGCCCATCAAGACCAGCACCATCGTGCCGATCATTTCAGCTAAATACTTCTTCATACGCATACTTATTAATGATGTTGAAACGCCGGCAAAGGTGGAATCCGATTCCTCCGCCCAGTCACTTATCGTCTACATTTGGCGCCCACAAAACCACATCGAAGAATTATGTTGACGTTTTTCCTTTTCATTCTTTTCCTCGTTGTCTTCCTGATCCTCATGCTCGGCACATCCGTGTTGCGCATCCTTCGGGCGATTTTCTTCGGCGGTTCCTACGCCTCCGGCAGTAATCGGCAGGGCAACGACACGTCTGACCACTCTGCCTCTTCCCGTCGCACCTCATCCTCTCGCACATACGTCGAAGAGGACGAGAGGACGCCACGCAAAAAGAAAGTCTTCGCCGATAACGAAGGTGAATACGTGGATTATGAGGAGATCCGCTGAGAGGCGGGGGCTCCTCTTTTTCTGTTTAATGAGATAGGACATGATCGGAGGGAAACGCTTCTCCTCCTCTTTCTCTCTCCCCCTTTACTACTTCCCCTCAAACCCCCTAACTATTTATTATTACAAGATGATGAACAAACCCATGCTGATTCAGAAAGACCCGTGGCTCGAGCCGTATGCCGAGGCCATCGAAGGGCGACACAACGACGTGATCAAGAAGGAAAATGACCTGACGCAAAACGGACGGCAAAGCCTCGCGGACTTCGCCTCCGGCTACCTCTACTTCGGTTTGCACCGCACGGCCGACGGCTGGGTGTTCCGCGAGTGGGCACCGAACGCCACGGCCATCTACCTTGTCGGCGACTTTAACGGATGGGAGAAAAATGAAAGCTACCGTCTCACGCGCCTCGACGGCGAGGCTGGACACTGGGAGGTCACTCTGCCGGCCGACGCGCTCCACCACGGCGACCTCTACAAGCTGCGGATGGAGTGGGAGGGAGGCGCCGGTGAGCGTATCCCGGCCTGGTGTCGGCGCGTGGTGCAAGACGAACAGACGAAGATCTTCTCTGCACAAGTTTGGGCGCCCGAGGAGGCCTACCACTTCCGCGTGAACAACTTTCGACCGAACACTGATCCGTTGCTCATCTATGAGTGCCACATCGGCATGGCCACCGAGGCGGAGCGCACGGGTACGTACGAAGAGTTTCGCACGAACGTCCTGCCGCGTGTGGCTCGCGACGGATACAACGCCATTCAGATCATGGCCATCCAGGAGCACCCCTACTACGGATCGTTCGGCTACCACGTCAGCAGCTTCTTCGCCGCCTCGTCGCGCTTCGGCACGCCCGAAGAACTGAAACACCTCATCGACGACGCCCATGCGCTTGGGCTGGCCGTCATCATGGACATCGTCCACAGCCATGCCGTCAAGAACGAAGCCGAAGGCCTTGGACGCTTCGACGGCTCCTATCACCAGTATTTCCACACCGGAGAGCGTCGAGAACATCAGGCTTGGGATTCGCTCTGCTTCGACTACGGCCGCAACGAAGTGCTCCACTTCCTGCTCTCCAACTGCAAGTTTTGGCTCGACGAGTACCGCTTCGACGGCTTCCGCTTCGACGGCGTCACTTCCATGCTCTACTACAGCCACGGCCTTGGCGAAGCCTTCAGCAACTACGGCGATTATTACAACGGACATCAGGACAACGACGCTATCGTCTACCTCACGCTCGCCAACAAGCTGATCCATGAGGTCAACCCGCACGCCGTCACCATCGCCGAAGAGGTCAGCGGCATGCCCGGACTCGCCGCACGCTTCGAAGACGGTGGCTATGGCTTCGATTACCGCATGGCCATGAACATCCCCGACTTCTGGATCAAAACGCTCAAGGAGAAGAAGGACGAAGATTGGCACCCGTCGGCCATCTGGTGGGAGACTACGAACCGCCGCGCCGACGAGAAGACGATCAGTTATGCCGAGAGCCACGATCAGGCGCTCGTGGGCGATAAGACGATCATCTTTTGGCTCATCGATGCAGACATGTATTGGCACATGCAGACGTCTGACCACAACCTCACGGTGGAACGCGGATTAGCGCTACACAAGATGATCCGCCTCGTCACCGCTACGACCATCAACGGTGGCTACCTGAACTTCATGGGCAACGAATTCGGCCATCCGGAGTGGATCGACTTCCCTCGCGAGGGAAACGGCTGGTCGTATAAGTACGCGCGCCGGCAGTGGAGCCTCGTCGACAATCAAGATCTGAAGTATCACTTCCTCGGCGACTTCGACCGGGCCATGCTTGAGCTGATCCACAGCGTCCGCAGCTTCCAGGCGCTGCCGCTGCAAAAGGTGTGGGACAACGACGGCGATCAGGTCTTGGCCTACATGCGCGGTGACCTCGTCTTCGTCTTCAACTTCAGCCCTGCGCAGTCCTTCACCGACTATGGCTTGCTCACGCCCGAAGGCAGCTATCGCGTTGTGCTCAACACTGACGATCCGCGCTTCGGCGGCAACGGGCTCACCGACGATACTGTCGAGCACCTCACCCAGCCTGATCCCCTCTACGCCTCCGAAGGCAAGGGGTGGCTCAAGCTCTACCTCCCCGCCCGTACGGCGATGGTGTTGCGGAGAGCCACAAGCGCCAAGTCACGGGTGAAGGGTGGCACGAAGCGGAAAGCGAAGAAATGAATGTGATTGCGGGCGGATCTCTACGGGTCCGCCCTTACTTAGCCATAAAGACTTGTTATAAAGACATGAAAACAACCTTGCTTCTTCGGTGGCTCTTCATGGCGGGTGCTGTCTTCCTCGGATTGATCGCCCTCATGTCTTGCGAGCATGACGAACTGTGGCGGGCTAAAAAGGATCTGAAAGCGAGCCGTCGGCGATGGGAGCAGATGAAGCGTGCTAAGGGCGATTCGTACGTCTATCGCACCCGTTTTGCTTCGTTTGCCCCTCGCGGGAGTAACACTGAAATCCGTGTGGAAAAAGGACGCGTCACATCGCGCAGCTTCTACGTGATTGACTTTATAAAGAAGGACACTACCCACGTCTATACCGAGTTGGCAGCCGAATTAGGCACGCATAAGGAGGGCGATCTGCCCTTAACAATCGACGAGCTGTATGACCGATGCGCTCGCGACTTCCTTGCGGTCGATCCCAAACAAAACGACATATCCTTCGAGACCGACACGACGGGTCTGCTAAGCATCTGTGGCTACATGCCCAAGGGCTACGTAGATGGCCATCTCACAGGCGTCCACATCGCGTGGATACGTTGGGAGAAATAGCTTTTGAGAAGCTCGTCACTCACCACTCATCACCCATTACTATGTATCTATTCCACCCTATTCTGAAAGAAGTGCTTTGGGGCGGCGCTGCCATTTGCCCCTTCAAAGGCCTGCCCGCCGATCCGCGGAGGATAGGCGAGAGTTGGGAAGTGTCTGATGTGGAAGGCCGGCGTTCCGTTGTGTTGGGCGGCTCCGAATCGGGCACGCCCCTCGACGAACTGATCCGAAGGCATGGCGCTGACTTAGTCGGTCGCAGTGTGATGGAGCGATTCGGCCAGCGCTTCCCGCTCCTCATCAAGTTCATTGATGCTCATGACGACCTCTCCGTGCAAGTCCACCCCGACGACGAATTGGCACGCCAGCGCCACGACTCGTTCGGCAAGACGGAGATGTGGTACGTCGTGCAAGCCACCCCCGGCGCCGCGCTCTACAGCGGCTTCTCGCGCCCCATCGACGCCGATGAGTTTCGCCGCCGCGTGGAGGAGGGCACGATCATGGAGGTGCTTCGCCGCTACGAGGTTTGCCCCGGCGACGTCTTCTTCCTGCCTGCCGGACGTGTGCACGCCATTGGTGCCGGCTGCTTCGTGGCCGAGATCCAGCAGACGAGCGACGTCACCTACCGCATCTATGACTACGACCGCCGCGACGCTGACGGCCGCCCGCGCGAACTCCATATCGCCCAGGCGCTCGACGCGATCGATTACACCTACCACCCCGACCACCGCACGCGTTACACGCCTCGCCCCGACAGCGCCGTCGAGTTGGCTCATAGCCCTTATTTCACCACCCATCTGCTCGACCTTACGTCGCTGCCCATGACGCGCGACTTCGCCCAGCTCGACTCCTTCGTCATTTACATCTGCACGGAGGGCGTCGTGACTATCCGTGACGACAGCCGTCGGGAGTGCACGCTTCGCCGCGGCCAAACGGTGCTCCTGCCCGCCACGATGCGTTCGGTCACGCTCACGCCCGCCCCCAGCGGCGCGAAGTTGTTAGAGACGTATATCTCGTAAATCCCCAGCGATTTGGTTGCCCCAGCCGAATGTGACCAAAGGATCGGCCGGAGGCAGGGCGAAAGCTCATTCGACCTTATGGGAATCACTCGTTGCTTAGTGACCAATTAAGAATAAAAGCCTCGGCGACAGTGTCGCCGAGGCTTTCTGAGTCTATGAAAACGCTGGCGACAGTGTTGCCGAGGCATTCCGAGTCTCTGAAAACGCTGGCGACAGTGTCGCCGAGACATTCTGAGTCTCTGAAAACGCTGGCGACAGTGTCGCCGAGGCTTTCTGAGTCTATGAAAACGCTGGCGACAGTGTCGCCGAGGCATTCCGAGTCTATGAAAGCGCTGGCGACAGTGTCTCTACAGACTATTCAGCAAGTCGAATTTCTTTTCTTGGGCGAGCTTGACGATCAGTTCGCCGAAGAGACTGTTTTGTCGAGCCATCCAAGCACGAGTGTAGCGCGTGGGGTCGTCCTTGTGGAAAGACTCGTGGATGAAGCCCGTCTCGGCATCCGTGTCAAGGATCGTGCGAAGGCAGTCGCGGATTTCGTCGTCATCGCGTGAGGTGAGTGCTTTGACCAAGAGGGAGGTCGTGCGGATCATGTCAGCGCCGGTGCGGGAACTGCCGATGCCTTCGCCCGCTTTGCCGCGATAGAAGTTGGGGTTATCGTCGCTCCAAACGAATCGGCGAGTATTGAGGTAGACCGGATCGTCAGCGTCCACGTCGCCGAGGTAGGTCATGGCTAAAAGCCCCGGCACGTCAGCGTCGTCCATCATCAGGCAGTTGCCGAAACCGTCCACCTCGTAAGCGTAAATCTTTCCGTAGGCAGGGTGCTCCACGACGGCATAGCGACGGAGCGCATCCTCAACCTCGGCGGCCAATTTCATGCACGCGTCGGCAGTGTCAGCGTCCTTGTTCACCCGCTTCAGTATCTCGGCCGCCTTACGCAGCGAGGTGACGGCGAAGAAGTTCGAGGGGATGAGGAATTGAAGTGTGGTGGGGGCGTCGGAGGGCCGAAAGGCGGAGGCAATCAGTCCGACGGGGCGCACGGGGTGTGTGCTTGACTGGTCGTGTGAGGCGGGGTTAGTCTCGGCGAGCTGTGAGGTGTAGGGATTCGTCCCATCCTTGCGTTGCTGCTCGCGGAAGGTGCGGAGGATGAGGCGAACCACCTCCTGCCATTTACCGTCGATGAAGATGCTTTTGTCGCCCGTCTCCTTCCAGTAGGCGTAGGCCAATCGGAGCGGGTGGCAGAGGGAGTCGATCTCCCAACGGCGTTCGTAGACGGCGTTACGATCCGTGTCAGCCACGTCGTTGAAGGCATTGGCGTAGGGGTCGGTAAGGATGCACTTGAACTGCCGGAGGATGACGCCGCGAATCATCTGCCTCAGCCCGTCGTCCTTGCCGGCGAAGGGCAGGTAGACCCACACCTGAGAGGCGGAGTCGCGGAGCCACATGGCATGGATGTCGCCGGTGTAGACGAAGGTATCCTCATCGCCGTCGATGGCGCGGAAGTGCACGGCAGCGTCGAGCGTGTTAGGGAAGCAGTTCTCAAACATCCAGGCCAGCTTCTGATTCGTGAGCATGCGTTTGATGTGCAAGATCTCCTTTTCGATGACTTTGGACATGAAGAGTCGCTCGGAGACGGCCGGGCGGAGCGATTGGGTGTAATCTGTGCCGTCATGCACGGAGGTGTTGTCGCGTGTCAAGACGAGTTCGGCGCGAGCCGGGGTGTGACAGAGAACGAAGGCGGCCGCTGTAGCAGCGGCAAGGCGTAAAGAGTTGCGGTGTGTCATAAAGGAAGAGTGAATAAGGAAGGGGTAAAGAGTTGCAGGGACGAAAAATCTTTCGCCCCTGCAAGTAGTGCTCCGCAGGACGTCGCCTCAGCCTCGTTGCAGGGCCGCGGTGAGTGCGTGATCGAAGGCGGTGTAGTAATAAGTGATAAAGCGTTCCCATTCGGCTTTGGTGGCGAGGGTCTGGCAACGCTGTGAGATGGCGAGGCGTTCGTCATCGGGGAGGCGCATAAGCGAGCGCAAGGCGTTGGCCGATGCGTCGACCACGGCTGTGTAGTTATCGTCCGTGCGGGGAATGACGGCCACGCCCTCAGTGATGTCGCGTCCGCTGACGATGGTTTGTGCCCACCGCCCGAAGCCGGCCAGGTCGGTAGTGACCGTGGGGATGCCGAAGGCGACGCTTTCGAGAGGCGTATAGCCCCAAGGCTCGTAATAAGAGGGATAGAGCGTGGCGTCCATGCCGATCAGGAGGTCGTAGTAAGGCGTGTTGAAGATCCCGTCGCGGCCGTCTAAGTAGCAGGGGACGAAGACGATCTTCAGTCGCTCGTCCGTGCGGCGGGTGAAGCCGGCGTGGAGGATGAAGTTGGAGATGCGATCGTCGTCCATGCGGTGCAGCCAGTGCGTGAGGAAGGACGTGGGAAGCGGCTCGGACGCGGAGGCGCCTTGTTCAATGGCAGCCTTCAGGTCGGCGCGAGGAGCGTAGACCCAGGCGGGGATGAGCAGGAAGGCGACGACTGTGCGGGGCAGGTCGGCGGAGGAGCGCAGGCTATTCATGGCGTCGATGAAGACGTCGATGCCTTTGTTGCGGTACTCATAGCGACCACTGATGGAGACGAGGAAAGTGCTGTTCGTGTCGAACGTTTGGCCGTAGAGCAGTTCGGCCGCGCGGAGCAATTGACGTCGGGCGTCGGCGCGTCGGGCGGGATAGCGGTCGGGTGTGGGGACGAAGTCGGGCTCGAAGCCGTTCGGGGTCACTACGTCCGGCGCCTTGTTGAGCAATTGGCGACACTCTACGGCAGTGATCTCGCTCACCGTCGTGAAGCAGTCAGCGAAGTGAGCTGCCTGTTTCTCTACGGAGTGCTTCGCTTCGACGTGTAGCTCAGCCGCCATGCCGTCGCCGTCGTAGCCCTTCATGTAGCCATAGAGCGGCTTATTGTTGCCAGCGATGGAGCGTCCGATGGTGGTGGCGTGTGTGGTGAAGAGGGTGGCGATGCGTGGCACGTGTTTGCGCAGGTGGAGGAGGCCGAAGCCGAGCATCCACTCGTTGAAGTGGGCCACGACGTGTTGGGCTTCAAGGTGGTGGTAGTGGTAGAAGCTCTCGATGACGCGTCCCGTGGCGGCGGCGAAGATGCACGACTCGTCATAGTCGCCATAGGCGCGCGAGGAGTCGACGCCGAAGGATTCCCACATCTCGTAGAAGAGTTCGTTTTTGCGGCTGAAGAGTTGGCGGTAGTCGACAAGCAAGACGAGCGGTGCGCCAGGGATGCGCCATCGGCCTACGCGCACGGGCAGTCCGGCGGCGGAGGTGGTGCGTCGCCAGTCGAGGAAGAGTGAGGCGTCTTCGTCGAACTCGGCGGCCTGTCCGGCGCTGCCTAACTCGGGACCGATGAAGAGGATGTGGTCGGGGAAACGTTGTTGCAGGGTGCGAGCTTTAGTTGACAGGACGGTGTAGATGCCGCCCACTTTGTTGCAGACTTCCCAGCTGCATTCAAAAATGTAATCGGGTTGTATCATATGGGGATAGTTACGGGCTTCGCCCGGGTAGTTTACGCAGTTATATGTAGGGATATGTATGGGCGAACTGATGTGTCCGCTCGTTTTGTAAAGTCGAAAGGCGGCCTACCGCTGGCGGTGGTGGATGATGAGCGTGGAGGGCATTTGTCGGAGGGGCTCGCGGCAGACGTCGGAGATGATGTTCCAGGTGGCGTAACCGACGAGCATGAAGTCTGCTTCGGCGAACGACTCGTGGGTAAGGTCGTGTTCGGGCAGAAGGACGACGTTTTCGGTGTGGGCGATGAACGATGCTAACTCTTGGGCGACGGCGTCTGGGGTGGGAGAGTCGTCGGCTGAGGGGCGACGGTGGAGCAGGGCGGCGGTGCCGTGGGTGGAGCGAAGCAGGATGCGGGCGTAATGCAAAAGCGGGAGGTCGGCGGCGGAGTCGATGATGACGAGCAGGTGGTCGGCACGGGTGAAGCCGCGGTTGACGAAGACGCCGACGGAGCAGCGGCTGCGCTCGATGAAGTAGCGCGTCTTGTCGTGAATGAGGGAACTGGGTGCGAGGATCTCCTGCACCTTATTGCCACCGAAAACGGAGAGGAGCGACTTGCGTATGCGTCGGGCCTCGATGTCGGTCGGGAGGTCGCTCATGGAGATGCCGGCGCCTACGAGCAGGAAGTCGAACGGCTCGTCGTTGACTATGCTCACGATCGTGTCGCCGGCGTTGTCGGACACTTCGTAACGTGTGCCGACGCGCAGGTTGAGGCGTTTGGCTTCGCGGATGAAGGGTTCGAAGCTGACTTGCTCGAAGCCGGCTGTGTGGAGCGGATTGATGTCGGAGCCGACGGTGAGGTGTAGGGCGGTGAGGTCGAGCTTCGTGTCGCCCCGGCCGAACATGCGGAAGGCGACGTCGAGCAGGATGGGGCCGCTGCCGGCGCGTCCGAAGGAGATGAGTACACGGAAGGGGCCTTGACCGACGGGCTCTGTGTGACGGTGACGGAGGCGTTCGCCGGCGCGGAAGCCGGAGTTGATGAGGGCGAGCAGGGGGGTGGTCATAAAGGTGGAGGCGAGCGTCATTAAGATGAGCATGACGAAGATGGGCGGCGGCAGTATGTGCATTTCGTAGCCGATGGTCAGGGCGATGAGCTCCATTAGTCCGTGTGTGTTCATCAGTGCGCCGAGGAGGAAGCTGTTGCGCCAACTTTCTTTCTCGAATCGGGCGGAGAGGATGGCGCCGCCGAATTTGCCGAGTGTGGAGATGAGGATGAGTCCGAGGCAGACGAGCCACATTTCTGCTGAATCGATCAGTCCGATTTCGGTGCGCAGGCCGGTTGAGACGAAGAAGAGTGGCAGGAAGATGATGAGTGAGACGTCTTCCACTTTCTCGGTCATGATCTTGCGGAAGCGCAGGTTTTCGGGCATGACGAGTCCGGCTACGAAGGCGCCGAAGAGGGCGTGGAGGCCGGCTATTTCGGTGAGGTAAGAGGAGATGAGCAGCAGCAGGAACATGAGCATGACGAGGGGTTTGCCGATCACTTCGGGGTTGTGGTAGAGGTTGCCGACCATGCGCAGGAGGGGCCTGACGAGGGTGAACATGATGAGCAGGTAGACGGCGGCGAATAATATATTGTACACGGCGCCGAGCATGGTGCCGGCCTGGGAGATGGCGACGACGATGGCCAGGAGGCACCAGGCCGTGACGTCGCCGTTGGCGGCCGCGGCCAGAGCCACGGTGCCGAGGTGTGTGCGTGTCAGGCGGCGCTCCTGGATGATGCGCGCCAAGACGGGGAAGGCGGTGATGCTCATCGTGATGGCGATGAAGAGCGCGAAGGGCAGGAAGGGCACCTCGCGGCCATAGCGATCGTAGATGAAGTAGGCGGCCAGGAGCCCGCAGAAGAAGGTGAAGAACATGCAGGTGTAGCTGATCATCACCGTCTCGCGCAGCTTCTTACGGATGGCGTCGACGTCGAGCTCCATGCCGATGGTGTACATGAAAAAGATGAGTCCGAACTGGCTCAGTAGGTTGATGTTTTTCAGCGATTCGGGGGGGAAGAGGAAGTGGGAGAAGTCGGGCGCGAACCGGCCGAGGACGGAGGGGCCAAGGATGATGCCGGCCAGGATCTCGCCGACGACCATGGGTTGGCCGATGCGCTTGAAGAGGAGGCCGACGATGCGGCAGGTGATGAGGATGATGACGATCTGTAGGAGGAGGAGGCCGAAGGAGGAGTGGATGTGCTCGGACACGAGTTGGAGGAAGACGCCGAAGCCTTCGACGAGGTTGCGCGGCGCGTTGGCACGGTCGGTGGCGTCGGTGACGATTTGGCGGCTTTGGCCCTCGTGGATGATGAGGTACATGGAGGCGCCGAAGAGGAGGATCAGCCCGATATACAGGAGGTAACTTTTGGTTTTTTTCGTCATTACGTGTGTTGCAAATGCGCCGCAAAGGTAGGAGAGTGAAAAAACATGGCGCGCCAGTAAAAAAGTATGGTGCGCGAGGTAAAAACAGTGGTGCGTGAGGTAGAAAGTATGGCGCGCGAGATAAAAAGTATGGCATGCGAGGTAGAAAGTATGGTGCGTGAGATAAAAGTATGGCGTGCGAGGTGGAAACAGTGGCGCGTGAGGTAAAAAGTATGGCGTGTGAGATAAAAAGTATGGCGCGCGAGGTAGAAACAGTGGCCGTGTGAGGGGGATGGGGAGTGCCGCCAGATCGTATTCATGCATCTGTTTACATTTGCGGCTGTTTGATTAACAGGAAAAAACGTACACCGCGAAGTGAAAGAGATCGTATTCATCCGGCAAAATTTCGACAAGTGGAAGACCTTGGAGCAGCTCGTGGACAAGGCCGACAAGGAGGATCCCGAACGGTTGGCTGACGCCTATATGGAGCTCACCACCGACCTGGCCTACTCACGCAGTAATTACCCCGCTTCACGCATCACCACCTACCTTAATAACCTCTCCTCGGCGCTCCACAACTACATCTACAAGCATCGGCGAGAAAAGACTTCTCGCATCCTCGACTTCTGGCGCACGGAGCTGCCGATGGCCCTCCACGAGGCGCGCCATGAACTGCTCTACGCCCTCCTCATCTTCCTCTTGAGCGCCCTCATCGGCGCCTTCTCCACGACTGAAGACGACTCCTTCGCACGGCTCATCTTAGGCAATGAATACGTCGACATGACGCTCCGTAACATCAGCGACGGCGATCCAATGGCCGTCTATGGCTTGCATGGCGAGTGGGAGTCCTTCTTCTCCATCACGCTCAACAACCTCGGCGTCGCCTTCCGCTGTTTTGTCATCGGTCTGTTCACCTGCTTTGCCACCGCCATTATCTTGTTTTACAACGGCGTCATGGTCGGCACCTTCCAGACCTTCTGCTTCCAGCAAGGCGTCGGCTGGGAGTCATTGCTGACCATTTGGATGCACGGCACGATCGAGATCTCGGCCATCATCGTGGCCGGAGCTGCTGGCATCACCTTGGGCAACGGATGGCTCTTCCCCGGCACCTATCCGCGCGGATACGCCTTCCGTCGCGGCGCGAGTCGCGGACTAAAGATTGCCGTCGGCATGGCCCCCTTCATCATCATCGCCGGTTTCATCGAGAGCTTCCTGACGCGCCACACGGAACTTCCCGACGCCCTCCGCGCCGCCTTCATCATCATCTGTTTCCTATTCTTCCTCATCTACGTCGCCTTCTATCCCTTAGTTGTTCGCCGACGCGTGGAGGCCGAACGCGCCAACGACCCCGACCGCCTGGCCTGATCACTCCCTACTACTCCAAACTACCTCTTACTACCCCCCTCTACTACTCTAAACTACTTCTCACTACATGGACATACCCACACCCCGCATCCCCTTCTACCGCGAACGCACCTTCGGCGAAAAGCTGAACGTCACGTTCGACTATCTGCGTCAGAGCTGGCGCCCCCTGCTTCGTTACACGCTTTACTTCATCCTGCCGCTCTGCCTCATCCAAGCATTCTTCCTGAACGAGCTTATGGCCAACACCCTCATCGACGTCCCCGTGCCCGGCCAAGCTGGCTTCGGCGACGTCGTCAGCCGTGTGCTTTCGCATGCCGTGGGTGTCTACTGCTGTTACATCGCCGGCTACATCCTTCTCTCCGCCCTGCTCTACAGCCTGATGCTGACCTACGAGCGACGCGAGGGTGGGCTCCGCGGCGTCACGTTCGATGAGCTGCGTGGCTCCCTCGGGCGCCTGATCGGGCGATCGGTGCGTGTGCTGCTCTTCGGCCTGCTCTTCTCCCTCCTCATCGGCGCCTTCATCGGGCTACCCGCGCTCTTGAGCTCCCTGTGGACACTACTCGCAACCGTCCCCGTAGCCTTTCTGCTCATCCTCGTCTTTATCTCGCCGCTGTGGCTCTTCGCCCCCCTCTATCTGCTTGGCGACCGCCCCTTCTTCGCCTCCCTCGGTCTCTCCTTCCGCTGGGGCATGCGCTCCTGGTTTGAAATCTTCGGACTGATGCTCGTCTTCGGGCTCATCGGCAGCATCATCAATATGGTGACTTACCTGCCGTGGTACCTCTTCACCTTCCTCGGCCGACTCTTTTCTTACACCGAAGGCAATGGCATGGCGGATACCCTTTGGTTTCAACTCACGAGCTACATCCTCGGCATCATACAGTCTTACGGCTACTACCTCTCGCAGGTGATCGCCATGACCGGTATCGCCTTCGAGTACTTCCACCTCCGCGAGAAGCACGAAGGCATCAGCACCCAAGCCGACATCGCCTCATTCTCCAAGCTCTGATCCTCAATGCCCATTCCATCCGACACCCTCACCTACGACGTCGACAAGATTGCCCGCTACCAGGCCAATCCCCGCTACGACTACAACCGTGAGCTCCTGCAGGTACCCTCCGATTGGTGGAACGACCTTATAAAGCGCGTCGCGAACCTCCTGCAAAGCCTCTTCCACAACATCGACGGACAAAAAGCTGCCCCCATTGTCGTTTGGTCGCTCGTCGCCATCCTCGGCCTGCTCCTTCTGCTTTTCTTTTATTTTATATGGAAGAAGCGCCCCAAATTCTTTCAGCGCGACAAGCAAGTCGGCGTCCCCTACGACGTCATCTCCGAAGCCGAATTCTACGACACGGACTTTGCCCGCTCCCTTGCCGACGCCCTCGCCCACAATGACTATCGCGCCGCCGTCCGACTGATTTACCTACAGACGCTCCGCATCACTGCCGACCGCGGCGGGATAGAGTGGCAGATCTTCAAGACGCCCACTGAGTACGTCCGCGAGCTTCGTCCCGAGTCGCTCCGCCCGCACTTTCAGCAGCTGACGAACATCTTCCTGCGCGTCCGTTACGGCAACTACAGCGCCACGCCCGAACTCTTCGAGCGCATGCGCATCCTGCAACAACACATCATAGGAGAGGAGGGAAACGAGCAATGAAACGCAACCGCTCTACCATCATCTTCTTCGTGCTTTTGGTCGTCCTCTTTGTCGTGGTCTTCATCGTGCAACGCAACACGCCCCGCCCCTTCGACTGGCGCCCCACCTTCCGTCATACCGACCACCAACCCTTCGGCTGCGCCGTCTTCGACGACGTCCTCTCCACCTCCTTAGAGGACTACAGCGTGCAGTACAAACTGATCAGCCAAGTCTATAACGAAAACCTCGACAGCCTCGACCGCTGGGGCTACCCCTTACCCGAGGAGCGGCGGTGCACCTACATGATCGTAGCTAACAACATAGAGCTCGGAGATACGGCCATTATCTGCGTCTGCCGACTGCTCCGCATGGGGCACAACGTGGTGTTCTGCGCCACGAACTTCTCTAAGAATATAACTGAAGCCTTCGGCGTCAACACCAAATACAGCTTCGGTGAGGATCTCAAGAACTTCAACATCCGAGACCTTGTCCGCTCCGGCCTCAGCCGCGACACGATCTACGTAAACAAAAACTTCGACGAATACTCCGACTCACCTGAACGCCCCTACAGCGTCTATTCGCCCCTGCACCCCGTCTCTTTGGAGTGGGAGGGCGGCGAACAGGGCTATGCGGACTATAGAATCATCTTCGACAATGAAGATCAAGACATCGGCTACTCCGTGAAACTTTACCCTAACGAAGACGAATACGAGGATTATGAGCACTTCGACGAAGAAGGCACGCTCTTCTTCATCGCCACGCCGCTCCTCTTCACCAACTACGGCATACTTGATGGCGACAATGCCTCCTACATCTTCCACGTGATTGCCCACTTCGGCGACCGCCCCCTCGTACGATTAGAGAATACGCCGCCACCTGACGCCCGCAATTCAACCTCTCCGATTCGCGCCATCCTCCGAAACCCAGCCTTACGCATGGCCCTCTTCATCCTGCTGTTAGGCGTGCTCCTCATGATGGCCAACGCCGCCCAACGTCGCCAGCGACCTATCCCCGTCGTCACGCCCCCGGCCAACGAGATGCTCCGCTTCACGCGTCTCATCGGTAACCTCTTCTACCAAAAGCGTGACTACCGAGACCTTCTCTGCAAGAAGTACCGCTACTTCAGCGCCAACATACGCCGCCGTTACGCCATCGATCTCGACGCCGACACGCCACAGCAGACCGCTTCCCTGTTGGCTGCCCGCATGGGTCTGCCCGTCGCCGAAGTCACCGCCGACTTCCTCCGCCTCAAGCGACTTATGTCCGACGATGCACGCGTCAACGACGCTGACATGCGCCGCGCCATCGACTGCATCAATAATTGGAAACGTAAACTGGATAGTTAGAAGCTGTTTGGAATTCTCTTCTCCCTTCCGATAGCAACCTGACGGCCACAAGGCTGACCCTATCCCCCCTTTAAACTACCGCGGCGCAGCCGCATAACCACCCCCTAACTGCTTATAAAAAATGGACACAAGAACCGCATCCACCGACCTCACCGGATTCACCGAAAAGATCAACCGCATACGCACCGCTATTGCCGACGTCGTCGTCGGACAGGAACGCGTAGCCGATCTCATGCTCGCCGCCATACTCGCCCGCGGACACGTACTCATCGAGGGCGTACCCGGCGTAGCCAAGACGCTCACCGCACGCCTCCTCGCTCGACTCATCGACGCCCGTTTCTCCCGCATACAGTTCACCCCTGACCTGATGCCCTCCGACGTGCTCGGCACCTCCGTCTTCAACATGAAGACAAGCGAGTTCGACTTCCATCGCGGCCCGGTCTTTGCCGACATCGTCCTGGCCGACGAGATCAACCGCGCCCCCGCCAAGACGCAGGCCGCCCTCTTTGAAGTCATGGAGGAACGCCAGGCTACCATCGACGGCACGACGTACCCCATGAGTCCCATTTACACCATCCTTGCCACCCAGAACCCCGTGGAGCAGGAAGGTACCTATAAGCTGCCCGAGGCTCAGCTCGACCGGTTCCTCATGAAGATCACCATGCAGTACCCCACGCTTGACGAAGAGGTCCGCATCCTCGAGCGCCACCACGCTAACCGACGTCTCACCGCCCTCGAAGACATCCGCCCCGTCATCACCGCCGCCGAACTCCGCAACCTCATCGACCACGTCGGGAGCGTCTACGCCGAGCCCGCCCTGCTGCGATACATCGCCCTCATCGTCTCCCGCACCCGCACCGCACGCACCGTCTACTTAGGCGCCTCGCCTCGCGCCTCCGTCGCCCTCCTGCAGGCCGCCAAAGCCTTTGCCCTGCTGCAAGGCCGCGACTTCATCACCCCTGAAGACGTCAAGTTCATCGCCACCCCCGTCCTCCAGCATCGCCTCACGCTCACCGCCGAAGCCGAGATGGAGGGCTATACCCCTTTGAAGGTCATCGGTCGGCTGATCGAGCAAGTGGAAGTACCGAAATAACCACCCCTCCCCATGTTCTTCACCAAGCGTTTCTTCGTCGCCCTCGCCGCCCTCTTCGTCCTCTGCCTCTTGGGCTACGTCTATCCCGTCTGCCTCCAAGTCGCCAGGATGCTGACCATTCCCATGATTTGGCTGTTGTCGTTCGATATAGTGCAGACCATACTCTTGAAGGGCCTCTCCACCTCGCGCTGGAGCCGCCGCAAGACCCTCCTTACCATTGTCTTCGTCGGCGTCACGGGTCCCATAGTCTATTATGTCGCCAAAACTAATTGGACCATAGGCCTCTGCACGGTTGTGCTTTTTATTGGCTTTTATTATGTGCTGATGAGCCCAAGAGAACAGCGCATCAGAGCCTACCGCACCTGCAGCGACCGCTTCTCCAACGGCGACGAAAACGAAGTGCGCATCACCGTCGAAAACCACAGCTCCTACTCCGCCCACGTCGACGTCATCGACGAGCTTCCCCCCATTTTCCAGCGCCGCGACATTCTTTTCACCCTCGACCTCAGGCCGCGCGAACGCCGCGACATCGTCTACCACCTCCGCCCCGTCCGCCGCGGCGTCTACAATTTCGGCCGCATCCGCCTCTTCGTCACCCTTCCCCTCGGCCTCGTCACCATCCGCCTCACCGACGGCCAGCCGCAAGACGTCAAGGTCTACCCCTCCTACCTCATGCTCAACCGCTACGAGTTTCTCGCCGCCCACCACAACCTCACCGAGTTCGGCATCAAGCGCATCCGCCGCCTCGGCCACCACACCGAGTTTGAGCACATCAAGGAGTACGTCCGCGGCGACGACTACCGCACCGTCAACTGGAAAGCCAGCGCCCGCCGCCACCAAATCATGGTCAACACCTATCAGGACGAGCGCTCGCAGTTGATCTACAACGTCATCGACAAAGGCCGCATCATGCAGTCCGCCTTCCGCGGCATGACCCTCTTAGACTACGCCATCAACGCCTCCTTGGTACTCTCCTACGTCGCCATCCACCGCGACGACAAGGCCGGCCTCACCACTTTCGCCCACCGCGTCGACACCTTCCTGCCCGCCTCCCGCCGCCACAGCCAAATGCAGCTCATGCTCGAGAGCCTCTACCGCCAGGCCACCGACTTCGACGAAAGCGACTACAGCGCCCTCGCCGTCCACCTCAATCGCCACGTCACCAAGCGCAGCCTGCTCATCCTCTACACCAACTTCGACGCCGTCATCGGCATCGATCGCCAGCTCGACGCCCTCCGCACCCTTGCTCGTCGGCACGTCGTCCTCGTCGTCTTCTTCGAGAACGCCTCCCTCACCGCCTTCGCCGCTCGCTCCCCCCGCACCCTTTCTGACTACTTCGACCAAACCCTCGCCGACAAATTCATCACCGAGAAGCAGCACATCGTCAGTCACCTCCGCCGCCACGGCATCCACTCCCTCCTCACCACCCCCGAGCACCTCTCCGTCGACGTCATCAACCGCTACCTCGAGATGAAGTCGCGGCACATCATCTGATCGCCTCGCCATCGTCCGTCAGGCTCGTAGGAGCCGTATCGCAGGGACGCCCTATCCCTTGTGGTCACCCTTACCCAAAGTGCAGGCACAAAGCAAGGGCAGGCACAAGGCCTGCCCCTACGAGGGTCTGACGTTCCTAATGACCGATTGGAGGTTATTGTACCCTGCAATGATAAATCAGGAGTGTCCAAATTCAATATTGTAGGC